>VOFD01001830.1_pt1 | contig 27670 bp, 38 predicted proteins | sample 5384101 | NCBI WGS metagenome assembly VOFD01 (sample SAMN12384723, study PRJNA508395) | human gut metagenome | isolation source: healthy gut C | host: Homo sapiens
GATGGAAAACGGGGCGGCCGTACCATCATGCCCGGCCGTGCCCTGTGCACGGACAACGCCGCCATGGTGGCCTATGCCTCCTGGCTCATCGCCAGGGAAGGCTGGCAGCACGATCTGCGCATGGAGACCATCCCGCGGGGCAAGGCGATCCCGGACGATATGTTTTTTCGGGAACTCTAGATATTTGTCACCGTTTTTGTGTCACCGTCTTGACAGTGGCGGTTGAGGCAACTAATCTTTTGGCAGCCGTGGCAGCTCATCTGCGATGGCGGGATCCGTCCGCCTGTGACGGGAATTTGCTTATTTTCTAAGGAGAGACACTATGGCCGAACAGATTTCTGATGCCACTTTCGATAGCGTTGTCCTGAATTCCGATATCCCTGTCCTGCTGGACTTCTGGGCCCCCTGGTGCGGTCCCTGCCGCGCTGTGGGCCCCATCATCGATGAACTGGCTGCCGAGTACGAAGGCAAGGTCCGCATCGTCAAGATGAACGTTGACGAAAACCCGGCGACGCCCACCAAATTCGGTATCCGCGCCATCCCGACCCTGATGCTGTTCAAGAATGGTACCAGGCCATCGACCAGGTGACCGGTGCCGTCAACAAGGACGCCATCGTCAACATCCTGCAGACCAAGGCCCTGGCATGAGCTCCTTCGATGCTGCAGTCATAGGCAGTGGCCCTGCCGGGGTGACGGCGGCGCTGTATCTCGTCCGTTCCGGCTGCTCCATCATCCTTTTTGAGAAGATGGCAGCCGGAGGACAGATCCTGCAGACCGAGGCCCTGGAGAACTACCCCGGGTATCCCAAGGGTATCAAAGGGCTACGAGCTGGCCGACCTGTTTGCCGCCCATCTGGAAGGCTTGCCGGTGACGCACAGCCGGGATGCTGTGGAAAGCGTCAGTGGCGAGGCCGGCAATTTTGTCGTGCAGGCCGGTGGCAAGGAGCACAGCTGCCGGACGGTCATCGTGTTCCGGCGCTCATCATCGCGAGCTGGGGCTTGCTGATGAAAAAAGAGTCTGCAGGGTCGTGGGGTCTCGTATTGCGCCCTATGCGACGGCAACTTCTTCCGCAATGCGCCGGTCGCCGTCGTCGGCGGCGGCAATGCTGCGCTGGAGGAATCCCTTTATCTGGCCAAGCTGGCTTCCAAAGTCTATCTGATCCATCGCCGTGACGAGTTCCGCGGGGCGAAGATCTATCAGGACAAGCTGGAATCCATGCCGGACAAGGTGGAGCTGGTGCGCAGCAGCATCGTGACCGCCCTCCATGGAGAAAACGCCCTGACATCCCTGAGCGTCAGGGATCTGAAGACGGACGAGATCCGTCAGATCTCCGTCGAAGGGCTGTTCATCTATGTCGGTTTCGAGCCGGCAACGGCGTACCTGCCCGCCGCGCTGGAACGTGATGCCCAGGGCTTCATTGTGACGGATACGGAAATGCGGACCAGCATCCCCGGCATTTTTGCCGCCGGTGACGTGCGTTCGAAACTGTGCCGTCAGGTCATAACTGCCGCCGGTGACGGTGCAACTGCTGCGCAGGCAGCTTTCGTCTTCCTGGAACAGCTCCATGTTTAAAAACTATCTTCGCTCTCTGACTCTGGCTTTGGCCATCTTTTTTCGCTGTCTGGCTGCGGCATCATCGATATGATCTACCTGCCTCCGGCCGAGGATACAGCGCAGGAGATATTCGAAGCCGGCAATGACGCCATGAGCGAAAAGAACTATGTGCGCGCGGTCGAACTGTACAACAAGCTGCGGGATACCTATCCCTTCAGCCCCTATACGGTCGACGCGGAGCTGGCCCTGGCCGATGCCTATTACCTCGATGAGGAATATGTGCTGGCTGCGGAAACATACAAGGATTTCGAGTCGCTGCACCCGCGTGCATGATGCGACCCCCGTCATCTATCAGACGGGTATGTCGCTCATGAAGCAGTTCCGGTCCATCGACCGGGCAACGACGATCCTGCAGGAAGCCCACGAATACTTCGCACGGCTGCAGCAGGTCTATCCTGACTCTCCCTATGCCAAGGATGCCGGGGAAAAGATGCACACCTGCCGTCGCCTGATGGCCGAGCATGAACTCTATATCGCCGACGTGTTCTGGCATATGGAAAAGTATGGTCCTGCCTGGCGGCGCTATGAATATGTGAGCGAGAAACTTCCCGGATGTTCCTGAAGTAGCCTCGCATGCCAAGGAAAAGTCCCTGGCGGCGTACCACTACTACAAGGAAGAGCAAGGCCGCCTGACCCGCGAAAGCGGCAGGGCAGCTGGCGAAACTGGTTCACCTGGCTGTAAGAACAAAAAGCCCCGTTCGGGGCTTTTTGTTCTGCAGGGAAAATGACTTCCACTCCCGCTTTCCGGGATGTGCACCGGTACTAAGGGAACCGGCGCATGACTGTGCTGCAGAGGCTTCCGGTCTGGCTTGGGGACGCTCTGCCGCATGAAGACAAGGATGGAATGACGATGAACGAGGAACACAGTCAGGCCAAGAACAGGGCTGCTTTGGTATCCCTGCTGGCGGCCTGCTGCTGCTTACGGCCATCAAGCTGGTTGTGGGTATCTATACAAACAGCCTGGGGATCCTTTCCGAGGCATTGCACAGCGGGCTTGACCTGCTGGCGGCGGCCATGACCCTGTATGCCGTCCGGCTCTCTTCCCGTCCTGCGGATGCCCGGCATCCTTATGGGCATGGTAAAGTCGAGAACCTGTCGGCACTGGGCGAGACAGTGCTGCTGTTCGTTATCTGCGTCTGGGTCGTCTATGAAGGCGCAGGCCGTCTGCTTTCGGGCGATACGCCGGTGGCCCCTTCCATCTGGGGCATCATCGTGATGGGTATTTCCATCGTGATCGACGTGAACCGGGTGCGGGTGCTGAAAAAAGTCGCCAAGGAGACACGGAGCCAGGCACTGGAAGCCGACGCCCTGCATTTTTCGACAGACATCCTGTCTTCTGCTGTCGTCCTCGTGGGGGTGGGGGCCGTCTGGCTGGCCGCCAAGCTGCAGCTGCCTGAACCGGTACACAAGATCCTGGTGCAGGCGGATACCGTTGCCGCCCTCCTGGTGGCCCTGATCATTTTCCGGGCCAGCCTCCATATGGCCCGGGAAGCCATCAATATGCTCATGGACAGCGGTTCTACGGAAGAACAGCAGGCCATCTGTGAGGCAGTGAAGCATCTGCCGGGCGTCCAGGACGTGCAGCGTGTGCGTTTGCGTTCCAGCGGTCCGCATTATTTTGTGGATCTGACCGTGGGGGTCGACCCGGCCATACGCGTCAGTGAAGGGCACAAAGATCGCCCATGATGCCGAACTGGCTGTGGATGCCATCTTGCCCGGCGCGGATGTCACGGTCCACGTGGAGCCTGTGCGTTCCGGCCAGAAGGAAGATCCCTTTACTGTGGTGCAGCGGGTGGCCTCCATCCAGGGGCTGGCCGTCCATGATGTCCAGATCCTGCGCAGCGGGGCGGGGACGCTTGTGGAGGTCCATGTGGAAGTGCCGGGACAGGAAGCGTTCTGCGAGGCCCACAAGCGGGTCCGTGCCTTTGAAGAGGCGTTGCATTCTGCCCTGCCGCAGGCCGGAATCGTCACCCACATCGACCCTGAAGAGCGGGGAGACGTCCAGGAAGAAGCTGCTCCTGCCCAGACAGCCGTGGCAGAGCTAGCTTGGAAGGAAGTAGAGCAGGCCGTTGGTCGCGAGCCCCTGCTGTGCTGTGCCCACGGCTACCATGCCTACACCTTGCCGGTGTACGGCTTGTGCATCTCCTTCCACTGCTGTGTCCGGCATGAACTGAGTGTGGAAGAAGCCCATCAGCTGACGGTCCGCCTGGAGAAAGAGCTGCGCGAACGCCTGCCGCTGCTGGGGCGCATACTCATCCATCTGGAGCCGCCCAGGACGGAATCCGCTCCGCTGGGCAAGTAACGAGCAAAAAGAAAAGAGGCAGGAAGATGCATGAACATTCTCCTGCCTCTTTTTAGTAAGGCTCTCTGTGTCGTCCCGTTCAGGAAAAGTGCCTCTGCTTGGGACGGAGGCCTTTCACGAGAGGATGGGACCTGAGGGAAAAGCGTCCTTTTCGCGCCAGCGGACGGCTTTGGATCTCAAAGGGCCTCTAGGCTTTTTCTTCCGTTCCGGCGGTCGTCCGGGCAAGCGCTTCGGCCAGCGATGCAGTCACGGGCTGGGCGGGCTCTTCCTCAAGGATGACCGGCGCGCAGCCCGAAGCTTCGATAAGGCGCTGCCACAGGGCATCCATGCCCATGCGCTTGCTGGAAGAGGTGATGACCGGTTTGACGCCGACGATCTCGCCCCATTCCGCCTGGCGTGCCGCACGTTCCCGCTGGTTGCACTTGTCGGCCTTGGTCAGGATGGGCAGCAGGGGAAGCCCGCAGGAACGGGCGAAGCCGGCAAGCTCCAGATCCAGCTTCTGGGGAGGCAGGCGGCTGTCCAGCAGCAAGGCCAGGGCGCACAGGTTCTTGCAGGTAGAAAGATATTTTTCCAGCAGGGTCGCCCAGCTGCGGCGTTCGCTGTGGCTGGCCCGGGCATAGCCGTAGCCCCGGCAGGTCTACCAGAAAAAAGTTGTGGGGCTGCACCCGGTAAAAATTGATGGAGCGCGTCTTGCCCGGTGTGGCACTGACCTTGGCGAGCTTTTTGCGCACGGCCAGAGCGTTGATGAGCGAAGACTTGCCCACGTTGGAACGGCCGGCCAGGGCCACCTGGGCTTCCGGGACATCCAGGAGTTGCTGGAGGGTGTAGACGGTGCTTTCTAGGGTAAGCGTCGGCATGGTGTGGACCTCAGGCACAGCTTGACAGTAAGGGGTATTTTCACAATAATCCGCAATTCACTAAGCGTATACTAGCCGTAGCGCGTTTTTTTTGCAAATGGCCGGAAAAAGGCCACGTGCACGGCAGCAGGAGGAAGAATGTATTCGACGACTGATTTTCGCAAGGGCCTCAAGATCGAGGTGGAAGGCATCCCCTACGAAATTGTTGACTTCCAGCACTTCAAGCCCGGCAAGGGCGGTGCCATGGTCCGCACCAAGCTGCGCAACATCCTGACGGGACGCATCCAGGACATCACCTTCCGTTCCGGCGAAAAGGTGGGCAAGCCCGACATGGAGACCCGCGACATGCAGTTCCTGTATCGTCAGGACGACGAGCTGATCTTCATGGATATGACCACCTACGAACAGCTCCAGGTCTCCACCTCCACCACCAGCGGCAAGGAAGGCTTCCTCAAGGACGGTCAGGAATGCCGCGTGCTGCTGTACAAGGGCAATCCCCTGGATATCGACATCCCGCTGAGCCTGGTGCTCGAAGTGGTGGAGACCGAACCCGGCGCCAAGGGCGACACCGTGAGCAACGTGACCAAGCCCGCCAAGCTTGAGACCGGTATCGTGGTGCAGGTGCCCATCTTCGTGAACGAAGGGGACCGCATCAAGGTCGATACCCGTACCAAGGAATACCTGGGCCGCGAATAGGCCTTTTTGCAAGATACGCGAGGGTAGACATACGGACGCACGCAAGTTCAGCCGCGAACTTTTGGGCTTTTCCTGCTTTTCTGGGCACTGCTGATGCTGCTCAGTGTGGTGACTTTCAGCGCCAATGACCCCAGCCTCAACCATGTGGTCAGCAGGCAGGCTGAAGTCAGTAACCAGGCGGGACTTTTTGGTGCCTATACTGCCGGCTTCCTCAATGATGTTTTGGCATAGGCGCCTATATCTGGCCTCTGGTCTTCGGGGCCCTGGGCGCGTCCTGTGTCTCCCCCGCGTATACCATCAGCTGGTGGCGCTGGTGCGGCCTTTTTTTGCTCACCATCTGCCTGCTGGTCGTGGGGGCCGCATGGGATCTGTCCCTTGGCGATATCGCCGGTGGCGGGATGATCGGCGGCACCCTGCACTCCAATTCCAGCTATTATCTGAGCCCCGGGGGCTCGGGGCTGGTCTGGTTCTTCATTTTTCTGGTCGGCGTCCAGCTGACCTTCAACTTCTCCTGGGTCTCCGTAGGGGCGCTGTGCGTGGCCCGCATCCGCGAGCGCATCCTGCAGAAAAAACAGGAAGAAGAGCACAAGCCCGAGATCGTCACTCACGGTCAGGAGCTTGCCTCCCTGCCTTTCCATAAGCGTATCCTCGCCGGTCTGAAGCAGAAGACGCCGGGCAAGGGATCCGATTTCTGGCGGGCCCTGCGCGACAAGCTGGGCAATATCCGTCCGGCCAAGGACCCCATGCCGGAAATCTATCCTGTGGAGCCCGAGGAGGTCGCCCAGCCTGCTGCGTCTGCCGCTCCCGTCAGGGAACAGGCGCCGGTTGCCGCGCCCGTCTCCGGGCCTGATGACGATGATGACTTTTTTGCGCCGGCGGCTCCCCGTCCGGTCATCGTAGAGACGCCTTCCGTCGTCCCGGCTGCTGAGGATGACTCCGCCGCCGGTGACATCGCCGTGGAAGAGGCTTCGGCGCAGGAAAGCCGCGGGCAGGATGCTGCCGCGTCCGCCTCTGCCGAACCGGCTCCTGCAGAGCAGGACGCCGCCGCAGCCCCCAAGGCCGCTCCTGCCGCTCCTGCCGCATCTGCTTCCCGGCCGACGGCGCCTGCCCCGCAGGAAAAGCGCCCTCGCGCGCCCATTCCTTTGCCCAGTCTCGATTTGCTGAGCCTGCCCTCCAAGGATGCCCCCCGTGTGCGTCGTGAGGATCTGGAAGCCCGCGGCAAGGCGCTGATGGAATGCCTGAAGGATTTCGATATCCAGAGCGAGCTCGTCCGCATCACGCCCGGGCCTGTGGTCACCATGTACGAGGTGCGCCCGGCTCCCGGTATCCGCGTCAACCGCATCGCCAATCTCAGCGACGATCTGGCCCTGGCCCTCAAGGCCATCGCCGTGCGCATCCAGGCCCCGATCCCCGGATCGGATACCGTGGGTATCGAGATCCCCAATGATGACCGGGAGATCGTCAATTTCAGAGCTGGCCTCGTCGGAAGATTTCCGCAAGGGTTGCGGGCCCCTGACCATGATCCTGGGCAAGGACATCGCCGGTCGTCCCTTTATGGCGGACCTGACCAGGATGCCGCACCTGCTGGTGGCCGGTGCCACCGGTGCGGGCAAGAGCGTCTGCCTCAATGGTATCCTGCTCAGCCTGCTGTACCGTACGCAGCCTGAAGAGATGCGTCTGCTCCTGGTGGACCCCTAAGCGCATCGAAATGGCCATGTACGCCGATGAGCCGCACCTGATCCATCCGGTGGTGACGGAGATGAGCGAGGCCAAGAACGCTCTTGACTGGGCCGTGCATGAGATGGACCAGCGCTATGAGGCCATGGCCCGCATGGGCGTACGCAACGTGGCTTCCTACAATCAGCGCCTGGCCAGCTACAACGGTCAGCTCCCGCCGGATCTGGCCGATCTGGAGCCCTTGCCCTATCTGGTCATCGTCATCGACGAACTGGCCGACCTGATGATGACGGCTGCCCGCGAGGTGGAGACCAGCATCGTGCGTCTGGCCCAGCTGGCCCGTGCCGCGGGCATCCATATGATCCTGGCCACCCAGCGCCCCAGCGTGGACGTGGTGACCGGCCTGATCAAGGCCAACTTCCCCTGCCGCATCTCGTTCCAGGTCACGTCGCGGCATGATTCGCGCACCATTCTGGACCAGGCCGGTGCCGAGCACCTGCTGGGCCGCGGCGACATGCTGTTCAAGCCCAGCGGCGGTCGCTTGCAGCGTTTGCACGGCCCCTTCCTGAGCGATGAGGAAGTGCAGAACGTCGTCGGCTACTGGAAGCACCATCTCGTGCCCAGCTACAAGGTCAGCTTTGCGGACTGGAGCGCTGACGGCGCGGCCGGTGGCAGCGGTGGCGGCAGCGGAGCAGGGGATGTGGCTTCGGATCCCCTGTACGCGGAGGTCCAGGCTTTTGTGACCGAACAGGGCAGGGTGTCCATTTCCCTGATCCAGCGACGCTTCAAGATCGGCTTCAACAGGGCCGCCAATATGGTGGAACAGCTGGAGGCCGACGGTATCATTGGCCCTGCTGACGGCAGCAAGCCGCGAGCCGTGGTCAAATAGGAGGTAACAATGCGCATGATCAAATCTCTGGTGCTTGGTGCCGTATCCCTGCTGGCGCTTGCCTCATGGGCGCAGGCCGCCGATCTCGTGGGAGATCTCAAACAGCGTTATGACACCTTGCAGTCTTTTTCCGCCGAGTTCGAACAAAAGCTCACCCATAAGGAAAGCGGGGCTGTAGAGACCCGTTACGGGACCCTGCATTTCAAAAAGCCCCTGCTCATCCGCTGGGAGACGAAGAAGCCCATCAAGGAGACCCCTTGTGGTCACGGGCAAAGGGAGATCTGGGATTACATCCCGAAGAGGAAGTGGCCTACCGCTATCCTCACGATCTGGTGCAGGATTCCCGCAGCATCATCCAGGTGCTGACCGGCCAGGCCGCGTTGAGCAAGGATTTTGACATCAAGGAAGAAGATTCGGAGAACGGGATGCGGAAGATCCGCCTGTACCCCAAGGACCCGACGCCCCAGATGGTCGAAGCCCTGATCTGGGTGGATGCCCAGACCTTTATCCGTCGCGTGGATCTGGTGGACTTTACGGCAACCATAACGACGTGAATTTCACCAAGTTCATTCCGGACGTCATGCTGGGAAGCAGCACCTTCCAGTTCACGCCGCCCAAGGGCGTCGACGTGGAAGACCGCACGGATAAAGCCAAGGTGCAGGAGCGCGAGCTTTTCAAGTAGCGCCATCGTGCAAAGCAGATAAAAAAGGCCCCGTTTTGCGGGGCTTTTTTGTTGTTTCGTTTCCCTCGTACTGGTTGCAGGAAGGAACAGACTCCCGATCCCGTCTGCACAGTGTGCGGGCCGTGCAGGCCTGATGCGTACCGGTGCATGAGTGCTGGGGACCGTTCTGAATTCTGGAACATTCCGTGTGGACAGGTGCCGCGACAGCATGGGACGGCTGGCCTGTACGGCTTCGTCGGGGAGGTCTGTATCCTGCCTTGACAAAGGCTTTGCGGAGCACGGGCATTATCCCCACGATGGGGCATTCTCTGATCCGGCGGACATGCGGTCCGCAGAGGGTGGACGCGCGCGACAGCCGGTGGTCAGGCTGCGAAAAGAGCATGCCCGGATTCACGACGAGGCCGTTTCGTCCGGTATGCGGCTACGCCGTGGCAAAGAGCAGACAAAGGAGTGTTCATATGTCCGCTGACTGGAGCAAGGGCGTTGAAGAACTGGTGCAGGCCTGGCAGAGCGATCCCCAGAATGCCCGCGCGGCCTTCTTGGCGTATCGTGACTATCTGGTGGGTCTGGAAAACGTTTCGCTGGAATTCAAGGCCCGTCCGGGCGTCAGCTATTCGCTGCGTGCGCGCAATGCCGCCCAGAAACGGCGCGAGCTGTTCGTCCTGGTGGACGTGGTGGATGACGAACCGGAAAGCCGCTGGCTGTCGGTCTGCTTCTATGCCGACATGATCCAGGATCCTGACGAGCTGGGCGACTATGTGCCGGCCGGTCTCATGGGCGAAGATGCCTGCTGCTTCAATCTGGATGAAGATGATGATGCCATGCGTGCCTATATCGCTGACCGCATCGCCGAAGCTGCCCGCAGCGCGGCGGAGGGCAAGGAGTAGCCCCGTATGACGACAGGCCGGTATGTGGCCCTTGATTTTGAAACTTCCGGCTATGCGGCCCACAGCGCGTGCGCTGTGGGCCTTTGCCGCATCGAGGATGGCGTGGTGACGGACAGCTTTACAGCCTGATCCGTCCGCCGTCCTCCCGTGTTTTGTTCACCCATGTGCATGGCCTGACCTGGCCCATGCTGAAAGACGCCCCCACCTTCACGGAACTGTGGCCGCAGCTCGTGGCCTTCATGGAAGGCAGCCATGCCCTTCTGGCCCACAATGCCGGCTTCGACCGCAGGGTGCTGCATGCATCCTGTCAGGCTCTGGAGCTTGTGCAGCCGCAGCTGCCGTTTTTGTGTACGCTCAAGGGTGCGCGTCGCAGCCTGCCGCTGGCATCACGGGCGTTGGACAGCGTCTGCGGCTACTTCGGTATCCCGCTGGATCATCATCATGCGGGGTCCGATGCCCGGGCCTGCGCGGAGATCTATTTGCGTCTGCGCGGCTTGGGCGTCACAGATGGTCAGATGAAATTGTAACGGCGGTCAGACAGCGCAGACAGGAGGCATCCCCCCGGATGACCTCCTTTTTTTATGGCTGAAGGTCGGCGAACGGGGCACGGGCGGATGGGAGAAGCCGCGCGACCGTATGGAGAGACGGAGAGATGGGAGGGGATATGGATATCGTACATGTCCGTAATCATAAAAAAGCCTGGTTGCCGCTCTTGCTCGTCGGGGATGAGAGCGAAGCCATGATAGACCGGTATCTGGAACGCGGGGAATTGTTCGTCCTTCATGACCCCGATGCCCGGGGGCTTTGCGTCGTGACCCGGGAAGGCGAGGGCGTGGCGGAGATCAAGAACCTGGCCGTGGCAGCCGTCTGGCGCAGACGCGGTTACGGCAGGGCGCTGATAGAATTTTGTCTGTGCGCGATATGCCTCGTCCTGCCATAGTTTGCAGCTGGGGACAGGAGAAGTCCCATCGACGCTGGCATTTTACCGGGCCTGCGGTTTGTGCCCCTTTGACCGCATCCTGACTTCTTTACCCGCAACTATCCCCAGCCCATCGTGGAAGAGGGGCATACTCTTGCGTGATATGGTGTACCTGCGGCGCCGGCTGTCTGCCGGGGGATAGGCAGGGAGCAGGGGATAGTATCAGGACGCAGCGTGCGTCATTTTTTTGAATGCTTATGTGGAGCCATTTTTTTGAGGTGATGTTTAATACATTGTAATCAATGATTATTCATGAATGGCATCCTCTTTGCTAGCTATATATGGATACAGCTATCCATGGGGAAATTTGGCAGTGTCGGGCAGCATGCAGGAGCGTCACGGGCGACAGGGCGTACACGACAGGCCGCGTTTGCGGCAGTCGGGTTCGTGTCTTTGCTTCTGGCCGTACTTCTTGGCTGGTTGTCCTTGCAGGGGGAAGGCGGGTGTAGCGGAGATAACGATGCAGCCGCCCTTCGCCATGAGCGGGAGACCTTGCTGGCCCGGCAGCTGGAACAGTTCTCCTGCATCCGTCAGGCGCGGGTGCAACTGGCTCCCCAAAGCTGGCAGTCCGGGGCGGTCATCGTCCTGGAGCCCGCGCGACCGGAAGCCATGCCGGATGCCGCAGCTCTGGACAGGATGCTGGATACCCTGGCCCTGATACCGGATGCCCCGGACAAACGCCATGTCCTCGTCTTCGATACGGAAGGACGGCGCCTGTATCCTGATCATGAGACAGACGAGACGGCCCGCCGGGAACAGGAAGTGGCGCTTGAGCGGCAGGCCCTGCGGGTCTTGCGGCCACTGCTGGAAGGCAACGGCAGGGCAGAAGTCCTCGTCAGTCTGGATGGGGCAGAAAAAGGCCGGACAACGGGACGTCGTACCATCTCGGTATTGCTGGAAGAAAATGCCGTCCCGGAAACAGTGCGCCCGTATCTTGAGAGCCTGCTGGGGCAGGCCTGTGCGCTGGAAGAGGGGAGGGGCGATGCCCTGCGGATCTGTTTCCTGCCTGCCAGACGGAATGCGGCTGCCCTGCGGGGGCTGGCCCTCACCTTTGCCGTGCTGGCTCTGGCCGGTATGGCTGCATTCTTTCGGGCACGTCGTCGGGCCTCTGGCCCATCTGCCGATCCCGAAGTCCGTTTTGAGGAAAAACTGCCGTGTGAGGCAGAAAGGGACAGCAAAGCGGCAGAGGATGCCGAGAGTCTGCGCCGGCAGCTGGAAACCTCTTTGCGCGAGCATCCCGGGCAGGGGGTGGCCCTGCTGCGGCACTGGCTGACACAGGAAGACACAACGCCGGAAGGGGCAGCAGGAGGGCGGGAGTCATGCAACTGACAGGCAGCCAGCGGTGTGCGGTCTTCCTTCTGGCCATGGGCGAAGACGTGGCCACGGACATGCTGGGCCGCATGCAACGGCAGGAAGTTGCCCGGATAACGGAAGCCATGGCCAGCCTGCCGCACGTCCCCGAAAGCGAAGTGCGGACCATCTTGCGGGAGGCCCGGATATTTCTTGAGACGCAGGCCGACGGCATCTGTGCGGACAGGGCCCTGGCCGGTCGCCTGCTGGCGCACTGTCTTGGCGAGCGCGAGGCGCGGGAGACCATGCGCGCCTGGGGCCCGGCGGAGTCGGCACGGCCGTTCGAATCTCTGGAGCGGATGCGCCCGGGGCAGCTCTATCAGCTGCTGCGGCAGGAACATCCCCAGACGCTGGCGCTGGTCCTTGGCCATCTTTCCGCTTCCCAGGCGGCGGGCCTGCTCATGCGCCTGCCGACGGACATGCGCTCACTGCTGCTGGAGCATATCGGCGGGCTGGCCCCGGTGGATGCGGACATCCTGGATGAGGTGGACAGTGTGCTTGCCCGGCAGGCTGCGGAAAGATCCGTGCAGGACTGGCGTCCCGGCCTGCAGGTGGCAGCGGAGATCGTGGCGGCTGCGGGCAAGGATGCGGCCAGGGAGCTGCTGGCCGATCTGGAACGGCACGACTCCCGCCTGCCGTCGCTGCTGGGCAGGATGGTTCACTGTCCTGAAGACTGCCTGAAACTGGAGGACGGTCTGCTGGAAGAGGCACTGGAGGAAACGTCCGGTGAAGCTCTGGTCGGGGTCTTGGACACCTGCGGGCCTGCGGTGCGTACGGCCCTGCTGGAGCATGTCCCGGAGGCACGGCGATCCGCCATCGAGCGGCGTCTCCGCGAGGGGGAGACATCTCCCGGACAGTCTGCGACATATCGTGAAGATTTTTTGCGCCGTGTGCGTCATTTGCAGGCAGAACGCCTGCAGGCGGATCTGGATGCGGCAAAAGCCGCCGGACCGAGGACCGGATCATGAAAAACAGCCCGGAAGATCATCTTCCGGGCTGTTTTTTCTCGATGTTCAGGCGACCTATTTGTCCAGGATCAGGGCATTGGCCTCGCAGCTGCGGTCACTGGCCAGCAGGCCGTTTTCCTGCAGATAGCGTTTGCCCTGGGCGGCAAAGTCGGCATGGCTGATCTCTTTGGGGATGCCGGGACAAAAATCCTTGGCCAGATGCAGGCTGACGGGGTCTTCTATATTGCCCCGGAAAAAAGGCCAGGCTTTGCAGATGGAAGGCTTGCCTTCATGGACGATGCAGCCTTTGCCTTCCCGGAAGAAGATGCAGTAGCCGTCTTCGCCCACGCGGATCTTGAGTTTGGTCCCCACATATTCCCCAAACTGGCGTATCACCTCTTCCTCTTCCATGCGGAGAGTGGCGCAGAGCCGCTTCAGGTCGGAGGGGCTGACGACGATGCCGCCTTTCCCCTTGCAGCAATGGCCGCACATCTTACAGGAAAAGGCCTGGGTTTCTTGGCTCATTTCGATATCCTCAGGATTATTTGTGCAAAGTGAGCAGGCGGGCGTGTTCGACCATGAGGCAGAGATCCTCCACCACCAGGATCTGTTCAGGCTCCAGCAGGGCACGCGCCTCGGCGGAGCGGATGCCCTCTTGCATCCAGAAACAGAGGGGCTTCCAGGGCAGGGCCAGCACTTCCTGCGCATGGGCGGGACAGTACTGGGGAGCACGGAAAAGGTCGATGATGTCCACCGGCTGGGGCAGGGACGCCAGATCGGGATAGGCCGTCAGGCCCCAGACGGTCTTGCGGACAGGGTGCACAGGAAAGATGGTATAGCCCTTGTCCAGCAGATAGCGGCCCACTCTGTCCACGGGCTGCCCGGCTTTGTCCTTGGCGCCTACGATGGCGATGCTGCGGGATCGCTGGAGTACGTCCCGGATGGCGGTAAACGAAAGCATCCTTGCCTCCATAAGGGATTGCCCCGACATAGCCGACGGGGGAAGACGACTATACGGGCTGACAGGGGCAAGTGCAAGCCTGGGCTCCGGCTTGATGAAAACTTGCGCCCTGTCGCGATATCAGGCCTGGTGGGCCTCCTGGGCGGTCGCTGTTGCAGGTGTCGCAGGAGCGGCACAAATGACCGGCTTGACGGCAAAGAGCTTGTCCGTTTTGCCGAACAGGTAGAGCAGATCCCCGGCTTCCATGACGAAGTCGGCAGGCGGGGAGGCCACGACCTCCTGTTCACTGCGGGCCACGGCCACCACGGTCACGGCGTATTCCCGGCGCAGGTTGCTCTGGGCAAGGCTGAGGCCGCACAGGGGGAACCTGCCTCCAGCCGCATGGTCTGCACTCCCATTTCGGGCAGACGGCTGGCAACGCTTTCCAGACTGTCCGCAGCACTGCTCATGCGCCGGATCATGCGGTAATTCTGCTGGCGCAGACGGGCGGAGAAGGCGTCGATATCCTGACGGGGCACCAGATACTGGGTCAGCACCTGGTTGAACACCTCGATGGAGGTCTCGAATTCCTCGGCGATGACCACATTGGCCCCCAGGCGGCGCAGCGGGGCGACCTCGGTGATGAAGCGGGTGCGGGCCACGATGTAGAGGTCGGGGGTTCATGCGCCGGGCTTCCAGGGTGATGGCGCGCACGGCCGCCGGGTCGGAGATGATGATGGCCAGGACACGGGCCGTGTAGACGCCCAGATGCTCAAGGATGACAGGCTGGGAGGCGTCCCCGTGCGAGATGGGCTCCTTGTTCTTGTAGCGGCTCACGGTCTCGGGGTTCATCTCCAGGATGGTGTAGGGGATGCCGGATTCCTTGGCCACCTGGGCCAGGTGCTTGCCGCTGATGCCGAAGCCCACGATGATGAGATGATCCTTGAGGGTACTGGTCTTCTGCTGCTCTGCTTCCGGGCTGGAGGCCTCCTTGCCGCGTCCCCTGGTCAGCAGGGCGGCGGCGCGGGGGCCAGATTGATGAGGAAGGGCGTGAGCATCATGGTGATGACGCTCAGGGCCAGGAAGGACTGGTAGCCGATGTCGTTGAGCAGACCGGCGGCCAGACCGGAGGCGGCCAGCACGAAGGAGAATTCACCGACCTGCGCGAGGCAGAGGGAGGTCTGGATGGCCGTACGCAGCGGGTAGCCCTGCACCAGGACGGCGGGCATGGTCAGCAGGCTCTTGATCAGGATGAACAGCAGGGTGTTGAACAGGATGGCCCAGATGTGCTGGAGGAAGAAGGAGAGATCCAGCATCATGCCCACGGAGATGAAGAACAGGCTCATGAAAACGTCACGGTAGGGCATGATGCCCGAGATGACGCTCATGCTGTACTGGGAACGGGCCAGCATCAGGCCCGCCAAAAAAGCGCCCAGCGAAAGGGAAAGGCCCAGGCTGTGGGTCAGCAGCGCCATGCCGAAACAGGTGCCCAGGGTCGAGAGGAAGAGCAGCTCGCGCGAGCGGGTGCGCATGACCGCTTCCATGAAGCGGTTGAGGCCCAGATGCGCGGCCAGCAGCACGGCCCCGAGGATGCCGCCCACTTTCAGCACCGACAGCAGCATGTCCAGGGGCGCCATATGGAACTGCCCGGACAGCAGGGGCACACAGAGCATCATGGGCGCGACCATGATGTCCTGAAAAACAAGGATGGCCAGAGAAAGACGCCCCGTCGGCGTGCTGGTGAGGCCTTTCTGCTGGAAGATCTGCAAGACGATGGCCGAAGAGGACAGGGCCACGAGACAGCCCCAGAAAATACCGCTGGGCAGGCTTGTCCCGTCCAGAAGGGCGGTGAGGCCGGCTATGGCCAGCACCGTCAGGCCGATCTGCAGGCTGCCCCCCAGGAACACGGGGCGTTTCAGACGGCTCAGGGCCTCGCCGGACAGCTCCATACCGATGGTGAACAGCAGCATGGCCACGCCCAGCTCCGCCACATCGCTGATGGACTGGCTGTCCACGATGCCCAGCAGGGAAGGCCCGCACAATACGCCGGTCAGCAAAAATCCTACGGTTGCCGTCAGCTTTATCTTGTTGCATACAAGGTTGACGACGATGGAAAGCAGGAAAATGATGACCAGTTCATCGAGCAGTTCAAAATGCATTTGTACCTCCGGGGCAGGTGCGAACCCGCACGGCATGCGCCGGTCCCGGACCGGTTGGGCATGCCGTTTGCAGGGGAGCTATCATAAAAAAAGGCGGCCAAAGCCGCAAGGGAGTACCTATGGACTTGTTTGAAGCGATCAGGACCCGGCGCAGTATCCGTTCCTTCACCGACGAACCCGTCAGCCAGGAAGATATGGACCGCATGCTGGAGGCCGCCATGTGCGCTCCCAGCGCCAACAACCGCCAGCTCTGGCATTTTGTCGTGATTCGTGACCGCGAGATGCTGCGCAAGGTGGCGGAGGTCCATCCCTACGCCAAGATGGCGGCAGGCGCAGCCGCAGCCGTCATCATCTGCGCCGATCTGAACGAAGAGAAGACCCCCGGGTTCTGGGTCCAGGATTGCTCGGCGGCCACGCAGAACTTCATGCTGGCGGCGCGTGCCCTGAACATCGGCACGGTCTGGTGCGGTCTGCATCCCATCGAGGACAGGGCCCGGCCGTTCCGCGAGATCTTCCACATGCCGGAGAACATCCGTCCCCTGAGCCTGATCGTGCTTGGACATACGGATCAGGAATTCAAGGCTCAGGAACGCTTCCGCGCTGAACGTGTCCATAACGAAGACTGGTAGGCAGGCCTTCCGCGCACGCGTTTTTGTGTGATGCAATGAAAAAGCCCGGCATGGCCGGGCTTTTTCATTGCTGTTTGGAGGGGAGCGTTAGCAGACGCCCTGGGCCATCATGGCCTCGGCGACCTTGGGGAAGCCGGCGATGTTGGCACCCAGCACCAGGTTGCCGGGCTGGCCGAATTCCTTGGCGGTCTCGGCAGCATTCTTGTAGATGTTGCCCATGATGTCCTTCAGCTTGCCGTCGACGGTCTCGAATGTCCAGCTCTGCATGCCGGCGTTCTGCTGCATTTCCAGCTGGCTGGTGGCCACGCCGCCGGCGTTGGCAGCCTTGGCCGGGCCGTAGGCGATACCGGCTTCCAGGAAGGCGTGCACGGCTTCCAGGGTGGAGGGCATGTTGGCGCCTTCGGCCACGCACTTGCAGCCGTTGGCCAGCAGGGCCTTGGCGTCAGCCAGGTTCAGTTCGTTCTGGGTGGCGCAGGGGAAGGCGGCGAAGCAGGGCACGGACCACACGGCATTGCGGCCTTCGGGGTATTCGGCCACAGGGGTGTGCTTGGCGGTGGGCACCAGTTCGGCGTAACGGGTCAGGGAAGCGCGTTCCACTTCCTTCACCTGCTTGAGCACGTCGACCTTGATGCCTTCGGGATCATAGATCATGCCGCGGGAGTCGGACACGGTGACGGGCTTGGCGCCCAGCTGGAGCAGCTTTTCGCAGCAGTAGGTGGCCACGTTGCCGGCACCGGAAACGGCGCAGACTTTGCCTTCCAGGCTTTCGCCGCGGTCTTCCAGCATGTTCTGGGCAAAATACACGGCACCGTAGCCGGTGGCTTCCGTACGGGCCAAGGAACCGCCGAAGAGCAGGTTCTTGCCGGTCAGCACGCCTTCGTAGCTGCGGGTCAGGCGCTTGAACTGGCCGAACATGTAGCCCACTTCGCGGCCGCCCACGCCGATGTCACCGGCCGGAACGTCGGTGCTAGCACCGATGTGACGCCACAGTTCGACCATGAAGGCCTGGCAGAAGCGCATCACTTCGGCGTCGGACTTGCCCTTGGGATCGAAGTCGGAACCAGACCGGTCCCTTGCCGCCGCCCAGGAATGGGGATGCCCGGTTCACGCTGGGATGGAAGCGTTCTTGAAGATCTGCACTCAAGCCGCGGTTGACCTGGATCTCACCCCCTTGTCGTCCACCCATTGCTGATGATGCGTTCGGGCTCGGTATTGATGGTTCACGCTGGGATGGCCGGTGGAAGGTCGATGCCCATGTTGACCTGGCGGGCCAGCTGGCTCACCAGCAGGGGTTTGCGGTAGTTCTTGCGGAGCCAGTCCGTAGCCTGGGCGATGCTGTTGGCCTGGGTGCCGTGGGTATTGAGCTGACGCAGCCCGGCGCCCTGCGGCCCGATGAGCAGCAGGTAGTGGATCTCGCGGATGACCAGCGGCGCAAGGATGGGGATCCGTTCCGGCGTATCCAGCAGGCGGGCCAGACGCAGGAAGGCATCCAGCAGTTCGGGGCTGGTCGTGCCCAGGATGACGCCGCTGTCCGGGCGGGCCGCAGGCGGGACGGCATCGGCCAGTTCCTTGACCATCTGGCCGGTCAGGCTCCTGTCCAGCTCCAGCGACATGGCCAGGAAGGGTGGTCATGGCAGGCCTGGAGGACGCGGAAGGCGTTGGGCATGTCGATGCCCGTGACCAGGCACTGGCCCTCCCCGTAATGGATCTCCCGGTCCCCCAGCATGGCGATCTTTTCTCCTTGCACGATGATGGATGCCGAAGGCTTGCCGAGGCAGGTCGTGGTGGTGTGGCAGGTCTCGAGCCTGCGCGTGACCAGTCCGGGCACGGGGCTGTGGTACGTGCCCGTGCGGGGCATGTGCTGGAGCAGGATCTCCTTGATGCGGGCATTGATACGGAGCAGTTCAGCGTGCGGGTCGAGCATGGGAACATCCTTAGAAGAAAAAGGCTGCAACGACTTTGAATATAAACAACTTGTCGTAGCCTGAACAGCGGAAGAGAGGATCTGGCAAAAAAAAGAGCATAAATGTATCGCCTGGGGGCAGACCGGCCGTTCATGCTGCGCGGCAAGGCGGAAAACAGGCTGCAATGGCCTGTATGGACGCCATGTCTGGCCGGACGTGTGCCGCCATGGGTCTTGTGTATTGTCCGAAAGTTTTTTTGGGGCACAGTGGCCGGAAGCGACGTAAGGCCGGGCATCCCGCCCGGCTGCAAGTTCATCTGGAGGAAGCACCATGAAGTTTTCCCCGTATGGCCAGCCTGGTCTGCCTGCTGTGTCTGTTCCCCTTGTCCGTCCCCGTCCAGGCCGCGGACAGCCTGAAGATCTCCAGCACCATCGGTCCGGTGGATGCCGGTATCCTGCCGCTGCTGGCCGATACCTTCAGCAAAAGACCGGTATCGCCATCAGCATGGAAAAAGCCGGGACCGGCAAGACCCTGAAAAAGGCGGAAAGCGGCACCTTCGACCTGGTGATGGTCCATGCCCGCAAGCTTGAGGACGCCTTTGTGGCTGCCGGTTTCGGTGTGGATCGCCGCGATGTCATGTACAATGACTTCGTCATCCTGGGCCCTGCCGGTGACCCGGCGGGCATCAAGGGCATGAAGAGCGCTGCCGAGGCTTTTGCCACCATCGCCAAGGCCGGTGTGCCCTTCGTCTCCCGCGGGGACAAGTCCGGTACCCATGTCAAGGAAATGGACATCTGGCAGGCTGCCGGCATCCAGCCCGCTGGTGCCTGGTATGAGGTCTATGCCGACGGCGCCAAGGGCAACAAGGCCACGACGCTCTATACGGACAAGAAGCAGGCCTACACCCTGATGGACCGCGCCACCTGGCTGACCCTCAAGGATACGGTCAAGGTCGTGCCTCTGGTGGAGAACGACCCCATCATGCTCAACCTTATCGCCATCATCCGGGTCAATCCCGACAAATTCCCCCAGGTCCACAAGGATGCGGCCCTGAAGTTCGCGGACTGGCTGGTGGGCGATGAAGCCCAGACCATCATCCGTGATTTCGGCAAGGACAAGTACGGGCAGCCCCTGTTCTTCCCCAATTCCGATCAGTGGAACGCCAAGCACGGCAAGTAGTGACTGACGGCAGGGGAGCTCCCCTCCGGGAGTTCCCCGTTTTCCCTGGAGCAAAGGTCTGTCTGGCTGCCATGTGTCATCCGCCACGGATGATCTTGTCTGGCATTGCGGCAGGGCAAGAGGCAGCACATGTGAAAGGTTGTTGCATTTTGCCGGGCTTGACCGGGCAGGCGGGATGCGGCACTATTGTAAATAGTGCAATAAAATTCAGTATATTGACTGGAAAAATTTTAGTCAGCGCAACAGGAGGGCTGCATGAAACGTCTGACCGTCATCGGTGGTGGCCCCGGCGGCTATACGGCGGCTTTTGCCGCTGCCCGCGCGGGCATGGAAGTCACGCTGGTGGAGGCTGCCCATCTGGGCGGGACCTGCCTCAATTCCGGCTGCATCCCCACCAAGACCCTCAAGGCTTCGGCCGAAGCTCTGGAGACAGCCCTGCGCCTGGCCGAGTTCGGCATCACCTGCGAAGGGACGCCCCGTGTGGATCCGGCCGCCGTGCTGGTCCGCAAGGAAAAGGTCGTCGGCATCCTGCGCGGTGGTCTGGAAAAGGCCTGCGCCCGTCTCAAAGTACGTCTGTGCACCGGTCACGGCAGGGTGCTGGATGCCCGTCATGTGGAAGTGACCATGGCCGACGGCAGTGTGGAAGTGGTGGAGAACGACGCCCTCATCCTGGCGACCGGCTCCCGGGTGGCGGAGCTGCCCGGTCTGTCTTTTGACCACACCCACATCCTGAGCAGCGATGATGCCCTGCAGCTGGACCGTGTGCCGCAGCGCCTGATCATCGTGGGCGGTGGTGTCATCGGCTGCGAGATGGCGTTCATCTACCGTGCCTTCGGCGCGCAGGTGACCGTGGTGGAAGGACAGGACCGTCTGCTGCCCATGCCGTCCATGGATGCCGATGTCAGCACCTTGCTGCAGCGCGAGATGAAGAAGCGTCGCATCGCCTGCGAGCTGGGTCGTACCCTCAAGGACGTGCGGGTGGAGGATGGCGTGGTCCGTGCCACGCTGACGGCCTCTCCCTTCGTGGACAAGCCCACGCCCGCCCAGCAGAAGGAAGTGCCTGTGGAAGCCGACATGGTGCTGGTGACCGTGGGCCGTTGCCCGGCCACGGAAGGCCTGGGGCTGGCCGAAGCCGGTATCGGGACCGACCGCCGCGGCTGGGTCGTGGTGGACGATGCCCTGAAGACTTCCCTGCCCGAAGTGTACGCCATCGGTGATTTGCTGGGCCCCTCCCGTGTGATGCTGGCCCATGTGGCGGCCATGGAAGGCCTGTGCGTGGTGGAGAGCCTGTGCGGCAAGCCGCGCGCCATGCGCTATGATGCCGTGCCCTCCGGCGTGTTCACCTCACCCGAAGTGGGCAGCGTGGGTCTGAGCGAACAGCAGGCCCGTGAGCAGGGGCTGGACGTGCGTTGCGTCACCTTCCAGATGCGCGAGCTGGCAAGGCCCAGGCCATGGGCGAACTGCCGGGCTTCTTCAAGCTGGTGGCCGCTGCGGATAGTGGCCGTCTGCTGGGGGCGCACATCGTGGGCGCCCATGCCTCCGACCTGGTGGCGGAAGCCGCTTTGGGGGTGGCCAATGGTCTGACCCTGGAGCAGGTGGCCCCATACCATCCATGCCCATCCCACGCTGGCCGAAGGCCTGTACGAGGCCGCGCTGCTGGCGCAGGAGGCATAGGAGGCCCCATGCACTGGTTGTTGCTCCTGCTGGCCATAGGCTCGGAGATCGTGGCCACCTCGGCGTTGAAGGAAACGCAGGGATTCACCCGTTTGTTGCCGTCGCTGCTCTGTATCGGCGGCTATGCCCTGGCGTTCTACCTGCTCTCGGTGGTGGTCAAATATGTACCCGTGGGCATAGCCTATGCCTTGTGGTCAGGCATAGGTGTGGTCATCGTTTCCCTGGTGGGCTGGTTCTTCTTCCACCAAAAACTGGATCTGCCGGCCATGATCGGGCTGGGCCTCATCGTTGCCGGAGTGGCGGTCATGCATCTTTTTTCCAAAAGCATGGAATTGTGACGAAAGAGGGCGGCAGGAGACATCCTGCCGCCCTTTCTTTCAAGGGACGTTTGTCCAGGGATACCGGCCCTCGTCAAACTGGCCGGCATCCGTCAGCTGTTCCCGCTTTCCCGGAGCAGCGGGCACATGTGAAAGAGGAGCTGCTCCGCAGGAGACCGTTTTTTAGGCAGGCAGCAGGCCTGCCTTCCGCAGCCAGGATTCTACCTGCTGGCGGGCAGCATCCACCCGGCTGCCGCGTATGGCCAGCCCCTCGCCTGTCTTCGCGGAAGGGCAGAGGCGGCGCAAGTCGGCAGGCGCGCTGCCGAGGCCGGAGCCTTCGTGCGTGATGAAGGGGATGAGTGTTTTCCCGTCCAGGGCAGCCGTGGACAGGAAGGTGCGCACCGGTCCGGCAAAGGTGCCCCACCAGCTGGGCGATCCCACGAGGATGACGTCATAGCGGCTGACCATATCCAGCGGATTTTTCAGCGGCGGCAGGAAGCCCTGCTGTTTTTCCTTTTTTGCCTGGCTGACGACCGTGTCATAGTCGCGGGGATAGGGCGTGACGGGCTCCAGATCCAGCAGGTCACAGCCGGTCAGGGCCTGGATGTGCCGGGCGATGGTACGTGTATTGCCCGTATGGGAATAAAAGACGACAAGCATGCGTTGTGCCTCCTGCGTTTGAGGGGCAGCGCGGCCCGTGCCCGGAAGGAACAGGCCGCCTGCGAGGGATGCGAGGGCCATCAGGATCTGACGGCGTCCGTTGTTGTACTTTTCCATGCTGCTCTCCTTTATGCTTAGCGGCCGGCGTACTGGCTGTCGGTAACAGGTTCCAGCCATTCCACGACCTTGCCGGGCTCTGTTTCTTCACAGATGGAGATATGCGTCATGGCACTGCCGGGAAGCGGCGCCGTGCCAGTGCTTGACCTTGGCGGGGCAGATGACCACGTCCCCGGCCCTGATCTCCTGGATGGGCTTGCCCCATTCCTGGGTCAGGCCGACCCCGGCGGTGACGATGAGCACCTGCCCCACAGGATGGATATGCCAGTGGGAGCGGGAGCCGGGTTCAAAAGTGACGCTGCCGCCGCTGGAGCGCATGGCGTTATTGGCGGCGTACAGGGATCGATGCGCACGGTCCCGGTGAAAAGCGGGGAGAGCCCTTGATGGGCGTCTGCTGCCCGCAGCGGATGATCTCCTGGCCGGGCTCCCGGGCGGAGACGCTGGAGGGGCGGCGGTGGTGCAGACAGCGGCAAGCAGGCCGCCGCAAAGGGCGAGCAGGGAAACGAAACGTCGCATGACATGACCTCCTGTCAGGACAGGGAAACAAGATCGTAGCGGGCATGGCCCATGCCCAGGGTCTCCATATATTCCAGCTGGCGCAGGCCGCTGCGGCTTTCGATGCGTTCCACAAGATCGTGGCGCTGCTGTTCGGGCAGGGCGTAGACCATGTCCACCGAAGCCTGGTCCACGGCCAGCAGGTCGGTGGATGCCAGGATGCCGATATCCGGGGCGGTCGGTTCGGCGGCGCTGGTCCCCGCGCAGTCACAGTCCACGGACATGCGGCGCAGGACATTGATGTACGCCATATGCCCCTTGAAATGGGTGGTGATGGCCTTGCCGCCCTCCACCATGCGCTCCATGAACAGCGGCCCTCCCGCCCACAGGTTGGTACCGTCGCTGTGCAGCTGGGCCTTGCCTGTTTTGCCGGAGGCGCAGCCGATGGCGATATTCTTGAGCGAACCGCCAAAACCGCCCATCACGTGGCCCTTGAAGTGGGTCAGCACCAGCATGGAGTCGTAGTTGAGCAGGTTCTTGCCCACGGCCACTTCCTTGAGGTGACGTCCGCCGGGGATGGGCAGGGAGACTTCGCCGTCGGCATCCATGATGTCCACTGGGCAGAAGGTCCAGCCGTTGGTCCGCAGGGTCTCGCGGTGGCCTTCCGTGGTCTGGCGGGGGCTGGGGTAGAGGACGTTGCACTCCACGATGCTGCTCTTCGGGATGCGGGCTTGCAGGGCCCGCACCATGTCGCGCGGCAGGATGTTGGGGCCGTGGGGCTCACCGGTATGGAGCTTGATGGCGATGCGCCCCTGCAACGGGGCACAGACCTTTTCGTAGATGCGCAGCAGGCTCTCCGTGGTGATCTCGGGCGTGAAGTACACGGTGGCCTTTTCCTCTGCCGGGCGGGCTTGCAGCGGCAGGCTGTGGACAGCCAGGGAGCCCAGGGCAAGGCTGCCCGCCTTGATGAACTGTCTCCGGTTCACGGACATGGCATTTCCTCCGTAGTTGGGTAGGGGACATCAGCGCGAGGCGAGCACCTTTCGGGCCACGGCGCGGCCGCATCCGCCCTCCTGCCGACACGGGCAGCCAGCAGGTCAAGGAAGCCCTCCAGCTCTTCGGGCTCAGGCCGCAGTTCATGGCCCCTCCCATGTGGAATTGCAGCTGGCCTCCCAGTCCGGGAAGGCTGGCCAGAGCGGCGATGGTGCACAGTTCGCGGGCTTTGCGGTCGAGTACGTCTCGGGCGAAGATGTCCGCAAAAAGATGTTCCTTCAAAAAAGTATCGATGACCGGGGCAAAAGCCAGGACGCCGGACGGGGGCTGGATCTCCTTTTGTCCGGCAAGGTCGGCCCGGACACGGGCGCCGTACGCATCCCGGTCCAGGGTGGAGGGCAGGGGAGAGGCGGCTTTTCCTTCCGCATCCGTGATGCCACGGGCACGGCGCTGCTCCAGGACTTCCATGAAGACCTGCAGCCCGTTCAGACTGCGGGGAAAGCCGACGTAGGCTCCACAGATGGGTCAGGACTTCCTTGATTTCATTGATGGTCAATCCGGCGTCCAGCGCCTGGCCCAGGGCAGGGCGCAGGCGTTCCAGATCGCCATTGGCGGTGTAGGCGGACACGAGCACCATGCTCTGCTGCCGCCCGTCCAGGCCTTTGGCAGGGCTGTTTCCCGCCTGGAGCAGCGGGAACAGGAACATCAGGATGACCAGAAGGGGAAGAAGGGATCTGCGTCGCATGGCAAGCTCCTTGAGGAAGATCATGGAACGAACCTAGCGCGGCCGCAGTGAGGGGGGAAATATCAAATCGACGCTAAAAATTGTCCAATCGTCGCAAGGATGATCGAAAGGCAAAGAAGGGGGCAGGGAGGCATCCGGGTTACGGCAGGAGCCTGCTGTGCTTTTGTTCGTGCTGCCGGAAGGCATAAAAAAAGGGACGGCTGTCGCCGTCCCTCGTGAAGATCGCAGACCTGTTGCCGCTACTAGACGTTGAACAGGAAGTGCATGACGTCGCCGTCCTGCACCACGTATTCCTTGCCTTCCACGCGCAGCACGCCGTCGGAGCGGCAGGCGGCTTCACTTTCGTGGCTCATGTAGTCGGCGTAGGAGATGACTTCGGCGCGGATGAAGCCGCGTTCGAAGTCGGTGTGGATGACACCGGCAGCCTGGGGAGCCTTCCAGCCCTTGTGGATGGTCCAGGCGCGCACTTCGTCGGGGCCGGCGGTGAAGTAGCTGCACAGGCCCAGCGTGTCGTAGCCGGTACGGATGATGCGCACCAGGCCGCTTTCCGAGATGCCGTAGGAGGAGAGCATCTCGGCCTGTTCCTCGGCGGAAAGGCCCTGCAGCTCTTCTTCAAGCTTGGCGCAGATGCAGGCGAAACCGGAATGGCGCTCTTCGGCCAGCTGCTGCACGCGGGCTACAAAGTCGTTGCCGTCGGCCACGGCGGCTTCGTCCACGTTGGCGCAGTAGATGACGGGCTTGGCGGTCAGCAGGCCCAGTTCACGCCAGGACTGGAGGAAGGTCTCGTTGTCGGGCAGTTCGAAGGAGCGGGCGCCGTTACCGGCATTGAGGTGCTCCAGCAGGCCCTGCATGATCTCTGCGGCGGCCTTGGCGTCCTTGCTGCCCTTGGCCATCTTCTGCAGCTTTTCCAGGCGGCGTTCCACGCTCTGCAGGTCGGCCAGCAAAAGTTCGGTCTCGATGGTATCGATGTCGCGCAGGGGATCCACGCTGCCGTCCACATGGGTGATGTTCTCATCCTCGAAGCAGCGCACCACTTCCACGATGGCCGCGCATTCACGGATATTGGCCAGGAACTGGTTGCCCAGTCCTTCGCCCTTGCTCGCGCCGCGCACCAGACCGGCGATGTCGATGAAGTCCACGCTGGCGTGGATGGTCTTCTTTGGGCGAGACCTTGGCCGAAAGCGCGTCCACGCGCTCGTCGGGCACGGCCACGGTGGCCTTGTTGGGTTCGATGGTACAGAAAGGATAGTTGGCGGCCTGCGCGTTCTGAGCCTTGGTCAGGGCGTTGAACAGGGTGGATTTCCCCACGTTGGGCAGACCCACAATGCCGATGCTGAGGGACATGGCCTCTCCTTGCGGGCTTGGAAGTTCAGGGCCATGCGCCGGTGGCGCAGGCGGAAAAAAGGCGCAGGAGCGCCCGGAACATGTCGTTGGAATGGGGAGTTTATAGGCAAAAGCCGTACGGCTGGCAAGTGCGGCGGCAGCGGAAGGCCGCATGGGCCGCGCTGGAGATGGACAGCCTGCCCCGGCGTGCGGCATGATTCGCTGTCCTGGATGCGGGGAGTGGCGCCGCCATGTTTCCGGCCCCTACAGGACTTGGCTTGCCTGCTGAAATAGCATAAGACACTGGCGGCACTTTTGTTGCAAACCAATTTTTTCGAGGTCTGCCATGCAGGAAAAACGTATCAGCCGGGGCATCAGGCTGGGTAAGCTGGCCATCGGCGGCGGCGCGCCGGTGATGGTGCAGAGCATGACCAATACCGATACCCGTGACGTGGAAGCCACGCTGGCCCAGATCGACCGCCTTGTGCGCCGCGGTTGCGAAGCGGTGCGCGTGGCCGTGCCCGACATGACGGCGGCCAAGGCCTTGCGGGCCCTGCGTGACGGTTCGCCCGTGCCCCTCATCGCGGACATCCATTTCGACTACCGTCTGGCGCTGGCTGCCCTGGAAGCCGGACTGGAGGGCCTGCGCATCAATCCCGGCAACATCGGGCCCCGCGAGCATGTGGATCGCGTGGTGGATGCCGCCAAGGCCAACGGCGCTGTCATCCGGGTGGGCGTCAATTCCGGTTCCGTGGAAAAGCATCTGCTGCAGAAGTATGGCGGCCCCTGCGTGGAAGCCATGGTGGAGAGCGCGCTCAGTCATGTGCGCATGCTGGAGGACCGGGGCTTCTACGATACCAAGATCTCCCTCAAGTCCTCTTCGGTGCTCGATACCATTGCGGCCTACCGCCTGCTGGCAAAGTCCTGCGACTATCCGCTGCACATCGGCGTCCCGAGGCGGGCGGGCTCATGCGCGGCACGGTCAAGTCCGCTGTGGGCCTGGGTATTTTGCTGCACGAGGGCATCGGCGACACCCTGCGCGTCTCGCTCACGGCCGATCCTGCCGAGGAAGTGACCGTGGCCTGGGAGATCCTGCGGGCCCTGGGGCTGCGCCGTCGCGGGCCGGAGATCATCTCCTGTCCCACCTGCGGGCGCACGGAGATCGACCTTTTCGGTCTGGCGCGTGCCGTAGAGGATGCGCTGGCCGAATCCACGGCGGACATCAAGGTCGCGGTCATGGGCTGTGTGGTCAACGGCCCCGGTGAGGCCCGTGAGGCCGATCTGGGCGTGGCCGGCGGCCGCGACAAAGGCATCATTTTCCGCAAGGGGAAGTCATCCGTTCCGTCAAGGGACAGGACGCCCTGCTCGCGGCTTTTATGGAAGAACTTCAACGACTGCTTAAAGAAAAGGAAACTCACTGATGCGTTTCAGCTCCACCTACATCCCCACGCTCAAGGAATCCCCTTCCGAAGCGGAAGTGGTCAGCCACAAGCTGCTGCTGCGCGCCGGCATGGTCCGCAAGCTCACCTCCGGCGTGTACATCTACCTGCCTCTGGGCCTGAAGGCCCTGGAAAACGTGCAGCGCGTGGTGCGCGAGGAAATGGACGCCGCCGGTTTCTCCGAGCTGCTCATGCCCATGGTCATCCCCGGCGACC
>VOFD01001749.1_pt1 | contig 27654 bp, 32 predicted proteins | sample 5384101 | NCBI WGS metagenome assembly VOFD01 (sample SAMN12384723, study PRJNA508395) | human gut metagenome | isolation source: healthy gut C | host: Homo sapiens
CCGGCTTTGAGATGGCGATGGAAAAGATTCGGGAATATCCGGCCTCCGATTTGCTGCTGTACAACACGGCGGCTACTTTAGAAGGGGCGCTTATTTTGTATGCCCCGGAAGAACGGGAGCGATATGGGGGGAGCGGCTCGGGCGCTTTATCGCCGCGTGGCACAGGCCGGGAGTGGTCCGCTGTGGGATCAAGCGCAATATATGCTGGCGTCAAAAATGATGGAGCGCCAGGATTTTGCGGGCGCACAATCGCTTTTGGATTGCTTGCCCACACAGCCTCCTTATGACAGGGAAGCCATGCAGGCAACCCTTTACCGGAAGCAGGGGAAGCGCTCTGAAGCGGCAAAGCTGCTGGAGGGCAAGCTGCTGCATGGTGCGAACGATTGCTTTAACGCGCTGCTGAGCCTTGCGGAGATCGCATTGGAGGAGGGGAACGGCGTTTTGGCGGACACGTTGGCGGATACCGCAGCACACAGTGCGGCTCTATGGGCTGTGGGAGTATTTGGCATATGCCGTGCCGTTTCAGCTTGCGGCGGCGCGCAAGGATGCAAAGCAGTGCATCACGCTCCTGAAAAAATGCTGCCTTTGCTGGAAAAGCCATGGAAGCTTTCGTCTTCGCCGCTTTACCATCATATCGAGGGGCGGGAAAGCACAGTGATTCCGGAGCAGTTGCGGGAAAGGCTGCTGGAAGCGCTCCGGGTGGATGAGGAATTTGCGTTTGTAAGGGAAGAACCGGAATATAAAAAATTGGATGAATTATATGGATTAGATAAAAAACACCATAGAAAATAAGCATTAGTAGAGATATTATTGACATTTTTAGCATCCAGAATTATACTATAATCATATAATCTTTCATGAATGAAAGCGCGCGCATTTGTGGGGGAGAAATGGTGATTTGAAAAGCGAAGGAGAAAAAGAGATGTCAAAATCAAAAAAGATGCTTACATGGGTTCTTCTGGTTGCCTGCTTTGTCGTGCAGACGTCTCTGTTTGTGTCCGCGAAACATGAGGGAAATTTTAACGTAACACTCCCGAATTTGCAGCGCAGTGTAGAATTATTTACCGGGGAAAGCTATGGGCATGGACAGTATAGTGATATTTGGGTGAAGGGCGGAACCGTCAACATCGTATATGCCCAGCTTCGATTGAGTGGTACAGGCGCTCCAGTTTCAGAATGGGTTCCGGCATACAACGACGGGAACCGCTATCCAGTTTATTTTACCACGACCCTAGGTGAAGGAACCGGATTGACCATGATGGGTAAACAGAAGAATGTGACGAGTAAAACGGCTTCCGGGTATGTTTATCTGTAATTTATCATCGGGTTCTCAATTATTTTTTTGGGCCGGGCCTGCCGTGGGGGGACCCGGCCCTTTTTGAAGGGGTATAAGGGCTGCTATGCTTTTTCAATCACAAATCAGACAGTTGCGATCGCGGAAGGAATTTTTGATCTCGTTTTTTTGCATGATGGTTCTTGCGGTTGGGAGCTTTGTGTTCAACTGTATTCAGCAATATGGCGCCGATGTGACGCGATATATTTCTGCCGATAAGCTCTTCCTCGGCCGGAATGGATCCAATGATCTTGCGGTGTTGTTGCCGTTTTTGCTCCCGCTACTTTTTGTGCTGCCCTTTGCGGATTCCTACATCACCGACCGGCAGCATTACATATTGCCGGCGATTCTTTCCCGTGCTTCCGCGAGGCAATATTATTTCAGCAAGCTCTCCTGCGTGGCGCTTTCAGCGGGCGCGGTCATTTTTCGTGCCTCTTTTGCTCAATTTTTTGCTGGGGCTGGTTGCGTTCCCGCTGACGAGCACAAATTATGCGTTCATCTCTTCGCCTGGAAGTGAAGGGGCATATTATACCTATCACATGAAGGAAATTTTATTTCCCGGCCTGTTTGTAGACCACCCCTATTTCTATGATCTGGTTTTCTTGCTGATGCTGACGGCCTTCTGTGTGATTTGCGCCGTGGTAACGTATCAATGCTCCTTCCTGATCGCCAAAAACAGGATCGTGCTGCTCTGCCTGCCGTTTCTGCTCAATAATTTTCTGATCCTGTTCGCGCAATATACGCCGATCAACATCTCGCCGTTTGACTATCTGATCGCATTTAACGACGCGCCCCATAAGCGGCCCTTTATGCTGCTGGTGTTTTTCGGCGTGATGCTCCTGGCGGCAGCCCTGCTCACGCCGGTCTGCCTGAAAAAGCTGAGGGAGATCGAGGGGAAATAGCGATGAAAAAGCTAAGAATCTATCGCCAGCGTTTTTTGCTGCTCCATCTCGTATGCATTGCCTGCGGGGTGTTTTTACGGCGGTCAATCTGGATATCCCCTATGAAAGCTTGTTTGAGCGGCAGATCGACGCATTTTATTTCACGGCCAATGTGGAAAACCTAATTTCACTGATCCTGCTGTTTTTGCCCCATATCATGATCATCGCGCTGCTGGCCGATCTTTTTTGCAGGATATTGGGATTGAGGCGACCTATTGCCTGACGCGCCACCGCAAGCCGCTGCGCTGGTTTGCGAAAAAGTGCGCGCTGCTGGCCGCAGTCAGCGCCTACGCCATCCTGCTGATGCAGCTATCGGTCACCGCGGTCATCTTGCTTGCGGGCAAGAGCGCGGCGCGGGAGCTTGCGGGGGCGCTGGCGCCCAACCTGTATCTGTTTTTGCTCTCCTGGCTGTTTGTATTCACCTTTTCGCTGGCGCTGAACCTGCTCTCTTTTTTCCGTTGCGCCGCGGTGGCTCGTGCCGGCGCTGCTGACGGTCCTCTTTATCCTCATTTTGCAGATGCGCATTGCGATGAAAAGCAAAACGGGCTGGCAGTGGAATCCCGCTATTCACTTTTATTTGAATTGCCATGCGGAGTTTTTGTCCTTTGCATGGCAGGCGTCGGAGGAAGCGGCAGAAGCGCTGCTGCCGGGGCTGAAGGTCTGGCATTCGCTCGCCTATTTCAGCGCGCTGGACGCCGCACTGTTTGCACTTGGGTATTGGCGGGCGCGGCGGCTGGAATTTGGGCTATTATTGGAGGATTAAAATGGCATATATTGAAATCAACGATTGCTCCAAGGTAATTAAAAAAACAACCATCCTGGATCATATCGATTTAAAGCTGGAGAACAATCGGATTTATGGGTTCGTCGGACGCAATGGGTCGGGCAAAACGATGCTGTTTAAAATCCTGACCGGCCTTGCGCAGCCCTCCTCCGGTGAAATCCGGATCAATGGGCAGCGAGTTTCCCCCCAATCCGGCTATCCGGCCAAGCTCGGGGTGATGATTGAAAACAACGGCCTGTGGCCCTATCTGACAGCGTTTGAAAACCTGAGCGCGCTCGCCGCCATCCGCAGGGAGCTAAGCGATGAGGAGATTGCCGCTGTGATCGAGCGGGTCGGCCTTTCAAACGACGGCAAAAAGTTTGCCAAATATTCGCTCGGCATGAAACAGCGGCTGGTGTTCGCACAGGCGATTATGGAAAAGCCGGAGCTTTTGATTCTGGACGAGCCGACGAACGCGCTGGACACGGAGGGAGTTCGATTATTCAAGGAGATTATCCGGCAGGAGAAGGAGCGCGGCGCGACGGTGTTGATCGCCAGCCATTCGCTGGAGGATTTTCCGGATTTTTGCGACACGATCATCCCGATGGAAGCGGGCAGGGTCGTGGATCCGAAGAGGGGGTAGGTGCATTGAATAAAAAAGCCAAACGGGTTACGCTTGCAAAGCTGCTCTGCCTTGTGATGGCGGTGATGACAGTGGGCGCGCTCCTTTTGGGGGCGTTGACCCGCGCAAGCTACCGGCACGATGTGGCGGACGCGGCAAAATCACCGGATACAAAGATTTTGTACCACAGCAAAGTGATTCTGTCGGGCGACAAAGAGGGGACTGGAACCTTCCAGGACTCGCTTTTCCAAGCGGATATCATCGTCCGCGCCGAGGTAGCCGGGCCGGAAGAGTATCAATTCAGGCGCTTCTGGTTCCGCTTCGGATCAAAGAGGTGCTTAAGGGTGATGTAAAGGCCGGCGATCTCATTGATTTTTACGAGATTTCCTTTTTCTCAAAGGCGGCAACAGGCCAGGTTACTTATTTTGACGTATCGCCCTTTAATCCGATGCAGCCAGGCAGGGAATACATTGTATTTGCTAAAAAGATTATATTTCATCCTGCCTATCAGGCGCGGCTGGAGCGGGACGTTTACCGGGCAGTGAGCCTGGAAGCCTCCTACTTCCTGCCCGAGATCACCGAGCCACCCATCTTGGATGAAAGCGAGACAATCTATTTTCAGAATGTGAAGGAAAATGAATTCAATTGCTATTCAAAGGAACAACGGGATGCGATCAACCGCGTGAAAAGGGAGATCCTTTCCAGGCTAAATCTTCCAACGGCATAGAAAAATTTGATCGTAAAACAAGGCCGGCGGAGGCTTCTATTTCGTCTCCGCCGGCCCTTTTAGCCTGTTCATCTGTTCATGTGATAAAAATGATGCGAGGCGGGAGATGCATCTCCTGCCTCGCACGTTTTTGTGGCATAAAGGGAATCAGTTTTGATCCGACCGGGCAATTATCAGATGGTTGTCATCCCCCGTCCGGGTGTTGTACAAAAATGGCCGGATCCATTCTGCCAGCGGTTTTTCCGCCAAAAACTTGGGCATGGGAATCGGGAGCATATGCAGCCTGTGCTCTAATTTTTTTAAATATGCCATGAGGATTTGGTATTCCATTGTATCCGGGTGATAAGGCGGGTTTCCGCTGCAAAAACATTCAATGATTTGAAAAACAGCGTCTTTCACATAGCGCTGCATGAGGGCGCCGTATTTTTCAGGGGAATCTGATGGTACCGTTTGCTCTTTTTGGCGAGCGCTGCAAAGGTAAGCTTATCAAAATACCGGGCTGGAATTTTCAGCAGCGGCAGCAGAAGCCTGACCGGCCGGGAGGAAACATCCAGCATGGAGGCGAGCTTGCGCGTGTCGTGTGCAGCTGCTTCCAGAAATGACCGGTATACCGCAGTGAAATGGTGCTTTCTAAAATATTCGGTATAGGTTAGCCCTTCCATATCCCAATGCGGAACGTGAACGATCGGGAGCGAGGAGATCAAAATCTTACCAGCATCAAACTGAATTTTTCGGATACAAGCGCCGGCGCCAACCAGGGATGCAGTTGACACGTCGTAGATCTCATTGCCCCGTGCAGAGGTGAGCTTTGTGATATTCTGCTGATGGGTGTGCGCGGTTAAAAAGAGCTGAATGCCGGCGTCCGCCAATCGGGCGGCGAGCTCTTTGCCGCCATGGATCACATCGTAGCCGGGAATATGCTCCAAAAGCTCAAATGGATAAAGCAATGGGTGGTGTGACATGGCGAACAGGTAATCCCCGCTCTCCTTGGCGGCCTTGATCTGCTCAAAAAATCCAATGGAGGCAATCCTCAGAAAAGCCGATGAAAGAGCGCCCGTTGCCATCGTCGTTTAACGCGAGCAGGCGGATACCCTCCCCAGCTTTACACAGTAGGACATGCTTTGTTGATGGATGCTGAGCGCGTCATTGGGGCCGAACTCCGCATAGAGCGAGCGAAGGTCATCCCGGTGCGTCGCCTCCACCGGCGTTGGTTCGGTTCCGCTGAAACGCATCGCCCGGAAGAAATCATTTTCATCGTAGCCTTTGCCGATGTAGTCATGGGTAGCCGTCGTCACATAAACCCTTTTTCCGGCCCGGCGCAGTGCCTGAAGGCGCTCGATGAATTCCATATGGCAGATTTTTTTCGCCGCAGTTGATCAGGTCGCCTGGGATTAGGATAATATCAGTATCGCCGCACTGTGCCATAAAATCAAACGCAGCGTCAATAATGGCTGGGGATTCCTTTAAACAGATTTGATCGCCCTGCTCCCGGAGTAGGTAAGCGCGGCTATCCGGCTCATAAATTTGAGGGGAGAAATAGTGCGGGTCAGCAATTAAAAATACACGAAGCATTGCGCCGCCCCTTTCAAAAATAATTAGTATGCAAAGCAAACAACGTTTCCGTCCAACGTATAGGTTTCGTTGCGGACATAGCCTTCGCCCTCCAGCGCGGTCAGGAAGGCGTCCCGCATTTCTGCATTGGGGAATTCAACCCTTGCTTCAACGGCGACTTCCTCCGGCTCACACATATAGCAGAAGATGAATCCGGTCTGCCACCATGTTTTTTCCATCTCACGCTTGAATTTGTATTTCCCATTGTGATAGAGCGTCATTTCCATCGGGATCATTTTCTCATCCGGGATAGTGTTGTAAAAATCATCCGTCAGGGTCGAACCGGGCTCACGGTAATAAAGCCCCATCTCCGCGCCAGTAGCGCACCAGAGGTATTCGCCTTTCCACACCTGAAGCATCCATTCGTAACCGTCGTAGTCAAATTGAAACCGCTTGGTGTCAAGATAATAGCCGAAATGGGGCGCAATCTGATCATATAGCTCGCAGTAGCCGAGCTTGCGCATCCATGGGTCGTGCGCGGAAAAATAGATGCCCTGCGTTGCGTCGTAATCAAAGCCGATGGCCACGATGCCGCGCTGCCCGTCATCTCGAAAAACATTGCGGTCTTCATCGTAAACGATATTGATATCAAAATAATCATTGTCGCTCAACCACTGATAAAAAGGGCTGCGCAAACGCCACAAGCTTTGGGTTTTGGGAGGACATAAATTTGCCGTTGAGCGTCAGCTCAACAATTTCCCAAAATTGTGGGCCCAGATCAGCAAGAGAGGGCTTATCCGCCGCATCCGGTTCGGTGGTAGGCTCCCCCTGCTGTGCTGATGAGGGAACCGCTTTTGCAGGCGTTTGTCGGGGCGCGTCAGTTTTCACGGCTGTGGCTTCTTTTTGCGCTGTGGGCTGTGGTTCTTCCGGATCAGCTTTTATCGGGAGGGTTGATTTTGCAGGATCGGGGATAGGCGGCTTTTGCGTTTCTTCCTCTTTAGGCGCCTGCTGCACCTGCTGTGTTTTTGTGGATTGCTGCGATACAGCCACGGGGGCGGATGGTGTGGGTGCGGCGAGTAGTATTGCCACCGCCAGCAGTGCGGAGAGCGCTCTCATGATCCATGCTGTCATTTTTATCGATTCCTTTCCTCAAAACGACCAAATTGGTGAATAATTGACTTCTATTATAATTGATTTCCGCATATTTGGAAAGCAGAACCTTTTTAGCCTGCTTTTTTTGTGGACACCTGGATACCGGATACATAGGATAAAGGAGATCATATTTTTTATGGAAGGGTGCGTAAATGGATGAATCAGAATTTACCTGCTGCGGTCATTCAGAGCTTTACCATGCAAAACACAATGTTTTCACAGAGAAAGGCAGTCCTGCATTGGCGGATTGTTTTTCCGCAGTTTTTTTCTCAGCGTTTTGCTCAACAAGCGCGCCAGATCAACAACCATTATAGGGGGAAGCGCTGCAACGCCGGCAGTTTGCCACATCGCAGCTCTATCCTGCTGCGGTCAGAAAGCAGCAAATGGGAGGCGTTGCACTGCCTTATGAATTGGAAAACACGTTTAACGTAACTTTGAACCGTGCCTGTATCGTCAGCCTGTATACGGATGAATATCAGTTTACAGGCGGCGCGCACGGTATGACGGTGCGCACGGCGGATAACTGGAACCTTCGCACGGGCAGGCGCTTTGCGCTATGCGACCTGTTTCCAAGGCATCGCGATTGCAGGCAAATGATCCTTCGGCAGATCATCACTCAGATCGCGCGGGACCCTTCCTCCTATTTTGATAATTACAGAGAGTTGGTGGTACAGAATTTTGATCCAAGGCGATTTTATTTGACGCAGGATGCAGTCATGGTTTATTTTGGGCTGTATGAAATCGCGCCGTATTCCTCCGGCATGCCTGTTTTCGCCATCCCTTATGAGGTGGATCCAGCCTTTGTCATTTGCCGGGAGAGGGAATCCTAGATCAGGAACACATCTGTGTAGGAAGGCAGGATTCCATTGCAACGGTTGGCCGGAGCCGATCACAAAAATGCGAAATAGAATAATGGTAGGGCTGGATATGGAGTTTTAAAAGAGAAGGGTCTATTAAAGCTCGCTCAGAGATAAAATTGCAGAGCCATCCCGGCGGAATCAAACATCCGTTTGCAGAAATACACATGGAACGGCCCCAAATGGGCACGGATTTCACAGAAAAGATACATGCAGGTGCCGAAAGATAGTAGAATGGAGCGGGAAGCTTATTATAGCAAACTTCCCGCTCCGTTCTTTTCGCCAGTCAGCTGAGCGGCTGCCCAATAAGCCCCCATCAAGCCCGCTGTGTTTCCAAGCTGCGCAGGCACAAGAGCAATATCACGGTAGCTTGGCATCAGCCGGGCGTCCAGTGCTTGCTTTAGGCGCGGCAGGAGATAGGGCTCCTTCATAATCCCTCCGCCGAGCACGATGCGCTCCGGATCAAGGCTGTAGGCCAGCCCGGCGAGGCCGATGGCAATTTCTCCAATCCAGCTGTCGACCAATTGCACAATCGCTTGATTTCCATGATGCAAGAGGGCAAAAAGCTCCCGCCCGTTGACCGGATGGCCCAAAAGTGATTCGGCTTCCTGGTTAGCGCGCGTGTGGAGGCATAGGTTTCATAGCAGCCTTCTCCTCCGCAAGTGCATTTGCGCCCTCCAGCATGTGTTACGATGTGGCCGAATTCCCCGGCCGCGCCGTGAAAGCCGGTGTAGAGCTCGCCATTGAGAATGGCCGCGCCCCCGATTCCAGTGCCATAAGTCAGGCACAAAAATGCTGGCAGCCGCGCCCTGCGCCAAAGTGCGCTTCGCCTAAAGCGGCGGCGTTGACGTCGTTTTCCACCGCTACCGGCACGCCGAATGCTTGCTCTTCTAATAAGGAGCGTATCGGCGTGCCGGTATAGCGGGGCACATTATCCGTCGCATACCGGATGCCGCCCGTTTGGCGGTCAACCTGGCCGCAGGTGCTTACGCCGATCCGTTCAAAGGCGGGGAGCGCGCGCAAAAGCGCCTGAACAGTTTCCATCAGAGCTGTGCCGCCTAAATGTGCATTGGTTGGCGCTTCTTTGGTGAATTGCGGCGTTTGTGCGCCGGCAGGAAGAAACCCGTATTTGATATTGGTGCCGCCGATGTCAACAACGGCAGTATTACAACTGTTCATAAAACCTCCACAAAGCGTTTGGTAATCTCCTGCGGCCTGGTGATTGCTCCGCCGACCACGGCGCAGAAAGCCCCCGCGTCAAGCGCCTGCCGCAGCTGCTGTGGGTAGTGGATACCGCCCTCCGCGATAACGGGTACATCGACCGCTTGGGAAATCTTTTGGATGAAGGCAAGATCAGGCAGGCTGGTGCCTTGCGTATAAGGCGTATAGCCCGCCATTGTTGTGCCCACGCAATCGAAGCCGATCTCCTCGGCGTGCAGCGCCTCCTCATAACAGGAACAATCTGCCATGAAGAGCTGGTCGGGATATTTGTTGCGCACTTCGTGAAAGATATCATCCAAACTCTTCCCGCCGGTTCGCAGGCGGTTTGTTGCATCCATTGCAATAATTTCAACGCCGGTTTCAACGAGCGCGTCTACTTCGACCATGGTGGGTGTGATATAGACGTCGCTGTCCTTATAAATCTGCTTGATAATACCGATCATGGGCAGGCGGACCATTTTGCGGATCTCTGTGATATCCGCTACCGTGTTGGCCCGGATTCCGACGGCCCCGCTCATCTCGGCTGCAACTGCCATGCGGGACATGATAAAAAGAGCTGTGAAGCGGCTCATTTTCTAATGCCTGGCAGGAAACGATTAGCCCACCGCGTACACGGTCGAATATGTCCAGATTTTTCATAGATCAATCCATCCTCTTCCTAAAATAATAGCGGATAGCGCTTGTTTTTCAACTGTTCTAATTATATAATGGAACAGGATTTTTGGGAAGGCTTTTCCAAAGAAACGGCGTAGGAAAGGATGTTGTTTTACAATGGCTGATCTAGAAAAATACAGGGGTGTGATCCCGCTTTTTACGCTTGCTACGATGATGCGGGGGAGATAAGCCCGGAACGCACCCGTGCGCTGGCAAGGTATTTGATCGATAAGGGTGTGAAGGGCCTATATGTGTGCGGTTCGTCTGGAGAATGTATCTACCAGAGTGTGCAGGAGCGTAAAATTACGTTGGAACATGTGATGGCAGAGGCGAAGGGAAAGGCAACGGTGATCGCACATGTTGCCTGCAACAACACGCGCGACAGCGTGGAGCTTGCCCGCCATGCCGGGCGCAGGGTGTGGATGCGATCGCCTGTATTCCGCCGATCTATTTCCATCTGCCGGAATACGCGATTGCAGAATATTGGAATACGATTTCCGCCGCCGCGCCCCATACGGACTTTGTGATTTATAATATCCCGCAGCTTGCGGGTGTGGCGCTGACGATGCCCCTGTTTGAGGAGATGCGCAAAAATCCCCGTGTCGCGGCTGTAAAAAATTCTTCCATGCCGGTGCAGGATATCCAGATGTTCAAGGCTGCGGGCGGCAGGGATTTTATCGTATTCAATGGACCGGACGAGCAGTTCGTCGGTGGACGCGCCATGGGTGCAGACGGCGGTATTGGCGGCACCTATGCGGTGATGCCGGAGCTGTTTTTGAAAGCGGACGCACTGGTGCGTGCGGGAGACCTTGAAACGGCAAGGAAAATCCAATTTGCAATGAATGAGATCATCTATACCATGTGTGGCAGCCGCGCAAACCTCTATGCTGTAATGAAAGAAATTTTAAAGAGGAAAGGCGTGAATGTGGGTGGTGTACGCGCACCGCTGACGCCCGTATCCGAATCAGATTTGCCGGTTGTGGAGCACAGCATGGCGATGATTGATGCAGCAATTGAAAAATATAACGCCTACTAAAATGTAATAAAACAACATATAATGAATATTATAGATTATATTGCAATTGTAGTGAGGTTCATGATAAAATGGGCATGAGGTGAGGGCATGGATGAGAAAATGCTGTTACAGGCAATTCAGCAAATTGTAAAAACCGAAATTGAGCCGCTCAACGGCCGCATGGACGAGATGAGCGGTCGTATGGACGAGATGAGCAGTCGCATAGACCGAATGGAAAACCGCATGGATCGCATTGAGATGCGGATGGATCGCATGGAGGGGCGGATGGATCGGGTCGAGATTCTGTTGGAACATGAGATTCCGAAGCAGCTGCAATTGTTGGCCGAGGGCCATCAGGGAATTGTGGCGCGTTTGCCCAAGGAACACGAAATGGAGGATCTTCACTCCCGAGTGAGTACGCTGGAGCGGGTATCGGCGGATCACAGTGACGAGATTCGGCTTTTAAAATGCGCCAATGGAATGTAACACTTGCGTTCATACATAAAAAACCGGATGCTCTGCTTTACACATGGCAGGGAATCCGGTTTTTTTTGCTTATGCATTTCCGATGCGCCGCCGGTTATGTTGCCTCATTCTTCTTCCAGAGCATCGCCTTGCCGAAGGCTTCTGCATTTGCATTGCGGGCATTTCCATACCCTGGCGCGCGGAGAAAGCGTGCCTTGTGCGCCGCATTGCGGGCAGGATACGTTATAAAAGCCGGTCGTCTGTAGATAGCCCATCGACATCAGCGCCGAGCCGCCGATGATGAGCAGCGCGCCTAAAATACTCAGCAGAGACCAAGTGAACGCCAGAATCAGCCCGCCGAAGACGGCGGCGAAGCCGAGCGCCAGAAATACCATGCCGATGGTTCGATGCCGCTGTATCTCACCGAGTGGGGCGGCCTTTTTTTGCAATGGATAGCCGCAGTGCGGGCAGGCTGGGGCGGCGGAGGAAACCTCCTGTTTGCATTCCGGGCATGTGTTGATTGCCATAAAGACACCTCCATTTGAACATGAGGAAGGGATTGCAGCGTTTGCCGCAATCCCGCTTTTTGCTTTATTCGCCGGCCTTTTGCAATGCAATGCCGAGCTCTTGAAGCTGAATTTCATCCACTTGTGCAGGGCATTCTGTCATCGGTTCGCTCGCATTCTGCACCTTCGGATAGGCCACCACGTCCCGCAGTGTTTCACAGCGGAGCATTTGCATGATGAGCCGGTCCAGGCCAATGCCAAATCCGCCATGTGGCGGCGCGCCGAAGCGGAACGCATCGAGCAGATAGCCGAATTTTTTGCCTTGGCCTCCTCTTCGCTTAGGCCGAGCAGGGAGAAAATACGGTTTTGCAGGGTCGGATCGGTAATGCGGATGGAGCCGCTGGAGAGCTCCACACCGTTGAGCACAAGATCATAGGCCTTTGCGCGCACATTGGCCTTATCCGTTTCGAGATAATAGAGGCATTCGTCCATTGGAGCGGTGAAGGGATGGTGCATAGCGACAAAGGTCTCCGTCTCCTCATCCCACTCAAAGAAGGGGAATTCCGTGATCCAGAGGAGGTTATAGGTATCCTGTGGGATGATATCGAGCTTTTTTCGCTACCTCGTTGCGCAGTGCGCCGAGGGCTGAAAGAACGTGGGATACCATCGTATCTGCTACGATCAGCACCACGTCGCCGGTTTCCGCGCCGGCCTTCGTGAGGATTGCCTGCATTTCATCCTCCGTCATAAATTTGGCAAAAGAGGAGGTTGTGCCTTCCGGTGTGAGGCGGATCCAAGCAAGCCCCTTTGCCCCAATTCCGCGAACAAATTCCGTAAGCTTGTCGATTTCCTTGCGGGTGAGTGCTTTTACGGAGCTCTTGGCCGTGATGCCGCGCACCGTGCCACCGCCTGCGGCAGCGCCGGAAAAGACAGAGAAGCCGCAATCCTTCACAATATCGGTCAGATCGTAAAGCTCCATTCCGAAGCGGGTATCCGGCTTATCGGAGCCGTAACGGTTCATAGCTTCCCGATAGGTCAACCGCGGCAGGGGAAGTGGAATGTCTACGCCGAGTGCCTCTTTGAAAACGCGTTCCATATAGCCTTCGCCGATGGCCAGCACATCCTCCATCTCAACGAAGGACATCTCCACGTCGATCTGTGTGAATTCCGGCTGGCGGTCTGCACGCAGATCCTCATCACGGAAGCAGCGGGCGATCTGCATATAGCGGTCAAAGCCCGCCACCATGGAAAGCTGCTTATAAAGCTGCGGAGATTGCGGCAGGGCGTAAAATGAGCCGTTGTGGATGCGGCTGGGGACGAGAAAGTCCCTTGCGCCCTCCGGTGTGGAGCGGATCAGGATGGGCGTTTCAATTTCGACGAAGCCGTTTTCATCAAAATAATCCCGCGTTATCTTGGAAATTTTGTGCCGCATCAGAAGATTGCGCTGCAAATCCGGGCGCCGCAGGTCAAGGTAGCGGTATTTCAGCCGAGTCAGCTCCGCAGTGGGGCAGTTCTCAATGATTTCAAAAGGCGGCGTTTCGCTATATGCCAATACGCGCAGATCCTCCACCGCAATTTCAATCTCACCAGTAGGAATTTCCCTGTTTTTACTGGATCGTTCGCGTACCGTCCCCTTAGCCATGAGCACATACTCACTGCGCACGGTAAATGCCTTATCGAAAATATCTTTTGCCGTGCGCTCGTCGAAGGCGAGCTGGACAATGCCGGTGCGGTCGCGCAGATCAACGAAGATCAGCGCGCCGAGATCGCGCTGGCGCTGCACCCAGCCGCACACGGTCACGGCTTTGCCAACATCCTGCATGCACAGATCGCCGCAGTAATTTGTTCGTTTGAGCCCTGTCATTGTGTCCATTATAGATTCCCTCCAAAGAGCGCCTGCAAATTGCCGGCGTTTTCCTCATTGATAAAATCGGCGAGTTGATCCGCCGTTTCATGAACGACCAGCCCCATGAAATCCTCCGCGAAGGTGGAGAGCGCCACCTCTTGGGTTTCGCCAGACTCCATGTTTTTCAGTATGGCTTTTCCGGTTTCCAGCTCGTTGTCGCCGAGCACCATGGTATACCGCGCGCCGAGCTTGTTGGCATATTTCATCTGGGCCTTGACGGAGCGGTCAGCTAAATCGTATTGGGCAGACATGCCGTCCTCTCGGATAGAGGCGACAATTTTAACCGCCTCGACCGATGCCTTGTCCCCCATAGAGGCGATATAGAGATCGCACCTAGGCGCTTGCGGAAAAGGCGTTTTCTGCGTTTCCATTAGGAGCATCAGCCGCTCGAGCCCCATGGCGAAACCGAGGGAAGGCACATGCGGGCCGCCGAGCTCCTCCACAAGGCCGTCGTAACGCCCGCCTCCACAAACCGTGCCCTGTGCGCCGATCTCATCGGAGACGAATTCGAAAACTGTGCGTGTGTAATAATCCAGCCCGCGTACGATGCGAGGGTTGATGGTATATTCGATGTCCATGGCGTCGAGATAAGTTTTGACATAGCCAAAATGCGCTCTGCAATCATCGCATAGATAATCGAGCATCAGCGGCGCACCTTGCGCAATCTCCTGGCAGACCGGGCTTTTGCAGTCGAGAATACGCATAGGGTTGCGCGCAAGCCGGCCACGGCAGGTTTCGCACAGCTGATCTTGACGGGCGGCGAAATAGGTATGCAGAGCCTTGTGATATTCCGCGCGGCAGGAAGGGCAGCCGATGGAGTTTAATTCCAGATGCAGGTGTTCAATGCCGAGATAATCGAAGATGTTGGATGCCATGGAGATGATCTCCGCATCCGCCGCTGGAGCAGCCGCGCCGAGGCATTCCACGCCAAATTGATGGAATTCGCGCAGCCTGCCTGCCTGCGGCTTTTCATATCGGTAGCAGGAGGTCAGGTAGCAGACCTTTTGCGGCAAGGCCTCGTTGTGCAGCCCATGCTCAAGAAAAGCACGCACTGCACCCGCCGTCCCTTCCGGGCGCAGGGTGATGGAACGGCCTCCTTTATCGTCGAAGGTGTACATTTCTTTCTGCACCACATCGGTGGTATCGCCGACGGAGCGCTGGAACAGTTCCATGTGTTCAAAAACCGGCGTGCGAATTTCATGGTAGCCGAAATTTCGGGCAATTTCGAGCATGGATTGCTCCATGTATTGGTTTTGATAGCTCTTTGCGGGCAGCGTATCCTGTGTGCCCTTGATGCTTTGCGTGAGCAGCGCCATTGTTATGATCATCCTTTCTCCGCGAGGCGTTTGGAAAATTTATTATTCAAACTTTCCGCCTCGCCTTTCCTGCACATGAAAAACTGATTGAATTGTTTCTTTCTATTTTCACATGTTTGTGTGGAAAAAGCAATGTTTCGGCGGGATTTTTTTAAAGATTTGTTGGATTTCAGCTGATGCTGCCCTCGGTGTACAAAGAGCAACACGGTTTTTTAGGGCATCTTCGGAGGCTGACTACATAACTTTCGTTGCCGGGCGGCAGCCCGGCTGCCTCAAAAGCCTTGCCGGCCGCCAAATCTGCTCCTAAAAAACTTCTGCGAACCTGCCAGCGAGAGAAAAGCGGCATTGGCAAGAAACGCGGGTGGGCTGATGCCCATCAAGGACGTCGCCAGCGCTGATTTTGGCCGCTGACAGGCGTATTGCTTTTGTACACCGAGGGTAGGCAGAAGCGGCGATTGAAGCGCCAGACGGGCTTGGTTTTTGTAAAGCATAGAAAGCAACGCTTTATTTCGCGCCCTTTTTCGCATCCCGCGCGTAATCTTGTCCCTTTTGGGAAAAATAGATTGTAAATTTCCGGGCTTTGCTCCATTGCCCGGCTAAGGACGGGATTACTTTTTGAAACGGGACATCATACGGCGCGCAAAGCCGCGCGCGCTGAAAAGGCAGATTGAGAAGGATCTCTATTCTTTGCGCAAGAAATATACGAAAGCGCTGCGCGCCCATGACGATACTGCTTTGGGCGAATGGCTCTGCGATAATTTTTATCTGTTGGAGCGGGAGGGGCGCGGCGTGCTCTCTCAACTGAAAACCGCACCGGCTCTGCCGCTGGATGCGGATGGCGTTGTGCGGATTTATGCCTTATGCCTGCGTGCAGTGCGGGAGCATGCGGATCTATCCGAGCAGATTTTGGAGAGCGGATTGCAGCAAGCAGGGCTGTGTAGCGCAGAGGTGGAGCTTGTGCCGCTTTTTCCTGCGCGCCGCCCTGCTGCATACCGCTCGCCCGGATGTGAAGAAACAGGGGAGCCAGCGGTTCAGAGGCTGAGCCATGCCGTTCTGACGCTGCGCGCGATGCAGGATTGGGATTTTGATATGCTTTTGGAGAGCCTAAGCCCCGTAGAGCAGATTTTAATGCGGGACCCGGAAGGCATCTATCCGCAGATGGATGAGACGACGCGCTTTTGCTACCGCCGCTTAACCGCGCAGGCTGCACGGAATGCAGGCATAACGGAACAGGAGGCGGCCTGTGCCGCGCTCTCCCAGGCGCAGGCCGGAGAAACGCCCGGAGAGCGCCATGTAGGCGCCTGGCTTCCTTCGGGCCCGTCTTATCGGCGAAGGGGGAAAACCGCCCTGCTGATGGAGGCGCTTTTCCCCTTGCTTGTTGCGCTATGCACCGCTATATTAACGCGCGCGTGGTATCTGGTTCCGCTTTTATATTTTCCGGTTTGGGAGATTCTCCGCTACCCAATCGAGGCGGCGTTTTCCAGCGGCGTTGCAGTGCGCCCGATGCACAGGTTAAATTTAGAAGGGATGATTCCGGAGGAAGGGGCGACGCTGATTGCCGTTTCTACGCTGCTGCCTGGCGCTTCCCAGGCGCGTAAGCTGGGGCAACATCTAGAGCAGCTCTGGCGAACGAACGGGCACGGAAGCGTAAAAATCTGCGTGCTTGCAGATCTCAAAGGCGCACAATCCCCTACGATGCCGCAAGATACATCCGACCTTGCGGCGAGCAGGCGGGAGATTGAGCAGCTTAACCGCAGGCACAACGGCGGATTTGTTTTGATCGTACGGGAGCGCTCCTATTCCCGCACACAGGAGGAGTATACGGGTGCAGAGCGTAAGCGCGGCGCGATTGAGGCGCGGATACGCTATTTAAGGGGGAAGAGGTGCCCTTCCGCGCACTCTGCGGAGATACGGACGGCTTGCAGAATACCAAATATGTCCTTGCGCTGGATGCGGATACGGTCCTCCCGCTCGACGCGGCCTCTCAGCTTGTGGCAGCGGCGATGCACCCGCTCAACCGGCCGGTGGTGGATGAGAAAAAAGGCATCGTCACACAGGGCTATGGCATTCTTGTGCCGCGGGTGGAAACGGAGCTGTTTTCCGCTGGAGCAACAGGATTTTCACGCGTGATGGCGGATGCGGGAGGGCTTGTGGCTTATGATACCGCCGCTGCCGAGCGCTATCAGGATTTCTTTGGGCGCAGCATCTTTTCCGGCAAAGGCCTGATCGATGTGGATGTGTTTTACCGTGTGCTGCTGGGCGTATTTGAGCCGGAGAGCGTTTTAAGCCATGATATTCTGGAGGGGGGCTTCCTGCGGGCGGGCTTTGTCAGCGATGTGCAGGTGGCGGATGGCTTCCCAGGCCGAGAGGGAGCATATCTTGACCGGATGCACCGCTGGGTGCGTGGGGATTGGCAAAACCTGCCGTTTCTTATCCGGAGAAAAAATAGAAAGGGCGGGCAAAGGGCAGCCCGCTGGGCGCACTTGCCCGTTGGCAGCTTTTTGATAACTTACGCCGCTCCTTTACGCCGGTTTCAGCGCTGCTCTGCCTGATTGCAGCGCTTTTCACACCGGCCCCCGCGCGGCTGCTGCTGGTTTTAGGCGGCCTGCTCTGCACGATGGCTGGCAGCCTTTATGGGGCTTGGCGCGCGGTGCTTTCTGGCGGTCCAGGAATGTTTTCCAGGCTCTATTATTCGCGCGTTACGCCAGTGGCCACAGGCAATCTGATCCGTGCGATCGTGAGTGTGGTCATGCTGGCACAGACCGCCTTTGTCAGCCTGGATGCGATCATCCGGGCCCTCTGGCGGCGTTTCGTAAGCCATAAAAAACTGCTCGAATGGGTAACCGCCGCACAGAGTGATGTTGCGCAGCGGCCGGGTGCGCTTGTAAAGCGTTATCTGCCGAGCATTCTCACGGGTGCACTGCTGATGCTCTTCGGCAGGGGGAGCCTTTGGCTGTGCGGCTTTCTATTCCTCTGTAATTTCCCGTTTGCCGTGTTTTCTGCGCGCAGCGGCGTGGAAAAGACGAAGGAGCTTAATTGGGAGCAGCGCGACCGCCTCACCTCCTACGCCGCCGCCGCATGGCGGTATTACGAAGAATTCTGCGGCGTGCAGGATCATTATTTACCGCCTGATAATGTGCAGGAAACGCCCGTCCATCGGGTTGCACATCGCACTTCTCCAACGAATATCGGCCTTGCTCTGCTCTGCACGCTTGCCGCGCGGGATTTTTCGTTTATCGACAGCGCCATGCTCTGCGAGCGGATCGATGGGATGCTCACCAGCATTGAAAAGCTGGAAAAATGGCACGGGAACCTTTACAACTGGTATGATACCACTACCTTGCGCGTCATGGAGCCGCGCTATGTTTCCACTGTGGACAGCGGCAATTTTTTTTTGCTGTCTGACCGCGCTGCGGCAGGGGCTTCTGGAATATGCCGCGGAGGAGCCAAAGCTTGTTGACCAGGCAAACCGGGTGGGTAGGCTTTTGGAGGAGGGCGATCTCTCCCGCTTTATAATCCGCGCCGCAGGCTGTTTCACATTGGCTTCGACGCGCAAGAGAAAAAAACTCACCGGCTCCTATTACGACCTTTTGATGAGCGAAGCGCGTATGATGAGCTATTACGCTGTAGGCAGCCGCCAAGCGCCTAAAAAGCACTGGGGGCGCTGGGCCGGATGCTCGCACGCGAAGGGCGGTATACGGGCCCTGTTTCCTGGACGGGAACGATGTTTGAATATTATATGCCGCATCTGCTTCTGCCGCTTTACGACGGCACGCTCGGCAAGGAGGCAATGCGTTTTTGCTCCTATTGCCAGAAGAAAAGGGTGCGCGGAAAAAATATTCCCTGGGGTATTTCCGAAAGCGGATTTTATGCGTTTGATCCGCAGCTCAATTATCAGTATAAGGCGCACGGCGTGCAGAAGCTTGGCCTAAAAAGAGGACTAAACGACGATCTGGTGATCTCGCCGTATTCTACTTTTTTGCTGCTGCCGTTCGAGCCGGAGGCTGCGCTGAAAAACTTTGACGAGCTGGAGCAGATGCAGATGACGGGCCGCTGCGGCTTTTATGAAGCCGCCGATTTCAGCCCCCGAGCGCGTGGACGGGCAGGAATACGCCTTGGTGCGCAGCTATATGGCGCATCATGTGGGGATGAGTATGGTATCCGTTTGCAACGCGCTCAAAGGCTATGCCATGCAGAATCGCTTCATGCGGGATGACCGCATGGCGGCGGCGCGCTGCCTGCTGGAAGAGAAAATTCCGACCGGCGCATCTGTTTTTCACGATGTGGAGCTGCGCGAAACGCCGCAACGCGCTCAGCGTGTCACATCGGCTACCAGGGAGATCATGGAGCCGAACCCCGTGCAGCCGCAGATGCATTTGCTCACCAACGGGGAGTGGAGCGTGGCCGTGAGCGACTGCGGCACCTCCGTCTCTCTTTATCGCGAATCGGATATTACCTGGCGCGGCGGCGATTTACTGCGTAGGCCGAAGGGCATTTTTGCTGTTGCACGCGCACAAGAGGAGACGCTCCCACTCTGCCGTGCGCTTGATTACCGCAGCGGGGCGGAGTTTAGCGCACAGTTTTCACACACGCAAGCGCGCCTCACGGCCTGGAGCAAAACGCTCGTGGGGGAAACGCTTATTCAGGTGCATCCGCGCCTGCCTTGTGAGCATAGACGGTATACGGTGAAAAACCTGGGGAAAGAGCGGGCGTATATATCCCTTTTTGATCTATTTAGAGCCCTGCCTTGCACCCGCACGGGAGGCGAAGGCGCATCCGGCGTTTTCAAGCTCTTTTTGGAGCATGGATATGATGCGGGCAACAAGCTTCAGCTCTTCACACGCCGCCCACGCGGAGACGGCGAGCCGATGTGCCTTGCCGCAGGGCTGCTGGAGGATGTGCCCTTTCACTATGAGGGCGCGCGGGAAAAACTGCTCGACTTCCCAGACGGCATTTTTACTTTGCGCAACGCGCCCATGAAACTTGGCGATGGCATCGGCGTGGGAGACCCGGCATGCGCGTTTTCCGTATCGCTTGAAATCGAGCCGCGTGCAGAGCGCCATGTGACGCTCCTTCTGGCCGCTGCGTCTACGCGCGCTGAGGCGGCAGACCGGTTGCTGCGTTCCCGTAGAGAGGGGCGGATTGTAGCCGGCGCGCCGAATCCGTTTTATGAAAATAGCCTAGATGGCATCCTGGCTGCGCAGGTGCTTCCGCAAATTTTTTATCCGCCGCAGGAAACCAATGAATATCTCGCTGCGGCGCAGGAAAATAACGCGGGCGTGCAGGCGCTGTGGAGCCTTGGTATTTCTGGCGACCATCCCATTTTGTATATTCAGATTCAAAATGCGGAGGATGTTGCACGAGCGCTGCCGCTTGTTCGCCTGAATCGGAAACTTCGCCGCAGCGGAATCCCCACAGATGTTGCCATCGGATACCGGGAAGGCGGCGCGTATGATAGGCCGGTGCTCAAAGCGCTGGAAACCGCCTTGCGGCACGAAAATTGCATTGAAAGCCTGAATGCGCCCGGCGGAATTCATGCGGTGGATTTGCAGACGCACACCGCACAAAGCGTTCTGGCGCTGCAAACGGCGGCAAGGTATATCTCGCCGTCTGCTGCGGAGCGCATGCAGCTGCCGGTTTTGCCGTTTGTTCCGTTTGCTGTGTTTCCTGTTCTGCCTGCTCAGCGGAGGCTGGAGCTGGATTTTTGCGTCCGGCGTGGCGGCTTTATGGAAAACGGCGCGTTTGCAATCACAGAAAAGCCGGAGGTTCCCTGGTGCCATGTTTTGGCAAACCTTGATTTTGGTACGCTTGTAGAGAGCGGAGCGCTTGGCTGCACCTGGGCCGTCAATGCCCGGGAGAATAAGCTCACACCATGGTTTAACGATACGCGCACCGGCAACCGCGGCGAGCTGCTGTTTTTGCGGGTCAAGAATGAGGTCTATGATCTTATTCAGGGCGCGCGGGCAGAATTTTCGCCCGGCATGGCGCTTTGGCGCGGCAGGGCGGGCAAAATCGAAACGGCTGTTACGGTGGCTGTGCCGGATACCGGAATGCGGAAAACCTGCGAAGTGGAATTTTATAATAATGGAAAGGAGCCGGTTGAGGTGGAAACGGTGTACTACACGGAGCCGGTGCTCGGCGTGGACCGGAAGAATGCGCGCTTTATTAAATCCCGCTGGCAGGGCGGCGTGCTCAGCCTGCATTCGCCATGGAATACGGCGGTGCCTGGTTATATGGCGCTTACCGGCGGAGAGGGGACGGCGCCTTCTGTTGCTGTGACCGGGCGGATTTTTGGCGTGGAAAATGGGGGGAGCAGCGCATGCTTCCGCTCGACGACCCCTGCGCGGCGGTTGGACGTAGGCTTGTTTTACCGCCCAAACGAAAGGAAAAGGTGCGCTTTGTGCTCTCCTTTGCCGCGCAGGAACAGGCGGCAAAAGCGCTTTTGGAAATTGCGCCGAAGCGGGTGCTTCACAATGCCCTCAGGGTGGATACGCCTGATAAGGCGCTCAATCATATGGTTAGCTCATTTTTGCCGGCGCAGATTTTAAACAGCCGCATCTTTGGCCGCACCGCGTTCTATCAGAACGGCGGAGCATGGGGATTTCGCGATCAGCTTCAGGATGTCGGCTCGATGATCCTTTTTGCGCCCACGCCTTGCGCGCCAGCAAATTCTACGCGCGGCTGCCTGCCAGTTCCCGGAGGGCGACGTGCTGCATTGGTGGCACCGATTGCCGGGCAAAAACGGCCTGCGCGGCGTGCGCACCCGTTACAGCGACGATCTGTTATGGCTGCCCTATGTGACGGCGGAATATATCAAGCAGACGGGGGATGCTTCCTTACTGCACCTCAAAATTCCGTATCTGGAGGGGGAAGCGCTGCGCGACGGAGAACACGAGCGCTATTTTGAGCCAACCATGTCGGCACAGCGCGGGACGCTCTATGAGCACTGCCTGCGCGCCATTGAGCATGCGGCTCGTTTCGGCGCGCATGGGCTTCCACTGATTGGCGGTGGAGATTGGAACGACGGTTTCAATCGCGTTGGCATCCAAGGCAGGGGCGAAAGCGTGTGGCTTGCGCAGTTTATGGCGCTGACGCTCGATGAGATGCGCCCGGTTTGCAAGCTCATGGAGGATGAATCATCCGAGGCCCGCTTTGCACAACGGGCGCAGGAATTGCGCAGCGCCGTGGATGAAACCGCATGGGACGGCCGCTGGTACCGGCGCGCTTATTTTGACGACGGCACACCGATGGGGGCGAGCGGAGCCCCAGCCTGTGAAATCGACAGCCTGCCGCAATCCTTCTCCGTTTTGGGTGGGATGCCGGATGAGCAGCGGCGGAACTTGGCGCTTGACAGCGCGGTGGAAAAGCTTGTGGATTGGGAGCAGGGGCTGATCAGGCTCTTTACGCCATCCTTCACTGGGGAGGGATATTCGCCCGGCTATGTGGCCGCCTATCCGGCAGGCGTCCGGGAAAACGGCGGGCAGTATACGCATGCCGCCGTGTGGCTTTGCATGGCGTTGCTGCGGGAAGGCCGCGTGGATGAGGGGTATTCTCTTTTGAAGCTTTTGAATCCGGCCGAGAAATGCGCGCAGGAAGCGCAGGCAAAGCGATATCTCCGTGAACCGTACGCGCTGGCGGGCGATGTATCCACCGCAAAGGGCATTGAGGGAGAGGAGGCTGGAGCCTGTATACTGGCGCTGCGGGCTGGTATTACCGCACTGTGGTGGAAGAGCTCCTTGGCATCCGGCTGCGTAGCGGTGCTCTCGAATTGGAACCGCGCCTCCCCTCCGGTTGGCACGGCTACAGCGCAACTCACGCTCGACGGAGCCGTGATCGCCATCACGGTATCGGATACCGCCCCACAGGGCCTGACCGTGGATGGGGAACAGGCAGAGCGGTTTACCCCGGATGGGCGGGAGCACCGGCTGGTATATGGTATCGGCGCATCCGCTTCGTGAAAAAGAATGTGTTTTTGACCCTTCAGCGCTATTTGACTGGAAGCGGGAGGCGAGGTGTGATATAATAACAGACAGTTTCAGATTGGGGACGTCAGCTCTTCGCCGCCGCATGGCACTGGCGCCGTCTTCTGAATTTCTATCCCGAAAAGATAGGAAATTCCAGATTCCGCAAAGCCCCGCCACTGCACGGGGAACAGCCTGCCTCTTTTTTGTAGGCTAAAAGAGTTGCTGCCAAAACCCGGGCTTTGCGGATTCACAGAAAAGGATGACCCAAAGGATGAATGATTCAGTGGAATTTATCCCCCTCGCACCCGGCGTAAGGTTCTGCACGGTGCGGGCAAGCAAATTTAAAACCTGCCGTATTTCCCTTGCGGCCGCTGTGCCGCTGCGGGAGGAAACGGCTTCAGCGAATGCGATGCTGCCCTTTTTGCTGCACCGCTGCTGCGCAAAATATCCAGACTTTACAACGATGAATAAAAAACTCGCGGAGGCCTATGGTGCGCGGGTGTCAGCCGGGGTTGAAAAGGTGGGCGAAGCGCAGGTGATGCGTATTAGCATTACCTGCATTGCAGACCGTTTCGCCTTTGACGGGGACGGGGCTGTAACGGAGTGTGTGAAGCTCCTGTGCGAGCTTTTCTTCCACCCCCATGTGGAAAACGGCGCGTTCGACGCGCAGGATGTCGAGCGGGAGAAACGGCTGCTGCTTGAGCGCATTGAAAACGAGCGCAACGATAAACGCACCTATGCGCTCAGGCGGTGTGAAGCGCTGATGTGTGAACACGAGGCGTATGGGATTAACCGCTACGGCACGCCGGAGAATGTGAAAAGCCTTACCCCGCAGCGGCTGTATGAGGCGTGGAAGGCGCTGCTATCCAGCGGGCGGCTGCAATTCAATCTTGTCGGTGAAGCAGATGTGCGTGCGGCCCAATCACTGTTGAAGGAAGAGCTTTCCAGAATAGAACGCGAGGCAACTCCCGCGGATGCATGGGAGACACAGATCATCCCGCGCGCGGAGCAGCCACGGCGGGTGGAAGAGCGGCTCCCTGTGCAGCAGGGTAAGCTTGTGCTGGGCTATCGGATGGGCTATGAGCAGGCGCCAGAGGATTTTTCCGCGGTGAATGTGATGGTGAACGTATTCGGCGGTAGCCCGCAGTCGCTCCTGTTTCAAAATGTGCGGGAAAAACTGAGCCTGTGCTACTATTGCTCGGCCCGCCTATTCCGCCAAAAAGGCGTGATGATGGTGCAGAGCGGCGTGGAGTTTGAAAATGCTGAACGCGCAATCACGGAGATCAGCAAGCAGCTTGACGCTGTGCGCGCAGGCGAATTTACGCACGACGATTTTGACGCCTCCGTGAAGAGCTTGGCGGATGATTATGAGCGCCTCGGCGGAACGCCGGAGGAGCTGGACGACTGGTATGCCTTCCGGCTGCTGGAAGAGGCCCCGGCCGCCCCGCAGTCGCTGGCAGCGCAAATCCGCAAGGTTACGCGCGAGCAGGCTGTGGAAGCGGCGCAAAAGGTCACGCTCGATACGATCTATCTGTTGATGGGGGAGGAGGATCAGGCATGAGCCATCTGGTGAAAGAAATCCATTCCACATTGTTAGACGATAGCTATTATAGGATCGACCACCCTTCGGGTCTCACGATTCTCGTGATGCCAAAGGCGGGCTATTCCTCCGCCTATGCGTTGTTTGGCACGAAATACGGCTCGATCGACACACGCTTCAAGCGCAGCGACGAGGCGGATTTTACAGAGGTGCCAGAGGGCATCGCGCATTTTTTGGAGCACAAGCTCTTTGAAAGCGAGGATCTGGACGCCTTTGCCCGCTATGCAAAAACAGGCGCGTCCGCCAATGCGTATACGTCGTTTGAGCGCACCTGCTATCTTTTCTCCTGCGCGGGTAATTTTAAGGCGTCGCTGGAGATTTTGCTGGATTTTGTGCAGTCGCCTTATTTTACGGAACAGACCGTGCAGAAGGAGCAGGGCATCATCGGGCAGGAAATCCGAATGTATCAAGATGAGCCGAACTGGCAGGTGATGTTCAACTGCCTCAGGGCGCTCTACAAGGTGCACCCCGTGCGTATCGACATCGCGGGAACGATCGATTCTATTTCGCATATTACGGCGGATCTTCTCTACCGCTGCTACCGCATATTTTATAACCTCCACAATATGGCGCTTGCCGTTGCTGGCAATGTGACGGTGAACGAGGTGCTCGAAGTGGCGGACCGGCTGCTGAAACCTGCGGATGCTCTCTCCATTGAGCGCAATTTCCCGGATGAGCCGGCAAAGCCCGTGCAGCCCTTTATCGAGCAAACGCTTGATGTGGGCGCGCCGCTTTTCATGCTTGGCTTTAAGGAAACCTATGAGACGCCGGAGCGCCCCTTGCGCGAACAGCTTCAAACGAATGTTTTGCTTGAAATGCTGGCGGGAAATACCTCCCCGCTTTATCGCAGGTTGTTTGACGAGGGGCTCATCAACACGCAGTTCGGCGCGGAGTATTTCCACGGCTACGGCTATGCGAGCGTTTTGTTCTCCGGTGAGTCGAAGGACCCACAGAAGGTCGCGCAGGAGATCCATGCGGAAATTGAGCGGGCGCGCCGCGAAGGGCTGGACAAGGCGTCGTTTGAACGCGCGCGCCGCAAGCTCTATGGGCGCGTTGTGATGGCGTTTAATGATATTGATGAGCTTGCCAATGAGATGATTTCAGCTGAATTCCGCAGCGGAGGGCTGTTTGACGAGGCGGAGCTGCTGCGGGAAATCACGCTCGATGAAATCGCACAGCGGCTGGAAACGACGCTCCAAAGAGAATACAGTGCACTGTCTGTTGTAAAAGCTTGAATTCCTTTTCAAACTGTGTTTTGTGCTTTTCAAGCATCGTGTCTGCCCACAATTTTCACTTTGCTAAAACTGCACAATTCCACGGCCGGGAGTAAGAAAGGAATGCTCAGGCGCATAACAAGGCCGCTCAGGCGGCTTTACATAGAAAAATAGTTTCTTATTTGTAGGAAAACGTTTATAATTTAGAAACAGAATCCCGTTAAAATAAAAGAACGATCACGCAAAGGAGAGCTTACAATGCATGACTTCACAGTGGTGGAGTTCCCAAAGCTTGGGTGGAGCTTTAATGTTCCTTCCATCTTGGCGGACTTCACGATCCCCGGCATCAACCTGCACCTGACAATCCATTGGTACGGCGTTATCATTGCGTTCGGCTTCCTGCTTGCCGTGCTGCTCGGCGGCCGGATGGCATATAAGTGGAAGATGAGCCTTGATAAGATGGTGGATGTTTTGATCTTTGGCACCTTCGGCGGCATCATCGGCGCGCGGCTGTTTTATGTGATCTTTGAATGGGAGCAGTATAAGGATCATCTTCTCGATATTTTTAAAATCTGGGAAGGCGGGATGGCGATCTATGGCGGCATCATCGGCGGCCTGCTGGCGGCTTGGGTGGTATGCCATTTCAACAAGCTGAATTTCCGCAATCTGCTGGATATCGGCGCGATAAGCCTTCTGCTCGCGCAGGGCATCGGCCGGTGGGGCAACTACATGAATCAGGAGGCTTTCGGCTGCAATACAGATCTCCCTTGGGGCATGACGAGCAGCAAGGTTGTCTCCTACCTCACCGCCCATCAGGCGGATTTCGCCGCAAACGGCATCACGGTTGACCCGGCGCTGCCGGTGCACCCGACCTTTCTATATGAATCCATCTGGTGCATCCTGGGCTGCCTGGTTCTCTATCTGATCTGCCAAAAATTCCGGAAATTCAGCGGGCAGATCATCCTCTGCTACGGTGTATGGTATGGTTTGGAGCGCATGGTGGTGGAGGGCTGCGTACAGACAGCCTCTATATCCCCGGCACGAATATGCGCGTTTCCCAGTGGTTATCCGGCGCGCTGGTGATCGTGTGCGCCGCGCTGTTGGTCTATTTCCTCATCCGGGCGAAGAAAAACCCGAAGCCAATTGAAGGCATTGATTATTATATCGACAACGAAAACAGGCGCATTGAGTTGGTAAACGGCAAGCCTATCCTTCCGGAGGAAATGCCGGAGCCAGCGCCTGTGGATGGGGAAGATCCGGAGAAACAAGTGGAACAGGAGGCGCATGAAGATGGCAATCAGGATTGATGGCAAGGCCGTTTCCGCGCAGGTGCGCGCGCGCGTGGCGGGCGAGGTGGCGGCACTGCGGGAAAAGGGCGTTGTTCCGGGCCTCGCGGTGATTATCGTGGGCGACGACCCGGCCTCCCGCGTTTATGTCAACAATAAGAAAAAGGCCTGCGCGGAGGTGGGCATCCGTTCTGAGGAGTTCGCGCTCCCGGCAGATACGACGCAGCTGCAATTGATGGCGCTCGTGCACCAGCTCAATGAGCGGAAGGATATCAGCGGCATTCTCTGCCAGCTCCCGCTGCCAAAGCATTTGGAAGAAAAGCAGGTCGTCGGGCCATTGCTCCGGAGAAAGATGTGGATGCGTTCCATCCCTCCAATGTGGGGCGTATTATGATTGGGGATTATCACTTTTTGCCCTGCACGCCTGCGGGCGTGATGGAGCTTTTGCACAGCGCGGGCATTTCCCCAGAGGGGAAGGAATGCGCTGTGATTGGCCGCAGCAATATTGTCGGCAAGCCAATGGCGATGCTTTTTGCTGCATGAGAATGGGACGGTCACGGT
>VOFD01000963.1_pt1 | contig 27610 bp, 28 predicted proteins | sample 5384101 | NCBI WGS metagenome assembly VOFD01 (sample SAMN12384723, study PRJNA508395) | human gut metagenome | isolation source: healthy gut C | host: Homo sapiens
CAATGCAGCCCGGTACCCGACACGATTCGGTTGGATTCAGAATTCGTTCGGAATCGCCCAATCGGATGCGGACTTGACCGCTGGTTACGATAAACAGATGGTCGTGCCGATGAGTATGCATTTCAACGGGGCCTCCGCCGCCCGGTTCGAGGTAAGCGATCGCGGCGTCGATTATTTTTCCCTTCCCTGCCGAACAGTTTTTCGCCCGGAAAAGAAGGTGGTCGGCAGGAGTGATAAAATCTTTTAAATCATTGAAATCCATCAGTTCGATTCATTTAACGATTCATTCTGGTCAGCACGAGGGCCGACCGGCACAGGTTGTAGATGCGGATGTATGGCCGCGTACTGCCGTCGCTGTCGGTCTGCGAAAAACTGAACGCTTTCACAGCCGGGTCGATCCGGCCGTAACCGCCGAATTCGGGAGTGTCGGAAGTCAGTACGATCCGGTAACGGCCCGGTTCCGGAACCGGGATCGCATAGTCGGGAATACTGTTCCGAGGGTGCCAGTTGAATACGAAAACCGTTGTCCCGTGACTGAATGCGAGTGTTTGGTTCGCCGTATCCATTAGGTGGTTATAAGCGTACCCGCTGCCGAGGATGTCGTATTTCCGCACCAGTTTCAGCATGGCCCGGTCGAAAGCGCCCAAGTAACTGTAACGCAGAAATCCGTTCTCGGCAAGACTCCACAGACGCCGCGCGTGAGCATAGCTCCAGCCGTTCCCTTCACGCGGGAAATCGATCCATTCGGGATGTCCGAATTCGTTGCCCATAAAATTCAAATAGGCCTGTCCCGCCAGCGAGATCGTAAAAAGCCGGATCATCTTGTGCAGCGCCATGCCGCGGTCGATCACGACGTTCTGTGCGGCGCGGTTCATATCGGTGTACATCTGCTTGTTCATCAGCCGGAACGCAATGGTCTGGTCGCCGACCAATGCCTGGTCGTGCGACTCGCAGTAGGCCACCGTTTTGACATAAGGCAGCCGGTCGGTCATCATGTTCCACATCTGCCAGATGTCCCACTGTTCGTCAGGCACTTCTTTCAGCAGTTTGATCCAGAAGTCGGGCACGGCCATGCCGAGCCGGTAGTCGAACCCTACCCCGCCCTCTTCGGCCGCGGCGCACATGCCGGGCATACCGCTGACGTCCTCGGCAATCGTGACGGCGTGCGGATACAGGTCGTGGATCAACCGGTTGGCCAGCGTCAGGTAACATAGCGCCTCTTCGTTGACCTCCGGGCTGAAATATTTCTCGCGGCTGTCGAACTCCGTATAACCGTGGTGATAATAGATCATCGACGTGACCCCGTCGAAACGGAACCCGTCGAAATGAAACTCCGTCAGCCAGTATTTGATGTTGGAGAGCAGGAAATGACGCACTTGCTCCTTGCCGTAATCGAACAGCTTCGAATCCCAGTACGGATGATCGCCGGCTTTGCCGGCCGGCGAATAGAGGTGATCCGTGCCGTCGAGCTCGTTTAGCCCTTCGTTGATATTTTTCACGTAATGCGAATGTACCAGATCCATAATCACCGCCAACCCCATCGTATGCGCCTTGCGCACCAGGGCTTTCAGTTCTTCCGGAGTGCCGAAGCGCGACGACGGGGCGAAAAAATTGCTGACATGGTATCCGAAACTGCCGTAATAGGGGTGTTCGGCGACCGCCATCAATTGAATCGTGTTGTAGCCCGCTTTTTTGATATGTGGCAGGATCGTTTTGATAAATTCGCAGTATGTGCCGACTCCTTCCTTTTCCTGGGCCATCCCGACATGGCACTCGTAAATCAGCAGACTGCCTACGGAGGCGATATCGAACGAATCGCCGCGCCAGTCGAACGGCTCGGCGGGAGCCCATAATTGCCCCGTGTAATCTTTGGTATGTTCGTCCTGCACGACCCGCCGGATGTACGACGGAATGCGTTCGAGCCAGCCGTTGTCGCCATGCACCAGCATTTTGACCTTCGAACCGTGTACCAGGCGTTCCCCATAGGTCTCGTCCGGCAAAAAGACGCTCCATACGCCGCAGCCGTCCTTTTTCAGCGGTAACTGCGTGCGCTGCCAGCCGTTGAAGTCGCCGAACAGGTACACATCCTTCGCGCCGGGCAGCCATTCGCGGAACCACCAGCCCCGCAGCGCGTCGTCATACTGAAATCCGAAATAAAATAGCCGTTGGCATACTCGGTCAGCGAACCGCATTCCTTCCCGATGGCGGACAGCCGCTCCCGGTAACGGTCGTAACGCCGCAGCATATCCTCCGCATTGGGCTCAAGCCACGGATCCTTTTTCACGATCGGTAATTGCGCTATGGTTTCAGTCTTCATAATTACGGTCTGTTTCCACGTTAAAGTTAATCAAAAATCCGACGAAGGGCAAATCAAACGAAAAATTTGCCCTATCTTTTGCGTATCCGGACATACGGCTCCGGAGACCGGCAGGGCTGCCGGCGCCAACCTAAACCACTGATGTATTATGTTTAAAACCACCCTAAGGGATTGCTTCCCGCTGCGCTGGCCAATATGGGCGAGCGCTTCGGATTTTATACCATGATGGCGATCCTCACGCTGTTTTTGATGTCCAAATTCGGACTCGACAAAACCAATGCCGGACTGATCTACTCGGTATTCTATTTTTCGATCTACATTCTCGCCTTCGTCGGCGGGCTGATCGCCGATAAGACCCGGAATTACAAGGGAACCATTCTGGTCGGGCTGATCGTTATGGCGCTGGGATACCTGCTGATCGCCGTCCCTACGCCGACTCCGGTCCGGAACGTACCGTTGTTCCTGACCGTCACCTGTGTCGGCCTGTTTACGATCGCCTTCGGCAACGGTCTGTTCAAAGGCAACTTACAGGCTCTGGTAGGACAGATGTACGATAACGAGAAATACGAAAAATGCGGGATTCGGGGTTTTCGCTGTTCTACATGTTTATCAACGTCGGAGCTATTTTCGCGCCGCTCGCCGCCGTGGGCATGAGAAACGGCTGGTTGTCCTCGCAGGGATTCCTGTACGACCCGGATCTGCCGGAGTTGTGCCACGGTTTCCTGAGAAACTCGCTTTCGCCGGAAGCTACGGCGCGGTTTCAGGAGCTCGCCGCAACGGTCAGCAAAAACGGCGCTCCGACCGACATGACCGCATTTGCCGACGGGTATCTGGGCGCTTTCGCCACCGGATTCCATTTTGCTTTCGGGATCGCTATTTTCGCCATGTTGATTTCGCTGGTCATTTACCTGGCCAACAAACGGAAGCTGCCCGACCCCGCAAATTGACCGCTTCCGGAGCGACTTCCGACCCGCATACGGTGCGTATGGCCGCCGCCGAAGTGAAAAAACGGATATGGGCTTTGATCGCCGTTTATGCGGTCGTTATTTTCTTCTGGTTCTCTTTTCACCAGAACGGGCTGACGCTTACTTTTTTTCGCAAAAGATTACACGCTGCTGAAAATCGGTTCGCTCGATCTTTCCGCAGAGATATTTCAGTCGATGAATCCGTTTTTCGTCGTATTTCTGACGCCTGCGGTGCTGGCGTTTTTCGGATGGATGCGGGCCAACGGCCGGGAACCGTCCACGCCGGCTAAGATCGCCATCGGGATGGGAATCGCCGCAACGGCCTACCTGGTCATGATGCTCGGCTCGCTGAATCTTCCGTCGGCGGCCGAGGTCGAAGCGATGGGAGGACTGCCCGATTCGGAAAGCGTCACCCCGTTTCTGCTGATCGGCACTTACCTGATACTGACGATCGCCGAACTATTCATCAGTCCGCTCGGCATATCGTTCGTGTCGAAGGTGGCTCCGCCGCAATACCAGGGATTGATGCAGGGCGGGTGGCTCGGTGCCACGGCCATAGGCAATCAACTGCTGTTTATCGGGGCCGTTCTTTACCAGACGATCCCGATCTGGCTCACCTGGGGAATGTTCGTGGTCGTTTGCCTGATCTCGATGATCGTGATGTTCTCGATGCTGAAATGGCTGAACCGGATCACCAAACAATAGAGTTTAAACTTCCGAATAACCATAAAGCTACGAACTCATGAAAATGACAAAGTATTTGTCGCTGCTGCTCGGCATTCTGCCGACAGCGCCGCTTTGCGCGCAATGGGAACTGAACGAGGCGGACGGTTACCGGCTGATTGTTGTCACCGACCGCCCGGATGCCTTGTATGCCCGGGGGATGAGATCCGTTTCATCGTCACGCTCGAAAAGGACGGCGCTCCCGTTAGCGGCGACCGGGTGGCGTGGTGCGTCACCAAAGACACCTGGGATCCGAAAACCGAGGGACAAGTGGCGATGCGGGACGGGAAAGCGGTGCTGGGCGGCAACGTATTGCATGAACCCGGTTTTTTCCAGTGCATGGCGCGTTACGCGACGCCTCAGGGAACCGAACTGCATGCGATGGCCGGCGCGGCCGTCGATCCGGAGCAGATCGCGCCCAGTATGCCGGAGCCTAAGGATTTTATGAGCTATTGGAAACGCGAGATAAAGAAGCAAGCCAAAATACCGATGAACATCCGGGTGACCCGGGTGCCGTATCCGGAGGATCCGTCGGTCGAAATGTTCGACATTCAGGCCGACTGCCAGGCCGGAAACTTTTCCGCCTGCTATGCTTACCCGAAAGGGGCTGCGGACAAATCCCTGCCCGCGCTGGTCACGCTGAACGGGGCCGGAGTGAAAAGCTCGCGGCTGTACTGGGCGGCCTACTGGGCTAAGGACGGGTTGTGCGTCCTCGACTTTAACGTGCACGGGCTGCCGAACGGTCGGCCGGACTCCTATTACCGCCAATTGGAAGACGGCGAATTGCATAACTATTTTTTGTTCGGACGCGACGACCGCAATACGATGTTTTTCCACGAAATGATCATGCGTCTGCTGCGAGCCATCGACGTAATCACCGTCCAACCGCAGTGGGACGGCGAGAACCTGATCGTGCAGGGTTGCAGCCAGGGCGGAGCGCAGGCGATCATCGCCGGAGCCCTCGATCCCCGGGTAGACCTGGTTTGTTCTGAAATTCCGGGGATGTGCGACCATACCGGTATGCTGGTCGGCCGGGTCAGTTGCTGGCCGAAGCTGGTTACGAATACTCCGAACGGGAAACCCGATCCGAAACGACTGGAAGCGGCGCGCTATTACGACCTTGTCAACTTCGCTCGTCACGTAAAGGTTCCCACGTACGTGACGGTAGGCATGATCGATTCGGTGTGTCCGCCGACGACGGTTTATGCGATGTTCAACCAACTGCCGTGCGACAGGCATATTCAGCAGTTGCCTCTGGGACACGTTCAATCCGGAGAGGGCGAGAACAATTCGCGCAGGGCGATGCAGGAATTCCTCCGCAGGAAGCGCGAATAAGGATGCGGTCACTGTAAACCGATCGGAAAGGCACGGAAATTCTCCGCGCCTTTTTCCGTTTTGCCGGCCGCCCGTTCGACGGGGATAATTTTTGCTATCTTTGAAGTTAAATTTGCGAGACGATTTATGATCAGACTTACTTTTTTAGGAACGGGGACTTCTCAGGGCGTGCCGGTTATTTCGTGCGGCTGCTGGGTCTGCCGTTCCGACGACAGCCGCGACAAACGGTTGAGAACATCGGCCCTCGTGGAAACCGGCCGGACTACCCTGCTAATCGATGCTGGGCCGGATTTCCGGCAGCAGATGCTCCGCGAATCGGTCGGTAAGCTCGACGGCATCCTGCTGACACACGAACACAAAGATCATATAGCCGGGCTGGACGACGTGCGCGCTTTCAATTACGTTACCGGCAAGCCAGTCGATATTTATGCCGAAGAGCGGGTGCAACGGCGGGTGAAACAGGATTTCGACTATGCGTTTTCCGAAAATCCCTACCCGGGGTTCCCGAGATCCGGCTGCATACGATTCTGCCGGACGCTCCGTTTCGGATCGGCGACGCCGAAATCGTTCCGATCCGCGGCATACATTATAAGTTGCCCGTTTTCGGATTCCGGATCGGCCGGCTCGCCTACCTGACCGACATGAACCGCATCGACGACCGCGAGCTCAAAAAGATCGAAGGAGTGGATACGCTGGTTATCAACGCCCTGCGAAAAGAACATCACCTGTCGCATTTCACGCTGGACGAAGCGTTGCATATCTGTTATCGGGCGTCGCCCCGTGCCGCCTACCTGACCCATATTTCCCACCAAATGGGCCGTCATGCGACCGAGGAAAGGGCATTGCCGGAAGGGGTGCATTTCGCCTACGACGGACTGACGGTCGAGATACCCGATTAACCGCATGGAAAGACTGTTATTGATTACGCCGCCGTTTACCCAGGTCAACTGTCCCTATCCGGCAACGGCTTACCTGAAAGGATACCTGGAACGGAAAGGTTTCCCCGGTCGATCAGTTCGACCTGTCGATCGAACTGATCGGCGCGATCTTCACGAAAGAATTCCTGCAACGGCTTTTCGATCGTTATCCCGGCAGCGAGGACGAAAATATTCGGCTGATTTACCGGATGCGGGGAGCGCCACACGGCGACCGTGGACGCCGTAACGGATTTTCTGCGGGGAAAGGACGGCACGCTGGCCACCCGGATCTGTACCGGAGAGTATCTGCCGCAAGCCGCCCGGTTTGGGGCCGTCGAGGACCTCGGCGATTATTTCGGAACGCTCGGCACGACCGAATGCGCCCGGTTTCTTTGTACGCCTTACATGCAGGATATCAGCGACTTCATCCGCGCGACGGTTACCGGAAATTTTGAGATCGTCCGTTACGGCGAACGGATTTCGCTGGCAATCGAATCGTTCGCGCAATTGGAGGCCGAACTGGCGCTTCCGACGAATCCGATCGAAGAACGGATGAACGAATTATTAGGCGAGAGGATCGAAGTCCTGCGACCGTCTTTCGTCGGATTCACGGTGCCGTTTCCAGGTTGCCTGCTCGCCACGTTGCGCTGCGCCCAATTTATCCGCAACCGCTATCCCGGGATCCGGATTATCGTCGGCGGAGGATATCCGACGACCGAACTGCGCAGTATGAGCGACAAAAGATTTTCGACTACGTCGATTATGTGATTCTGGACGACGGGGAAGCGGCGCTCGAAAGAATCCTCGTTTCCGGAGAGCTGTTGCATACTTATACGAGAGAAGGGTATCACGACGGAGACGAAACGATTACGCACCTGCAACGCGGTTGTCCCGATTTTGCCGACCTGCCGCACGACCGTTACCTGTCGCTGTTGGAGGTGACCAATCCGATGCATCGTCTGTGGAGCGACGGCCGCTGGAACAAAATGATGATCGCGCACGGTTGTTATTGGGGAAATGTGCGTTCTGCGATACTTCGCTCGATTATATCCGCCGGTACGACAGCGTTCCGGCCGAATGTTTCGTGGACTGGATGGAGCAGGTAATCGCTCAGACGGGCAGTCGCGGTTTCCATTTCGTCGACGAAGCCGCCCCCGCCCCGGTTGCTGAAAGAGATTTCGATCGAAATCCTGCGCAGGCGGCTGAACGTCGTCTGGTGGACGAACGTGCGCTTCGAGAAGAGTTTTACCGGCGATCTGTGCCAACTGATGGCCTCAGCGGGTTGCATCGCGGTGTCGGGCGGCCTGGAGGTCGCTTCGAACCGTTTGCTGAAGATGATGAACAAAGGCGTCGATATCGAACAGGCGACCCTTGCCATGCGGAATTTATGCGACGCAGGAATCCTGGTGCACACGTACCTGATGTACGGTTTCCCGACCGAGACACTGCAGGAAAGCGTCGATTCGCTGGAAGTCGTGCGGCAGTTGTTTCGCGCCGAACTGGTGCATTCGGCATTCTGGCACCGTTATGCGATGACCGTCCACAGCCCGAGCGGGCGGAATCCCGAAGAGTACGGAGTCAAACGGCGTAACGCCCATGTGCATCTGTTTGCCAATAACGAAGTGGCGTTCGTCGAAAACCGGGGATACAACATCCGCCAGGTAGGAGAAGCGCTGAATGAAGCGTTGGCGAATTACATGTACGGCAGCGGCATCGACCGGCCGGTGCACAAATGGTTTGCCGGGAAAGTGCCTCCCGCGACGGTGGACGCGACCCTGGTCGCCGACCAACTGATTAAACCCGACGCCGCCAGACTATACAACGAAAAAGCGCGGATAATCTGGATCGGCCTGCCGCCGGAACGCAGCGAAGAAGGGATTGCGCTGTACGGAGCCTCCGGTGCCAAAGTCGTCCGGTTCAAACCGCACGAGACCGCTTTTCTGTTGCGAATCATGTCGCTTGCTGCAGATCTGTCGCAGACCGTTACGTTCGGACAGGCCTCCAAACTTTTCGGTACGTATAGCGACGAATCGTTCGTCGCATTCTACCTGTCGAAAAAGTGGGATATATTGCGCTCGTTCGGACTGCTTCAGGTGTAGATTGCAAACGGCATTTTTTTATATAAAGAATTTGTTTATGTATAATAGATTAATACGATGAATTTTAAAGATAAAGTAGTAATTATTACCGGGGCGTCGTCCGGAATCGGATATGCGCTGGTTTATGAATTCGCTTCGCACGGCGCAAAAATCGCGCTCGGAGCGAGATCGGAAGGAAGTTGGCCCGGATCGCCGAAGATTTGGAGACGCGCGGAACAGAAGCCGTTTATGAGGCGACCGACGTGACCCGGGAAGCGGATTGCAGACGGCTGATCGAACGGACGGTCGAACGATTCGGCCGGATCGACATTTTGATCTGCAACGCGGGGATCTCGATGCGCGCGATCTTCGACGACGTCGACCTGGATGTACTTCGTCAGCTGATGGACGTCAATTTTTGGGGAGCCGTTTACTGCACCAAATATGCCCTACCCTATCTGCAAGCCTCGAAGGGATCGATCGTCGGCGTATCGTCGGTGGCCGGTATCCACGGTTTGCCGGGACGCACGGGCTATTCGGCTTCGAAATACGCGATGACGGGATTTATGGAGACTATCCGTATTGAAAACCTGAAAAAGGCGTGCACGTAATGATCGCGGCCCCCGGCTTCACGGCGTCGAATGTCCGCTTTCGGCATTGACGGCCGACGGATCGGCTCAGGGCGAATCTCCGCGCGAGGAAGAGAAGATGATGAGCGCGGCCGAAGTCGCGCACCGGATCGTTCGGGGAATCAGCCGTCGCAAACGCACCCTGTTGATGGAATTCAACGGAAGGGCTACGATGTTGATTAAAAAATTTGCGCCCGGATTGCTGGATAAGCTCTATTACAACCACATGGCCAAAGAGCCGGACTCTCCGTTCAAATGACGGACGGTAGTTATCGACAGGTTGTAAACATTCTGTCGACCGATTTCGATAAAACTACAAACAACAAAAGAGCGCTTATAAACATAAAGCGCTCTTTTGTTTATAGTTTGTCAACTTGTTTTCAACAATGAGAATAGGATCGCGGACAGCCGCGAATCGCATTGTCCGCAACAGCGACAGAAGGTTAACGTTTCAATAACGGTTTCAGGAATTGTCCCGTATAGCTTTTCTTAACGGAGGCGACCTGTTCCGGCGTTCCGGTTGCGATCAGGCGCCCGCCTCCGGAACCGCCCTCCTGGCCGATGTCGATCAGGTAGTCCGAGACCTTGACCACATCCAGGTTATGTTCGATCACAATCACGGTGTTCCCTTTGTCTACCAGCTTGTTCAGTACGTCCAGCAATACGCGGACATCCTCGAAATGCAGGCCGGTCGTCGGCTCGTCCAGAATATAGAGCGTCCGGCCGGTATCGCGTTTGGCCAGTTCGGTCGACAGCTTGATCCGCTGGCTTTCGCCGCCGGACAGCGTCGTACAGGGCTGGCCGAGCCGCAGGTATCCGAGGCCCACGTCCTGGATTGCCTTCAGTTTCATGTGAATCGACGGGATCGCCTCGAAAAACTCGACCGCCTGGTTGACCGTCATGTTCAACACGTCGTCGATATTCTTGCCCTTGTATTTCACTTCGAGCGTCTCGCGGTTGTAGCGGTGTCCGCCGCAGACGTTGCACTTGACGTAGACGTCGGGCAGAAAATTCATCTCGATCGTTTGTACGCCGGCTCCTCGGCAGGCTTCGCAACGGCCCCCCTTTCACGTTGAACGAGAAACGTCCGGCTTTGAATCCGCGGATCTGGGCGTCGGGAGTCGATTCGAACAATTTGCGGATATCGCCGAAGACGTTCGAATAGGTCGCCGGATTGCTGCGCGGCGTCCGCCCGATCGGCGATTGGTCGACGACGATCAGTTTGTCGATGTGCTCAATACCCTCGATCCGGTCGTGTTCGAGCGGCTGTTCATAGGAGTTGTAGAGTTCACGGGCAATGGCATACCGCAGCGTGGCGTTTACCAGCGAGGATTTGCCGCTGCCGCTGACCCCCGTCACGCAGATCATCTCGCCGAGCGGAAAATCGACGGTTATATTTTTCAGGTTATTTCCCCTCGCCCCGTGTACCACGATGTGTTTTCCATTCCCCGTGCGGCGTTTTTCGGGCAGTTCGATCCGCCGGCGGCCGGTCAGGTAATCGGCCGTGATTCCGCCGGACTCCATAACCTGTTGCAACGTTCCGGATACCACGACCTCTCCGCCGCGGACACCGGCTCGCGGCCCTACGTCCACGACCCAGTCGGCATTGCGGATCATGTCTTCGTCGTGTTCCACGACAATTACCGAATTCCCCGCGTCGCGCAATGCCTTCAGACTGTTGATCAGTTTGATATTGTCGCGCTGATGCAATCCGATGCTCGGTTCGTCGAGGATATAAAGCACGTTGACCAGTTTCGACCCGATCTGAGTCGCCAGCCGGATCCGCTGGCTCTCCCCGCCGGACAGCGAACGCGAGCTGCGGTTCAGCGACAGGTAGCCCAGTCCGACGTCCAGCAGAAAACGAAGTCGTTCGCGGATCTCTTTCAGAATTTCGTGTGCGATCTGCTCCTGTTTTTTCGAAAGGCGTTTTTCGATGCCTTCCATCCAGAGGGCGAATTCCTCGATACTGAGCGCCGACAATTCGGCGATGTTTTTTCCGTCGATTTTGAAATAGAGCGCTTCCTTGCGTAGCCGGCTGCCTCCGCAGACGCTGCATACGCGCCGGACGACGAATTGTTCCTTCCATTTGTCCCCTTTGCTGGACGCAGAATCGTCGCGCTGCTTCTCTATATAATCCGCTACGCCTTCCCACGAAACCATGTAATTGCCCGTACCGCCCAATTCGCGCGCATCGATTCGCAACGGTTCGCTGTCTCCGTACAACACGGCATTCAACGCCTCCTCGTTCAGCGATTCGATCGGATCGTCGATCGTAAAGTCGTATTTCCGTCCCAGGGCTTCCAATTCGGCGAAAAGCAGGTTGTTGCGGTAGCGCCCCAACGGTTCGACCCCGCCGTCGCGGATCGATTTGCCGCCGTCGGGAACGATCCGCTCCATATCGAACACGGCCTCTTCGCCCAGCCCGTTGCAGTGCGGGCAGGCCCTTGCGGCAATTGAACGAAAAAAGAGTGCGGAGCCGGCTCGTTGAACGCGATTCCGCTGGTGGGGCACATCAGGTGCCGGCTGTAAAACCGGACGTTGTCGTCGTCGTAATCGTACACCATCATCGTGCCCTTCCCTTGCCGCATCGCCTCCTGCAAGCTTTTCAGCAAACGGCTGCGGACATCCGGTTTCACGACGAGCCGGTCGACGACCAGTTCAACGTAGTGGATCTTATAACGATCGAGTCGCAACCCCGCGAAAATTTCTCGGATTTCGCCGTCGACCCGGGCATACAGATAGCCTTTTTAGCCAATCCTTCGAACAATTCCCGGTAATGTCCTTTGCGACCGCGCACCAGCGGAGTCAACAAGGCGATTTTCCGACCGTCGAAGTTCCGAAGGATCAGATTGCCGATCTGATCGTCGGTATGGTGTACCATCTTTTCGCCCGTTACCGGAGAATAGGCATCCGACGCGCGGGCGAACAGCAGCCGTAGGAAGTCGTTGATTTCGGTTACCGTTCCGACCGTCGACCTCGGATTTTTGTTCGTCGTCTTCTGCTCGATGGCCACCACGGGGCTCAGTCCCGTGATCTTGTCCACATCGGGACGCTCCATCGTCCCCACGAACTGACGCGCGTAGGTCGACAGGGTCTCCATATACCGCCGCTGCCCCTCGGCATAGATCGTATCGAAAGCCAGCGACGATTTCCCTGAGCGAAAGCCCCGTTATGACGGTCAGCGAATCGCGGGGAATCTCCACATCCACGTTTTTCAGGTTGTGTACCCGCGCTCCGTATATTTTTATCGTATTGTTCTCAGACATTGTATTTTCTTCACGCCCCGCGTCCGGATTAATCGTCGGTACGGAATCCTCCGTTGGGCACCTTGATAACGAAACTGCGGCGCGCTTTATTATCGTAATCGTAATCGCGTATCCAGTGGTTCAGTTCCCGCAACATCTTGTAGGTCGTCCCGTTGCTGCGCGCTACGGCGGGACCAGTCGATGGCCGCATTGTCCACGGTGACCTCGTGGTCATCGGTCAACGGTTGATAATAGTCCTCCCGTGCGATCCGGTATCCGTAGGTTTCCGGGTCGGAAGCGATCAGTTTGAAAGCGAGTACCCGGAAAACATACCGCATGGTCTCGTCGGGCAGAAACAGGTCGTAATAGGAATTCACGCCCTGTTTTTCGAGACGCCTGGAGACGCCGGCTATCCCCGCGTTGAACGATGCCGCCGCCAGCGTCCAACTGCCGAGACGGGCTTTCGCATCCGCCAAATACTTGCAGGCGGCTTCGGTCGCCCGTTCGATATGGTAACGTTCGTCGACGCCGCCGGACATGAACAGTCCGGCCGATTTGGCATAAGGAGGCATCAATTGCCACAGTCCGGCGGCCCCGGCTCCGGAACGGACATCCGGATCCAGTCCGCTTTCGGCCATGCAGAGGTATTTGAAATCGTCCGGGATACCGTATTTTTTCAGGATCGGTTCGATCACCGGAAAGTAGCGCGTCGTCGCCAGCAGCGTTTGCGTCGTCCGCGAGTGCAGGTACATCGTCGTCAGCACTTCGCGCAGCAGGCTCTCACGGGTATCGTAATTTCCGAGCGGCACCGGCTCGCCGGCAAAATTCAATTCGCGGGAAGCGACGGAACGACGACCGGAGCGCACGGATCGGTCGTCGCAGGCATCAGCGGAGGTTGGGCGCAAGCCGCGACGGAAACCGTCAGCAGGAGCGTACAGATAACGTATTTCATAGGTGTTCGATTTCTGATTAATGTACAAAGATACGAAAATATTCGCTACCGGAAGCCCCGGCGAAGCCGCGCAATCCCGATTTAACGGTAACGCCGGCAAGTTTATTGAGCTAAAAAAGATGATATGTGCCGGAAATAACTTATTTTTACGAAAAATAATTTCCATCATGTTGGTAGCAGGTCATTATTATACGCTCAAAGTCAATCGGATTTCGGACTACGGACTCTATCTCGCGGACGAAGACGGGAACGAAGTGCTGTTGCCGAATCGTTACGTATCCGTCGATTACAAACCCGGGATTTCGCTGGAAGTTTTCGTTTACCACGATTCGGAAGACCGGTTGGTGGCTACGACCGAACGCCCGCTGGCGACGGTCGGCCAGACGGCCTGCCTGAAAGTGGTCGATAAAACGGTTCACGGAGCATTTCTGGACTGGGGCTCCCGGCCAAAGACCTGTTCCTGCCCAACCGGAATCAGTCGTCGCGCCTGGATATCGGGAAAAAGTATCCGGTCTACCTCTATACGGACAACATTACCGGACGCGTCGTTGCGACGACTTACCTGAAAGGATTTATCAACAACGTCGAGCTGACGGTATCCCCGCGCGAGGAAGTCGATATCCTGATAGCCACCGAGACTCCGATCGGATTCCGCGTCGTGATCAACGACCGGCATTGGGGTATGATCTACCGCAACCAGATTTTCCAGCCCGTAGCGGTCGGCGATCGAATGAAAGCTACATCGTTCGCATTACCGACGACAATCGGGTTGACCTCGCCTTTGCAGGGCCAGGGGTACGACGAAGTTAAAAAATCGGCCGAGCGGCTGTTGGAGATCCTGCGTAAAAACGGAAATGCGCTGCCGGTGAATGACGACAGTAAACCCGAAAAAGATCCGGCAACTTACTCAGATGAGCAAAAAAAACGTTCAAGCGCAGCGCCGGTTACCTGATGAAACAGGGGAAGATCGCCATGGACGGACAACAGATCCGTCTGACCGAATCCGACTGACGGGCGGGTTTACAATAAATCTATTTTAAAAATCGTTAATTATAACGGTATTTTTTTAGTCCATTTGGATAATTCGGAATTGTCGGAGGCATGACAAATGAACTGGGTCTCGATGCTGTTGCACGCCTTGTTGAATTTGCACACCATAACAGGCTTTTTTCCGTCGTTTCCGGGATTCGGCTTAGACTGCAGCAGTACGTTGTACTTCAGCGTGCGATCGTCATCCCGGACTATAACGGCGCTCGCCATGTCATTACCGGACGGCAAATGATAAATTTCCAAAATGACATATCTTTCCATAACCGCAAAACCGATTTACAACCGGCGCCCCTCCGGTTTTTTGCAACAAAAGAAAAGCAGTGGGCCTGTAGACTTATTCAAGCTGATAAGGTTCTGGCAAACCTGCGAATGTTAAATAAGCAACAGCCCACGCTATACTTAACAGTATAGGACGTGAGAGAATTTTGCTTATTCTCCATTCTTTTGAATTTACCAGATTCTATCAACGAGAATAAAGCCTAACACTTTCCGTGTTCAAACAAGCTCGTCGCCCGAAAGCAACGAGACAAAATTAACATTTTTTCAAACACTCCGTGCAAAATTCCTTTTTGGGCTGTTGCTATAATAAAAATAGCACAATCTTTCGAAAAATCCGCTATTTTTATATTTATAAGATCATTGTAAATTAAATAAATATTGTCCGATATTTTGTTAAACTGAATCCGCGATTTTCCCGAAACGGCTCTTCCCGCCAGTCAACGGCCTCATTGTATTATTTGTCAGCCGGTTGCCCGGGCGATACCGGATGCTTCCTTTCCGTCGAAAACGAATACGGAAAATCTTCCGGGGCGATTACCCGCTTTTTATTCGAACGCGATCCATCTTCACCTGCAATTTACCTCCCCGCAGCAGATTGCCGTGGGTAAGGTGATTTTTCGTATATTTTTCTCCGTTCAGCGACGCGGAACGGATGTAACGGTTCCCGGGGCCGTTCTCCGGCGCCTCGATCGTGAACAACTTCCCGTTTTCGAATCGGAGCACCGCCTTGCGGAACAACGGCGCTCCCATTACATACTGGTCGGTACCCGGACAGACCGGATAAAAACCGAGGGCGGAAAAGACATACCAAGCCGAAGTTTGCCCGTTATCCTCGTCTCCCGCAGTAGCCGTCCGCCCGGCTGTTGTACAAACGGTTCATCACCTCGCGGAGCCAGTACTGCGCCTTCCACGGCTGTTGGCCGGCATAATCGTAAAGGTAAAATCATGTGCTGCACCGGCTGGTTGCCGTGGGCGTAGTTACCCATGTTCATGACCGTCATCTCGCGTATCTCGTGTATGGTTCCGCCGTAGTAGCTGTCGTCGAACAGCGGCGGAACGTTGAATACCGAATCCAGCATCTGCACGAAACCGTCCGGACCGCCCATCAGATCGACCAACCCCTGCGGGTCGTGAAAAACGTCCAGGTATAGTGCCAACTGTTCCCTTCCGTGAAAGCGTCGCCCCACTTCAGCGGCGAGAACGGGCTCATAAACGCCCCGTTGCGGTTGCGGCCGCGCATCAGACGGGTCTCCGGATCGAACAGGTTCCGGTAATTCATCGCCCGCTTCTCGTACAACTCGACTTCTGACCGGGGCTTTCCCAATGCTGCGGCCAGTCGCGAAATGCACCAGTCGTCGTAAGCATATTCAAGCGTGCGCGCGGCGCTTTCATTGATTTTGACATCGTAGGGGGAACGTATCCCAGGCGGTTGTAATATTCGTATCCGAGGCGTCCGGTAGAAGACACTTTCGGATGAACGGCCTGCGTGCCATGCACCAACCCTTGGTACAGCATTTCCGCATCCCCGACCTTCACGCCTTTGAGCTAAGCGTCCGTTAGTACGGAAGCCGAATTGTTCCCCACCATGCAGCCGCGGTGACCGGGACTCGCCCACTCCGGGAAAAACCGCTTCTCGCGGTAGGTGTTCAGCAATCCTTCCTGCATCTCCCGGCTCTGCGACGGATACATCAGGTTCAGCAGCGGAAACAGGCTGCGGAACGTATCCCAAAAACCGGTATCCGTGTACAGGTAGCCGGGCAACACCTTCCCGTTGTACGGACTGTAATGAACGACCGTTCCCCGCGCGTCGATCTCGTAAAATTTCCGCGGAAACAGCAGCGACCGGTACAGGCAGGAATAGAACGTGCTCAGTTGGTCGTCGCTGCCGCCCTCTACGTATATGCGGCTCATCGCTTCGTTCCAGGCCGATTTCCCCTGCGCGACGATCCGGTCGAACGAGTTACGGCCGAGTTCCTGCAGGTTCAGCTGCGCTTGCTCGAAACTGATAAAGAAGAGGCTACCCGCGCATGCACGACCTCTCCGCGCCGGGAGCCGAATCCGATGACGGCTCCCGTATGATCACCGGTTTGCTCCGAAGCATCGGTCATCGAACCGTTGACGACCGTTTTGCAGAACGTGAAAGGCTTGTCGAAAACGATAACAAAGTAGTTCTTGAAATTTTTCGGAACGCCGCCGCTGTTGCGGGTCGTATAGCCGATGATCTTGTTCTCCTCGGGAATGACGCGCACGAAGGAACCCCGGTCGAAAGCATCGACGACTACGTACGAGTCCCCTTTCGGAAACGTAAAACGGAACATGGCGGCCCGGTCGGTCGGGGTGATTTCCGTCGTTACGTCGTAATCCGCCAGATAAACGCTATAATAGTACGGCTTGGCCGTTTCGGCTTTGTGCGAAAACCAGCTTGCCCGTTTGTTCTCATCGAATTCGGGGCGGCCGGTCAGGGGCATGAGCGAGAACTGTCCGTAATCGTTGATCCACGGACTGGGCTGGTGCGTCTGTTTGAATCCCCGGATCTTATCGGCCGTGTAAACATAAATCCAGCCGTTTCCCATCTTGCCGGTCTGGGGCGTCCAGAAATTCATGCCCCACGGCAGGGCGATGGCCGGATAGGTGTTGCCGGTCGACAGTTCGTAAGTAGACTGCGTTCCGATCAGCGGATTGGCGTATTCTACCGGATCGAAAGCGCGCTCCTCGCCACGGGTGTGCATCGTAACAAGCACGGCCGTCGCCGTGAGGCACAATATCTTCGTTATCTTCATATCGTTATTACTTTTTTTTGTCCGGCACGGAAAACGTCGCCGTGGCGCAGTCCGTCCGGCTCATCAATCTCGTCTTTGAATACGCCGTCGGCATTCGCTTCGCGCACGATAGTTTCTTTTTCGTACCGGAGCGCTACGTACCCGGTCTGCTGCCGGTATCAAATATAGGATATTTTTCCGAAATAACACAATCGAACACGGCCGACTGTCGTTCGAAATCTTTCTGCCTTTTTACGGAACGGCTCGTTTTACGCCCTTTAAAAACGAAAACGGATCGCGGATTCGGCCGGTACGGAACATAATTTGCACAGGCGTACCGAAAACGACTCGATGCAAAAAGGAAGACAGGAAGCGTTTAGCGGCGGGGTGCTGTTTGCGAGCGCCGTTGCCTTCCGGATGCGGGAACGCGCCCTGATCCGGTCGCCGTGACGCTGAACAACGGCAGGAAAAAAGCGCTCTACCAACTCAGTATCGCGGCGATCTTCGTCCATATCGCGGTCTCGATCGGCTGCTACGTCGTCGTAGCGACCGCCTGGGCGGTTCCGGCGAAAAAACTGGCACGGTCGATTGAAAAATAATGTTACCGAATCGCCCTTTCGCAAACGAAGCGAATCTAAAATCGTCCGTCGAACGGAATACGTAAAAGGACGCTGAAAAGCGTCCTTTTTATGACCGTGAGCTGTTTACGAGACTTGAACTCGTGACCTCTTCCTTACCAAGGAAGTGCTCTACCACTGAGCTAAAACAGCAATATTTCATATCGAAACCTCGGGTGCGGCACCTTTGGTTTTGCGGGGACAAAAGTAGCACTTATTTTTTAAATACCAAAACTTAGCCCGAATTATGTACGAAGAAATTCGATTACCGCCGACATTGCCGTTCTTTCCGGAGCGGAACGCTGAGCCCGAAGTACAGATTGGCCGCGGAAGCTTTGATCGGGATGAACTGCGGATTCACCTTGGTGAACATATAGTCGCTTCCGATGAAGAAATTGATCCATGAGGGGCTGAAATTCAGCGCGAAGCCGAACGTTTCGAAAGCGCTGTGAACGAACGAATAGCTGACCGTCGCGGCGAACCAGTCGATCGGACGATAATTGACCGAAGCGGTCAGTTCGGTATAGATTTTCGGCTTGTAGATGCGGGTGCTGGAAAGCAGGCCGAAGCCGACCCGGTTCTGCGCTACGGAATACTCGGCGCCCACGTTGATCGTACTGCGCAGCAATGTAGTGCGACTCCGCGAAGGGGTCTCCGAAAAATGAAACAGGTTTTGCAGGTTGCCGGTCAGGTCGTCCATCTGGTCGCTCATCGAGTTGTCCGGCTGATCGTCTCCGATCGGCAGGTCGAAACCGTCGAAATCGAAATCGCCCTTTGCCGCGCCGTTGACCGTCGAGCGTTTGCTCCACGTAATGAATCCGAAATCGATCACCGCTCCGGAAACCGTAAAATTGTCCAGTACTTTAAAGGTCGCTCCGAAATCGATGGCGCTTCCGTAACCGGCCGCTCCGGGCGAATGATAGTCGAACCCGTCGATGTATTCCCGGTCGTTCTTGTCGGTGCTGAATTTCGGGCGCAGCCCCTGTACCGAAGCGGACATATACCCTTCCGAAGTAATCCGCCATGCGTCCCCGTTCATAACGGCGTGCAGATTATTGAAATAGACGTCCGCATTGCCGGCTCCGACCAAGAACTTATATTTTCCGCCGATCGTCCAACGGCCGTTCAGCGGTCGGGAATATCCGATCGATACGTCTACGTAAAAGTCGGCATATACGTGCAGTTTCTTGATATCGTAAGTCGTTCCTTCCGGCCCCGAGCCGTATTTCATGAATTCGAACAGCGATTTGGGAACGTTGCCGCTGACGGTTCCCTTGACTCCGATACCGATCGTCCAGAAACCGTGCCCGGAAAACCAGCCGGCCGAAACGATCTCGGCTGCGATGTCGGCATTCAACTGGTTATTCGTCTTCAATCCGCGCAGAAAGGATTCAGCAGGAACCGACGGGTCCATAAAGTCACCAGGCGTCCGTCTGTCCGGTAAAACAGATCGCCCAGAGCCATGCCGTTCGAGGCGTACATCGCCGAAACGGAACCCGCGGCCGGGATGGCAACGAATCCCCCGGACCGGACGGAAGGCCGGATTCATCGAGGTTCTCAGCGTAGCCTTGTCCATAAAATATGCGGTGCGCAGTTGCTGTGCCGCAGCCGTCAGAAAACCGCACGACAAGCAGGCGAGCAATAGGAATTTCTTCATAATCGGGTCGGGAGTTTATAACCTCTTTCGGTTGTCTTATTCGTTGGTGGTGATATTGATTCCTCCGCTCTTGCGAAGTTTCAGCGTCAGCTTGGCCTGCTGATCCGGTCGCAGGTGCCGTCCGGCCAGCGCGTCGTCGCAATAAGCTTCGAGCCGGATGCGGAGGTTACGGGCATTTTTCATTTTAGGCATGTCCGCTTCTGTAATGACGAACGATACATCGCTGACTTCGCCGTCGGTTTCCCAGACCGCCGCCCTTGACCTTTGCGGCTCGAAATCGATTCCGACCGGAACGTCCGCCGCATCCGTAACGATCAGGTTCATATCGAAATTCAGCGGCAGGGAGTTGGTCACACGACCGTAAATTTCGGCCGAGCCGCCGGAAAACAGGTAATCGATCAGATCCGCGTCGAATACTTCGTCGACCGTCTGATCGGTCTGTCCTCGGAAATCGGCGGCGGGAGCGAGCGGAATCTCGGCCGTGTAGGCGATCCGGGCGAAAGCGTCTTTCGGATAGAAGCAGGCGCGCGAATCGGTCAAGTCGGTATCCGTGCGTACCTCCGTACGAATCGCTATATCGTCCGGAGAGATCCGGATCAGATCGTTGACCGGACATGCCGTGAATGTATATTCCGCCGGAACGTCACGGTCGGAAGCGCCGAGCCAGATGTTGCTGACGGCGGTTTGTCCGTAAGCGCCGGGAGCATTCATCGTGATGCGGTCGACCGTAACCGACTCCGTAGCGCCGGAGCGATCGTTGACCGAAGTCATCGCGAACGATGCCCGTAGCGGGATCCCGATGTTGCTCTGCGCCGTCAGCCGGATGCGCGGATCGGCAAAGCTCAGCACGTTGTCGTCGCCGTCGAACAGGTCGTCGAGTCCTTCGGTCGCGATATCAACCTGTCCCGCCGTAAAATTATCGTCGATCAATCCGTAAATCACCCGGAAGTCGGGCGACGAGATCCCCCTGAAATTCGGAGCCCGGGACTCCCCGAAACGGACAGCGAAGAACCCTTTTTTGATCCGGAGCGAAGCGTTATACGCGATCCGGTCGTTCGCGCCGACGACCGCTTTTTGCAACAGGAGGCGTACCGTTTTCTGGCTGCCGGCCAGTTCCCGCATCGGGATCGTACAAGTATATTCGGAACCGGTGAAACTGCCATCCTGCCCGGTTTCGGCAGCCAGGCGGTATCCTTCCGGGAAAGATGCGCGGAACACCATTTCGGCATCTCCGCCGTCGAGCCGAAGGTTGTCGACGGAAAGTTCCAGTCCGAGGCGCGACGCCCCGTTGCGGTTATCGAACAGAACGGAATCGAGCCGGGCGATATCGTCCGTCGTCAGGTTGAGTTCGACGGCGGATTCGCCGAGTTCGATCTCGGCATCCTCCGGATAATCGTGGGGATGTTTTCCCGGGACGAGCGGAATGTCGAGCCGGGATTCCGGAAATTCGGAATCCCCGAAACCCACTCCGCCGGGCATATCCACGTCGTCCCGCCGGAATACCGCGCCACGTAATTTCCGGCGTCGTCGATCGTGATCTCGTCGTTATCCCCGACGTTGATAATATCTCCCGCAGAAATAACTCCCGTCCCGAGCGGCAGGGTCAGGTCGTTTCCGATCGTAATATCGTCCGTATCCAGATCGGACAGATCGTATTGCTTGTCGATACACGAATATTGCCCCGCGAAAATTGCAAGAACAGCAATTCTGCAGGCTCCTCGTAGTATATTTACCATGTCGTTCGGGATTAGCGTATGTAACAGGATACGAAAAAACCGCTCTATGAGCGGCCCTGTGAAATCAGAGCGGAAGACGAGATTCGAACCCGCGACCCTTAGCTTGGAAGGCTAATGCTCTACCGACTGAGCTACTTCCGCAAAATCATGTCGGTATTCACCGGATTACAGTGTGGGCGGAGATGGATTCGAACCACCGAAGTCGAAAGACAGCCGATTTACAGTCTGCCCCATTTGGCCACTCTGGTATCCGCCCGTTTTATAAGAACCGTTTCGAAAAACCGCCGCCGTTTTCCCAGCCCGGCGGGCACAAAAGTAAAAACGATTTTTGAATTCTGCAACGACCATACGCTGTTTATCGAACTTTTATACGTATTTTATCGTTTCGCAGCACGTTTCGCCGCATCTATAAATCTTGCAATAAGCCATTTAGGCACCTAATCGCATTCCCGGACAAAATGAAATCCGGAAATCCGCGCCGAAGCGGATTTCCGGATTCCGGAGGTCGTGTCGATAAATGCGTTATATTTGTACCTGTCAAAAATCGCAGACATGATTTATCGAAGCAAGGCCCGCTACGAATCGGCTTCGCCGGCGGAGGAACGGATGTCAGTCCCTATTCGGATATTTACGGCGGAGCCGTCCCTGAACGCGACGATCTCCCTCTATGCTCGCGCCAGCATCGAACCGCTGTCCGAACGGAAAATCGTCTTGCAGACGCTCGATCAGGGACTCGCCTCTGAATACGGCCTGCACGGGGATCTGCCGATCGACGGAAATATGGATCTGCTGAAAGCCGTCTGCAATCATTTCCGCAGCCGTCACCGGATCGACGGGGGATTCCGCTTGTGCACCTATGTGGACGCTCCGGCCGGATCGGGACTCGGATCGTCGTCGACGCTGGCGGTAGCCATTGCCGGTGCATTCGTAGAGTGGCTCAGGCTGCCGTTGGGCAGTTACGATATCGCCAGTCTGGCCTACCGGATCGAACGGGGCGAACTGGGGATGGCCGGCGGAAAGCAGGATCAGTACGCCGCCACGTTCGGAGGCTTCAATTACATGGAATTTTTCAAGGACGATAAAGTGATCGTCAATCCGCTCCGGGTGGACAAGGCTTGCACTAACGAACTGGAGAATAATCTGTTACTTTTTACACATCGCAAAGCAGGATCTCCGCCAGAATCATCGAAGAGCAGCAGCGCAACGTGACGAACAACGACAGGGACTCCGTCGGGGCGATGCATGTCATCAAAGAGCAGGCGACCGAAATGAAGGAAGCGCTGCTGACCGGCCGCCTGAACCGGATCGGCGAACTGCTCCACGAAGGGTTCGTCTACAAAAAAAAGATGGCCTCTTCGATATCGAACCCGCTGATCGACCGGATCTACGAAACGGCGCTCGAAGCCGGCGCGCTGGGCGGCAAGGTACTCGGAGCCGGCGGCGGCGGGTTCATGGTCTTCTATTGCCCGGATTTCAAGCGCTACCAGGTCATGCAGTCGCTCGCCCCGTTCAACGGGATTTTCAAAACTTATCAATTCGTAAACGACGGTTTATTTACATGGAGTATATGAGTATGGGACAACGCGAAGGAATCGTACTGGCGGGAGGCCTCGGAACGCGCCTGCGCAGCGTGGTCAGCGATCTGCCCAAATGCATGGCGCCCGTGGCGGGACGTCCTTTTTTGTACTATTTGTTAAAATATATGGAAGTCCGGCGCTTTACGCGCGTGGTACTCGCCCTCGGCTACATGCACGAATCGGTGCAGCGGTGGCTCGCCGGCGAAAAATGGGATTTTGAGATACGCTGCTCGCTGGAGGAAACTCCTCTGGGAACGGGCGGAGCCGTCCGGCAGGCGCTGAGCCGGACGGACGGAGACGAAGTCTATATCCTGAACGGGGACACGTTCTTCGACGTCGATACGGACGAAATGGCCCGCGTACACCGGGCGAGCGGAGCCGCCGCGACGATCGCGCTGAAACCGATGACCGATTTCTCGCGTTACGGCGTAGTCGAAACCGATCCGCAGGGGAGGATCGTCGCGTTCCGCGAAAAAATACTGCCCGCGCGGACAGATCAACGGCGGCGTCTACCTGGTCGACAAAAAATCGGGACTGCTGGACTTCCCGTCCGAACGGTTCTCGTTCGAAACGGATATTTTGCAGCAACGGGTGCGGGATTGTCTGCTCACCGGATATGCGAGCGACGGTTATTTCATCGACATCGGCATTCCTGAAGATTACGAAAAAGCCGATACGGATTTCAAAACGCTGTTTCCGCGATGACCGTGCAAACCGCTTTCGACACGCTGTTTCTGGATAGGGACGGGGTCATCAACGTACTGCGTCCGCACGATTACGTCAAATCGTGGGACGAATTCGAATTTACCGATGGAGCGATCGAAGCGCTGAGGATGCTGAGTCCGCTTTTCCGGCATATCGTCGTCGTCACCAATCAGCGCGGCGTCGGGAAAGGAGTGATGACCGAAGAGGCCCTGCGAACGATCCACCGGAGAATGATCGAAGCGGTCGCCGCCGGCGGAGGCCGGATCGACGCCGTTTACTACTGTGCCGACCGGAACGAAGACAGCCCGAACCGGAAGCCGAATACCGGTATGGCCCTGCAAGCCCGCAGGGACTTTCCGGACATCGATTTTTCGAAGACCATACTGGTCGGCGACAGCGGCAGCGACATGGAGTTCGGCCGGAGAATCGGAGCCCGAACGGTGCTGATACATCCGGACGATCCCTCCGCGGCGTTCGGATCCTTGTACGATTTTTCGCTGCGGTACTGCGAAGAACACGGTTCTGGAGTTTAAAAACGCGAAACCGCTCGGATCATACCGCAGCCGAATCTCTCCTGCGGTCGAATTACGGAGAAGCAGATATTCCGAACGAGCAAAAACATTGTCGATCCGGATCTTATGCGTACATTTGTTCCGTAAACGAATCCGATCCATAACAGCCCCTTTGCATGAAACCGATCCTGAAGACTCTTTTGATCCTGTTCGCGTTATCGCTGCCGACGCAGCGGCTCGACGCCCAGATCTACGCGAAACTGAACGGCCTTTACGCCTTGGTGGGCGTTATCAATCCGGCCGTGGAGTTCACCGTTTCTCCGAAATCGACTTTCCAGACCGAAATCGTTTTTTCTCCCTGGAAATACGTCAACGACCACGGTGTCGACAAGCCGATGAAATTCGGAATTCTCATGACCGAATACCGCCGCTATTTCAAGCAACACAACCGGGGCTGGTATCTCGGCGCCAACATGGGCATGATGGGATTCAAAATGTCGAAACCGCAGTTTTCGGACGGCTGGTTCCTCGAAAACCGGTACAGCAAAGGGTACGGGATGATGATCGGTATCTGCGGCGGCTTCGAATACCAGTTCGCCGACCGTTGGCTGCTGGACGCCTATTTCGGATGGTCATACATGCTAAGCTGGTACAACGGTTATAGCCTCGACGGCACGATCGACCTGTATCCCCACCGTCCCGTACAACTCGAAAAGCCCGATCCGTTCAATGGCTCGCACGAGTGGCTGCCGAACAAGATCGGGGTGTCGATCGGATTCATGATCTTCAACCCGGCGCGCCGGGGACGCACGGGAAGTTCCTGCGCCGTAAGATAGTTATTCCGTTTTCGGCTTTCTGAACCGGAACCCGTTGATCAAACCGGATATCCCGTAAACCATGCTGGTAATGCCGAACAGAATGAACGCCGTTTCGGCGACGCTGAACGGGTCGAACAGGATGACGATTCCGCAGATCAGGATCAGTACCGGCACCACGTAGAAGAAACCGGGCACCTGCGTCCACCGGCGGGCCGAAGCCAGCGATGCGATTTGCTGAATCCCGGCTATCACCAGCAGCGCTCCGAGCACATACATCAGGATGTTGACGAAAAAGGCGGGCATCACGATCAGCCACAGCCCGAACAGCGCGCTTCCGGCGCCTTCGATCGGGAACGCCGCATCGGGATAACGTTCTTTATCGCGCATCAGATAACCGATCATCGCGATCAGGCCCGGCACCAGGAACAGCACGCCGATTACGATGACCAGATAATTGATCGTGGCGGCCGGCCACAAAACCAGAATCAGTCCCAGCACGATGGCGAAGACACTCCGCAAGGCCGGATTATTGACGACTTTCATAATTTTTCGGTTTTATCAGATTGTTGAAACGAATATACTGCCAATCATGGAGATAATCAAGGGATCGGTCGGTTTTTCGTATCAATAGATCGGTTTTTACAAAATGTTTTTGATTTTTTAAAACTATTCCTACCTTTGAACCGTAAACAGAAACGAAAATGAAAGCATTCCGTTTGAATAATTGGTGGTGGTGCATCCTACAACTTCCTCAGTCGTAAGGTTGCGGACTCGCGTATCTGTTCAAAACGAAACCAAAGATAACAAAAGAGCCCTGTCGTACTTACGACAGGGCTCTTTCCGTATGACGACTAAAACAAAATCATAAAAACGAAACCGATGAAAACATTTCAAGTAGACGAAAACGGCTATTACGGCAGGTTCGGCGGGGCTTACGTTCCCGAAATTCTTTACCGATGCGTAAAAACCTGCAAGACAACTACCTGACCGTTATGCAGTCGGAAGCGTTCCGCCGCGAATTCGATCAACTGCTGCGCGACTATGTCGGTCGCCCTTCCCCGCTCTATTTCGCACGGCGCCTGTCCGAACGGTACGGCTGCAGGATCTACCTCAAACGCGAAGACCTGAACCACACGGGAGCGCACAAAATCAACAACGCCATCGGTCAGATTCTGCTGGCACGCAACAGATGGCAAGAAACGCATCATTGCCGAGACGGGCGCAGGGCAGCACGGAGTGGCCACGGCCACGGTATGCGCGCTGAAAAACATGCGGTGCATCGTCTACATGGGCAAGACCGACGTAGAACGTCAGCACACGAATGTGCAGAAAATGAAAATGCTGGGCGCCGAAGTGCGCCCCGTCACCTCGGGCAACATGACGCTGAAGGACGCCACCAACGAGGCCATACGCGACTGGTGCTGCCACCCCGCGGACACGTTCTACATCATCGGCTCGACGGTAGGCCCGCACCCCTACCCCGACATGGTGGCGCGTTTGCAGTCGGTCATCAGCGAGGAGATCCGCAAACAACTGCAGCAGCAGGAATGCCGCGACTATCCGGACTACCTGATAGCCTGTGTCGGCGGCGGCAGCAATGCGGCCGGAACGATTTACCACTACATCGACGACCGGCGCGTGAAGATCGTACTGGCCGAGGCCGGTGGAAAAGGCGTCGACTCGGGATTGTCGGCTGCAACCATTCATTTAGGCGAAGAGGGTATTATTCATGGGGCCAGAACACTGGTCATGCAGAACGAGGACGGACAGATCGAAGAGCCCTACTCGATCTCGGCCGGATTGGATTATCCGGGCATCGGTCCGGTTCACGCGAACCTCGCCGCGCAAAAGCGGGCGACCGTGCTGGCTGTCGACGACGACGAAGCGCTGTATGCCGCATTCGAACTGACGCGTCTGGAAGGTATCATCCCGGCCCTGGAATCGGCCCACGCGCTGGGCGCGCTGCCGAAAATGCATTTCAAACCGGAAGACGTCGTCGTGTTGACCGTATCCGGCCGGGGCGACAAAGATATCGAAACCTATATCAAACAAATGAAAAACGATGAAAATATTTCGTTATAAAACCGCCTGCAAGCAGGTTCTGGGGGATCTGCATACGCCGGTAAGCATCTACCTGAAAGTCCGCGACATCTATCCGCAGTCGGCCCTGCTGGAGAGTTCCGATTTCCATGCCGGCGAAAATTCGCTCTCTTATATCGCGCTGTGTCCGCTGGCCAGCTTCGACGTGAACGGCGATGTTTGTAGGATGTCTTTCCCTCGACCGCACGGTATTCCGCGAGCCGGTCGGCGAATCGTTCTCCGTGACCGACGCGCTGAACGCATTCCTGAAAAAATTCCGGATCGAGCGAGCGAACAGGCCGAACGCTGCGGCCTGTTCGGATACACGGCATTCGACGCCGTCAAATACTTCGAGAAGATCCCGGTGATCGAAAGCCACGACGCGCAGAACGATGCGCCGGACATAATGTATATCCTTTATAAATACTTATTAGTATTCAATCATTTCAAGAATGAATTGACGTTGATCGAGCTACTCTCGGACGGCGAAAATACGCGTCTGCACGAAATCGAAAGCGTGATCGGCAACCGCAATTTCGCTTCCTACGACTTCTCGTTGCGAGGAAAGAATACAGCACGATCACCGACGAGCAATACCGGGAATTCGTTCACTAAGAGTCGCCCACTGCCGCCGCGGAGACGTTTTCCAGATCGTACTGT
>VOFD01001959.1_pt1 | contig 27592 bp, 51 predicted proteins | sample 5384101 | NCBI WGS metagenome assembly VOFD01 (sample SAMN12384723, study PRJNA508395) | human gut metagenome | isolation source: healthy gut C | host: Homo sapiens
TAGTATAAGAGTGTCCCCGGCAGAATGCTTTCCTTTCGGTTCATCAGATACCAGGTTCGCCCGGTCTCCTTTTTTCAATCTTCCGTATCGCATATTCCAGAAGATACCAGGCATCCAGAGCCGCATCCGGAACTTCTGCCCCTTTCAGAATCTGTTCTGCTTCTTTTCGTGCTTCTTCGTACGTCATACTTTCTCCTGCCACCCAAAATTTTCTTTCAGATATGCTCTCCAGTCAAACACAGCCTCTACCGATGCGATCGCTACTTCTGCCATGGAAGCGTCCGGCTCCCTTGTTGTAAGCTTCTGCGGCATCATACCCGGTTTTGATAAAAAGAATTACCAGTTTATTTTCGCTCTTTCCCGCCAGACGGATAAACTCAAACGAAACGCCTGCGATCACCGGGATCAGCAAAAGCCGGAATACCACTCGCCAGATCGGGGATTCAATCCGGATGAACAAAAAGAAAATAATGCTGACGATCATAACGATAAACAAAAAACTGGTTCCGCAGCGTTTGTGCAGTCTGGAACTTTTCAGCACATTTTCCACATTTAACTCCATGCCATGCTCTATACAGTTAATACACTTATGTTCTGCACCATGGTACATAAACACACGCTGAATATCTTTCATTCTGGAAATGAGCAGAATATACCCAAAGAAAATCACAAGACGAACTGCACCTTCAAGCAGTGTGATCAAAGTAGTAGAATCTGTAAATTTTCGAAACAACTGTGACAAAAAAAATAAGGAAGTATCATAAAATGGCTACTGCCATCACAACTGAACATGCAATCGTCAGCCCCATCATCACGGACTCCTTCTTTTCGTCTTTCTCTTCTTCTTCCTCATCCATAAAAAAAGATGCAGAATAAGTCAGTGTACTCATACCAAGAACCATGGAATCTATAAAGCTGAACACACCTCGTATGATCGGAAGAGAACGTATTTTTTATTTTGAACAATACCTTTATATTCTTCTGTTTTCACAACGATCTCGCCGTCGGTTTTGCGGACTGCGACTGCATATTTATCTGCATTTCGCATCATCACGCCTTCCATGACCGCCTGACCGCCTATATTGGATGATTTCATACTGCTGCTTCCTCCAACTTCCACACCCGGAAACTTTTTGTGTAAAGCAGACATTCACAATCCGCTTCTCTGCGTTCAAAACATCCACACAAAAAATCCATGTGATAAAAAGGTTGAGATTTTTCAACCTCAACCCCCTCTCGTTATCTTAAGCATATACATCCTACTTTCGCAGGACATCTGTATACTCCTGTACCCAAAACGCTTATTATTTGATGCCGTATTTTTATTGAATTTATCAATACGTCCGCGTCTGCTGCTGCTTTCTGCTGTCCTGTGTAGAATGAATGGCATTTGGAGCAGATTTCAACATGGATATCCTTTTTTGTGGAGCCTGTTACAAATGTGTTACCGCAGTTGCAAGTTACAGTTGCCTGATAGTACTCTGGATGGATTCCTTCCTTCATGATTTTCACCTCTTTTTTCTTATTTTGTGAACTGCTTACCTTTCTCGGTCGATTTCCGGTCAATGCCGCTCCTGATGTTTCCACGGCAAGATACCCCGGACTATCCCTGTAAGTCCCTACAGTTAAACTGTCTGTTAAACAGCGTTTGAATTATACCATAAATCTTTATAAAAAGCAACGATTTTATATAAATTTCTGTTTTTTGACCATCTGTACCAGTTCTTTATTGTTTTTCGTATGTACAAACATATTCAGGATGTTCTCGACGGCTTCGTCCGACTTCATACCGTTTAATGCTTTTCGCATGATGTACACCGCTTCCTGCTCTTCCGGATCGAGCAGAAGATCCTCTCTTCTGGTACCGGATTTCTGGATATCCAGTGCCGGGAAAACTCTCTTTTCGGAGAGCTTGCGGTCCAGAACAAGCTCCATGTTGCCGGTGCCTTTAAATTCCTCGTAGATGACATCATCCATCTTGCTTCCGGTGTCTACAAGGGCGGTTGCAAGCACAGTAACGGTGCCACCCTCGCGCATATTTCTCGCTGCACCAAAGAAGCGCTTCGGCATATGCAGCGCCGCCGGGTCAAGACCGCCGGACAGAGTACGGCCGCTCGGCGGAACGGTCAGGTTGTAAGCTCTGGCGAGACGTGTGATGCTGTCGATGAAGATCGTGACGTCTTTTTATGTTCAACCAGACGCTTTGCACGCTCGATCACCATCTCAGAAACGCGTTTGTGGCGCTCCGGGAGCTCGTCGAAGGTGGAATAGATGACTTCCACGTTCGGTCCCACAACGGATTCCTTGATATCTGTGACTTCCTCCGGACGCTCATCGATCAGAAGAATGATCAGATGCATGTCCGGGTCATTTCAAGGATGGACTTTGCCATCTCTTTTAACAGTGTCGTCTTTCCGGCTTTCGGCGGTGACACGATCATTCCTCGCTGTCCCTTGCCGACCGGTGAGATCAGGTCAACGATACGCATGGCTACATTTCTCGAATCACGCTCCATACGCATACGCTGGTTCGGAAAGATCGGTGTCATATCCTCGAAATTGCATCTTTTGGCGACTTCTGCCGGATGCATGCCGTTTGTGCTTTTTAAATAGAGCAGGGGCGCAAACTTCTCCTCTTTGCGTGGTATTTGTGCGGATACGTGTATTGCCGCTGATGATATCTCCGGTCTTCAGATTGAATCTTCGGATCTGGGACGGCGAAACATAAATATCATGGTCACCCGGCAGATAGTTATCGGATCGGATAAATCCGAAACCATCCGGCATTACTTCCAGAATACCGGTCACTGTCTGACCGCTGTCAAGCTGTGAAAAATCCAGTCCTGTTTTCTCTTCCGGACGCTTTTCGGATCTCTCTGCATGCTCTGTCATCTCTGGTCTTTCCGCTTTTTTACGGTCTGTGTCTGTGCACGTTCTTCCGTCTCTTCGGATATTTTCTGCTCACGTTCTTTTTCATCTGCCTCAAGCATTCTTGTAACTACTTCACTCTTTTTTCAGACCGGAAAGATTTTTCAGGCCTCTGGCTTTTGCAATCGCCTTTAATTCAACCGCTGAGAGCGATTCATATTTTTCTTTCATCATTATCCTGTATTTCCTCCATCTTTGATGGCTGTTTCTGAATCTAACATCTGCCTATTTTAACATAACTGTTTTTAAAAATCTATATGAACTTTTACACGAAATGCTTTTTAAAAAGCAAGCATTCCGCCTAACATTCCGCCTCCCATGCACAGACAGGCTGTCGTTATCGTCTGTATGGAAGACGGATCTATGTTCCGTTTCAGGATCAGTGTCAGAAGAAAAAGCACTGCAAAATAACACATTCCTGCGAGCAGCCCCCACAGGTATTTTTTTGTTCTCCGTCCTTCTGCCTGCGATCCTTCCGCCCAAAAAGGCGGATCCCAGATAAATGACGGTCACAGCCGCCGAGATCTTTCCTTCTTCTAACTGAAATTTCATCATCGCAGCTGCCAGCAGCACAAGAAGCACTGCTGTGACGATCCAGGAACCCAGAAGTGAAATGAGCAGGGTCACTGGTTTTGATCGTTTCTGCATTTTTTTCCATGCAATCCCCCCTGCTCATACTATATGACAGCCTTCCATCCGGCAGAACATTTTTCAAGAATGCCTCTGGCATTCTTCTTTGCGAGGTGCACGTCATGCATCGCATGACATATTCTTCTGTGCACCTCTGCAATCCGCCGGAGGCTATATCAGATGGGAGATTGAATCCCGCCACTGATACAAGCTTGTTGCTCGCCGCCTGCAGAGGCGGAATCATCTCACATCTGATTTATCTTTCATCTCATCACCGGCCATACGCAGAACATCTTTGATCTCCTCAAGTGGCATTTCCAGATAGGCCGACAGTTCACTCATGGAAACTTTGTGTCCAAGATCTTCTTCCAGGCTGAGGATCGACTCGTTCAGGTGATTGACTCTGCCTACGATCTCGTCATCCAGGTCTTTTTTGTCCTGTGACATCTCAACGGCCTCTTCCATTGCTTTCCGGATACCGTCAAACACCTGTTTACGGTATTCTTCCAGATTTGGCTTTGCCTCCAGATTTTCAAGTGCAAGCGGCAGTCCGATATTGCCTTCCTGCACCAGATCTTCGATCGGCGGCTCGGAAGCGACATACGTCATGGCAAGCTCGTAGACCGTTTCCAGATACTGTCCTGCCAGCGTGCTTTTTGCCATGGAATCGCCATTTACTGCCTCAAAAAACAGACGTTCTTCTTCCGTCTCGGAAAGTTTTTTCGATCTCTGCAAGTTCCTCCAGATACATACCAAGGAAATCCGGGCCTTCCCCGTCCTGTGTTTCACTGTTTTCTTCCTGTTTTTCTGTCTCAGGATTCGAAGCAGACGCTCTCTCTGCATGCTCCTTCACTGTCTTCTGTGCGGTTTCCGGTGTCTTTGGGGTAGGTTCGTACCCGTCCACTTTGATCTTCTGGCTGACAAGGTATTCGCAGACAGTCCAAACTGTTCCTCATTCAGGGCATCTCCCGGAAAGAATTTTTTATGTCTTCTTTTGTAAGATAATTCCCCTGCACATCTGCAAGTGCCTTCAGCTCACTTAACATCTCTCTGAAAACAATTTTACTCTGCATCGTTTTTTTTCCTCCTGAAGTATTGAAATGGCTTTCTGCAACTGATTATCCTCTTCTTCCGTGACCGTCACTTTATTTTTCAGACTTTCATCAAGCTCAACGGTCACATCCGGCTCAATGCCTTTTTTGTGGATATCCGTGCCGTTTGGCGTGAAATACTTGAAACCGTCAGTTTGACTGCCGTTCCGTCCTCCATTCCGACAATCCGCTGCACAATCCCTTTTCCATACGTTTCGTACCGACTAAAGTACCAATCCCATAGTCTTTGATTGCTCCGCTGAAGATTTCTGCCGCACTGGCACTGTACCCGTTGACCAGCACTGCCAGCGGTTTTTGAACTCATTGTTTCCGTCGCAGGTATATTCTGTTCTCTGCCCGTATTTATCTTCGGTATAAACGATCAGTCCTTTCGGAAGCATCTGTTTTAACATCTCGCAAGCAGGTATCCAGAACACCGCCAAGGTTGTTTCGCAGGTCTATGATCAGCTTTTCCATACCCTGTTCTTCTAATTTCGCCAGAGCATTCTTGAACTGCTCCGCCGTCACCTTGTCAAACTCACTGACTGCGATATAACCGATCTCATCATCCAGCATTTTGTAAGCCACCGTCGGGACGGCAACATCCGAGCGTTCCACATCGAACTCCAGATAATCCTTTTCACCCTCTCTGGCGATTGTCAGATGGACGGTGTCTCCTTTTGCTGTCTTGATCAGGCTGACCACATCGGTCAGATCTTTCCCGGTCACTTCGATGTCATTGACCGAATAGAGAATATCTCCCGGAAGCGGCCCTGCCTTTTCTGCCGGTGTCCCCTCAAAACAGGTCACGACCTGGATTGCCCCCGTCTGTGTATCCTGTGAAAGCTTTTGCACCAATCCCCTTGTACTCTCCGGATGTGGATTCATTCAGTTTTTCGAGTTCATCCTGTGTATAATATGCGGCATAAGGATCTCCAAGTCCGCTGATCATGCCCTTATAAATGCCGGCTTCGACCGCATCGTTATCCGTACTGTCAAGATAGAGCTGATTGATGATCTCTTCCATCTTCTTGATCTTTGTATCTACCTTCTTCTGTTCCAGACTGAGCTGTGTGCCTGCACTGTCTGTGCTCTCCTGCGTTGCCCCTGCTTCTTTCTGATCTGCTCCTGTGATCCAGCCGCCCTGCTGAAGCATCCCGCTTCCGGCCAGAACGACCACAGCAGAAGTCAGGATCCCACAGAAAAACCTTTTCCGAACTTCTTGTCCTTTGCCATATCTTTGCTCCTTATATCTTCCCCGGTACAGAAACGCATCTTTTCTGTAACCCAAGAAAAAGACCGGCTTTGCACGCGGCTTCTCCGGTCTTCTTCTGTTTGTTGCTATTTTATGTGTCCATCTTTGCGGTTTATGACGGAGACTGTATTAATAATCCAGCGTCTCCATGTACTTCATGTATTTGACTACCATCAGTGCGATCTTGAATGTGATCGCGTCCTCAAATACACGCAGATCCAGTCCGGTGCTCTTCTGGAGCTTATCCAGACGGTAAACAAGCGTATTTCTGTGGATGTAGAGCTGTCTTGATGTCTCTGAAACGTTCAGGCTGTTTTCAAAGAATTTGTTGATCGTAACCAGCGTCTCTTCATCGAAGTCATCCGGTGATTTGTTCTCGAAAATTTCTTTGATAAACATCCGGCAGAGCGGAAGCGGAAGCTGATAGATCAGACGGCCGATGCCAAGAGAACTGTATGCGATGATATTTTTCTCCTCGAAAAGATCCTTCCGACATCCATTGCCATACGTGCTTCTTTATAAGATCTGGAAACTTCTTTGATCTCTTCTACGATCGTTCCATATGCAATATGCGATACTTCCTGCTTTTCTGCCGGCAGAACATTTAAAATCTGCTTTGCCGTTTTCTCCATTTCCTGATAACCTTCTTCGGAAGCCAGCTCTTTGACAACGATGATGCTCTTTTCATCAACTACTGTAATAAAATCACCTGTCTTGGTTCCAAGCAGTGAACGGATACATTCCATGGAAGCATTATCCTTCTCCTGAGCCGTATCAACCAGGAATACCACTCTTCTCGCATTTCTTTGCAATGTGAAGCTTCTTCGCACGGTTATAAATATCCACCAGCAGCAGATTGTCCAGCAGCAAATTTTTGATAAAGTTATCCTTGTCGAAACGCTCCTTGTAGGCTACCAGAAGGTTCTGAAGCTGGAATGCCACCATCTTACCGATCATATAAACATCATCGCGCTTTCCTTTTGCTACCAGCACATATTCTACCTGAAGCTCATCGTATATTTTGAAAACTGGTGTCCCTGTACCACCTGGCTGTCTGCCGGTGAATCCACAAACGGAACTACTGAGGAACGATATTCTTCTGACTCCGGAAACGTTGCGGCCAGCACATTGCCTTCCAGATCGATCACGCAAAAATCAATCCTCGATATTTCTTTTAATCCTTCTATGGTTGACTGTAATACCTGGTTTGATATCATGTCTTTCTCTCCCTTCCATACATTTTCATACCAGACCAACTACGCTTATTAATCTGACTTGACTATTATTGTAATATAAATCACCAAAAAGAAAAGAGAAAATTATGTTTTTTATGCTTTTCGCATATTTTTTCGCATAAAAAAGAGGTCGCCGCATCGTGCGGCAGTTTTTCGGGTAAAAATCCTTCGATTTTATCGACTTTTATTTCACTTTTACCTTTTTTGCAGTGGACATTGCACTTGCATTTCCTTTTTTGACCGTCACGATCTTGTAGTAGTAATTACCTTTCTTCCTGATCTTCTTATCCTGATAAGAAACGGTCTTATTGTTGTTGATCTTCTTGATCCGTTTATAACCGGAGTTTTTCTTCGTAGAACGATAGATCACATAACCGGTTGCTTTTTATTTCTCTTCCAGCTCAGTTTTACACTCTTGCCTGAATTTTTGCTTTCTTGATTTTTACATTTGCTGTAAACTTCACAGTCTTAGCTGCACCGTTGTCACTTGCTTTTACGTTTGCATCCTTAGATACTGCTACTGCACGGTAAGATGCACGCTTGATGCCTTTCAAAGAAGCGGCTTTTTATCTTTAAATACCAGCTTGCCGGATGCAGTGCTTCCTGCCAGAACCGTCTTGCCGTTTACGGTGCGGTAAATATCATAATGATCTGCACCTTCCACTGCATTCACGATCACTTTTACAACCACACCTGCTTTTTTGCGCACTTGCTTTCACAGACTTGATCGTCGGTGCTGCCAGTTTCTTCTCTGCCGGTGTCGGAGTCGGATTTGGTTCTGTATCCGGTGTCTCTGCTGTTTTCAGAGCTGCCTGTGCCTTTTCAAGAGCGCTGTCAGATCTTTCAGAGCATTGCCGTAAGATCAGCACCTGCTTCTTTTTCTTTGCCTTGTATGCTTTTTTTCAAATGCATCCCAGGATTCTTTGGTGTACTGTCCCTGACCTCTTTGCATAAACAGCATCTGCCTTTGTAACCGCATCACTCAGAGCTTTCTGTGCTTCTTCTTTGTCTTTGTCAACCGTATCTTTTTTCTGCAGAGCATCGATTGCATCCTGTACTGCTTTCTTTCTTTCGCCGCTACTTCTGTTTCGCTTGCATTTTCTTTTGCAAGTACGGCTTCTGCATTTGTGATCGCTGTTTCCAGTGCTTTTACAGAATCCTCGGTATACAGCGTTTTGTCGATTGCTTTCGCATTGTTTACGGTATTGCTAAGTTCTGTTCTGGAAGCTTCCGTTGCTTTGTCAGATGTTACGGTAACCGTTATCTCTTTTTCTGCTGTTTTTCCGTTCAGTTCTGCAACTACTTTTACTTTTGCTGTTCCTCTTTGCACTTACTGTCAGTACATCACCTTCCAGAGGCTGCCTTTGTTGTGCCGGCATCTACCAGTGTATAAGTGTAAGTGATGTTCTTTTCATGTCTTTGCACAGTCTCTTTGCGGTTGCTTTTTGCGACCAGTTTCAGTGTTTTGCTTGTATCTCTTTCTGCGCCATCTGGATGGTCTGGTTATCAAATACAAGATCTGTGATCTCACAGGTACATGGTACTTCCTCTGTCTTAAAGCTGTAGGAAACGGTCATGGATCTGTAATCATTCGCAACATTTACTTCCGGTTTCACACTTGTACCGTCAGAGAGTTTGATGCTCTGCGGTTTCTTTGCTGTCTGCGAAACGATAATCGCCAACTGCTGTCAGGACTGTTTTACTTCATAGTTTGCATTTGCCTCAAATGTCGCACCTGCTTCTACTTCTTTGCCGTCCTTATACCAGGTTGTGCTGGTTGTATACGGTGTCAGTGCAATGTTTACAGACGGTGTTGCCTGATCCAGTGCATGAGCTGTCACTGCATAAGATTTCTGCAGATTATCAGAGTAATCTTTTCCGCTGTAGATGCGGATGTCAGAAAGCAGTCCGGTATATGGAGGTGTTGTTGAGGAACCAAGATCTTTGCTGATGTTATAACCAGTTGTAAAGGTACTTGTGTTGTAAGATTTCAGGGTTACATCGTAATTGTCGCTTGCGTTTGCTCTTCCGGATGTCGGTGTTCCGGCTTTGCCGTCTACATAGATCTGCATCTTTGTACCGGTAAATACTGCCAGAATATCATGCCATTTATTCCAGAAACTGGAATCGATCGCACAGCCGCTCTCAACCCAGGAACCTTTTGCGTCGCATGCATAAACAAGTACGCTGCGCTCTTGAGCTGAACACCATACTGCTCATCCATCTTGCCAAGCATTTGATATGTACCGCTTCCTGTGATCTCATCTGATTTCATACGGAAACGGATAAACATTGCTTTGTCTTCTCCGGAAACATCAAATTTTCCGTTGTTTGTTCCATCATTCTCTGCCGTTACGTATCCGGAATATCCCCATCCATCACTGTAGGATACCTGAACGTTATCATTCAGCGTCAGTGTTGCCGGATCTGCAGCCTGGTCTGCAACTGCCTCAAAATGTTTGCCTTCTTTTGATGAAGATACGACTGCATCTGCGGATGTCTCACCTGCCGCCGGTGCAGTCACAGTGATTTCCGGTGCTTCGAGCACATTTTCTTCTTTCGGTGCCTCCACAAATTTTGCAAGAACATTCAGCTCTTTGCCGCATTGATGAACATATTCGGTTCTGCACCTTCACTGTGAATTGCTTCAAATTTAACATTGGTTACGCCTGCAACCGGCTCGAACTCAACGCTCTTCTCAGTCGGGATGGTTTCTCCTTCATAAGACCATGTTACATTTGCTACTTTTGTATAAGTTTCTCCGTTATCAGTGGATACATAAACGTTTGCTTCTGTTACGGCACCGTTTTTGATAACACCATTTTTGTCTCTTTCCGGTCTTGGGAGATAAGTCAGTGCTTTTACTGCATATGCCTTATCCAGAGTGATCGTATAATTGTTGTTGCCGGTCAGTGTTCCGTTGGAATACTGTGCCTTCGGTTTGCTGTTGTCATTCCAGTTTGTATGCCAGTATGTGCCGCTGTCACCGTCAAGTGTCGCCGCTATGATACCGTTTCCGGCTCCTTCGCCTGTCAACTCTTCACTGTCTGCGGCACCTGTCATATTTGCCGGAAGCAATTTTTATAACCGTCATCTGCCGGCTGATTCTCTCTTTTTACAAGCTCTGCAATGGCATCATCCAGTGCTTTGACTGTCTTTTTTCTTCAACGGTTGCATTTTCTTTTTGTCGCTACTGCTTCTGTCGCTTTTGATCGTCGCTTTCAGAACTGCATAAGATTCTGCGGTATACTGATCTTCATCCAGTTCTTTTTTGTCGCACTGATTGCATCTGTCAGTGCACTTTCTGCTGTAGAATCAGATTCTTTTGTATACATTTCATAGATTGCCGGAGCTGCTCCTGTGCCATCCCATGTGATCTTCACTTCGTTGATACCATTGTAGAATACCAGATTCTTGAAGACATTCAGCGATTTGGACAGAGTACCGACTTCTACCCATTTACCTGCATTGGTATGGATAGAAACTTTTGCATTGGAAATCTCCTCTCCATCCTGAATGACGTAAAGGCTGTCTTTTACACCTGCATCCAGACGGTAAGTCAGAGTTCCTGCACCTTCGCCTGCCCTGAACATGGTTGTTAAAGAATTATCGATTGCCTGTTTTGCATCAAATCCTTCCACGCCTGCCGGTTCTGCAAAGATGGTCTTGTCTGCATCGGTGTTGGTCAGGCTTACGGAATTGATATCAAAGGTTACATCTGCTTCCCCTTTGTTGATGAAGCGGATGTATTTTGCATCCATGCCTTTTTCGGTATCAACCGGATACCAGTTGAATCCATTATAGCTGTACTCAAAGGTTACCTTATCTTTGTTTGTGTAATCTCTTTCAATCGTGCTGATCTCACGTACATTTCCGAAATCAATACCAATGTACTCACCATTTTTCAGGATAACATCTTTGACTTCCGGAATTGCGGCCTCATTTTTATTGATCGTTACAATTGTCTCTTTGTAAGTTTCTGTGTTGGTGTATGCATACTCATCTGCCGGGAAAGTCTCTGCCTGGAATTCACGGATTGCATACCATTTGCTTGTTGCGACCGGTGTACGCAGACGGATGTAGCGAGCTTTCATGGACTGGTTTGTCAGATCCACGTTGATCTCGTTTGTTCCGTAAGTACCATCAACCTGTGTCCAGTTTTCATTATCCATGGAATACTCCAGGATACCCTGCGAGAAAATATCTCCATCTGTCTGAGTTCTTCCCTGCAGGATGCGGACTTTGCCAAGTTTATAATTTGCTCGAGATCCAGCCCAATGTATCCATTTGCAGTAACACTTGCATTAAACCATGCAAAGGTACTGTCATTTCCATCAATAACATTGCCTGCATTTCCCTGGTAGAATCCACCAAGTCCGCTGTACATCAGTCTCTTCTCGCCGGTCTCTGTGCCACCGCCGGAAGTATTTCCGCCACTGAAAGTATTATCCAGCACTTTCAGTCTTCGCTTTCTTCACATAATTTTCCATCTGTGTTCTGCGAACGGCATGATCTTCATAGCTCCGGCTTCTGCCATGATAGTGCCGTTCAGCTGAGGTGCCGCACAGTTCTGTGACAGTTTGTAATTGTTTTCTGCACTTACATAATTTGCACATACAGCATCGTCATCGCCTGCTTTGAGTCCCATTGCAGTCTTGACAAATCCGATGCTTGCTTTGGAAAGATATCTCAGAGAATCTACCCAAGGTTTCATCTCTTCTTTTAGGTTTTCGTTTGTTCCGTTTGTCTGGAAATCATCTGCAGCTGTCACGATCTTCTGCGGCTGTTCAATCAGTGCATTTCCGGATTCCGTCAGATCTGCATTGCTGTTGTATGCAGTCTTGAATGCATTGATGTACGGAGTCAGTTCTACCGACTCACCCATCGCTGTGATACCGCCCGGGCTCGGGTTAGTCATATGTTTGCACAGTTCATGCAGGGACTGTGGAGCTCCGCTGTCGATGTACTTGAAGCCGTCAGCCCAGCTCTTCTCTGCATCAAAGTCAGCTGTGTTCCATGCAAAATCAGCGATCGCAAACAGTGCTGTCTTGGAAGCTTCTGCCTGCTCCAGCGGGTTCGTTACAATACCCATGAAGTTTGTCAGACCTTTTTCAAGGATTGCACTGTCTCAGGGCATAACCAAACGTGCGTGGTTTACGTCATTTACCGGCCAGTTCAGCCACATAAATGCCTCTCTGCCGTTTGTATAAGAATTTTAAAATTATTGAAAGTACTCTGTCTTGCCGGATAACATACAGATTCACCGGTCCACATCAGTTCTACATCCGGAAGACTTTCAAAATGTTTGAAGTAGTTTGCAACGGTCTGAGCTTCGCCTTCACTCCAGCTGCTCCAGTTTACTGCACCTGCACAGTATACCTGCGGTACGAAGCACAGATTGTAAACATCGCCTTTGGATTTGCACCATGCATCCAGGTCTTTGCAAAGTCTTGCATGTAGGCTTACTTTGCCGGTCGCGTCGTCTGCGGAAAGCACAAACTGACGTACGCCAACGTTGTAAAGCTGTTCAAATTTTGCAATGATAACCTTCAGGTCTGCATCATAAGTGGAGGCTGTGATAGCACTGTGCATAAACGGATGAATTGCCCATGCAAAACGGCACTTGGAATCCTGTCCTGCCTGCACCATCTGTCTGATCTCTTCCAGTCTGTCTGCCGGATAGAGCTCACGCCACTGTGAATTGTGGTATGGCTCGTCCTTCGGTGCATAGATATACATATTCATCTTGAAATCGCCGCCGAACTTCATCAGACTGATACGATCTTCCACAGACCACGGAATACCATAGTAGCCTTCGATAAATCCACGGTACTGACCGGATGCGTAATCTTCGATCTGAAGTTTGCGTACGGCTTTTTCTGTCACCTGGTTAAAAATCATTTTCAGAGAGCTCAGTCCGTAAAATCTTTGCATCGGTGTCTTTACCAAGGACTGCGATCACATTGTCCTGGATAGCCAGAACATATGCATCTCTCTTGTCAAACAGATCATCTGCATAAGTAACATGGTCGTTGAACCATTTTTCAACTGCTCCATCGGAACCTTTTGTACCAACCAGTACGTTCATTCCGTTTGAAGCTACGGCACCTGTCACGGTTCCTGTGATATTCTGAATAGCCAGTACTTCGTTCAGACGTTTCTGTGTTGCCTCGTCGATCGTGCTGTCATAGACAACGTTTGTCTTATCTGCCAGGGTAAAACTGCTATCCTGGTAAACAACACTTCTCGGGGTTGGATAAATTTCATATTCTGCTGTCGCAGAAGTGTCATTTGCAAAAGCATCTCTTTGCTTTTGCATCAAATCCGGTAAAAGTCATGCCTGTTAAAATCATGGCAAAAACCAGTACAAGACTGATGACTTTTTTCACATTCTTTCCCATCTAAATCCTCCTTTTCATAAGTTCGACACCGGGAATCCGTATGCGACTTCCGTCTCCCGCCCGTCGATCGTTTTCTTATTTTTCGAAGAAAATCTTTTTTGTTGTTAAAGTGCAAATTTTCTCACGAAATAAGTACCTTTATTATACATTTTATCTGTTTTACTGTCAATCTCGAATCAGTTTCTTATGCAATTTAAGCAGGAATATTTGTGAAATTCTTCGCTTTTTTCGTCGAAAATTTCAAAAGTCTGTACTATTCTTTTCATTCATAACAAAAAGCCCCGGGAAATGGGGCTTTCTGCTGAAAAATGTATGTAAGAAATTGGAAAACGGCGAACAAAAAAGGCGCTCCGTATAAACGGAACGCCTTTGTTCTTACAAGAGACAGTATACACATTTTTCAGCATTTGTCAAATACTTTTTTCAGATATTTTTGAGCATCTCGGAATGTGCAAAATGCTCTGCGTTTGTCTTTCGATACGTTCATATTTTATTCATGATACATTCAAAAACTTTCATTCGCTCATCATGCCAAATTCATTTTTCCCCTTTATACTTCAAAATGTCAAAAATGTTGCAGAAATATTTCATTGACACCTAATACATATGTCATTTTCTCAGTATTTTAATACTATTTGAATATACTTTTTCATAATTGCCAGGCGACCCTCTGTCTGGCATCCTCCCTTTTCAGGGCTTTTTTATTTTCAGCTTTTTATGTACACAGGGAAGTCTTCTCCGACTAAGATAAAAAACGCCAGAGACAAGCGACTTTGAAATCACCCTTTTACAGGTATATTATGATTTTGGCTTTTATCTCTGGCATTTATGATTTTCATCTCCGGCTGCATGAGCCGCCAGGCAACTGTACAGCTCTGTAGCTCCTACATCCTTTTATACTTCAAACAGCAGGTCACCGTAGGATGGCATCGGCCACTCTTCTTTATCTACGATCATCTCCAGCTTATCCACCGGAACTCGCAGTTCTTCCATATCTTTAAACACAACTTCATGATAATACTCTGCCTGTTCTCTTCCGTTCTCCATGGTCGCCGCCTGATCTGTCGCCTCCTGCAGTTTTGCCAGTGCCAGTTTTGTCTGAGAAAGAAGGGCTGTTGTATCTTTGAGCATGTTCATCGGAACAGTCACATCTGCTCCGGCTGTCTTGATCTCATTTACCGTACCGGCAAGGTTTCTGGAAAAACGCATGACGGCCGGGATGATATGCTTGCTGGCAATATCGATCATGGCACGGGCTTCGATATTCAGTGCCTTGGAGTATCCTTCATACTGGATCTCTGCACGGGAACGGAGTTCAGCTTCCGTAAATACGCCGAATTTGCCAAACAGCTGGATCGCTTTATCGGTCACAAGTGCCGGGATCGCTTCCACCATGGAATTGATGTTCGGCAGGCCTCTGCGTTTTGCTTCTTCTACCCACTCTTCAGAATAACCGTTGCCATTAAATACGATCTTCTGATGATCTGTGGCATATTCTTTGATCAGGTCATGCACGGCAAGCTCAAAATCTTCTGCCTTTTCCAGACGGTCGCAGGCATCGGAGAATGCTTCCGCTACGATCGTGTTGATCACCACGTTACATTCTGCTACGGAATCTCTGGAACCTACCATACGGAATTCAAATTTATTTCCTGTGAAAGCAAAAGGTGAGGTACGGTTTTATCCGTTGCATCTTTTGCAAAATCCGGAAGAGTCTTAACGCCGGTATGTAATTTTCCGCCTTTTTAAGCTGTGTGTTGCAGAGCCGGTGCTGATCAGCTGTTCCAGCACATCTTCCAGCTGTTCACCCAGGAATACGGAGATAATAGCAGGCGGCGCCTCGTTGGCTCCCAGTCTGTGGTCATTTCCCACATCGGCGCGGATTCACGAAGAAGATCTGCATGGCGGTCTACAGCACGCAAAATACAGGTCAGGATCATCAGGAACTGAACATTTTCGTGCGGTGTCTTGCCCGGATCAAGCAGATTAATGCCGTCATCTGTGGTGATGGACCAGTTGTCGTGTTTTCCGGAACCATTGACTCCCCGCAAATGGTTTCTCATGAAGAAGACACTGCAGTCCGTGACGCTCTGCCACCTGTTTCAAAGTCTCCATAATGATCTGGTTGTGGTCTCTCGCCACGTTGCACTCTGCATAGATCGGTGCCAGCTCATGCTGTGCCGGTGCGACTTCGTTGTGCTGTGTCTTTGCAGAAACACCCAGTTTCCAGAGTTCTTCGTTTACTTCTTTCATAAAACCGGCAATTCTCTGACGGATCGTTCCGAAATAATGGTCATCCAGCTCCTGTCCCTTCGGCGGCATCGCGCCAAAACAGGGTACGGCCGGTAAAAATCAGGTCTTTTCTCTTTAAATATTTCTGCTTATCCACGATAAAGTATTCCTGCTCTACGCCAACGGAAGGTGTCACTTTTCTGGATGTCGTATTGCCGAACAGACGGATCAGTCTGAGTGTCTGTGTCTGCAATGCCTGCATGGAGCGCAGCAGCGGTGTCTTCTGGTCAAGCGCTTCTCCTGTATAGGAACAGAATGCTGTCGGTATACACAAAATCGCACCTGCACTGTCTTCACGTACAAATGCCGGTGAAGTGCAGTCCCAGGCTGTATATCCGCGTGCCTCAAAGGTTGCTCTTAATCCACCGGACGGGAAAGAAGATGCATCCGGTTCACCTTTGATCAGTTCTTTTCCGGAAAAGTCCATGCTGACCGTTCCGTCCGCATGCGGTGCTGTAATAAATGCATCATGTTTTTCTGCTGTGAATCCAGTAAGCGGCTGGAACCAGTGTGTGTAATGCGTTGCACCTTTTTCCACTGCCCAGTCTTTCATAGCCCCAGCTACGACTTCTGCTGTGATCGGATCCAGCTCTTTTCCTTCATCAATGGTCTTATGCAGTTCTTTGTACACCTTTTTCGGCAGACGCTCCTGCATGCTCTTGTCATTGAATACATTCGAACCAAAAAGCTCTACCACATTGATCTTTTCTTTGTTCTTGTCTTCCATTTCTTACAATCCTCCATCGTGACCTCTTTGCTTTTCATATCCAAAAAGCTTTTTTCGTTTGCTTTTTGTCTATCCTTCCAAATCATACCTTATTTTTCACTGTTTTGCAACTAACTTATGCAATCCTGCCAGGCTCTGCTGACATCTGCCTGAGAGAATCGCTGCACATCAAAAAGGGACAGAAATCTTTTGTTGATTTCTGTCCCTTTCATTACTTTTTGGGATGGAATAACAGGGTGGGGAAACCACTGTATCTTTACATTTTTTATACTTCGAACAGCAGATCGGAATAGGATGGCATCGGCCATACTTTCTTATCTACCAGTACTTCCAGTTTGTCAATCGGTGTACGAAGGGTCGCCATAGCCGGTACAACGCTCTCGTGGAAGTATCTTGCTTCAGCTCGCCATATCGCCTGCTTCGGTCGCTTTTGTCGGTCACTTCTTCCAGTGTTACCAGGGTCGCCTTTGCCTCTTCCAGCAGTTTGCTTACATCGTTCAGCAGATCTGTCTGTACGGTACGCCTGGTGCACCTGCACCTTTAACTGCCAGGATAGTATCTGCCAGAGATTTGGTATAGCCGATGACTGCCGGAATGATCTGTTTGCTTGCCATGTCGATCATGGTCTTTGCTTCGATGTTGATGGTCTTTGCATAGTTCTCATATTTAATCTCTACACGGGACTCAAGTTCTGCTTTTGAGAAAACTTTGTATTTGCCGAACAGTTCTACTGCCTTATCAGTTGCCAGGCACGGGATTGCGTACACCATGGATTTGATGTTCGGAAGTCCTCTTCTCTCTGCTTCTGCTACCCATTCATCGGAATAACCGTTTCCGTTAAATACGATCTTCTGATGATCTGTGGCATATTCTTTGATCAGATCATGTACAGCCAGTTCAAAGTCATCTGCTTTTTCCAGTACATCGCATGCCTGTGAGAATGCATCTGCTACGATCGTGTTCAGTACCACGTTTGGTCCGGCGATGGAATCACGGGAACCTACCATACGGAATTCAAACTTGTTTCCTGTGAAAGCAAAAGGTGAAGTACGGTTACGGTCTGTGGCATCTTTTGCAAAATCCGGAAGTCTCTTGACACCGGTATGCAGTACACCGCCTGCTTTACTGTGTGTAGCAGTTCCTGTGCTGATCAGCTGTTCCAGTACATCCTCCAGCTGTTCTCCAAGGAATACGGATACAATCGCCGGCGGCGCTTCGTTTGCGCCCAGTCTGTGGTCATTTCCAGGATCGGCTGCGGATTCACGAAGCAGATCTGCATGCTCATCGACTGCTTTTAAGATACAGGTCAGTACCATAAGGAACTGGACATTCTCATGCGGTGTTTTGCCCGGATCTAACAGATTGATACCGTCATCGGTTGTAATGGACCAGTTATTATGCTTACCGGAACCGTTTACTCCTGCAAATGGTTTCTCATGAAGCAGGCACTTCATTCCATGCTGGCATGCTACTTTTTTTCAGTGTTTTCATAACCAGCTGGTTGTGATCAACTGCAATGTTTGCTTCTGCATAGATCGTTGCCAGCTCGTGCTGTGCCGGAGCAACTTCATTATGCTGTGTCTTTGCGGAGATACCAAGTTTCCAGAGTTCTTCGTTGACATCTTTCATATAAGAAGCAATACGCTGACGGATGGTTCCGAAATAATGGTCATCCAGTTCCTGTCCTTTCGGAGGCATTGTCCGAACAGGGTACGTCCGGTAAAGATCAGATCTTCTCTCTGCAGATATTTCTGTTTGTCAACCAGGAAGTATTCCTGTTCCAGGTCCAACGGACGGTGTTACGTTTTTTGAGGTTGTATTTCCAAACAGTCTCAGAAGTCTCAGTGCCTGCTCGTTGATTGCTTCCATGGAACGCAAAGCAGCGGTGTTTTCTGATCCAGTGCCTCTCCTGTGTAAGAGCAGAATGCAGTAGGAATACAGAGGATCGCTCCTGCCGCATCTTCACGAAGAAATGCCGGAGAGGTACAATCCCATGCTGTATATCCTCTTGCCTCAAATGTTGCACGGAGTCCGCCGGATGGGAAAGAAGAAGCATCCGGTTCTCCTTTAATCAATTCTTTACCGGAGAACTCCATCAGTACGGTACCGTCCTGTCTCGGTGCTGTGATAAATGCATCGTGTTTTTCTGCTGTTACACCGGTAAGAGGCTGGAAAATGTGTGTGTAATGTGTTGCACCTTTTTCTACTGCCCAGTTTTTCATAGCTTCTGCCACCACATCTGCTACCATCGGATCCAGTTCTTTTCCCTCATCAATGGTTTTTCTCAGTGCTTTATACACTTTTTTCGGCAGACGCTCCTGCATCACTTTGTCGTTGAATACATTTTCACCAAAAATCTTTGCAACATTCATCTTTTTCAGTCATGTCTTCTTCTCATCCTTTCTGTGATAAGCCGGAACAGAATTTCTCTGTAACCTTTCTGCTTCTTTACAGAAAATCAAAAAAAAGACGCTCCGCTCCTTTCGGGGCAGAACGTCTTTGTTCTCTTGCTCATCATTTTTAATTTTGCTACTACCATACTCCACATTTTTGGCAAATGCAAGTATAATTTAATTTTTCTACAAAATTTATAAAATTTCAGAGAAATAATTCTCAGGCTTTGTCGATAGAGCCGAAAATTTCCATTTTTTTCTTTTACTGTAGCTTTGATTGCTTCGAATCCAGGAGCCAGAAGTTTACGCGGGTCAAATCCCTTTCCTTCCAGATCTTTACCAGCTTCGATGTATTCACGTGTAGCTGCTGCAAATGCCAGCTGGCACTCTGTATTTACATTGATTTTTGCAACGCCAAGGCTGATTGCTTTTTTTGATCATGTCTGTCGGGATGCCTGTACCACCGTGCAGTACCAGAGGCAGATCTCCTGTCAGAGCCTGAACAGCGTCAAGGGTCTCAAAGCTTAAGCCCTTCCAGTTTGCCGGATACTTTCCATGGATATTTCCGATACCTGCTGCCAGGAAGTCAATACCCAGATCTGCAATTCTCTTGCATTCCTGAGGATCTGCACATTCACCCGCACCTATAACGCCGTCTTCTTCACCGCCGATAGAACCAACTTCTGCTTCCAGAGACATACCATGTTCTTTGCAGATTTCCACCAGTTTCTTTGTGTTTGCAACGTTTTCGTCAATCGGGCTGTGAGAACCATCATACATGATAGATGAGAATCCGGCTTCTACACATTTCAGGCATCCTTCGTAGGTACCGTGATCCAAATGCAGCGCTACCGGAACGGTGATGTTCAGTTCTTCCATCATACCATTTACCATACCTACAACAGTTTTGTATCCTGTCATATATTTGCCGGCACCTTCAGATACACCAAGAATAACCGGTGAGTTGTTCTCCTGTGCTGTCAGCAGGATTGCTTTTGTCCACTCAAGGTTGTTGATGTTGAACTGTCCTACTGCATAATGACCTGCTTTTGCTTTTTCTGTAACATTTCTTTTGCTGAAACTAACATATTTTTTACCTCCACACTTTGTGATTTTTGGTGTTGGCTTTATTATAACCTAATTGCACCAAAAAGAAAATACTTTTTTAGTCAAATATCCCCTGTTTTTTTCCTGAGTACTAGATTTCACTCTCGCCAAACTGATGATTGACAATGATATCCACTGCTTTCTGATGACAGCAGATTTCAACTTCTTTATGATCGCCGCCATATTCACCATCCAGCGTCCATGGAATTGCAATCTCGGAACGAATGACAACCTGTCTGGTCTTATAGCTGATAATATAGTTGCTGTCCATCTCCCCGCGAAGGAGGCTTGTAATAATCTCCTGAAGTTCTATGGCGTTTCGTGGCGTTTTGATCATCGTCACTTCAAACAGACCATCATCCAGCCGGATGTTTTTTCCTGTAATCTTTGCGGAAACCACCTACGGATTCTGAATTGGTGATCATTCCATAAATAAATTCATCTCTGATCTTCTCACCGTTCAGTTCAATCTCCACTTCATAAGATTTAACATTAAAAATACACTTGGCACCTTCTAAAACATAAGCAAGATGGCCAAGTACATTTTTGACATCCTGGTTTGTCTGATAAGACACTTCGGTAAACATTCCAAACGCAGCGATATATACAAAATAATCACTGTTAAAAGAGCCGACATCACACGGATAAACGTTGTTCTCTACGATACACTGTGCCGCTTCCGTCATCCTTTTCGGGATCTGCAGGCTGTTTGCAAAATCGTTTGTGCTTCCTGCCGGGATATAGCCGATCGGGCGTCTGATCTCGCTGTTCATCATACCGGTCACCACTTCATCCAGTGTCCCGTCACCGCCGCGCAGGCGACAAGATCAAACTTTGCAGCCCGTTTCTCCACAACTCTGCTCGCATCCTGTGGTTTCTGTGTCACATAGAGCGTGACATCCAACCCTCCTTTGATAAAAAATATCTGCGATATCCAACAGTGCATTTCTGATCTGTCCTTTTCCGGATCTTGGATTCACAATAAATAAAACTTTTTACGTCTCATTTTTCATTCCTTCCACTTTCACCGTATTTCGACATATTGTACTATCATTTTTTTCAACAGACAAGTACCCTGACTGTTTTAAAACTTAAGTTTTCATAAAATCTGATCTTCCTGTGCAGAATACTGTACCGTTGAAGGCGACCTCACAATGAAAAGCTTACTGTCGTCAGAACAGTTCTTTCATAGGAATTTTTCAGATTTTAGAAATCAGAATTTCCGGATTTCATCTCCTCCGTCATCGGTATTTTCAATTTTGCGGATCACGGCATAATAGCCGAAATTTTCATTGACTTTGATATATACCCTCTCTCCGACTTTATGTCCGAGCAGGGCTTTTCCCATCGGGGACTCCGTGCTGATGTGGCCTTTCATGGAATTGCCGCGGATCGATGTGACGATCTTGTAGGTTTCTTCTTCGTCATCATCTTCCATATAGAGTGTCACCGTATTGTTGATCCCGACTTCGTCGGATTTCGACTGATCCGATACGATTTCGGCATTTTTTAACATTCTCTCCAGATATCGGATACGGCTCTCGTTCATATTTTTATCTTTTTTGGCGGCATGATACTCAAAATTTTCGCTTAAATCCCCATGTGCTCTCGCCTCTTTGACTGCCTCGATCGCATTTTTTCGAACGGTCAGTTTTCGATATTCAATCTCTTCTTTGATTTTTTGACATCATTTTCCGTCAGCTGTTCATGTAACATATCTTATCCCTGCACTCTCACAACATAATCTTCTTTTCTCGGTTTTGCCGGGGCTTCTCCGCCCTCTGCCGCATAGCCTAAAATACAGTGGCCGATTCCGGCATAATCACCTTCAATGCCCCATTTTTTCAGAAGAGCTTTTCCTTCTTCACTTTCAAACTCTTCTTTTGCACGGTGGATCCAGCAGGACGCCACGCCAACGGCATGTGCCGCATTCATCAGATTGCCCATGACAAGTGAACCGTCTTCCAGATAGGTGCTTCTGTTCTTGTCTGCCAGCACGATCAGCACCGTCGGTGCTCCGTAGAATGGATCAGATGTCACGCCCATGATCTTCGCATTCATTTTGCTCAGCTCTTCAATGGTTTCTTTATCCTGAACAACCACAATCTTCGGGGACTGCATACCCATGCCGGTTGGTGCAAAACACGCCCGCCTCAAGGATCTGTTCCAGTTCGCTTTCTTTTATCTGCTCCGGACGATATCTCCGGCGGCTTCTTCTTGTCTTTAAATCCTGTAATGTCTGATTCATCATGAAGCCTCCTTGTGTATAACAGTATTATGATTTTCTCCACTTCAGTAACGCCCTGCGGATTGCTTCAGGCTTTTGCCCCTGGCGTTACAGACATTATACCACCTTTTTGATTTTTTTGTAGTCAAAGTATTTTTTTGTGCGGTATAATCTTTTAGGTAAATGCCGATCTTTAATATACACAGGAGGTTCTTTGAAATGAAAGACGTTTTTATATCTGATTCTATCGTATACGTTGGCGTAGATGATAAGAATATTGATCTTTTTTGAAAGTCAGTATGTCGTTCCAAACGGTGTTTCTTACAATTCTTATGTGATCTTAGATGACAAGATCACGATCATGGACACCGTAGATCGACGCGGTACGGAAGGATGGCTTGCCAACCTGAAGAAAACGCTGGGTGACAAAAAGCCTTACTATGTGGTTGTTTCACACCTGGAACCGGACCATGCCGGAAACTTAAAGACACTGCTGGATCTGTATCCGGACATCAAGGTGATCGGAAATCCGAAAACGTTCACGATGATCGCACAGTTCTTTGATGTGGATTTAAGCGATGACCGCAAGGTGGTTGTAGGCGAAGGCGATACGGTAAATCTCGGTACTCACACGCTTCAGTTCTTTATGGCTCCGCTTGTTCACTGGCCGGAAGTTATGGTTGCTTATGAGCAGTCCGAAAAGATCCTGTTCTCCGCTGACGGTTTCGGTAAATTCGGTGCCCTGGATGCAGACGAGCCATGGGAAAACGAAGCAAGACGCTATTTTATCAACATCGTTGGCAAATACGGCGTACAGGTTCAGAATCTTCTGAAAAAGGGCCGCCACTCTGGATATCCAGATGATCTGCCCACTGCACATTCAATCCTGAAAGAAAAACCTTGGCTATTACATAGGCAAATATCTAACCTGGAGCGACTACGAACCGGAAGAAAAGGGCGTTGTGATCGCATGTGCTTCCATTCACGGAAATACCATGATCGCTGCAAAGAAACTGGCGGAGATCCTGAAAGCAAAAGGCGAGAAAAATGTGGTTCTCTATGACCTTGCCAGAGATGATATGCCGTCTGCCATCGCAGATGCTTATCGTTATGACAGACTGGTGGTCGCTGCTGCTTCCTACGACGGCGGCATCTTCCCTTGCATGGAGACATTCCTGCGTAAACTCAAGGCAAAGAACTTCCAGAAACGTACCGTCGGCTACATCCAGAACGGAACCTGGGCTCCCTTGCACTGCAAAACAGATGCAGGCTATCATGGGTGAGCTGAAAAACATCACCAACGCAGAACCGGTCGTAACGATCAAATCTGCAATGAAAAAGCGGATGTTGCTCAGCTGGAAGCTCTGGCTGATGCTCTGATGGCATAAATTGTATAAAAAAACGCACCCGTAGTGCTCTTGAAAAGCATTTCGGGTGCGTTTTTCTTTACGATATTAATTTCACTCTCTTCTTACAGATCGATCATATTGATATCTGCTTTTTCTTTGTTTTCTTCGGTGCAGGCTGTCTTTGCATTGCCTGTTGGCTGCGGTGTATGTTTCACCTGTGCCTCCTGTGGCTGTGCACCGGATGGATCATCCTGCATTTCTGCCATCTCCTGTTTTGCCTGCTTCTGCTGATGCTTTTTTCTCTCTGCGGCTTTTTCCGGTCTGCTTTTACCGGCCCGGTCTTTTTTATTTTCACCGAATGCTTCTTCCACTGCCGGAGCAGCTTCTGTTTCGGATGTACTGGCGCTGGTTCTTCCTCCTGAACCATACCGTTTGCCTCCTGCTTCTTTGCGTCGGTGCATAATAATTTTCCGTTGCCAGATAATACTCTTTTCTTGCAAACTCGTTGGTCTGCATATCCAGTCTTTCCTGCGTATCGCGAAGATCATCTTTCAGATCACGGTTTTTCAGGATCAGGTTGATCACCAGAAAGATCAGAAGAACCGACAGAGCCACCAGAGCGTAAATCACTTTTATGGAAAAAATCCGCATCTGATTTGATCTTGTCTACTTTCTGGAGCACGGCATTTGCCGCATCAGAAACGGCTTCTGTCTCCGTTTCTGTTTCTGTCTGTGCCTCTTTGCTTTCGCGGTTCTTTGCCTCCGTCTGTGCATCCGTCTCGTTCGCTGCCGCGATCTGTTCTGCCGCATTTGGACGCTCCGCCTGCACATTCAGGGTATACGTTGCCTGCATACCGTTATGTAAACCGTTGTCTTTCCGTCCGTCAGAGTCTGACCGGAAACTTCACAGGTCATTTGCACCGTCGGAAGTCACCGGACTTAGCTGCAGTTCAGTCGTGCCTTCCGGAACCTCCACCTCATACTCCGTTGTGCTGTACTCAAAATCCGGAGAAATACTCGTCGCATTCTCGATGCCAAGATCCGAAAGGAATTGTCATCGGAACCACTTGCAAAACACAGTCACTCCGGAAATACAGAGCAGGAGCATCATGCACACTGCCCAGATTTTCCAGGTCTTTTTTCCACATCATGTTTTCTCCCTTCAAAAACGTTTATGCTTCGTCAATCGCTTTTCCAATGTCATGACGATAATATTTATTCTCAAAATCAATCCACTCTACCGCTGCATAGGCATTTGCTCGGGCCTCTTTTTGAGGTCTTTTCCCTTTGCAGTCACACCGAGGACACGGCCGCCGTTTGTCACGATGCCTTCTTCCGTGCGTTTGCTTCCGGCGTGGAATACATAGTAACCATCTTTATCTTTGAATTTGTCAAGACCACGGATTACGAAACCTTTGTCGTATTTCACCGGATAACCGTCGGATGCCAGTACGACGCAGACTGCCGCATTGTCCTCAAACTGCAGGTCGATCTGGTCAAGTGTTCCGTCAATGCACGCCTCAAAAACGTCAATGATATCGGTTTTCATACGCGGCAGGACAACCTGTGCTTCCGGATCACCGAATCTTGCATTGTACTCAAGACACGAGGACCTTTTTCGGTCAGCATCAGTCCGAAGAAGATAATGCCTTTGAACTCTCTTCCTTCTGCTGCCATCGCGTCGACCGTTGCCTGATAGATATATTTCTGGCAGAATGCATCCACTTCTTCCGTATAGAACGGACTTGGTGAGAAAGTTCCCATACCACCGGTGTTCAGTCCGGTATCGCCGTCTCCGGCGCGCTTGTGATCCTGTGCGGAAGTCATGGTCTTGATGGTCTTGCCGTCCACATAAGAAAGTAGACACTTCTCTTCCGGTCATGAACTCTTCTACCACCATTGTATTGCCGGCTGTACCGAATTTCTTGTCCTCCATGATGGTTTTACACCATCTTTTGCTTCTTCCAGCGTATTACAGATCAGCACACCTTTTCCGGGAGTGCCAGTCCGTCTGCTTTCAGAACAATCGGGAAATCTGCTTTTTTCCAGATATGCAAGTGCCTTTTGCGGATGCATCGGTAAATGTTTCGTAAGCAGCGGTCGGAATATTATATTTTTTCATCAGGTCTTTTGAAAATGCCTTGGAGCCTTCCAGGATGGCTGCATTCTTTCTAGGTCCGAATACACGCAGTCCTTCTGCCTCAAATGCATCTACGATACCGCCAACCAGAGGATCATCCATACCAACTACCGTAAGATCGATTGCCTGTTCTTTTTGCAAATGCGACCATTTTGTCAAACTCCATTGCCTGGATCGGCACACATTCTGCAAATTCTTCAATTCCGGCATTGCCCGGTGCACAGTAAATTTTATCTACTTTTGGACTCTGTGCGACTTTCCATGCGATCGCATGCTCACGTCCGCCGCTTCCGACTATCAATACTTTCATCCTGCGTCCTTCTTTCTATATATAAAGTACTTGAATATACAATGTCTCCGAATCTTTTTCGCATTTCTGAGATCCTGACATCGTCTCTATTCTGTGATTATCGTTTTGCCATTTTCCACACGGACTTTTCCTTCTGCGATCAAGCGGATCGCCTGCGGCATGATTTTCCATTCTGCCTGCTCCATGACACGCCGCTGCAGAATTTCCGGGGGTATCGTCCTGCTGTACTTCCACTGCCTTCTGAATGATGATCGGCACCGGTATCTGTTCCTTTGTCCACAAAATGCACCGTTGCACCGGTCACTTTTACACCGCGCTTAAGCACGCCTTCGTGTACTTTCAGCCCGTAATATCCAGTTCCGCAAAATGCCGGAATCAGCGATGGATGGATGTTGATGATCTTGTTTGGATAAGCATCCACCATGATCTCCGGGATCACGACCAGACATCCTGCCAGAACAATGAGATCCGGCTCGCAGGACTGGATTTTCTCCAGAAGTGCCTGGTTAAATGCTGCCCGGTCTGCAAAATCTTTCGGTGAGACACATGCAGCTGCAATGTTATGATCCTTTGCTCTTTGCAGGGCATAGGCATTTTTATTGTTGCTGATCACGGCTTTGATCTCGGTATTTGGAATGCTTCCGTCCGCAATGCCGTCAATGATCGCCTGAAGATTGGTTCCGCCTCCGGACACCAGTACTACCAGCTTTAGCATAAGGTCACACCCTTTTCTCACCGTTCTCAATCTCACCGATCACGTAAGCGGTTTCTCCTGCCGCTTCGATCGCTTTCATAGTCTTGTCAACGTCTGTCGGATCAACTGCAACAACCATACCGATACCCATGTTGTATGTATTGTACATCATCTGCTCTTCGATCTGGCCTTCTTCTTGCCAGCATCTTGAAGATTGCCGGAACCTCATAGCTGTCTTTGCGGATCACGGCACGTACTCCTTCCGGAAGCATACGCGGAACGTTCTCATAAAATCCGCCTCCTGTGATATGGTCGCATCCTTTCACACGAACGCCTGCTTCTTTGATGCTGCGAAGTGCTTTCACATAAATCTTGGTCGGTGCGATCAGAGCCTCACCCAGAGTCTTTCCAAGCTCTTCGTGGTAAGTGTTCAGTGTTTTTTCATCCATGCTGAATACTTTTCTTACCAGTGAAAATCCGTTGCTGTGTACACCGGAAGAAGCAATACCGATCAGAACGTCTTTCTCTTTTAAATCTTTTCCTGTAATCAGGTCTTTTTTCATCTACTACACCAACTGCAAAACCAGCCAGGTCGTACTCATCTACCGGATAGAATCCCGGCATCTCAGCAGTCTCTCCGCCAATCAGTGCCGCATCAGACTGGCTGCAGCCTTCTGCTACACCGCTTACGATCTGAGCGATCTTTTTCCGGATAGTTCTTGCCGCAGGCAATGTAATCCAGGAAAAACAGCGGTTCTCCGCCTGCACAGGCTATATCATTTACACACATGGCAACGCAGTCGATGCCGACGGT
>VOFD01002426.1_pt1 | contig 27561 bp, 37 predicted proteins | sample 5384101 | NCBI WGS metagenome assembly VOFD01 (sample SAMN12384723, study PRJNA508395) | human gut metagenome | isolation source: healthy gut C | host: Homo sapiens
AGAAGCTGATATCGGCATCGCAGGCGGTGACGGTTGCGGGCTTGTATTCAAAAAAGGCGAAATTCTTCGCAAAGTTCCGGAAGATAAACTCGTTGACGCACTTTTGGAAGAAGTAGAAAAATTATAACTCTATCAGCAGTCAAAATACATTTGCTGTAATATAACAGAAGGACATATATGAAAACATTAGGAGAAGTCTTTGACTCCCAATTCGGCATTAAACTGCCGCAAAAAGATTTCACAGGGAGAACTGACACAACTTAATATTAACAAACAAGCCCGTTTGATTACCTTAGCAGTAAAATTCAACGGGCTCGTTGAGCGTAATACGCTTTTTTGACACGGAAAAGCTGATTACCAAGACACTTGCGTATCATACTGTAATCAAACCGCATTTTCCGACAGAGTTGTTTTCCGCTGATTATTTTCCTCAGCTATACGCAGCCGTAAGGCGAGATATTCCAGTATTAACGGAACTCTCAACAATGCTGAGGTTAGGTTTGAAAACAATACGCTTACGATAAATCTTCTTAACGGCGGAAAAACTCTCCTTGACAGTAAAGGCTTTGACAAAGCACTTATAAAACTCGTTTCGGAAGAATTCAATCTTTACATTTCCGTTAATTATACTGGAACCTTTGAGGTTGAAGAAAACAGCGAAGAATACAAAGCCGCTATTCAGGATGCTCAGGAGAAAATCAACCGAGAAAATCTTCAGAAAGCCGCTGAATTCTATCAGGAAGAGGTTGAAACAGCAGAAAAGAGAGAAGAAAAACACGCTGAAAACACTACTGTTGAAATTGAAGTTCGTGAGGGCAAGTTTGCAACACCGCAGATTATCCAGTCCTCAATCCGTCCGTTATACGGTCGTTCAATCAGGGGGAAAATGATTCCCATTTCTTCAATCTCAGGTGATTCGGGAAGAATTGTGGTGTGGGGCGATGTATTTGATATTGAAAAGAAAGTCACTAAAAGCGGTGACAAAAATATTTTCACTATCGACATAACCGATTATACCGGTTCAACAACAGCTAAAGTATTCAATTCAATCAAGGAATCAGCCGTAATTGATAATATTAAAAAGGCGATACAATCGTTGTTCAGGGTGATGTTGAGTACGATAAATATGCAGGCGAACTTGTTGTAAATGCCCGTTCAATCGGTACGGCTCAAAAAGTAAAAGTAGTTGATAATGCCGAGAAAAAGCGTGTTGAACTCCATATGCATACAAATATGTCGCAGATGGATGCCGTAACATCGGCAGGTGACCTTGTAAACCGTGCTTATCAGTGGGGACACAAAGCCGTTGCAATTACTGACCACGGTGTCGCACAGGCTTTTCCCGATGCAATGAAAGCCGCAGATAAAATCAACAAAGACGAAGAGAAAATTAAAATCATCTACGGTGTTGAGGCATACTTTATGGATGACCTTGTAGAGTCTGTAAAGGTGATGCCGATACAGGTTTTGACGGCACTTTCATCTGCTTTGATATAGAAACAACAGGTCTTTCAGCCGCCCGTGACAAGATTACCGAAATCGGCGCAGTCAAGGTTGAAAACGGTGTCATCACTGATACTTTTTCAACCTTTGCAAATCCCGAAATGCCGATTCCGCAGAAAATCACTCAGCTTACAGGCATTACCGATGATATGGTAAAGGACGCTCCGTCACAGAGCGAAGCGGTTAGTGCATTTCTTGAATTTGCCGGTGACAATGTGCTTGTTGCTCACAATGCTCCCTTTGACACATCCTTCATAGCAAAAGCCTGTGAAGATATGGGCAGGGAATATAACTACACTTCAATCGACACGGTTGCAATTTCAAGAGCGATTCTTACAGATATTAAGAACTGCAAGCTTGATACGGTTGCAAAATTTTTAAGGCTCGGCGACTTCAATCATCACAGAGCAACCGATGATGCCGAAATGCTTGCGAGAATTTTTATAAATCTCTGTCAGCGACTTACAGATGATTACGGTATAACAAAAACAAACGACATTAATACAAAGATAGCAGGCGGAGATTTTAAGAAGCTTCCGACCTATCATCAGATTATTCTTGTAAAGAATAAAACAGGTCTTAAAAATCTTTACAGACTTATTTCTTACAGTCATCTTAATTATTTCTATAAAAAGCCGAGAATTCCGAAAAGCGAGCTTGTAAAGTACAGAGAGGGACTCATAATCGGCTCAGCTTGTTGTGCAGGTCAGCTTTATATGGCAATTCTTGGGGGCAAGCCGTGGGGCGAACTCAAACAGATTGCGTCATTCTATGATTATCTTGAAATTCAGCCTGCAGGCAATAACAGCTTTATGATTCGTGACGGCAGATTTAATTCTGTTGACGAACTTCATGAAATTGACCGTACAATAATTAAGCTTGCAAAAGAACTCGGCAAGCCTGTATGCGCAACCTGCGATGTCCACTTTATGGATCCGACAGATTCCGAATTCAGAAAAATTCTTATGGCAGGTCAGGGCTTCAAAGATGCCGAACAGCAGGCTCCGCTTTATTTCAGAACAACTGCTGAAATGCTCAAGGAATTTGAATGGCTCGGCAAGGATAAAGCCTATGAGTATGTAGTAGAAAATCCCAATAAAATCGCCGATATGTGCGAATATATCAGACCTATTCCAAAGGGTACATTCCCGCCTAACATTGAGGGCGCACAGGAACAGCTTATTGATATTACATGGAAAAGAGCAAAAGAGAAATACGGCGATCCATTGCCTGAAATCGTAAAGGCAAGACTTGACAAGGAACTTAATTCAATCACAACCTACGGATTCTCGGTACTTTATATGACTGCTCAAAAGCTTGTTGCAGACAGTGAGGCACACGGATATCTTGTCGGTTCACGAGGATCGGTAGGTTCTTCTTTCGTAGCTACTATGTCCGGTATTTCGGAGGTTAATCCGCTTTGTCCGCACTATGTATGTCCAAACTGCAAACACAGCGAGTTCATCACAGACGGCAGTTACGGCTCAGGCTTTGATATGCCGCCAAAAAACTGTCCCGAATGCGGTACTCTTATGGATCAAGATGGTCACGAAATTCCGTTTGAAACATTTCTTGGCTTTAAAGGCGATAAAGTGCCTGATATCGACCTTAACTTCAGTGGTGAGTATCAGTCAAAATCTCACCGTTACACGGAAGAGCTCTTCGGTAAGAATAATGTGTTCAAAGCGGGAACAATTTCTACAGTAGCCGAAAAAACAGCACTCGGCTTCGTTAAAAAGTTTGCACAGGAGCGAGGTCTTGTAATGCACAAGGCTGAGGAAAAGCGTCTTGCAATCGGTTGTACGGGTGTTAAGAGAACCACAGGTCAGCACCCCGGCGGTATGGTTGTTGTGCCGAGAACAAACGATGTTTACGATTTCTGTCCTGTTCAGCATCCTGCAAATGATGTGAACTCAGATAACATTACAACCCACTTCGACTTCCATTCAATTCATGATACAATCACAAAACTTGACGAGCTCGGACACGATGTTCCGACAATCTATCATTATCTTGAACTCTACACAGGTATCCCCGTAATGAAAGTTTCAATGAGCGATCCCGAGGTTATGTCGCTGTTTACTTCTCCGAAAGCTCTCGGAGTTACTGAGGAAGATATCGACTCAAAAACCGGTACATTCAGCCTTCCTGAATGCGGTACGGCTTTCGTAAGAGGAATGCTCATTGAGGCACAGCCCAAAACCTTTACCGACCTTTTGCAGATTGCAGGTCTTTCGCACGGTACCGATGTATGGCTCGGAAACGCTCAGGAACTTATTCATAACGGAACCTGTACAATTTCGGAAGTAATCGGTACTCGTGACTCGATTATGACTTATCTTATGCACAAAGGTCTTGAACCGGGTATGTCATTCAAAATAATGGAGATTGTCCGTAAAGGTAACGCAACAAAACTTCTTACAGAAGAACACTTCAAGGCTATGCGTGAACACAATGTTCCCGAATGGTATATTGATTCATGTATGAAAATCAAGTATATGTTCCCGAAAGCCCATGCCGCAGCCTATATGATTGCAACGCTCAGACTCGGTTGGTACAAGGTTCACAAGCCCGTTGAATATTATGCGGCATACTTTACCGTACGAAGCGAAAATCTTGACGGTGCAATTGCCATGCAGGGGACATCAGGCTGTCCGTGACAAGATGAACAACATAAAACAAAAACAGAGTGTTCACGAAGCCACAGCCAAGGATGAAGCAGAGTTCCAGACTTTGCAGATTGTCAACGAAATGATGGCAAGAAAAATTGAATTTCTTCCTGTTGATATCTACAAATCCGAGGCTAAAATGTTCAAGGTAGAGGACGGAAAAATCAGACTTCCGTTTTCATCCTTACCCGGTGTAGGCGGCGCCGCCGCAGATTCACTCGCAGAAACGGGCAAGCACACAGAATATCTTTCAATTGAAGATATGCAGATAAAAACAAAGGTTACTAAGGCTGTTATTGAAACACTGAAAGATGTCGGAGTTCTCAAGGATTTGCCTGAAAGCTCACAGATGTCATTATTTTAAGGAGTTGTCTAAATGAAAAACTGCTTTCGCTAAAAACTTTGCTGATTTGCATTTCATTTACAGTATTTCTTTTACTTGTAAAAGATAATATGAATGTTGTGTGGTCGGCAATCGGTTGGATAACAGGCATAATCACTCCGTTTGCAATCGGGTTCCTTTTTGCTTACATCCTTAACTATCCTTACAAATTTTTCTACTCCAAAGTTTTCGGCAGAATGGGGCGAAAGCGAAAATTCCTTGCTAACTTCAGAAAACCCCTTGCGCTTATTATAACCTATGCAATTGTAGTAGCAATTTTTGTTGTTATAATCTCAATTGTAGTTCCGCAGATTGCAGCCAGCCTGTTCAGTCTTATTAACAGCCTGCCGCAGTATGCAGGCGTACTTTCTGACATGACAAAAACAGTAGTGCATTGGATTAACCATACATTCAGTATGGAAATTGACGCAAGTGAAGTAATAAACAACTTCTTCAAGTATATTACAAACTTTATTTCGGCAGGCAATATCACCAGTTTTCTCGGCAACTCTACAAATGCCGTATTCAGCGCAATTATGTCTACGTGTAACGGTGTGTATAACTTCCTGCTCGGAATCGTTATTTCAGTTTACTTCCTTGCCGCAAAGGAAACACTTTGCCGTCAGATAAAAAAGCTTGCTGTTGCTTTTATTCCGATAAAGTATCTTCCTAAGATTTATGAAATTGTCGATATTACAGATACAAAATGCGGTCGTTTTCTCGTTGGCGATATCATTGATGCGGCTTTTTTCTCGGTGTTCTCACATTCATTACAATGTCAATTTGTCAATTACCGTACGCACCGCTTATTGCGGTTCTTATCGGTGTAACGAATATTATTCCGTTCTTTGGACCATTCATCGGTGCAATTCCGAGTGCTTTTATCCTCTTGCTTATTGATCCGATTTACATGATTATTTTCATAATCATTATAGTTATAATTCAGCAGCTTGACGGCAATCTTTTCAAGCCGAAGATTATCGGCAGTCAGGTCGGTCTTTCAAGCTTCTGGGTACTGTTCAGCGTAATTGTCGGCGGAGGAATGTTCGGTGTGCTCGGTCTTATTCTCGGCACACCAATCTACGCCGTAATCTATGCTCTTGTCGGCAAGAGAGTTAAAAACAAAATTGACTCAAAGGGAAGAATTGCTCAGGAGGCTCTTGATTTTGAGGTGCTTAACTATACCAAAATTGCCGCAGAGCAGCAAAAAAACTTCGTGAAGAAAAAGAAATGCAGCAAAGAGAAAAATTTATGAAATTCATCAACCGTAACAAAACAAATGATGAAGACGAATCCTCAGATAATACAAATGAATAATCGTAAAATTTTCGTTTCATCTGAATAGTGTTGACAAATCAAATTTAGTGTGTTAGTATATTACCGTATTAACACACTAAAGCGTTGAGAGGTAATTATGAAAAAGAATTTAAAAATGACTCCCGAGGGAACAAAGGACTTTCTGTTCGCTGAATGTTCCGCTATGGATTATATCTGCACAAGCATTGAAAAGGTATTTGTAAAAGGCGGATTTAAACGGGTAATAACTCCTGCTCTTGAATTCTATGATGTGTTCTCAATTCCGTCAAGCGGAATCTCGCAGGAATCAATGTTCAAAACAACCGATAATAAAGGCAGACTTCTTGTTGCCCGTCCTGACTCCACTCTGCCGATTGCAAGAATGGTTTCTACAAGACTTAAAAACAATACACTTCCTGTTCGACTTTACTACAAGCAGGCAGTATATCGCAACAATCCGTCACTTGCAGGAAGAAGAAACGAATTTCTTCAGATGGGTGTTGAACTTCTCGGGGCAAAAGGAAAGAGAGCCGACCTTGAAATTCTCACCTCGGCAATAAAAAGCATTTCAGCCGTTGCCGATGATTTCAGAATTGAACTCGGACACGCCGAAGTATTCAATGCTCTGTCAAAAGAACTCGATATCGATAACGATTACAAAGAAAAAAATCAGGGTATCAATCGAAAGTAAAACCTACTCGGCACTTAACAATCTTCTTGACAAACTCAAGCCTTGTAAGACTGTTTCCGCAATCCGTTCGCTCCCGTCACTTTTCGGCGGTGAAGAAGTGTTTGATGAGGCATATGATATCTGCCAAGGTACAGGTGCCGAAAACGCTCTTTGATTATCTCCACACAATCTATAAAGAACTTTCCGTGCTTGAACTCGGCAACAAGCTTATCATCGACCTCGGACTTGTTCAGAGAAACGATTACTATACGGGAATCGTATTTTCAGGGTATATTAACGGAATCGGTGACGCTGTTATTTCGGGAGGAAGATATGACGATCTTCTCAGCGAATTTGACGCTCCTATGGGTGCGGCAGGCTTTGCGATTGATACAGACGCAATTACAATGAAACATCTTTCCGATGATGATGTAAATTATTCAGATAATCCCGATGTTCTCGTTTTTGCAGAAAACGGACATGAAATGAAGGCTCTCAGATATGTTGACGAGCTTAACGAAAAGGGAATAAATGCACAGTTCAGCGTACTTGAAACTCTTGAAGAAACAGAACAGTTTGCAAAATCAAGAGGAATTGCAAAAAGTTGAAAGTATATAATCAAGCTGTCGGAAAGGATTAAATATGAAACCATTAAGAATTGCTCTGACAAAGGGCAGACTTGAAAAAGACCACAATTGAACTTCTTGAAAAAAATCGGATATAATTGTGATGAAGTAAAAAACAAGGGAAGAAGGCTTATTCTTCCGATCGGCAACAATGATTTTGAAGTTGTGCTTGCGAAAGCCGCAGATGTAATTACATATGTTGAGCACGGTGTGTGTGACCTTGGTGTCGTTGGCAAGGATACAATTCTTGAAAACGGTTCATCTTTTTTATGAACTTCTCGACTTAGGATTCGGTAAGTGCCGTTTTGCTCTTGCTACAAAAAAAGGACTCCGATTTTTACGGCGGTTACAAAACAAAGACAATTGCGTCAAAGTATCCCAATGTAACCAGGGCATTTTTTGACGATAAAAATATGGATGTAAGAATCATTAAGATTGAGGGCTCGGTTGAACTTGCTCCTCTTGTAGGTCTTGCAGGCGGTATTGTAGATATAGTAGAAACAGGTTCAACGCTCAAGGCTAACGGACTTGAAGTAATTGAATGGGTATGTGATATTTCAGCAAGACTTATTGCCAATACGGCAAGTCTTAAACTGCGCAAGGCTGAAATTGAAGAATTGCAGAAGAAACTGGAGGCTGTCACAAAATGATTACAACTGTTGTAGCAGACGGAAAAACGAATATGAATTTATTGATTTGCTCAAAAAGAGAGCGCAGAATTCAGATAAAAATGTAGTTCCGATTGTTTCGGAAATCATCGAAAATGTTGCAGAAAACGGTGATAAAGCCGTAAAGGAATATACCGTTAAATTTGACGGAAAAGCACCTGAAAAGGTAGAAATTACTTCCGATGAAATCGACAGCCTTATTGAAAAATGCGATAAGGATTATCTCGAAACAATCAAAAAGGCAGCCGCAAATATTGCAGACTTCCATAAAGACAGGTTCAGCAAAGCTGGCTCACAACAAAGAATAACGGCGTAATGATGGGGCAGAGAATCAGAGGCCTTAAAAAGAGTAGGTATCTATGTTCCGGGCGGCACTGCAGCATATCCCTCATCAGTTCTTATGAACGCAGTTCCCGCTAAAATTGCAGGTGTTGAGGAAATTATTATGTGTACACCTCCGCAGAAGGACGGTACACCAAATCCGAACATCATCGCCGCCGCAAAGGTAGCAGGTGTTGACAGAATCTTCCTTATGGGCGGTGCACAGGCTGTAGCCGCACTTGCATACGGTACAGAATCCGTACCAAAGGTTGACAAAATCGTAGGACCCGGCAACATCTTTGTTGCAACAGCTAAAAACTTCTTTACGGAACAGTTGACATTGATATGATTGCCGGTCCGAGTGAAATACTCATCATTGCCGATAAGTCTGCAAATCCAAAATTCCTTGCCGCAGACCTTATGAGTCAGGCAGAGCATGACAGGCTTGCATCTGCAATTCTGCTTACCGACTGCGAAGAGCTTGCCAAAGAAACTGAAACAGAGCTTGAAAAGCAGATGACCGCTCTTTCAAGAAAAGATATTATCCGTTCATCGGTTGACAATTTCGGTGCAGTTATTGTATGCAGTGATATGTCACAGGCGATTGAATTTGCTAACGAGCTTGCTCCCGAACATCTTGAGGTTTGTTGTGAAAACCCAATGGAGTATGTCGGCAAGCTTGATAATGCCGGCTCTGTATTTCTCGGCAACTACAGTCCCGAGCCTCTGGGCGACTATTTTGCAGGTCCTAATCATGTTCTTCCGACAAGCGGCACGGCAAGATTTTTTTCACCTCTTTCGGTAGACAGCTTTGTAAAGAAATCAAGCTTTATTTACTATACGGAAGACGCTTTGAGAAAAGACGCCGAAGATGTAGTTCGCTTTGCAGAAACAGAAGGACTTACAGCACACGCAAATTCAATTAAAGTGCGTTTTGATATGAAATAAGAATGGAAGTTATGCAATGTCTTATGAATTAAACAAAAAATCCGTGAACTTGAACCGTATGAACCAATCAGCGGTACATATAAAATTCGACTTGATGCAAACGAATGTCCTGTAAATTATCCTGATTTCATCAAAGAAGAAATCAAAAATGCAATTGATACAATTGATTTCAACCGCTATCCCGATCCGCTTGCGGAAAAGGTTGTTACGGCTTTTGCGGATTATTACGGAATCAATCCAAAATATGTAACCGCAGGCAACGGCTCAGATGAACTTATCTTTTTGATTGAAGCCGCATTTATGGAAAAAGGGGACAGGATGCTTTGCGTTGCTCCCGATTTTTCAATGTACAAATTCTATTCATCAATCTGTGAGGTTGAATGTGACACATTTATCAAATCCGACGACCTTTCAATTGATACGGATGCACTTATTGAAAAGGTAAATCGTGACAATATCAAACTTCTGCTTTTTTCAAATCCATGCAATCCGACAGGGCAGGGAATGACCGCCGAAGATGCACGCAGACTTGTTACAAGCGTAAATGCACTTGTAATTCTTGACGAAGCATATATGGATTTCTGGGATCAGAGTCTAATAAATGAGGTTGAAAAGTATTCAAATCTCATTATTTTCAGAACCGCATCAAAGGCAGTAGGCTCAGCGGCACTCAGACTCGGTTTTGCCGTTGCAAATGAAACAATTTCAAGAGCTGTAAAAGCGGTAAAATCTCCGTACAATGTGAACACATTTTCTCAGGTTGTCGGCAGTATAATATATAAAAATAAAGATTATCTCAAAAACAGACAAAAAACAATTGTCAGAAACAGAGAAAAGCTGTATAATAACTTATTGGAGTTGTCCGCTCTTTCCGATGATTTTAAGGTTTACAACAGTTGTGCAAACTTTGTTTTTGTTAAAACATCATTCGGCAAAGACTTGTGGAACTATCTCAAGGACAATTCAATTGTAATCCGTTTTATGGGCGATTACATCAGAATTTCCGTTGGCACAGAAGAAGAAAACGAAGAACTGATAAGTTGTATTAAAACTTATTTATCGAGGTGATTATATGCGCAGTGCATATGTTGAGCGTAAAACGAAGGAAACCGACATAAAGCTAAAACTTAATCTTGACGGCGGCGACATTAAAATTGATACAGGCATAGGCTTTTTTTGACCATATGCTCAATTCGTTTGCCACTCACGGCAGATTCGGACTTGAGGTTTCGGTAAAAGGCGATCTCTATGTTGACGAGCACCACACCGTTGAAGACACAGGTATAGTTCTCGGCAAAGCATTTGCAGAGGCTCTTTCAACCAAAGAGTCAATTGAGAGATTCGGCAGTTTTTATGTTCCTATGGACGAAGCGCTTGCGTTTGCATCTGTTGACATCAGCGGCAGACCTTATCTTGTATTCGACGCTGATTTTCCGCAGGAAAGATGCGGCGGCTATGACTGTTCAATGACAGTAGAATTTATGCGTGCATTTGCATTTAACGCACAAATCACACTTCACCTCAAATCTGTTTACGGTGACAACTCTCACCATATCACAGAGGCTTTGTACAAGGCTTGCGCACACGCACTCCGTCTTGCAGTAAAGCAAAATTCTTCAAATGTACTTCTTTCTACTAAAGGAGTGTTATAATGATTATTTTACCCGCTATTGACATAAAAGACGGCAATTGCGTCCGTCTTTTTCAAGGGTGATTATGCAACCGTTCAGAAGGTAGCAGAGTCCCCGTATATTGCCGCTCAGGGCTTTGCTGACGCAGGTGCAGAGTGGATGCATATGGTTGACCTTGACGGTGCAAAAGATGCAAAGCTTGTTAATGCCGATCTTATTGCAGATGTTGCAAAAGCCTCGGGACTTTCTGTTGAGGTCGGCGGAGGAATCCGTGATATGAAAGCGGTTGAATATTATCTTTCACGAGGAATAAACCGTGTTATTCTCGGTTCAGCCGCAGTTAAAAACCAGCAGCTTGTTATTGATGCCGTAAAAGAATACGGTGAGAGAATTGCAGTTGGCATTGATGCAAAGGACGGCATGGTTCGTGCAGAAGGTTGGATTGACAATTCGGAAATCAACTACATTGAGCTTGCAAAGCGTATGGAAGATGTCGGAGTAAAGACTATTGTGTTCACAGACATTGATCAGGACGGTACTCTTGCAGGTCCTAACCTTAAACAGCTTGATAACCTTGCTCACGAAGTCAGCTGTAATATTATCGCAAGCGGCGGTGTTGCAGTTTTGAAAGATATCATTAATCTTTCAGAACTCGATGTTTACGGTGCAATCTGCGGCAAGGCTATTTACACAGGTTCACTTGATTTGAAACAGGCAATTGAAGTAACAAATAAAATCTGAGGTAATTATGGATCTTGATAAATATTTTGTAAAATCCGAACTTATTCCCGCAATTATTCAGGAAAAGTCAACGGGTGAGGTACTTATGCTTGCATATATGAACCGTGAAAGTATGCAAAGAACTTTTGAAACCGGTTACACATGGTTCTGGTCAAGAAGCCGTCAGGAGCTTTGGAACAAGGGTGCAACATCAGGTCATTTACAAAAAGGTAATTGATATATATGCCGACTGCGACGACGATACATTGCTCATCACAGTTGAACAGACAGGTGCGGCCTGCCACACGGGAAATCATTCCTGCTTTTTTTAAAAAATTAAAATGAGGAGAATTTTAATATGAACGACAGAGAAGTTCTTGAAGCACTTTATGCTACAGTAGAAAACAGACGAGATAATCCAAAAGAGGGTTCATACACTTGCTACCTTCTTGACAAAGGAATTGACAAGATTCTTAAAAAAGTAGGCGAGGAGTGCAGTGAAACAATCATTGCGGCAAAAATGATGATAACAGCGAAACTGTTTATGAAATTGCAGACCTTATCTATCATCTTACTGTAATGATGGTAAAGCTCGGCATTCCGCTTGAAGATGTTCTTGCCGAACTTGACAAGAGAAGCGAAAAGACAGGAAACCTTAAAAAGTTCCATGTTGTTGACAAAAATTCATAACTAAAAGCACAAACAAAAAGGCCCTATGACTTTGGTCATAGGGCTTAACAGTATGTATATATTATTTTTATGCATTAACAAAAGCAAATTTAGAAATCGCCTGTTTGAGATTATCATCAGGTTCTGATTCAAGAAGAAGTTCAATCGGAATTTTTTCGTCAATTGCAAAAAATCCCATCAACGAATGAGCATCAACAGTATTATCGCCGTTTCTTAGCATCATTACTGTATCCGGAAAGTGAGCAAGAGTTTCAAACATATCGATCATTTCTTTTTTATTTTTAACGGAAACCGGTACAGAAAACAAGATCTCACCTCCATTGTTCATCTAGTCTATATTTTATCATTAATTTTTGTCTAAATCAACAACGAATTAATGAATTTTTGCAATTTCAACTATTTACCCAAAAAAGGATGGTTAGTGAATGAATTTTAATATAATTACACTCGGCTGCAAGGTTAATCAGTATGAATCACAGGCAATGCGTGAAGACATGCTGAAGAACGGATTTCTTCTCTCGGATGACAGGGACAGGGCAGACATAACAATCGTTAACAGCTGTACGGTAACATCCGTAAGTGACGCAAAAACCGCAAGATTCTCAATCGTGTTCGCCGTGAAAATCCTGACGGAATTGTTATTCTCACCGGCTGTATGCCACAGGCTTTCCCCGAAGAAAGCGAGAACTTTTCAAATTGCGATATAGTTCTCGGCAATGCAAAAAAGAGCCGAACTCGTTCCTTCAATTTACAAGTTTCTCGAAGAAAAACAGAAATTTGTTCATATAACAGAGCATATCGGAAAAGGCGAAAAATACGAAAACCTTTCCGTATCGTCACTCGGAGAGCATACATGAGCTTTCATTAAAATTGAGGACGGTTGCAACAGATTTTGTTCTTACTGCATTATTCCGTATGCAAGGGGCAGAGTGCGTTCAAAATCTCTTGAAGATTTAAAGGGAGAGCTTATTCAGGTTGCCGCAAACGGTTACCGTGAGGTTGTTCTCGTTGGTATTAACCTTTCCGCCTACGGTCTTGACGAAGATTTTGATCTTGCTGATGCTGTGGAATGTGCTTGTTCCGTTGACGGAATCGACCGTGTAAGACTCGGGTCAATCGAACCGGAAAGAATGGATAAAGAAATGATTGCCCGTCTTGCCGCACAGCCAAAGTTCTGTCCGCAGTTTCATCTTTCACTGCAGAGCGGTTGCGATAACACACTCAAAGCAATGAACCGTCACTACAATTGTGCAGAATACGCTGAAATTGTTACAAATCTCAGAAAAGCTTTTGAAAACAGTTCTATGACAACCGATGTAATGGTTGGATTTGCAGGTGAAACAGAGGAAGATTTCAACGCATCTCTTAAATTTGTAAAGTCAATCGGCTTTTGCAAAGGTGCATATCTTCCCGTATTCACGCCGTAAAGGTACTGTTGCCGATAAAGCACCAAATCAAATTGATCCCCAAATCAAAGAGCAGAGAGCTAAAATTATGGAGCAGGTCTGCGATGAAACCAGAAGGGAATTTCTTAAAGAACAGGTTGGCCTTTGTGAATCTGTTCTCGTTGAAAGACTTCGTCACGGTTATCTTGAGGGTTACACAAAGAACTACACGCCTGTTCATATTAATTCCGAAGATACAAGTCTCTGCGGTAAAATTATTGATGTAAAAATCACAAAATCATTTGACGACTACTGCGATGCTGAATTAGTTTAAAGCGTTAATCAGATTATTAATCTCTTTTTTTGCAGTATCATCCTCAAGACTATTATAGCTGTAAAGCATAAAGCCCCTGACAGATTTGTTGTTGCGCAAAATATCGTATTCATCGGCAAGGATACGGTCACTTAAAAGCCATGTTTCTTCGTCATATTCGCCGTTACCTGCCTTATAACCGCCAAGACCGACATACAGTTTTACATTTTCGTCAAAATCAAGAGATGTCCAGCTGTTAAGGCAATCTTCAAAATTAAGAGCAGGATTTTCAAGGCTAAAGTAAATTTGCGGACAGATGTAATCTGCAAAGCCTTTACAGGTACACCATGATTTTACATCGGCATACAATCCGTCATTGTTACCTATATTTCCTTGCGGTGATATGCCGAACTCAACTGACGAATCCACACTTTTTATTGTTCTGTAAACCTTACAAATCAGCGTATTTACATTTTGCATTCGCCAATTATCAAGACTCATAGAGTTCTCTTTACCGTATTTTTCAATATAAGCCTCATACTGCTTTTTATCAAAACTTTCATTCTTAGTAGGGTAGAAGTAGTCGTCAAACTGTATCCCGTCAACATCATAATTTTCCGCAATTTCCTTACACCGTCACTAATCAACTGTTGTGCAGTTTCATTTGACGGATCAAGAAAAAATTCCGTTATCGGTTTTTATACCTATTTCGGTATTCTTTATGTAAGGATTGTTGTCTGAAAGTTTTTTCGGAGTTTCATTTGAACTGACTCTGTATGGATTAATCCACGCATGAATTTTCAAATTGTTTTCTTTGCATATATCACACATAATTTGCAGTGCGTCATATTGAGGATTTTCACCCTGCGTACCCGTGAGAATATGTGACCACGGAAAATAGCTTGACTTATATAATGCGTCACAAAAGGGGCGCACCTGTACAATAAGCGTGTTGAAACCGCTTTCACGGCATTTTTGTGCTATTTCGGTAAATTTATCTTCAAACGCTTTTTGTGTTTTTGAGCTTTCATTTTCCATAGAAAGCTCCATATACGATACCCACACGCCACGCATTTCTTCATCACTCTCGGGTGTGTCGGCGGTTGCCTTTGATGATAAAGCTGCAATATTGTTGATATCATTCGGCTTTTTCGGCGGTTTTTCTCTTGTAAATGAGCTTATGCAGATAACGCTTAACATAGCTATTACAGATACAATAATCGGAACAATCTTTTTTGTTTTTCAATCAAATCATCCTTTGGAGTTCTCATGGAAATTTTCATCATATACATTTGCATCATCAGCCTGATATCAATTATTGTAACAGTCTGTGACAAATACTTTGCAATTCACCGCAAATGGAGAGTACGAGAAAGCACATTGCTGATTCTCTCCGCACTCGGAGGAAGTGTTGCAATGTACATTACAATGCAATTAATCAGACACAAAACAAGACACATTAAATTTATGCTCGGCATACCGATAATATTTATTATTCAGCTGATAATTCTGTTTTTTGTTTGGAGGATGATTTATGTCTGACAGACTGTATTTTCCCGTACCTGACGAATGTGACAATATGCTTGCTCAAAGATTTCTGCGTGATAAATGCGGGCTTTCTCCAAGAATAATAACACGACTGAAAAGAGAAAAAGACGGTATTTTGATGGACGGGAAAATTTTAAGAACAATTGACTGTGTGCAAAGCGGAAAAACCGTTTCAATTGCAATTCCCGATGAAAAATGTGAAATTGAACCGACAAAGGGGACACTTGATATAAGATATGAGGATGAACATTTTCTTGTGGTAAACAAACCGCATTCCATGCCTGTTCATCCTGTAAAAAGCAGCACCAAAGCGATACGCTCGCAAATATTGTTTCGTACTATTGCAGTCAAAACGGCAAGCCATTTGTATTTCGGGCAATTAACCGACTTGACAAGGATACCTCAGGGCTTGTTCTCATAGCCAAAAACCGTTTTACAGCCAATGCCGTAAAAATAAAACGCATAAAGTCTATTACGCTTTATGCGAGGGCAAAATAAATACCGAAGGTGTAGTTGATAAGCCTATGGATTTGCGTGATGATTCCAAAATGGTGCGAATTGTCCGTGATGACGGAATGAAAGCAGTTACGCACTATAAACCGCTTGTTGCAACAAAAGATTTTACATTGCTTGAATTGTGGCTTGAAACCGGCAGAACACATCAAATTCGCTGTCATATGGCTTATTTAGGGCATCCGCTTATGGGTGATGACTTGTACGGCGGAAAGCTTGATAAAATATCAAGGCAGGCACTTCATTGTGCAAGACTTGAATTTTATCATCCGATAAAAAATGAATACATTACGGTTACTGCCGAAATTCCCGAAGATATGCAGTATGTAATAAACAACAAAGAGGATTGAACAATAAAAAAGTTCAATCCTCTTTAAATTTACAAACTTTTATCGACAATGCCCGGACAAAAAAAATCTATGTGCGTTCCTCACACTTGCAATGACAGCAACATTATTTGCCGGTTGTTTAGGAAATTCCGATTCATAGGATTGTACTACTATCTTTCAAACGGTTTGCAACAGTGGACTTTTGTATATCTTATATTTGGTCTGTTTGTACCTATATTGATTAGCATTATTTTAAATAATTATGTTATATTGCACAAAAATGCATAATAAAATTTGTTATAAATAATATCTAAAAAATCATTGTGCTTATACTCTTGATATGTTAAAATATCTTATATAAATAAAATGATTAGTGAATATAATCATAACGACAAAGCTATATTGCAAATATAAAATATTGAAAATTGCTTAATTTTAAATTACAGAAGTAGAGAATTGATTTAAAAATATAAATTCCAAAAATTGTTTTAAAAAAAAGAAAAACTGTGAGAGGTATTCCAATGAAGAAAACAACTGCAATGATGGCATTACTTTTAATAATTTGTGCTGCTGTATTTTTTTATGGCTGTACGAATAAATCTTCATACTCAAATTCCGATGATGCATATATAAATTATGCAACAGATATGCAGCTAATGTACCATATTGGCGGAAATGCACCTATGACAAAATCAGATAAAGGTTATTATTATATCGGTGAGGACGGAATCGTGATTTTTATTGATAAAGAAACAAAAAGGCTACTCCTCTTTGTTCAAAACCAAATTGTACTCACGATGACCCTGAAACTTGCGATGCTTATTTAAACTTAACGGAGATGCCCCAAATACAATATAATGACGGATATTTGTATGCTTTATGCGGAGAGTATGACAAGAGCTATATAAATTACAATACATATCTTATGCGTATGAAGCCTGATGGAAGCCAAAGGGAAAATCTTACGGGAAACTTTAATTTTTATGCTTTTGAATGGTTCATACACAGGGGATATTTTTATTGCTCTACTGATTCATCAGTAATCAGAATACCTCTTGATTCACCTAAATCAGAACCGCAGATTCTATACAAAACGGATTACTATATTGAGTCCGGCTTGAGAGCTGTTTCTCAAATATGCGCGTATAAGAATTATTTTTACTTTACTGCCGACGAGAGAAATGAAAAAGAGGAAGGACCCGGTTTAAGTATCAAATGTATCAATTTGGATACATTAGAGATTAATGACATTCCTAAAGCTAAAGGCTATCAGGTGTCTTATAATTTCTTTTTAGACGACACAATGATTGCGTCCTATTACGATAAAAATTCGGATGAAAATGTTTATATTAAATGCGATTTGGATGGAAATGTAAAGGAAAGCTTTTTTCACAATAGCTAATAACGATACTTTGCAATATTCAACCGATGGAAAATACATATATGGTGATAATTGTGTGCAGGTTACTAGAAAAGATGCAGAAAAACAGATTATTACGGTTTACGATTTAAATATGAATGAGATAGATTCGTATGTTCCGCCTGAATTTGAAAATAAAGTATGCAATAATATTAATCCACAGGATAATGAATATTTTATTTTTGAATCTGTAGATGATAACGGAGAACGAATTTTAGCTATGGCGGATAAAAGTCAACTCGGCTCAATCGGCGGAGAAACTATAAAATTCACCAAGCTTTGCAAGCTGAAATGGGCTGAAAAGAAGGACAGCAATTATTATGTAGAGGGACAGGCGAGAGTTGAATGAGAATTGCAGGTAGCGAATATTTAAAGCTGTTTTCAAACAAAATATTTCTTATTTGCATCATCGCCTTTTTTTTTCTGTGCTGATTCTCTGTTTTTCGTAATGCTTCAATCCTCTGATTATGAAAATTCGGCAATTTCAAGTGATGTCGGGGCATATGAACAGCTTATTCGGGAATGTAACGGCGCAGAGGATAAAAATGCGTTCTTTGAAAGCAAGAACACGGAGATACAGATTGCACAAATTCTTTTGCACAACGGAAATGCAGATGTATACAGGAAAAAATATTCAAAGCTGTATGACAATGCGGCAGGCTTGGACTTGAACGATGATGAGCTGTTTAACCGCTCGGTTATGCTAAGCAACATACAGGCTCAGCTCTCTCACATAGACAGCTATGAAGAGTTTATTTCCAATATGAAGTCGAGAGCCGAGCAACAGAGCAGCTTTTCCATTTTTGCAGAGCCGGACAGCTTTTCGTTCAGAAATATTGAAAAAAACTCCCATGGATTTTGCCGAGGTTAAAGGTGTTAAGCCCATCCTCGGCAACAACAAAAGGCGGTTGAAGCCGCAACCTCATATGAGGTTTCAAGCTATATTTTGCTGATTATCGTATTACTTGTCAATATTTTGATGTTCTCCGTTGAAAAGAAAAGGGACTTTATGTTCTTGTGCGGTCAACGGCAAAGGGCAGCCTGTCAACAATAGCCTGCAAGCTCGTGGTTGTTTTGAGCGTTACGGCGCTTGTTAGTCTGCTGTTCTATGCGAGCAACATTATGATGGCAGGCACAGTCTACGGCTTTGGAGATTTGAGCCGCCCCGTGCAGTCGAGCGAGCTGTTTTTAAACTGCGCATTAAATGTTACAATGCTTGAATACCTGATTTTGTGGGTACTCGGCAAAACGCTTTTGCTCTGCTCTCTGTCAATGCTCACGGCATTTTTATTCGTGGTCATCAAGTCCTCCGCAAAGACCTATTTAATCTTGGCGGCGGCACTGATTTTTGAATTTTCCTGCTTCATTTTCATTGACGGTAGCTCTGTGTTGGCTTCGCTAAAATTTATAAATATTTTCTACCTTATCAGCGGCAACAATATTTTCGGCTGTTATCAGAATGTCAATATTTTTTCACAGCCGATTAACATAATCACCATTTTCATCGGCTTAGCTATAGCTCTCTTCGTTGTCGGAGTTTTTGGAACGACATTGGCGTTTTCAAGGCTGTCACAGCATAACGGAAAGCTCGTTTTGCTCGACAGGCTTATGTCACGGCTCGGACGGTTTAAGAAAATCAACGGAAGTGTGAGAATATACAGCGGCGAGGCTTACAAGCACTACAAAACCTCCTTCGCCCTCGTCGCAGTAATTATCCTCGTGGCTCTCGGCTTTGTCAGCTACAATGATGATTTGAGTATTATATTCATAAGTCCTCAGGAAAGCGCCTATGACACCTATATGCAAACGCTTGAGGGTGAGCTTGACGAGGAAAAGTATGATTTTATCGAGAGTGAAAGAGCTTATTTTGAGGAGCTTGCAAGAGAAGCCGAGGAGATTTCAGCCGACAACACGATTTCGGCTGAGGAAAAAACGAACAGGCTCAATACCATTGATGGTATTTTAAGCATAAGAGGAATGGCATTTGAGGATATTTGCGCTCAGCTTGAATATGTTAACGGAAAGGCTGAGCTGACGGGCGAAAAGCCTGCACTTGTCAATGAAGTGGTGAACAAGCGGCTGACTATGGACACCTTTAGGGAGTGGGAGTATTTTGCTCTGCTCTTAGCCGTGGTTATCTTCTGTACCTCCAACATTTTGGCGATTGAATACAAGACCTCTATGGTTAACTTGATTTCGGCAAATAAGCACGGCAAAGCGAGGCTGTTGATTATAAAGCTCTTGACCGTCCTGATTACCACGGTGATTTCCTATATCTTAATCTATCTGCCGTATATGCTCAACTTTATCAAGACCTTCGGCACGGCATCATTTGATTTACCGCTTGCATATTCAAGAGATTTTTCGGCTCTGACAAGCGGCATAACCGTGGGCGGATATATTCTTGCTCTCGGCTTTGTTCATCTGCTTGCGGCAGTCGGCGCAACGGCTTTGGTCTATCTGCTCTCCTACATATTTAAAAATCAGTTTGTGACAATGATAATTTCAAGCGGCTTGCTCCTTATACCCTGCGTGGTGTTCATTGATAACAGCAAAATCCGTATGGTATCGGCATTTTCAAATAATGCTCAGACAGCCGTTATCGGCATAATCACCGCCGTTTGTCTGCTGATAATCGCAGTATCGGCTCTGATTATCTTTGTCCCCAAGCGCAAAAGTACGAAATTTATAATTTAAGTTTCAAGGCAAAAGAGGTTGTAAATATGGAATTAGCTTTAAATTGTATCAGCAAAACCTATAAAAAGGGCTCGGTAAAGGCGCTTGATAATTTCAGCGTTACCTTAACTCCGGGAGTATACGGCTTGCTCGGACCGAACGGAGCAGGCAAGTCCACGCTGATGAACATTATCACCGACAACCTCAATGCCGACGGCGGAGAGGTGGTTTACGGCGGTGAAAATATCAAAAAGCTCGGCAAGGATTACCGAGCCGTACTCGGCTATATGCCCCAACAGCAGGGCTTGTATGATGATTTCACCCTCAACCGCTTTTTTGTGGTATATGGCGGCTTTAAAGGGCTTAAAAAGAAAGAAGCCAAGGAAAAGATCACTCAGCTTCTTGAAACGGTTAATCTGACAGATGCCGCACATAAAAAGTTAGGCTCGTTTTCGGGCGGTATGAAGCAGAGAGCCTTGATTGCTCAAGCGCTTCTGAACAATCCCGAAATCCTGATTTTGGACGAACCCACGGCAGGACTTGACCCGAAGGAGAGAATACGCATACGCAACTTCATCAGCGAGATTGCCGAGGATAAAATCGTATTGATTTCAACGCACGTTGTGTCTGATATTGAGTTCATTGCAAAGGAGATTATTTTGCTTAAAAAAGGTCAGCTCATCTCCCACGATTCCCCGAATAAGCTGACAAAGGAGCTTGAAAATAAAGTCTTTGAGGTCGAAATTCAAAGGGAAGATTTAAAATATTTTCAAGACAATTACCGTGTTTCAAATCTCTGTCACAACGACAACAGCATAATAGTCCGCATCGTGACCGATAACCCGCCGACAGACTGCCAATACACAACCGCAAAACCAACTCTTGAAGATTTGTACCTCTATATTTTTGAACAAGGAATGTGATATTAAAATTATTGCCGACAAGTAATGGTGTTCTATGCTAATACTTGTCGGTATTTTTTATGCACTTTTTACATAAAATCGGAATGGTATAACGGAATGTAAATACAAAAATGCTCATATGCCGATAGTGTGGATAGGCTTTGCAATATTTATGTTGCTATGAAAAGGCTTTACAACACAGCTTGTATCAATATGGTTTGTTCTCGGCTCGGTTTATGTTTACGGATTTAAGCGATATTGATGAAACAGCTCAGGCAAAGGTCGGGGCCGAAATATGGACAGTAAAGTCCGACAAAGCACCGCATTCAAAAGGAACAAAAAGCAAGGCAACTGTACTTACATTACTTTCTCTCAGAAAAGCCTTTATGTGTTTATAGTGATAATTACTAATTTCTTGATATCTTAGTGTACAATAATAAATTAGTCACACAAACTTTGTCAATAGTGGAAAAAAGTAAAATATTGTTGTTGAAATAAATTGGATATTGGTTTATAATAGTAATCAATAATGCAGAAAACGAATTAATATGTAAAACGGAGGTAGTTCTATGGAAGAAAAGGACGAAATTGTTATTTCATTGTCAGATGTATGGAATATTATTAAGAAAAATGCAGCTTTTATTATCGTAGTTACGCTTATTTGTGCTATCGGAAGCTTTTTTATAACAAGATATTTTATTCCAAAATTATACACATCTTCAATTCAGTTATATGTTGATACGTCAAATGATGATGAAAATAAAAACAACCTCAATATACTTTCTGAGCAAACCTATGCACAGAATCTTGTTGCTACATATATTAAAATGCTGAACACAAATACTTTTTACACAGAGCTTTCCGAGCATATAAACAACAAATATACCGCTAAACAGCTTAGCGAAATGGTTTCTTTCAGCAGTGACGAAAAGACAGAGATATTTGACGCTAAGGTTACTACTTCTTCTCCAAATGATTCAAAGCTTATAGCTGATGCAGTTGGAAAGGTTGCACCTGAGGCTATTTCAAGACTTAAATCCAAAGCAACGCTAAAGATAGTTGATTATGCTCAACTGCCTACTGCTCCTTCATCTCCGAATGAAATAAAGAACGTAATAATTGCAATGATAGCAGGACTTGTTATATCTGTCGGAATTTCATTGCTCAGAGCGTTCCTTGATAAAAAAGATGAGATACAACGAGGAAATGACTATGATTGGAGATATTCCAATTCTTGCAGCTATTCCAAAATTTGACGCAGTAAATAAATCTAACAAAAAAAGATAAGAGGGAGTCAGTATGAAAAAATATCCAAAAAGAGGCTCTTTTTCAAGATGTAAAACTCAATGCAGAAGCTGTCGGCTTTCAGATTAAAGAGTCTTATAAAAAAGCAAGAACAAATATTGCTTATTCAATTGTAAAAAAGGCTGTAAAATGGTGTCTATTACAAGCTCTTCAAAATCCGAAGGAAAGACTATTACTGCAGTTAATATAGCTATTGCACTTGCACAGCAGGTTGATACCAGGGTACTGATTATTGATTGTGATTTGAGAAGGCCTCGAATTCAATCGGTGCTTGAAATACCTGTTGACAAGGGAATTACAAATTACCTCAATTTTGAATGTGAGGTATCTGATATAGTTTACACTTCTAAATTAGACAATCTTGACGCTATCTGCTGCGGTACTATTCCTCCGAACCCGTCGGAGCTTTTATCAAGTGACAATATGAAAGAATTAATCAAAGAGCTTTCAAAACAATATGATTATATTATATTTGATACTCCGCCAATTGGCGTAGTAATTGACGCTTTACCTATAATAAAGCAAACTGACGGTGTTGTTGTTATAGTCAGAGATAATGTTACCGATATCAGGGACTACAAAAAAACAATTGATATTCTCAAACGCTCCGAAGCTAATATTATCGGTGTTATATTTAATGATGTTGAGCCTGTCGGTAAACGCAAATACGGCGGAGGATACAAATACGGTTACTACGGCGAATACGGCTATTAATTTTTTGTTAGAGGGGTGTAGTTTTGGCGAAAAGAATGTATGCAAATGAAAGAAAAAACAATATTTTCGAAAAAAAGGTTATGCCTGAAAATAATATTTATTATGCAACCTTAAAAAACAAGACACGGTTACCGGTGGCTAAGAAGATTTCAGGATATTTTATTCTCTCTGATAGCTATTATTATTCTTTCTCCCGTTATGCTGATTACAGTTATTTCTATCATTATTGATGATCCCAAAGGAGGTCCTGTTTTTTCGCAGATAAGAGTGGGAAAAAACGGTAAAGAGTTTAAAATGTATAAATTTCGCTCAATGGTTGTTGATGCGGAAGACAGGCTTAAGGAACTGCTGGAAGAAAATGAAATGGATGGACCTGTTTTTAAAATTGCCGATGATCCGAGAATTACAAGAGTCGGAAAATTTATAAGAAAAACAAGTATTGATGAGCTTCCACAGCTTTTTAATATTCTAAAAAAGGAGATATGAGCATTGTGGGACCTCGTCCAGCTTTGCCCAGAGAGGTTGAGCAATATTCTGCTTATCAAGCCCAGCGATTGTTTATTACACCTGGTCTTACGTGTTATTGGCAAATTCAGCCAAACAGAAATGACATTTCTTTTTGATGAATGGGTCGAGATGGATATACAGTATATCCGTGAACGCAGTTTTCTTTGTGGATTGGAAAATCATATTTAAAACAATTATTGCAGTTCTTACTAAACAAGGAAGATGATTTGAGGTACATATGAAAGGCATAATTTTAGCCGGCGGTTCCGGTACCCGACTTTATCCGCCATGTGTCAGGTAAGCCGACAAAGTGATATTACCGATTTTGAACCGGATTGAATGATATATACAGTTTTAACAAGATTCATACACTGACAGTGTTCGATTCAACAATCTAACACTTAGAGAAAACATCATTGCAGGGTATACAGGGTTCGACTGTATAAAACAAGGGCAATATGATTGTCGGGGTAATTGGATACGACAGCATAAGAAAACACTTAGCCGTGTGAACGGTAAGAGGAATTAGAGAGAAAGGCCATCCATATGGATGTGTACATAGAAAATTAGAGGATATGCCCGATGAGGGTCGGAGGAGTAAATAACATGAAGAATTACAAAATCGCCGTTGCGGGTACTGGTTATGTGGGATTATCCATTGCCACCTTGCTTTCCCAGCACCACCAGGTAACCGCAGTTGATATTGTTCCAGAGAAGGTTGAGATGATCAACAATCACAAGTCCCCAATTCAAGATGATTATATTGAAAAGTACCTTGCAGAGAAGAAACTGAATTTGACCGCAACACTTGATGCAAAGGCTGCATACTCTGATGCTGACTTTGTTGTAATAGCGGCCCCTACGAACTACGATAGCTACACCCAGCACTTTGACACATCTGCAGTCGAAGCTGTGATTAAACTGGTTATGGAATATAATCCAAACGCCATCATGGTCATCAAATCTACTATTCCTGTGGGATATACCGCAAGTGTGCGTGAGAAGTTTGGCAGCAAGAACATCATCTTCAGCCCGGAGTTCTTGCGTGAGTCCAAGGCCCTATATGACAACCTGTATCCGAGCCGTATCATTGTTGGCACTGATCTGAACGATGAGCGATTGGTAGAGGCGGCACACGAGTTCGCTGGTCTGCTGCAAGAAGGTGCTATCAGGGAGAACATCGACACTCTGTTCATGGGTTTCACCGAGGCAGAGGCTGTTAAACTGTTCGCCAACACATATCTCGCTCTGCGCGTGTCTTATTTCAACGAACTGGACACCTATGCAGAGAGCAAGGGGCTGAATACCCAGCAGATTATCGATGGTGTCTGCCTTGATCCGCGTATCGGTAGCCATTACAATAACCCGTCCTTTGGTTATGGCGGCTACTGCCTGCCCAAGGACACCAAGCAGCTACTGGCTAACTATGCTGATGTTCCAGAGAACCTGATTGAAGCAATCGTTGAGAGTAATAGAACAAGAAAAGACTTCATTGCAGACCGTGTTCTGAAACTGGCTGGCTACTACGGCTATGATGCAGAAAATGAGTTTGATGAAGACAAGGAGAAAAATGTCACTATTGGTGTTTACCGTCTGACCATGAAGAGTAACAGCGATAATTTTCGCCAGAGCTCTATTCAGGGTGTCATGAAGCGCATCAAGGCAAAGGGTGCCACGGTTGTGATTTATGAGCCGACACTGAAAGACGGTGAAACTTTCTTTGGATCAGTAGTGGTTAATGATCTGGCTAAGTTCAAGGAAATGAGCCACGCAATCATTGCAAACCGCTATGACAAGTGCCTAGATGATGTGAAGGATAAGGTTTACACCAGAGATATTTTTCAGAGAGATTAACAAGGTGGGAAAAACTATGATTATTACACAAACACCTTTCCGTATGTCCTTTTTTGGTGGCGGAACAGATATGGAAAGCTTTTTTAGAGAAAATGGTGGCTCTGTTTTGTCTACCACATTTGATAAGTATTGTTATGTGAATGTAAGACACCTGCCTCGTTTTTTTTTGATTACTCTACTGAGTTGTCTTACTCAAAGACTGAGCGTGTGACAAGTATTGATGACATTCAGCATCCAGCAATTCGTAATGCGATGAAGATGCTGGATATGCACGAAATTCGTCTTACATATGAAGCTGATCTTCCTGCACGTTCTGGGTTAGGAACATCAAGTTCCTTCGCAGTTGGAATGTTGAATGCTTTTTATGCGCTGAAAGGGAAATATGCTGATAAGAAAAAACTGGCAGATGAAGCGATTTATCTTGAACGGAATTTGTGTCAGGAAGCGGGCGGTTGGCAGGATCAGATCGCAGCATCCTTCGGTGGCTTTAACCGTATCAACTTCAATGCAGACGGATATGAAGTCCTACCTGTGATCATTTCACCTGAGAGAAAGAAGCAGCTAAATCAAAATTTAATGATGTTTTTTACTGGTTTTACTCGGTTTTCTTCTGAGGTTCAGAAAGCGAATGCAGCAGATAAGGTTGATAAAACAGCACAGTTAAGAGAAATGCTGTCATTGGTTGATGATGCAGAGAAAGTTTTAACGGATAAGGAAAAGAATCTTGACGATTTTGGTAGACTGTTGGATCACACATGGAAACTTAAGCGTCAGACGGGATCTGCTGTTTCTACAAATAGCATTGATGAACTTTACGCAAAAGGTATTGCTGCCGGCGCGTTGGGCGGAAAACTTCTCGGCGCTGGTGGTGGTGGGTTCCTTGTATTTTATGTACAGCCAGAACATCAAGATGCAGTTCGTTTGGCAATGCGCGACCTACTCTATATTCCGTTCAAATTTGAAGATGGTGGAACACGTGTAATCCATTATACACCGAAGGATTGAAAACATGAAAGTAGTGATTATGGCAGGCGGGAAAGGCACTCGTATTTCCTCTGTAGCGAGTGATATTCCTAAGCCGATGATAAAAATTGAAGGCATTCCGGTGTTGGAACGAGAAATCAAATGTCTGAAAGATCAGGGATTTGATGACATTATTATGACGGTAAGTCACCTGGGAAATATCATTATGGATTACTTTGGTGATGGTTCTGAAAACTCTCCAGCAACAGGAAAGCCGTTTGGCGTACATATTGAGTACTATTTTGAAAAAGAGCCACTCGGCAATGCCGGTGCGCTGTTTAAAATTAAGGATAAGCTGACATCTGATTTTTTTGCTTTTAAATGCAGATGCGATGTTTGATGTGGACTTTAATCGATTTGTTGCTTTTCACCGGAAGCGTGACGGATTGGTTACACTTTTTACGCATCCGAATAGTCATCCCTACGATAGCGGACTAATTGTTGCGGATAAAAATGGCGCAGTTGAAAAGTGGTTGGCCAAAGGAAGATGAACGGCCACAGTACTATAGAAATCGAGTGAATGCAGGATTACATGTTATCAATCCTGAAGTACTGGAGATTTCCGGTATTGATGCCGATTCGGTAGGGAAGATTGGCGAGGATGGTAAGCCTGTAAAAGTTGATTTGGATCGTCAGTTGTTAAAACCGTTAGCAGGAACAGGAAAGATGTTCTGCTATGACAGTCCAGAGTATGTCAAAGATATGGGTACTCCAGAACGATATTATTCCGTTTGTTCGGATTATAAAGAGGGCAGAGTCTCTGGAAAGAATCTAAGAAACAAACAAAAGGCATTATTCCTTGACCGGGATGGAACCATTAACAAATATGTTGGGTTTCTTAGAAATATAGATGATTTTGAATTGATTGATGGTGTTGCACCGGCAATCCAGAAGATTAATGAATCTGGTTATCTAGCTATTGTCGTGACAAATCAGCCAGTTATTGCC
>VOFD01001276.1_pt1 | contig 27550 bp, 25 predicted proteins | sample 5384101 | NCBI WGS metagenome assembly VOFD01 (sample SAMN12384723, study PRJNA508395) | human gut metagenome | isolation source: healthy gut C | host: Homo sapiens
CGCCTTGCACGGTCTTGCCGCCGTAGCGGTGGGAGTTGGCGCGTTCGCGTTCCAGCCATTCGTCGAAGAAGTTGCGGGGTGTGAACCGCTGCTCCATTTCCTGCGACACGCGGGAGAGGTTTTTCAACGCCTCGGCCTTGTCCCGTTCGCCCAGGCGGGCGCGGTGGATGGCGGTGTCGAGCTGGTCGATGGTTTCGTCGTACACGCGGGTGGGCACGGGGAAGGGGTGCCCGTCCTTGCCGCCGTGGGCGAAGGAGAAGCGGGCCGGGTCGGCAAAGCGGGAGGGCGTGCCGTGTATCACTTCGCTCACGAGCGTGAGCGACTGTAGGGTGCGCGGCCCTACGCCTTCGAGCAGGAGGAGCGACTCGATGTCGGCCACGTTCGTTTCGTGTGCCAGGGTGAGTGCCGCGCCGAGGCGTTTCAGGTTCACGTCCTCCGCCCGCACGTCGTGGCGGGCGGGCAGGATGAGCGACACTTCGTGCATGAGGCGGTCGGGCTTCTCGTGGGTGAGCGCGAGGATGCCCGCCTTGGTGGGCAGGGCCTGCCGGTCGGTAAGGTTCAGTATCAGTCCCTGGTTGCGCCCGCACACGGAGGTATGCGGCTCTTCGGTGAACGATTGCAGGGACGAGGAAAGCCAGTGGTAGCGGCGTGCCATGCGTTCGCCGGGGTTCATGCCTTGCTGCACCACGGCCCATTGGCCGTCCACGGTGACGACGAACGAGTGCAGGTACAGTTGGAAGCCGTCTTGCACGGCGGTGTTGTCCACTTTGGCGGCGAGGCGGCTGTGGTGCACCAGCTCGTCGCTGTTCAGCCCCGTGCGCATGCCTACTTCGAGCAGTTCGGCAGGGAGTGCGCAGCGAGGCCTTGCCCCGTCCGCCGCACACGTACACGCCCAGGTCGGCCGAGCGGAGGTTGATGGCCTTCTTCAGGGCGTTCATCACTGAGGTGGTGATGCCGGACGAATGCCAGTCCATGCCCAGCACGCACCCCAATGACTGGAACCAGAACGGGTCGCTCAGCCGTTGCAGCAAGGCCGCCCGCCCGTATTCCATGACGATGGCTTCGGCTATGGCTCCGCCCAGCAGGCTCATGCGCCGGGCCAGCCAGGCAGGCACCGTGCCATAATGCAGGGGTAAGTCGGCGTGTCCGCGCTTCATGTGTGAGGAGTGAGGGGTGAGGAGTAAGGGGTGAGGAGTAAGAGGTGAGGAGCAAGAGGTAAGGGGCAAGGAGTAAGAGGTAAGAAGTAAGAAATCAGAAATCCGCACCCATGCGATTGATATGCCGCACCGGCACTTTCAATTTTCAATTTTCAACTTATTTCTCCCGCTCCTTCGCGCACCACGGTTGGTTCGTCGCCGGTGCAGTCCACGATGGTGGAGGGTGTGATGCCCCCGTCGCCCCCGTCGATGACCAGGTCGACCAGGCGGCCGTAGCGTTCATCGATGAGTTCGGGATTTATCATGTAGTCCGTGTCGTCGTCGTGGAAGATGGAACTGGTCATGAGCGGGTTGCCCAGTTCGCGCACGATTTCCAGCACGATGTTGTTCCGGGGCATGCGGATGCCTACCGTCTTTTTGTTCTTGAACAGTTTGGGCAGGTTGCTGCTGCCGTTCAGGATGAAAGTGAAGGGTCCCGGCAGGTGCTTCTTGATGAGTTTGAACGCCGTGTCGTCCATCTTGGCATATTCGCTTATCTGGCTTATCTCGTGCACGATGAACGACAGGTTGGAGCGGCGCAGGTCCTTGTGTTTTATCCGGGTGATGGTCTCCACGCCTTGTTGGTTGAACAGGTTGCAGGCAAACGCATAGAGCGTGTCGGTGGGCAGGATGATGATGCCGCCGTTGCGCAGCACATCCACGATGCGACGCACTTGGTTCGGGTTCGGGTTGTCTTCGTACAGTTTGACCAGCATGGGGATAATGATTAACGATTAGTGATTAGCGATTAGTGGGAACAACAACTTTCAATTATCAATTATCAGTTATCAACTGAAAATACTTCAACGCCTTCCACACGCCGTCCTCGTCTACGGAGGCGGTCACGTAGTCGGCGGCTTGCTTGGCGGCATCGTCCGCATTGCCCATGGCCACGCCGATGTGCACGTAGCGCAGCATGGAAGCATCGTTGCCACCGTCGCCGAAGGCCATGGTCTCTTCCCGCCCGATGCCCAGGTGGCGGATGACGGCTTGCACGCCCTTGTCCTTGCCGCTCCCGCGGGGCACGATGTCGCTGAAGTAGGGCGACCATCGCGTGGCCTCACAGTGGGGTAGGACGGCCATCAGCCGTTCTTCCTCACTCGGGTCGTAGAAGGCGATGAGCTGGTAGATGTCCCGCTCCCGTGCCAGCTCGGCGGGCAGCAACGCCGGGGCAGGGAAGTTCAGCTGGTCGAACACCCGACGCACGTTGTCGTCGATGAAGTTGCCGAAAGCCTCCTTTTCCGAAATGAAAAAGCAGGGAAACTCGCCATGCTGCCGCATGTAGCCCAGCAACGCTTCGATGTCGGCGGGCGGGACGGCCTGCTTGCGCACCACCTCGTAGTCGCCCACGAAGCAGAAGCTGCCGTTCATGGTGATGTACCCGTCAAACGGCATCCCGCCCAGGTTGTTGATGGCAGGGTATTGCCGTCCCGTGGCGATGAACGTGCGCACTCCCCGCTGCCTGAGCCGGTGGAGGGCGGCGACGGTGCTGTCGGGCATCCGGTGCGTGCGGAAGCTCACCAGTGTGCCGTCGATGTCGAAAAACACAGCCTTGACCATGGTGCCGACCTATTCCTCGGTGAACACTTCGCCCCGGCGGGCATCGTCCGAATACACATGCAGGGTGTGCCCCTTCTCGCTCAGGCAGGTGATGCGGTGGATGTGGTTGTCGAACCGGTCTTCCTCCCCGATGGCAAACAGGGACTTCGGCCGGTCGATAATGAACGTGTTGACCCGCCGCACCTTGCCTTCGGCCACTTTTTCGAACAGTTCCACCTGAAACGTTCCATCGGCAAAGTGATAGCCCGCAAAGCGCGGATGCCCGTGGATGGTGGTCGTGTTCCCTTTTTTCCAGGTCATCACCAACGCCTCCCAGTGCGTGCGGGGGCACCGGCCGATGCACGTGCGCAAGTACGACGTGTCCGAATAATCGTCGAACCCGTCCAGCGGATGCCCGCCGAGCCATTCCATGACGTAACGCCCGATGGCCGTCCCGGTTTGTTCGGACAGCACTCCGCCCTTTTCTACAATCTCCATCAAGCCGTTGAAAAAGCCGGTGTATTCCCCGGCCATCGGCATGTCCTTTCCCTGGTGGGTGTCGCCCACCGTATTCTTGTTTGTATCTGACATGTTCTTTTGCAAATGCCGTGCAAATGTACGATAAAAGGATGGAATTTTATACCGGCATGGTGATGAAGCCGGGGAGCTGTGCGATAAGAACTACACGAGTTCGAGATAAAGATGAGCAAAAACATCTGGCAAAAAGTTTGCCTTTCTAACTCTTATACAAACACGTGCTTCTTGATTTGTGCGCGGATGTTGTCTGACTTGCCAGCACATGTTTTTCTTTTTCCCAGTAGAAGTTTTACTGCCCACAGTCATGCGTGCGATTGGGAAAACCTGTCCGCACAAGTTGGAAAACCTATAGGCAGAAATGGGGAAACGTCTCCGCGCTGTCCGGGCGAAAATCCCCACAAGTGGGTATTGTCCGTGCGGAGGGAACGGGCTACTTTTGCCCCGGAAGATAACCTCATCTCCTCAGAACATGCAAGTGTTGAAGGACGACATACGTACCAGGATAGTGGACGCGGCCGGGCGGCAATTCGCTGCGAAGAGCTATGCGCGGGTCTCCGTGCGCGACATCGCGGCGGAGGCTGGGGTGGGCGTGGGCAACCTTTACCATTACTTCGAGGGCAAGGACGGGCTGTTCCGCGCCGTGGTGCGCCCTGCCGTGCAGGCGTTGGAGCACTTGCTGCAGGAGCACCACGGCTGCGTGGCGAGGATGTCATGGCTTTGCGCTCCGAGGCCTACCTGAGGTCGTGCGTGGACGAGTATGTCGCGCTCATGGACACGCATCGGGAGTTGCTGCGCACGCTGCTTTTCCGTGCGCAAGGCTCGTCGCTCGAATGCTTCCGCCAGCAGTACACCGACCGCTCCACCCGGGTGGTCAAGCGTGGTTCGCGGCGATGCAGCGGAGGCATCCGGGCATCAACACGGCGGTATCGGACTTCATCATCCACCTGCACACGGTGTGGATGTTCGTCCTGTTCGAAGAACTGCTGTGCCACGACGTGCCCTCGGCAGGAGATGGAGGGCATCCTGCACGATTACATTTTGTTTGAAATACAAGGCTGGAGGGCCATCATCCGGGTATGACGGGAAAGAAAGAAACGGGCACAAGGCCGCCACGGGCGGTCGGCGGGAGGAAGTCTCTGCGGGGACTTCCTCCTTTTTTTGTTGAACAAATCCGAATATTGTTCGCGAATGAGGGCGAGCTGCATGGGTGTAGTAGAATAAAACAAAGCATGGTGCTGCATAAACTCTAACTGACAAATAAACATATGGAAAAGAAAAAGAAGAGAGAAGGCTTGTCCCGCCTGTTGGAGATTGCGGGCGAGCGTAAGGGGCTGCTCGTGCTGGCGGGGTTGCTGTCGGCGGGCAGTGCCGTGTGTATGTTGGTGCCCTATTGGGCGGTGTACGAAGTGCTGGCCGGGCTGCTGGCGCATGGCGGTCATCCTGCCGAGGTCGACGGGGCGGGCATGGTGCGGTGGGGTTGGATAGCTTTTGGCGGGCTGGCCGGGGGGCTGGTGTTGTTGTATGCTTCGCTTATGTCGTCGCACGTGGCGGCGTTCCGCATCCTGTACGGGCTACGCGTGCGGCTTTCCGGGCACATCGGGCGGTTGCCGCTGGGCTATCTGAACAATACCTCCACCGGGGCTATCAAGAAGACGATGGATCAGAACATCGAGAAGGTGGAGGGCTTCATTGCCCACACCATCCCCGACCTGGTGAACGTGGTGGCCACGGTGGTGGTGATGCTCGTCATTTTCTTCTCGCTCAACGGGTGGCTTACCGCCGTGTGCCTGGTCGTGGTGGCGGTGAGCCTGGTGCTGCAGTTCTCCAACTTCATGGGGCGGGCGGCACGCGAGTTCACCCGCGAGTATTACGATGCGCAGGAACGCATGAGTGCTTCGGCGGTGCAGTATGTGCACGGGATGCCCGTGGTCAAGATATTCGGGCAGAGTGTGCTGTCGTTCCGCCGCTTCAATGCCGAGATTCAGGCCTACAAGACCTTCGCACTGAAGTGCTGCGACACCTATGAGCGTGGTATGGTGGCTTTCACCGTGCTGCTCAACTCGCTGGTCACGTTCATCCTGCCGGTGGGCATCCTGCTGATGCAGGCCACGCCGCAGTCGCTTGCGATGGCAGCCGTGTGGCTGTTCTTCATCATCATGGGGCCGGGCATGGCCTCGCCGGTGTACAAACTGACTTTCCTGGGCGGTAACACCCGCGAGATTGACGAGGGTGTGGCGCGCATCGACCGCATCCTGGAGCAAACTCCCGTGCCCGATCCGGAGCATCCGCAGCAGCCGTCGGGCTACGAGGTGGAGTTCCGCCACGTGTCGTTCTCCTACGCGAATACGGAACAGGGCACACGCACCGAGGCTTTGCGCGACGTGTGCTTCACGGCTCCGCAAGGGTGCATCACGGCTTTGGTCGGTCCCTCGGGCAGCGGCAAGAGCACGGTGGCCAACCTCATTCCCCGCTTTTGGGATGTGGAGCAGGGCGCGGTGCTCATCGGCGGCGTGGACATCCGGCAGATAGCTACCCGGCAGCTGATGGACATCGTGTCGTTTGTGTTTCAGGATACCTTTCTGTTCTATGACACGCTGTACGAGAATATCGCCGTCGGTTCGCCCACGGCCACGCGCCAGGAGGTGGAGGCCGCTGCCCGCGCCGCCCAGTGCCACGACTTCATCATGCGCCTGCCCCGGGGTTACGATACGCGGATAGGCGACCGGGGCGTGTACCTCTCTGGCGGCGAGGCGCAGCGGGTGTGCGTGGCGCGTGCCATCCTGAAGAACGCCCCGATACTGGTGCTCGACGAGGCCACCGCCTTTGCCGACCCGGAGAACGAGCACAGGATGCAGCAGGCCTTGCAGTCGCTCATCCGGGGGAAGACGGTCATCGTGATTGCCCACCGGCTGTCGTCCGTCATCTCGGCGCGACAAATCCTCGTGATGAAGGAGGGGCGCATTGTGCAGCGCGGACGGCATGACGAGCTGCGTGCCGCGGAGGGTGTATATAGGAATATGTGGAATGCTTATACGAACGCCGGTCAATGGCGGATGGGAGGCAAAGGGGAATGATTGATTAACTGAATGATTGAATGATTGAATAATTGATTAACTGATGGTGGAATGACTGACATTCTATAAACATTATTAAATATAAACAGATGGATACAGGAAAGAATTTATTGAACGGCTTGTTGCAGAATACACGTTGCCCGCAGGGATGGGGCGGGCGGGTGATGCTGCGCGGGATGAACTGCTTCCACGCCTCGCTGGCCAGGCGTGGCATGAAACATGTGCCTTGGCAACCGGCTTGGACGGTGCTTGACATCGGATGCGGGGGCGGGGCCAACGTGAAGGGCTTGCTGGCAAAGTGTCCTGAGGGACAAGTGCATGGCATCGATTTGTCGGAAGAAAGCGTGGCGTTTGCCCGTCGGCATAATGCGAAGGAGGCAGGCAGGCGGTGCTTCATCCGCCAAGGCAACGTGTGTGCCTTGCCCTACGAGGAGGGCATGTTTGATGCTGTCACCGCTTTTGAGACGGTATATTTCTGGTCGCCAATGAGCATGGCGTTGAAGGAGGTGCGGCGTGTGCTCCGCCGCGGAGGCTATTTCCTCATCAGCCTGGAAGTGGGCGACCCCGAACTGGGGAAGCGGTGGAGCGACCGGATAGAGGGCATGACGGTGTATGCCGCCGAGGACTTGAAGCGGCTGCTGGTTGATGCGGGATTTTCCGTCCTCAAAATCGTTCAGAAGAAAGAAGAAACGCATATCATAGCTTGTAAATGAAAGGAAATAAAAACATGGGTGCAATCAAAAACATTACGATAGGCCGCACGGAGCGGTTATACAAGCCCGTGGGCTTTACCATGCTCGCCAACCTGGTGAACATCGTGCCTTTCTGCCTCTCGGTAGAAGCGGTGCGTGTTATTTTCAATGCCTTTGACGGCAGAGGCCTGCCGTTGGATACCACGCGGCTGTGGTGCATCGTCGGCATCATGGTTGTGTACATGCTGGTCATGGTGCTGGCCGAGCGGGCGGCGTACCGGGCCAACTTCCGGGGTGCTTACGAGATGAGCGCGTCAGGACGCATCTCGCTGGCGGAGCATTTGCGCAAGCTGTCGCTCGGCTTCCTCTCGCGGCGCGACCCGGGCGAACTGTCGTCCATGCTCATCACCGATTTCACGCTGGCGGAGACGGGCATCTCGCATCACCTGCCGCAGCTGATGGGGGCGGTGGTCATGCCCGTGCTGGCCTTTGTCTCGATGGTGTGGGTGGACTGGCGCATGGCGGTGGCCATGTTCGCCGCCCTGCCGCTGGCCGTGCTCGTGTTGTGGGCGAGCACGTTTGCACAAAAAGAAATTAAGCGGCAGGCAGATACAGGCCAAAATCAATGCGGGCAACCGGCTGGAGGAATACTTGCGGGGCATCCGGGTGATGAAGGCCTACAACCTGCTGGGCGACCGCTTCGTGAGGCTGCGCGATGCCTTGGCCGGCCTGCGCCGTGCCTGCATCCGGCAGGAAGCCCTTCTGGGGCCGTTCGTGTTGCTGTCCATCACCCTGGTGCGTGCCGGGTTGACGCTGATGGTGCTATGCGGCGCGTACTTGCTGTTGGGCGGGCAGCTGTCCCTGCTCACGTTCGTGTTGTTCCTCGTGGTGGGTTCGCGCGTGTTCGACCCGCTCACCTCGGCCCTGACCAACTTCACCGAGTTCCGCTACTTCTCCATTGCCGGGGGGCGCATCCTCTCGCTGATGCACGAGCCGGAGATGGGCGGGTCGCGCCGGTCGCCCGAGGCGGGGGATATTCGCTTGGAGCACGTGTCGTTTGCCTATCAGGAGCAGGAGGTGCTGCACGACCTCTCGCTTACCTTGCCCTGCCGCTCGTTTACGGCCCTGGTGGGTCCCTCGGGTAGCGGCAAGAGCACGCTGATGAAGTTGTGCGCCCGCTTCTACGACCCGCAGCGGGGGCGGGTGTTTTTCAACGGCGTGCCGATGGACGAGATTGAACCCGAAAGTCTGATGAGCCGCATTTCCATGGTGTTCCAAGACGTGTACCTGTTTCAGGACACGGTACGTAACAACATCCGCTTCGGCAAGGCCGATGCCACGGATGAGGAAATCATCTCCGCTGCGCGGGCAGCCTGCTGCCACGACTTCATCATGCGACTGCCCCGGGGTTATGATACCCTGGTGGGCGAGGGCGGCTGCACGCTGTCCGGCGGGGAGAAGCAGCGCATTTCCATCGCCCGTGCCATTCTGAAGGATGCGCCCGTCATCCTGCTGGACGAGGCCACGGCCTCGCTCGACCCCGAAAACGAGGTGGACGTGCAGCGGGCCATCGACACGCTGGTGCAGGGACGTACGGTGATTGCCATCGCCCACCGGCTGAAGACGATTATGAATGCCGACCGCATCATCGTGCTGGACAACGGGCGGGTGGCCGAGCAAGGCACGCACGCCGACCTGATGCATGCCGACGGACTTTATGCCCGCCTGTGGCGCATGCAGGAAAGCACTGCCGGGTGGAAGTTGTAGGGGAAAGGTGTTATATAAGAATAGGAAAGCCGATGGCTTTTGCCCGCTTGCCTACTTGTTCGCTTGTAAGCTTGCCAATTCCTCCGCCATTTCCCGCGCCAGCCGGTCGGTTTCGATGTAGTCCTCGTAGGTGGGGTGGGGGATGAAGGGAGCTTTCTGCATCACGCTTTCGATGATGCGGGGCATGTCCAGGAAGCCGATGCGCTCGTGCAGGAAAGCGGCCACGGCCACCTCGTTGGCGGCGTTGAGCACGCAGGGGGTGTTGCCGCCCCGGCGCATGGCCTCGTAGGCGAGTGCCAGGTTGCGGAAGCGGTCGGGGTCGGGCTGTTCGAAGGTGAGTTGCGGGCAGGCGGCGAAGTCGAGCCGTCCGAAAGAGGTGGCGATGCGGTCGGGGTAGGTGAAGGCGTAGAGGATGGGCAGCTTCATGTCCGGCACGCCCAGCTGCGCCTTGACGGCTCCGTCGGCAAACTGCACCATGGAATGGATGACCGACTGCGGATGCACCACCACCTCGATTTGCCCGGGCTTCATGCCGAAGAGCCACTGCGCCTCGATGACCTCGAAGCCTTTGTTCATCATGCTGGCCGAGTCGATGGTGATTTTTGCCCCCATGCTCCAGTTGGGATGCTTCAAGGCCTGCGCCGGGGTGGCGCGACGCAGCTCGTCCAGCGTGCAGGTGCGGAAAGGACCGCCCGATGCCGTGAGGATGACCTTCTCTACCGGGTTGCCCGCCTCACCCGCCAGGCATTGGAAGATGGCCGAATGTTCCGAGTCCACCGGCACGATGGGCGCGTGGTGCTCCGCCGCAAGCCGCCCCACGAGGTCGCCTGCCACCACGAGTGTCTCCTTGTTGGCCAGGGCGATGCGTTTGCCCGCCCGGATGGCGCGGATGGTGGGTTGCAGCCCCGCGTAGCCTACCATGGCGGTGAGCACGATGTCCGCCGCGTCCATGCCCGCCACCTGCGCGATGGCATCCGCCCCGGCATACACTTTCATGGGCAGGTCGGCCAGGGCATCTTTTACCTTGGTATAATGTTGTTCGTTGGCGATGACTACCACCTCGGGGTGGAAGGTGCGGGCCTGCTCGATGAGGCGGTCGGCCTGGTTGCCCGCCGTGAGGGCGTACACTTCGAACCGGTCGGGATGCTGCCCGATGACCTCCAGGGCCTGCGTGCCGATGGAGCCGGTGGAACCGAGTATGGTGATGGACTTCATGATGATTCAGCTACGAGTAAACGGGTAGACAAGGATTGGCATTGAACAATTGCTTTAGAACACGATCACGTCCTCCGGGTCGATGGCGTGGCCGTTGTTCCACAATTCGAAGTAGAAAGGCTTCCCTGCTCTGTCGGCCTCGCCGGTCAGGGCGATGGCCTCGCCGGCGTGTACGATGTCGCCCGCCTTTTTCAGCAGGCGGGTGTTGTTCTGATAGATGGAGAGGTAGTTGCCTTCGTGTTGCACGTGGACAACCCAGCCGTGGTCGAAGCTGTAGTCGGCATATACCACCGTGCCGTCGAGCACGCTCAGCACGCTTTCGCCCGGCGAGGTGAGGATGGACACCCCGTAGGCCTGCCCGAGCGCGTCGAAGTGCTGCTGCACGATGCCCCGCACGGGGCGGAAGAACACGTAGGTGTCGTTCTTGGGGGTGGCGTTGCTCAGCACGGCGAGGTTGTATTTCTCCTCTTGCTCGAACCGCGCCACGAACTGCCGTTCGCGTTCGCTCTGCTCGATGCCCGGCACGTCTTTTTTGTCGATGATGACGACGGAGTCCAGCGGCTTGATGGCGGAAGTGTCCAGGTTGCCCGCTATGACGTCGCGGATGACATTCAGGTAGGCCATTTGCCTATCCATCTGCGTTTGCAGCGAGTCGGCACGCATGGATTCGGCGATGACCGTCTCGCGGTTGCCCTCGTCGCCGTAGCCCGGCAGGTAATAGCGCAGGGGGGTGATATAGATGAGCACCGCCAGGATGAGGAAAGTGACGATGATGAACACGCACACGTACAAGAAGATGGAGAGCCGCGACAGCCGCACGTGCCACGCTTCCTCCAGCGTGTTCTCGTCCAGCACCGAGATGCGGTACTTGAACCGCATCCGGTCGAAAAAGTCCTGGTTGTTTTGTCCTCGTCTTCCCACGTGTGTGTCGTTACGCAAAGGTTGCGCAAAAGTAACGATTTTCTGAAAGAAATGCAACCCCAAACGGTTCTCAACCCTTTTTTGCCGTCGCCGGATTTCTCCCTTTTCAGAAGTGGTAAAACACGGAGGCGGCCACGCGCTGGTTGGCAGCCCAGTAGTTGCCTGCGGTGCGGCCGTCGGCCTGCAGCGTGCCGTATTGCACCGCCGTGTAGTTGTATTCCAGGTTAAAAGACAGCTTGGGCAGGTTGAAGCTGCCGAACACCGCCGCCCGCCAGAAGCGGTCCGCATACGTCTGCGAGGCGGCGTAGAAGCCGCGTCCGTACACCGAGTACCGCCCGTCGACCGCCGCCAGCGCGTCGCTCGTGCCGAGGTTCTGCGCGAAGCCCGCGAACATGCCCACGCGCCATTTCTTGCCATACGTCACGTTGACCCACGACGACAGCAGGTTGAAGTTCGTGTAGTCCACCGCCTTGCCCTCCGCGTCCACGCGGCTCGCGCCGTAGCCGTTGAGCATGGTGTAGTCGCTCATGTTCTGCCCCCACAGCACCTTGGCCTTCACGGCCAGGCGGTCGGCCCGGTAATGCGCGTAGGCCAGCGCGCTGAAGGAGGTGTGCATCACCCCGAGGGGCTTGATGGTTTTCGTGTCGAAGCCCGCGCCGCCCGTCCAATGCTCCGTGTGCACCTCCGCGCCGAGGTACACGTCGGGCAGCAGGGCCCGCTTCATGAACACGGGCGAGGTGATGGTGGCCGAGGGGTCGGCCGGGTCGGGGCCTTGCGAGGAATACTGCATCTGGTAGGCCGCCGCCACCGTGAGCTTCCACGCGTCGGCGGGGCGGTAGTCGTAGCGCACTTGCGGGCTGCGGTTGAAGGGCTGGGAAGGGTGCGCCCGTGTTGAGCGACACCACGGTGGGCGACAGCGTGGCGTAGAGCGGATGCCACGTCTGCCCGATGAGCAGGTCCGACTTCGCCCACGTGAAGCGGGCGTAGGCCTGCCGCAGGCGGAGCAGGAAGTAGGTGCTGCCCGTGCCCGCGAAGTCGGCTTCCACCTTAGCCGAGGTGGCCGCCCCCAGCATGCGCGGCCCCACGGCATCGAGCCCCAGGCGGGTGCACACGCTTATCAGCTCGGCATCGGGCGCGGCGTTCTTGTCCGCCCCCGTTTCCGCGTCGGGCTCCACCGGCTTGGGGGCCACGTGGAATACGCCGTCGATGGACTGCTCGTTTTGCCGGCTGTTGTAGTAGAACTCGTTGCGCACGAAGCCGTAAAAGTCCAGCTTCGGCTTGTCGGCCTTGTCGGCCGCCCGCACCCCCGCCGCGCACAGGCACAGCAGGCAGGCGCACCATTTCGCATATCTCATAATCCCATCATGCTGAAAAACGGATGCAAAAGTAAGAAGATTTCAGATTTCGGAAATCCGGATTGTTTCCGCAGATCGGATTTACGCGGATTGCGGGCGGAAGGTGCTTCGTCCCGGCATCCATTTCTCCGAAGTTTATCCGGATTGTTTCCCGCAGATGGCGCAGATTTTTTACGGGCGGATTTCGGCATCCATTTCTCCGAAGTTTATCGGATTTTTCCCGCAGATGGCGCGGTCCCTGTCCGGCAATTTCTCCGAAGTTTATCCGGATTGTTTCCCGCAGATGGCGCAGATTTACGCGGATTGCGGGCGGGAGGTGCTTCGTCCCGGCATCCATTTCTCCGAAGTTTATCTGGATTGTTCGGATTGCGGGCGGTCATACCGGCATCCAAAATTTCCGTTATACCGGAAGAAAATTTCTTGTATACCGGAAGAAAATTTCCGGTATACTGGAAGTTTTTTTCCGGTATACGGGAAATTTCCGGCTGGTATACCGGCGGTTTTCATCTGGTATAGCGGCGGATTTCATCTGGTATAGCGGCGGATTTCATGCGGACGTGCGGGCTTGGACGTAGCAGATTTTTCATGCTTCCCGGAGTCCGTCAATCCCTTGGAACACGCCGTAGGCTTCCTCGATGGTCGTGATGCCGGAGAAGACGATGGAGCGGCGGCCGTCCTGCTCGCGCAGCTTGCAGCGGTAGGGGTTTTGCGTGGCGTAGCGCAGCAGGGCGCCGAATCAGCCGCCGCTCGAAGGCGAGGAGCTCGTCCTCGCGCTCGATGCTGTCCAATTCGCGGTAGAGGCTCATGCGTTCGGGCACGTTCTCTACGTAGTCGCCGGGGAACATCAGTTCCATGTCGGTCTCCACCTGGCAGTCGGTCACGTAGGCGGCCGTGCCGGTGGAGGCGGGCTCGTCGGCGTAGAGGTCGGCAAATTCGTCGTTCTTCAGTTCGAGCACGGCCTCGTTGAGTATCTTCTGGTAGGTGTCGTAGCCCAGGTCGGCGATGAAGCCGCTCTGCTCGGCGCCCAGCATGTTGCCCGCCCCGCGTATGTCGAGGTCCTGCATGGCGATGTTGAAGCCGCTTCCCAGCTCGGCGAAGGTTTCGATGGCTTGCAGGCGGCGGCGTGCGTCGGTGGGCAGCAGGCTGAGGTCGGGGGCGAGCAGGTGCAGGTCGCTCAGGCCGTGAAGTAGTGCGCGCTGTTGATGATGATGGTGTTGGCGTTGGGGATGTCGATGCCCGACTCGATGATGGTGGTGGAGACGAGTACGTCGTAGTCGTAATTCACGAACCCGAGGATGATTTTCTCCAGCTCCTCCGGGGCATCTGCCCGTGCCCCACGGCCACGCGGCAGCCGGGCACGAGCCGCTCGATCATGCTGCGTATGTTCTCGATGTTCTGCACGCGGTTGTTCACGATGAATACCTGCCCGTTGCGGCTCATCTCGAGCTGTATGGCCTCGGCGTATGACGTCTTCGTCGAAGGTGTGCAGCTCGGTCTGTATGGGTAGCGGTTGGGCGGCGGCGTCTGGATGACCGAGAAGTCGCGGGCTCCCAGCAGGGAAAACTGCAGGGTGCGGGGGATGGGGGTGGCCGTCAGGGTGAGCGTGTCCACATTGACTTCAGCTGGCGGAGCTTCTCCTTCGTGGCCACGCCGAACTTCTGCTCCTCGTCGATGATGAGCAGCCGAGGTCGTGGAATTTGACCGACTTGCCGATGAGCTTGTGGGTGCCCACGATAATGTCCACTTCCCCTCCGCCAGGTCTTTCAGCACTTCCTTCGTCTTTTGGGCGAGCGGGCGCGGCTGAGGTATTCCACCCGCAGGGGAAGTTCTTCAGCCGCTTGCTGAAGGTCTGGTAGTGCTGGTACGCCAACACGGTGGTGGGTACGAGCACGGCCACCTGCTTGTTGTCGGCGCGGCCTTGAAGGCGGCGCGGATGGCCACTTCCGTCTTGCCGAAGCCCACGTCGCCACACATGAGGCGGTCCATGGGCACCGGGCTCTCCATGTCGGCTTTCACGGCCTGCGTGGCTTTCACCTGGTCGGGTGTGTCCTCATAGAGGAAGCTGGCCTCCAGCTCGTGCTGCAAGAAACTGTCGGGACTGAAGGCAAAACCTTTCTCCTGACGCCGCAGGGAATAGAGCTTGATGAGGTCGCGGGCGATGTCCTTGATTTTTGTCTTCGTGCGCTCCTTCAGCCGTTCCCAGGCGCCGCTGCCTAGCTTGTTGAGCCGGGGCGGCTCGCCTTCCTTCCCTTTGTATTTCGAGATGCGGTTATGGGGCGTGAATGGATGGACGAAGATGATGTCGTCGTTCTGATAGATGATTTTGATAACCTCCTGCATGGTGTCGCCATTGGGGATGCGCACCAGCCCGCCGAACTTTCCCACGCCGTGGTCCACGTGAACCACGTAGTCGCCCACCTTGAACTGGTTCAGCTCCTTGAGGGTCATCACCACCTTGCCCGCCCGCGAGCGGTCGGTGCGCAGCTGGAACTTGTGGAAGCGTTCGAACAGCTGGTGGTCGGTGTAGCAGGCCAGCTTCACGTCGTGGTCGATGAAGCCCTCGTGCAGGGTGTTCTTCACCGCCTGGAAGGTGATGTTGTCGCCCCGGTCGGCGAATATGGCGGCAATGCGGTCGGTCTGCTTCACGCTGTCGCTCAATATGTAGATGTGGTATGACTTGGCGAGCAGCTCCTTCAGGTTGTCGGCCACGAGGTCGAAGTTCTTGTGGAACACGGCCTGCGGGGAAGTGTGCCACTCGATGGCCGCGTCCGCCGCGAGGTGCTTGCTGCGTGCGCGGAGCAGGCTGCGGAAGCCCCGTGTGTGTTGCACGAACTCGGCCTTGTCAATCTGTTTCAGCCGTATCTGTTCTTCCGTGTCCTTGCCTTTGTCCAAGGCTTCGAGGAAGAGGGCATCGATGCGGTCGGCGGTGAAGTCGTAGTTGGCGTAGCCCACCCACGTGTCCGGCCGGATGAACTGAAAGAAGGAGACGAACGACGATGGCTTGCTCCGCTTCAGGTCGGGGATAATCGACACCTCTTTCAGTTGCTCCTGCGACAGCTGCGTCTCAATGTCGAAGATGCGTATCGACTCTATCTCATCGCCGAAGAAGTCGCAGCGGAAAGGCAACTCATACGAATAGGAGAACACGTCCACAATGCCCCCTCGCACCGAGAACTGCCCCGGCTCGTACACGAAGTCCACCCGTTGGAATCCGTACTCCGCCAAGGTCTCGGCAATGAAGTCGATGCTCACGCTTTCGCCTACCTTCAGCTGCAGCATTTGTTTCTTGATTTCCGTGGAGGCTACCACTTTCTGCATGACGGCTTCGGGCGAACTGACCACGATGCAAGGCCGCTCGTTGCTCGAAAGCCGGTTGAGCACCTCGGTGCGCAGTATCTCGTTGGCCGCGTCGAGCTGCGAGAGCTTGTTGGCGCGCTTGTACGAGGAGGGGAAGTAAAACACCTCGTCGGGGGCGAACAGGTGCTTCAGGTCGTTGTAGAGGTAGGCCGCCCGCTCGCTGTCGTCTTCTATCAGCAGCAGGTGATGGGGCATGGCCTTGAAGAGCGACGCAGCCGCCAAGGCAAAGGACGACCCGCTCAAGCCGCCCAGCCGCACGTTCGGCTTGGACGAACGCGCCCAGCCCGCCAACTCTTCCATGCGGGGATGGCGGGCATAAATCTCTTGAAATTCGGAAAGGTTCAAAATGCTTGATTTTTTGGGATTGCAAAGATATAAAATCCGCATCGTATAACCGATGCCCCGGGGCGGGAAAGTGCGGTGGCGAGGTGCCGCGCCGCGCCTCCGGCATCTCCCCTATCCCGCTCAATGCAAGCGTGATGACGGCGAAATGCGAGGAAATGTGTGCGGAGATTTGGTAGATACGTCCAAAAGCACTACTTTTGCACCATGGGTAAGTCCTACACGACCAGCTCCCTTTGAACTCCCCCAGGGCCTGACCGCAGCAAGGGTAAAAGGTTGTAGCGGTGCGATGTAGATAGCTTACCCTCTTTTTTTTGCCCTCCCCGCGTGGCAGGCGGCCCGTGGCTGACAGTTCGTAGCCTGCGGCGGGTCGTATCCCCCAATCCGTCACATTTATTTGCATAGTCCGTTGCTTTTTCGTATTTTGCACCCGTGAATGACGAAGGGCGCATGATGTGGCAGAAGCCGTTTGGCTGGCATTTGCGCCGTGTGGACACATACAGGGTAACTTATGGAAAAGGAAAAGCTGGAATTGGAGTATTCCCTCAAGTCGGCTTCGCTCAATGTGTTGTGGAGCATGGTGGGTACCGCCTACGGGCTGGCTGAATGGTTTGCCGAGAAAGTGGATGCTGTGGGCGACCGCTACGTGTTCGGTTGGAAAGGGTATGACGAGGCAGCCGTGTTGCTGGAGGAGAAACCGCAGGAATACATACGTTTCCAATGGGAATACGATGCGGGCACGGAGTATTATTTTGAAATCCGCGTCGTGCGGCACGAGTTGTCCAACGCCCTCACCCTGCTGGTGACTGTGTTCGTGGAACCGTCCGAGCACGATGACGAGGTGCTCATGTGGAACAAGCACGTGGAAAATCTGTGCCGGAAGCTGGGCGTGTAGCACCACGGCGGGCGGCATATCGACACGAAAGGCGCAAAGGACCGCGGCTTACGGGCAACCGTGCCGCGCCAGTCCTTTGCGCCTTTCGCTGTCATGGGGCGCACCCTTCGAAGGATAGCTTTACAACGCCACCTTCACCGCCTCGCGTCCTACCTTTATTATATAGGAGCCTTGCGGCAGGGCGATGCGGTGCTCCGTGGTACTCAATACGTGTCGTCCCTGCATGTCGTACACGTGCACCTCGGGGTTGCCCGCCAGGTGGAGGCGCACCTCTCCGCCTGCCACGGTGACGCTCCCGGCGAGGGAGGGCGTGCCGATGCCCGTGTTTCCCAGGGGGCGGTAGTCCGTGAAGTAGCCACACCGCCGCCGTTTTGTAGGCCTCGATGCTCCCCGCGGGCACGTACACCGGGATGGTGTTGTCCACGTCCCCGAACGCGTCTTCACTGCCGATGGAGGGCGGTGTTGCCGCCCGCACGGTCAGCTCTTCCAGCCCCGTGCAGCCGTAGAGGAAAGCGTTCCCGATGCTCTTCACGCCCTCGGGCAGGGTGAGGGAGGTGAGGCCGGTGCACCAGCCGAGGAAAACGTCCCCGATGCTCTCCAGCCCCTCGGGCAGGGTGAGGGAGGTGAGGCCGAAGCAACTGCTGAGGAACTCGCCCCCCCACGCTCTTCAGCCCGTCGGGCAGGGTGAGGGAGGTGAGGCCCCGGCAACCGATGAGGAAGCCCTCGCCCACGCTCTCCAGCCCCCGGGCAGGGTGAGGGAGGTCAGCCCCCGGCATTCGCCGAGGAAGCCGTCGCCCACGCTGGTCAGCCCGTCGGGCAGGGTGGCGGAGGTGAGGCTTTCGCAAAAGTTGAGGAAGCCGTGTCCCACGCTGGTCAGCCCCTCGGGCAGGGTGATGGAGGTGAGGGCGTGGCAATTGCTGAGAAATTGTCCCCGATGCCCGTCACGCCTTCCATGACCACGGCGGTGCGGATGGCGTCGGCGTGTTCTTCCCACGGGCTGTCCCACACCTCGTAGCCCGCCACCTCCCCCGTGCCGCTCAGGGTGAGCGTGCCGTCGGCGGTGAGATACCACGCTACGTTGCTGCCGTCCCCCTCCGCGCCGCACGTGCCGTGGGCCACGGTGCCGATGGGCAGGTACGTGTCGAAGTAGTCCCACACCGCCGCCGTTTTGTAGGCCTCGATGCTCCCCGCGGGCACGTACACCGGGATGGCGTGGTCCACCTCCCCGAACGCGCCGTAGCTGCCGAGGACGGGCGGTGTCGCCACCGGCGCGGTCAGCTCTTGCAGCCCCGTGCATCCATAGGAAACCGTCGCCCGCCACCGTCAGCCCCCCGGGCAGGGTGACGGAGGCGAGGCTTTCGCAATCGCTGAGGAACCCGTCGCCTATGCCCGTCAGCCCCTCGGGCAGGGTGAGGGAGGTGAGGCTTCCGCAAAAGTTGAGGAAATCGCCGCCCACGCTCTCCAGCCCCTCGGGCAGGGTGACGGAGGTGAGGTTATCGCACCAGTTGAGGAACGTGTTCCCGATGCCCGTCACCCCTTCGCCCACCACGGCGGTGCGGATGGCCGGCAGGTAGTTTTGCCAAGGCTGCACGCCGTAGGCGAAGTCCGCCACCGCCCCCGTGCCGCTCAGGGTGAGCGTGCTGTCGCTGGTGAGCACCCAGGTAATGTTACTGCCGTCCCCCTCCGCGCCGCACGTGCCGGAGGCGAGGGTCGTTTGCCCCCACGCCTGCGCGAGGGCCAGGCAGATGACTGCCAGTAGTGATAGTTGCCGTTTCATATAGGAATGTTTGAATGGTTGATGGTATTACAACGCCACCTTCACCGCCTCGCGTCCTACCTTTATTATATAGGAGCCTTGCGGCAGGGCGATGCGGTGCTCCGTGGTACTCAATACATGTCGTCCCTGCATGTCGTACACGTGCACCTCGGGGTTGCCCGCCAGGTGGAGGCGCACTTCTCCGCCTGCCACCGTGACGCTCCCGGCGAGGGAGGGCGTGCCGATGCCCGTGTTTCCCAGGGGGCGGTAGTCCGTGAAGTAGCTCCACACCGCCGCCGTTTTGTAGGCCTCGATGCTACCGGCGGGCACGTACACCGGGATGGTGTTGTCCACCCAGTAGAACGCGTCTTCACTGCCGATGGAGGGCGGTGTCGCCGCCCGCACGGTCAGCTCTTCCAGCCCCGTGCATCCATAGAGGAAACCGTCGCCCGCCACCGTCAGCCCGGCGGGCAGGGTGAGGGAGGTGAGGCCCCGGCAACCGACGAGGAAGCCGCCGCCCACGCTCTCCAGCCCCTCGGGCAGGGTGACGGAGGTGAGGGAGGAGCACCCGCCGAGGAACGTGTCCCCTGCACTCTCCAGCCCCTCGGGCAGGGTGACGGAGGCGAGGGCGGTGCAACCGTAGAGGAACCCGTGTCCCACGCTCGTCACGTCCCCGGGCAGGGTGACGGAGGCGAGGCTTTCGCAATCGCTGAGGAACCCGTCGCCTATGCCCGTCAGCCCCCCGGGCAGGGTGAGGGAGGAGAGGGAGGTGCAATAAGCGAGGAACCCTTCCCCCACGCTCTCAAGGTTTCGGGCAGGGTGATGGAGTCGAGGCTCGGACAACCGTAGAGGAAGTTGTTCCCGATGCCCGTCACGCCTTCGCCCACCACGGCGGTGCGGATGGAGGCCCTGTGCGCTTGCCACGGCTGCGCGCCTAATTTGAAGTCCGCCACCTCCCCCGTGCCGCTCAGGGTGAGCGTGCCGTCGGCGGTGAGGTACCATATAATATTGCTGCCGTCCCCCTCCGCGCCGCACGTGCCGTGGGCCACGGTGCCGATGGGCAGGTACGTGTCGAAGTAGTCCCACACCGCCGCCCCGGCGTATGCCGGGATGCTGCCCGCTGGCACGTACACCGGGATGGCGTTGTCCACGCCCTCGAACGCGCCGTTGCTGCCCACGGCGGGCGGTGTGGCCGCGAGCACGGTCAGCTCTTTCAGCCCCGTGCAAAGGCTTAGGAAATAGTCCCCCGCGCTCTCCAGCCCCTCGGGCAGGGTGAGGGAGGTGAGGCCCCGGCAACCGATGAGGAATGCGTGTCCCACGCTCTCCAGCCCCCCGGGCAAGGTGAGGGAGGTCAGCCCCGTGCATTCGTAGAGGAAGTAGTCGCCCACGCCCGTCAGCCCCCCGGGCAAGGTGAGGGAGGTGAGGCCGGTGCAATAAGCGAGGAAGTCGCTGCCCACGCTCGTCAGCCCCTCGGGCAGGGTGACGGAGGTCAGCCCCCGGCATTCGCCGAGGAAGCCGTCGCCCACGCTCGTCAGCCCGTCGGGCAGGGTGACGGAGGTGAGGCTTTCGCAAAAGCTGAGGAACCAGTTCCCGATGCGCGTCACGCCTTCGCCCACCACGGCGGTGCGGATGGCCGACAGGTATGCTTCCCACGGCTGCGTGCCGTATTCGAAGTCCGCCACCGCCCCCGTGCCGCGGAGGGTGAGCGTGCTGTCGCTGGTGAGCACCCAGGTAATGTTGCCGCCGCCTTCTTCCGCGCCGCACATGCCGGAGGCAACGACTGTCGGGATGGGGCGGTAGTCCGTGAAGTAGCTCCACACCGCCGCCGTTTTGTAGGCCGCTTCACTCCCCGCTGGCACGTACACCGGGATGGTGTTGCTCACGCCCTCGAACGCGCCGTTGCTGCCCACGGCGGGCGGTGTGGCCACCGGCACGGTCAGCTCTTTCAGCCCCGTGCATCCATAGAGGAAACCGTCGCCCGCCACCGTCAGCCCCTCGGGCAGGGTGAGGGAGGTCAGCCCCCTGCAACTGCTGAGGAAATACTCCCCCGCGCTCTCCAGCCCCTCGGGCAGGATGACGGAGGGGAGGCTCTCGCACCAGCGGAGGAAATGGTCCCCCACGCTCCTCAGCCCGGCGGGCAGCTCTATCGAGGTGAGGCTCATGCAACTGCTGAGGAAATAGTCCCCCACGCCCGTCAGCCCCCCGGGCAGGGTGAGGGCGGTCAGCCCCGTGCAACTGTAGAGGAAACAATTTCCCACGCTCGTCAGCCCGTCGGGCAGGGTGAGGGAGGTCAGCCCCGTGCAATCGCTGAGGAAATAGGCCCCCACGCTCTCCAGCCCGTCGGGCAGGGTGAGGGAGGTGAGGCTTTCGCAAAAGTTGAGGAAATACGCCCCCGCGCTGGTCAGCCCCCCGGGCAGGGTGAGGGCGGTCAGCTCCCTGCATTCATAGAGGAAATAGTTCCCCGCGCTCTTCAGCCCGTCGGGCAAGGTGATGGAGTCGAGGCTCGGACAACCGTAGAGGAAGTTGTCCCCGATGCGCGTGATGCCGTCGCCAATGACGGCGGTGCGGATGGCGGACAAGTGTGCTTGCCAAGGCTGCGCGCCGTAGGTGAAGTTCGCCACCGCCCCCGTGCCGCTCAGGGTGAGCGTGCCGTCGTCGGTGAGCGTCCAGGTAATGTGGGTGCCGTCGCCCTCCGCGCCGCACGTGCCGGAGGCAACGACTGTCGGGATGGGGCGGTAGTCCGTGAAGTAGCTCCACCCCGCCGCCGTTTTGTAGGCCGCTTCACTCCCCGCGGGCACGTACACCGGGATGGTGTTGTTCACACCGTTGAACGCGCCGTTGCTGCCGAGGGCGGGCGGTGTGGCCACCGGCACGGTCAGCTCTTGCAGCCCCGTGCATCCATAGAGGAACAAGCTGCCCGCGCTCTCCAGCCCGTCGGGCAGGGTGACGGAGGTCAGCCCCTTGCATTCGTAGAGGAAATAGTTCCCCACGCTCGTCAGCCCGTCGGGCAGGGTGAGGGAGGTCAGCCCCATGCAATGGATGAGGAAGTTGTCGCCCACGCTCGTCAGCCCCCCGGGCAAGGTGAGGGAGGTGAGGCCGGAGCACCAGCCGAGGAAATTGTCCCCCACGCTCTCCAGCCCCTCGGGCAGGGTGACGGAGGTGAGGTTATTGCACCAGCAGAGGAACCAGTCCCCGATGCCCGTCACCCCTTCGCCCACCACGGCGGTGCGGATGGTGGCCAGGTATGTTTGCCAAGGCTGCGTGTTGTGGGTGAAGTCCGCCACCGCCCCCGTGCCGCTCAGGGTGAGCGTGCTGTCGCTGGTGAGCGTCCACGTGATGTGGGTGCCGTCGCCCTCCGCGCCGCACGTGCCGGAGGCGAGGGTCGTTTGCCCCCACGCCTGCACGATGGCCAGGCAGAGGGCTGCCAGGAATAAAAATCGCCTTTTCATATAAGATAATTTAAATGGTTGATAGTAAACAGATTGTATTAAACGGCACGACCGGCCGCGCCTCTCCCCGGGGAGGGGGGAAAACGATCGGCTCGATCGACGCGTTTGATCGGCTCGATCGATGCGTTTGATCGAGCCGATCAACTCGTTTGATCGAGCCGATCAACTTCATCGATCGGCTCGATCGAATTCATCGAACGAGCCGATCGATTCCGGGTGTCCTCGCCGGGCCGCGGGGAAGCTCCCTATTGGCCTCCCCCCGCGCCCTGCTCCGTGCCGTCCGACTTGGGCACGTACATCTTCTCCATCTTCGCAGCGGAGATGCGCGTCCGCATGGCCGTCCCCGGGAAGAACACGGCACGCTTGTTGCTCACCTTGTCCGGCGTGGCCTTCTCTTCCGTGTCCGCCCCTTCGCAGCTCACCTTCACCGCGAAGTAGCCCAGGTCGCCATACGACACCGTGAAGCCCATCTCCAGGAACTCCATCGTCTTCTCAAACGTGCGGTTCACCGCCAGGCGCACCTCGTCCGGCTCCACCGTCATAGCGTCCGACACCGCCTTGAGCAACTGCTCCAGCGAGATGGTTCCCCGCGACTTCGCGTTGATGTAATACTTCTTCGGCCCCTCCGGGTCCTGGGGGTTCCGCTTCTGGATAACTCTGTATTGAATACTCATGATGCAATACTTTTAAAGGGTTAGACAATAAATTTATATGGGACAAATATAACGCCTTTTTCCGGAACGGCAAGGCGTTGGCGCAAAAAAAATCACTACCTTTGCCCCGCCGTCCCCCCAACGCCGTCCCCCGGCGCGGCGGGAGGCCGAACCATCAAACAGCAAAACGACTATGCACAACCAATTCATTACGCGCGACATCGCCTACGTGGGCGTGAACGACCGCCAGAAACACAAGTTCGAGAACATGCTCCCCCTGCCCCTCGGCGTGTCCTACAACGCCTATCTGATAACAGACGGCAAGACCGCCCTGGTCGACACCGTGGACGCGTCCTCCGGCGACGAGTTCATCGCCAAGATACGCGCCGTCCTCGCCGGGAAACCCCTCGACTATCTTATAATCAACCACATGGAGCCCGACCATTCCGGCTCCATCCGCCTGCTGCGCCAGCACTTTCCCGACGTGGTGCTGGTGGGCAACGCCAAGACGCTCGCCATGGTCGAAGGTTATTACGGACTGGCCGGCAACACCCTCGAGGTGCGCGACGGCGACACCCTCACCCTCGGCCGCCACGAACTGCGCTTCTACCTCACCCCCATGGTGCACTGGCCCGAGACCATGATGACGCTCGACCTGGCGGACGGCGTGCTCTTCTCCGGCGACGCCTTCGGTTGCTTCGGCGCGCTCAACGGCGCGGTGCTCGATGCCGACATGGATGTTTCCCCCTATTGGGACGAGATGGTGCGCTACTACGCCAACATCGTGGGCAAGTACGGCTCTCCCGTGCAAAAGGCCTTGCAGAAGATGGCGGGCGAGCCTTTCACCACCGTGTGCAGCACCCACGGGCCCGTATGGCGCGAGCACCTGCCCCGCGTCGTGGAGATGTACGACAAAATGAGCCGTTACGAGCCGCTGGAAGACGGCGTGGTGGTGGCCTACGGCTCCATGTACGGCCACACCGAACGCATGGCCGAGGCCGTGGCGCAAGGGCTGGCCGGCGCGGGCGTGCGGCGCGTGGTGGTGCACAACGTGTCGAAGAGCGACCCCTCCGACATCCTGCGCGACATATTCAAATACAAGGGATTGGTCATCGGTTGCCCCACGTACTCCAACGAGCTGTATCCCGAGGTGGACTCGCTCGTGCGCAAGCTGGAGCTGCGCGGGGTGAAAGGCCGCGTGTTCGGCTACTTCGGCTCGTTCACCTGGGCGGGCGCCGCGGTCAAACGCCTGGCCGCCTTCGCCGAAGGCATGGGCTGGCCCACCGCCGGCATCGCCCCCGAAGCCAAGCAAGCCCCCACCGACGACATCTACGACGCCTGCCTCGCCTTAGGCGCACGCGTGGCGGAGATGGTAAGGAACAATGGACAATGAACAATGAATAATGAACAATGAACATGACCAGCCTGCCATCAGGCCGTCACTGCTCATTGTTCATTGTTCATTATTCATTGTTAATTACATATCGCCTATGTATAACGGTTTTGTTCGTATAGCGGCAGCGGTGCCGCAACTGAGGGTGGCCGATTGCACCTTCAATACGGGGCAGGTCGTGGCTCTTGCCCAGCAGGCGGAGCACGAGCGCGTGCAGGTGGTGTGCTTCCCGGAGCTGTGCCTCACGGGATATACCTGTGGCGACCTCTTCCACCAGCAGCACTTGCTGCAGGAGGCCGAGCGGTCGCTTTCGCGCCTGCTCGCCGAGAGCCTGGCGCTCACCCCCGCGCTCATCGTGGGCATGCCCGTCAGGGTAGGGGCGCACCTCTACAACGCGGCGGTCGTCGTGCAGGGCGGGCACGTGCTCGGCGCAGTGCCCAAGACTTTCATCCCCAACCACCGCGAGTTCTACGAGAAGCGGTGGTTTACTTCGGGCGCGTCCGCTCCCGGGGAGGTGCATCTGGCGGGACACCGCGTGCCCTTCGGCACGCGCCTGCTCTTCACCGACCGCGCCTTCACCTTTGCCATCGAGGTGTGCGAGGACTTGTGGGCGCCCATCCCCCCCTCGTCGCACTACGCGCTGCACGGGGCGGAGGTGCTCTTCAACCTCTCGGCCAGCAACGAGCTGGTAGGCAAGCAGGCCTACCGCAAGGAGCTTGTCGGGCAGCAGTCGGCACGTTGCCTGGCGGCATACGTCTACGCTTCGGCGGGCGTGGGCGAATCGACCACCGACCTCGTGTTCGCAGGCAACGCCCTCATCGCCGAGAACGGTGCCATGCTGGCCGAGTCCGCGCGCTTCAAGCCCGAGTCGCAGCTCATCGTGGCCGACGTGGACGTGGAACGCCTCCAAGCCGAACGCCTGCGCAGCACCGACTTCGAACAAGTGCCTCCCGGCGATGCCTACCGGGTGGTGGAGCTGGAGGAAGCACACCACAAGACCTTCACGCTGAAGCGCACCATCGGCAAGGCTCCCTTCCTGCCCCCGGCGGAGAAGCGCGACGAGCACTGCGGCGACCTGTATGCCATCCAGGCGGCGGGACTGGCCAAGCGGTGGCAGCACACGGGCGCACGCACCCTGGTGCTGGGCATATCGGGCGGGCTGGACTCCACGCTCGCCCTCCTCGTGTGTGTGCGGGCAGCCGACCTGCTGGGCTACGACCGCGGGCGGGTCATCGGCATTACCATGCCCGGCTTCGGCACGACCGACCGCACCTACACCAACGCCCTGGGGCTGATGCAGTCGCTGGGCATTGCGGTGAGGGAGATATCCGTCCGCGAAGCCTGCCTGCAACACTTCAAGGACATCGGCCACGACGTGCAGGTGCACGACGTCACCTACGAGAACGCGCAGGCGCGCGAGCGCACGCAGATCCTCATGGACGTGGCCAACCAGGAGGGCGGCCTCGTCATCGGCACGGGCGACCTCTCCGAGCTGGCGCTCGGCTGGGCCACCTACAACGGCGACCACATGTCCATGTACGCCGTGAACAGCGAGCGTGCCCAAGACCCTGGTGCGCTATGTGGTCGGGTGGCTGGCCGACCGGCTGGGAGGCGAGACGGGGCGCATCCTGAAGGACGTGCTCGACACGCCCGTGAGCCCCGAGCTGCTGCCCGCCGACCCGCAAGGCCACATCGCGCAGAAGACCGAGGACCTGGTAGGCCCTTACGAGCTGCACGACTTCTTCCTGTATTACCTGTTGCGCTTCGGTTTCACGCCCGAAAAGATATATTTCCTGGCGCACGAGGCCTTTAAGGGCGACTACACCGATGCCGAGATACGCAAGTGGCTGCGCACGTTCCTGCGCCGCTTCTTCGCGCAGCAGTTCAAGCGGTCGTGCATGCCCGACGGGCCGAAGGTGGGCTCCGTAGCCCTCTCGCCCCGTGGCGACTGGCGCATGCCGAGCGATGCGGTGGCGTTCACCCTTCAAGGCTGAGCGGATAAGCGCACGTCATCACATTAGCACATTATCGTATTATCACATTATCACATTAAAAGCATGTTAGAAAAGACATTCCTGAACAACACTTTGGAGAACTGGGGTATTTCCGTGCTGATTATCGTCGGCGCGTTGTTGTTGAACAAACTCATCCAGATACTGAACCGCCGCGTGTTCCGCCGCCTGGCGGCACGGGCGCGGAGCAGTTTCATCGACATCCTGCTCGACTCGTTGGAGTCGCCCGTGCTGTTCGGCGTGATGATTGTGGCCGTGGTGGTGGCCTTGGGACGGCTGGAACTGGGCGAGACCCCCAACCTCATCAAAGCCTACAAACTGCTCATCACGCTCGACGCGACGTGGTTCTTCGCCCGGTTGCTGGCTTCGCTGCTCGAACGCTCGTTCAAGCACAGAGGGGAGGAGCACGGCGGACACGCCAGAAAACGCCGCCTCGACCCGAAGTTCCTGCCGCTGACCCGGCGCATCGTGCTGATATTCGTGTGGATCATCGGCATCATCACCGGGCTGAAGAACGTGGGTGCCGACCTCGGCGCGATACTCGGCACGCTGGGCATCGGGGGCGCGGCTTTCGCCCTGGCCTCGCAAGACTTGCTGAAGAACCTGCTGGCGGGTGTCACCATCTTCGTGGACCAGCCTTTCCAGCTGGGCGACCGCATCCGCTTCAGCGGGGTGGACGGCATCGTGGAGGACATCGGACTGCGCAGCACCCGCATCCGCACGCTGGACCGCCGCCTGCTCACCATCCCCAACTACCGCATCATGGACGACACCATCGAGAACGTGAACAGCGAACCCATGCGCAAGGTCACGCTCAAGCTGGGCCTCACCTACGACACCACGCCCGACAAGATGAACGAGGCCATGACCCTGCTCCGCACCATCCCGCAGCGCGTGCCGCACGTCAGCCCCGACGACCTGGTGGCAGCCTTCACCGACTTCGGCGACTTCGCCCTCGGCATCACTTTCATTTATTACATAGAAAAGGACGGCGACATCTTCGAGGTCAACTCTGCCGTGGACATGGACATCCTCTCCACGTTCAACGCCGCCGGGCTGAACTTCGCTTTCCCCACGCAGACGGTTTATGTGGAGAAATGATGTGCCAATGTGCCAATGTGCCATGTGTTGATATGCTAATGTGCCAATGTGTTGATATGCTAATGTGTTAATGTGCCAATGTGTTGATTGGGTGATGTGCCAATGAAGACGATGAGGCTTTGGATAATGGGAATGCTGATGGCAGGTCCGTTCCTGACCGGGTGGTCGGCCACGATGGCCGACTTCAAGGCGCGGTGCGAGCAGGCGACCGACGATGCCGACCACCGCGCGGTGCTCGTGGCGGCCGACAGCCTGTTGCGCATGGCCCAAGCCGCCGGGAACAGCTACTACGAAGC
>VOFD01001122.1_pt1 | contig 27477 bp, 27 predicted proteins | sample 5384101 | NCBI WGS metagenome assembly VOFD01 (sample SAMN12384723, study PRJNA508395) | human gut metagenome | isolation source: healthy gut C | host: Homo sapiens
CGATCCGTCGCAGGTCGCCCGTCTCGAAGGGTGGTTCGATGCGGTGGCGGTGGATGCCCCATGTTCGGGTGAGGGCATGTTCCGCAAGTCGGAGGAGGCGCGCACGGAGTGGAGCGAGGCCGGCGTGGCGCTGTGCGCCGAACGGCAGCGAGGTATTCTGCGCGAAGCGTGGCGGGCCCTGCGTCCCGGCGGATTGCTGTTGTACAGCACCTGTACCTTCAACTTTACGGAGAACGAAGGGGTACTGCGCGACTTCTTGGTGTGGGCGGCCGGCGAGACCGAACCTGCCGAACGGATCGCGGTCGATCCGGCGTGGGGCGTCGTGTGCGGCGCGGAGGGCGATTTCCAGACCTTCCGCTTCTATCCCCACAGGGTGGAGGGCGAGGGCTTTTTCGCGGCGGCGGTGCGCAAACGTGCCGCCGGCGGCGAGCGGCGGCGAGTGCCCAGACCGCAGCGCGACCCGCTGGCGTGGGCCGACCGCCGTGCCGTGCAGGAGTTGGAGCGGTGGGTGGAGGAGCCCGAAGCGATGCGGTTCGCTGCTGTGGGCGGTACGTTCTACGGCTATTGGCAGCCGCAGGCGGAGGCCGTGGCGATGCTTTCGGGTGTGTTGAACGTCATTGCGTCGGGGGTGGAGATGGGACAGCTTTTCAAGGGCGTTCTCCGGCCGGCCCATGCGCTGGCGCTCTTCACGGGGCTGCGCCGCGGGGCGGCGGCCGTGTGCGAGTTGCCGCCGGAGGAGGCGCTGCGCTACCTGCGTCGCGGCGAGGTGGCTGCCGGCCGTTTCGCGGAAGGGATGAATCTGGTGACGGCCGACGGTGCGGCGCTGGGATTCGCCAAGCGGATCGGGCGCCGTTGCAACAATCTGTATCCGAATTCGCTCAGGATACTCAAAGGATAGGACGATAAATTTTACGGGATATGGCAAAGAAACTGTTTTATTCGATGGGCGAGGTGTCGGAGATGTTCGATGTGAACCCCTCTCTGATCCGGCATTGGGAGTCGAAATTCGAGGTGCTGAAACCGCAGAAGAACAAGAAGGGCAACCGGATGTTCACGCCCGAGGACGTGGAGAACCTCAAACTGATCTATCATCTGGTCAAGGAGCGCGGGATGACGCTCGACGGCGCCCGGCGGGCGTTGAAGGGAGGCGGTATGCCGGGCGTGGCGCGCGATATGGAGCTGCTGGAGCGGTTGCAGTCGATCCGCGCGCAGCTCGTCGAGGTGCGCAACGAGTTGAAGGAGAGTGCCGAACGGGCGATCGTAGTCGATTCCGACGTGCCCGAAGCGGCACCGGCGCCGGTTGCGCCGGCGGCAGAGGTTCCCGCGGTACAGTCGCAGGCCCGGCGGCGCGGACGCCGCAAGAAGGAGGAGCCCGAACATAAGGAGTTATTCGCATTTTACGAACAGTCGCTTTTCTGACCATGAAGATCAAGGAGATAACCGACGCGATCGAGCGTTTCGCGCCGCTTGCGTTGCAGGAGGAATACGACAATGCCGGTCTGGTAGTGGGCGATCCCGAACGGGAGGTCGGCCGTGCCCTGCTGGCCGTGGACGTGACCGAGGAGGTGCTCGCCGAAGCCGAGCAGGAGGGCTGCGACCTCGTCGTGACGCATCATCCGATCGTCTTCCACCCGCTCAAACGACTCAACGAAGCCGATTACGTGCAGCGGTGCGTGGCGCGGGCCGTGCGCCGGGACATCGCGCTCTACGCCTGCCACACCAATCTGGACAGCGCCCCGAACGGCATGAGCTGGCGGCTGGCCTCCGAGTTGGGAATCGGTTCGCTGCATGTGCTGGCGCCGTCGCCCGACAAGGGCGAGGGGGTGGGTTTCGGCGTGGTGGGCGAGCTGCCCGAAGCCGTGCCGACGCTCGACTATCTGCGCGAGGCGGGGCGGCGGCTCCGCGTCGGGGCGTTGCGCCACAGCCGGATCGTGCACGAACGGGTGCGCCGCGTGGCGGTTTGTACCGGTGCCGGCGGGTCGCTCCTCGGCGAAGCCCTGCGTGCGGGCGCCGAGCTCTATCTGACGGCCGATCTGAAATATAACGACTTCATGGCCCCTTCGGGACGGCTCACGGTGGCGGATATCGGCCATTTCGAAAGCGAATATTGCGCAATTGAGATTTTATTTGAGATTTTTTCGAAAAATTTGCGTACCTTTGCCGTTCGCAAGAGCCGCTGCTCTTGCAATCCGGTGAATTACCTTTGTTTATGACGTTTTCGGTGGCGCGAGGGCCGGTCTGCTTGCAGGCTGCGGTCGGGCGGAGAGGACGCAGAAAAGAAGTTCAATCATTAAATACGACATATGGCAGCACAGAAGAAAACAGCCGAAGTCGATTACTCCATGCAGGAGAAAATTCTGGCACTCTACGAGTTGCAGAAAATCGATTCGAAGATCGACGAAATCAACAAAATCAAAGGCGAGCTTCCGTTGGAGGTACAGGATCTGGAAGATGAGTTGGCCGGTCTGAACACCCGTATCGAGCATATCAACGGCGAGATCGAGGAGTTGAACGCCCTGACGAAACAGCGTAAGCGTGAGGTGGACCAGGCCAAAATCCTCATCGGCAACTATAAGGAGCAGCAGAACAACGTGCGCAACAACCGCGAGTTCGACGCCATTACCAAGGAGATCGAGTACCAGGAACTGGAGATCGAACTGGCCGAAAAGCGTCTCAAAGAGTACGCGGCCGCTGTCAAGGCCAAGAAGGCGCTGCTGGAAGAGACCGAAGGGATCGTCGCCGACCGGAAAGCCGATTTGGAGGTGAAACAGGGCGAGTTGAAGAGCATCGAGGAGGAGACGGCTTCGCAGGTCGCCGAATTCGGCGAGCAGGCGGACGTCGCCAAGGCCAAGATCGACGAGCGCCTGCTGGCAGCCTACAACCGGATTCGCAGCAACGTGCACAACGGGTTGGCCGTAGTGACCGTCAAGCGCGATGCGTGCGGCGGCTGCTTCAATCGGATTCCGCCTCAGCGCCAGGCCGATATCCGTCAGGGCAAGAAGATCATCATCTGCGAATACTGCGGTCGTATTCTGGTCGCCGACCCCGACGGCGCGGAAGAGTAGTCCGGTAACGGGACATAGCGGAGGTTTCGTCTCTTTCGAGGCGGAACCTCCCTCTTTTTGCGGTGTCCTGCGGGCCGTGCCTCCGGCGCGGTCGCCGCCGGTCGGGAACATGTCTTCTTTCCGCCGATTGCGGGGCGGGAGGCAGCGGTTGCGCTCGGCCGAACGGCGGGATTGCGCGGAGGTTTGCACGGGGCGGTGTCGGCGTGCTGTCGGCACCCCGTGCCGTGGCTGCCGGAGTTTCGTCGCAGAGCGAGACGCCGCGCGGCATATTTTAGGAGAAAACGTGCCAACTTCTCCAAATAATCGTTACCTTTGCACAATATATATTGGAAAATTAAAATTCCTGATAGATGAAAATCGCTCTTGCTCAGTTGAATTATACGATCGGCGACATTGAAGGGAACAAGTCGAAAATCATCGGCGCCGTCGAGCGGGCCAAGTCCGAGGGCGCCGATCTCGTCGTCTTCGCCGAGCAGGCCCTCAGCGGAACGCCCGCCCTGGATCTGTTGTGCAAAACGACGTTTATCGAACTTTGCGAGGAGGCGTTGGACGAGATCGCTTCGCATTGCGGCCGTATCGCGGCCGTCGTGGGTGTTCCCGTGCTGACCGAATGCGGTACGGTGAGCGCCGCCGCCGTCATCCAGCATGGCGAGGTCGAGCGTTGCATAAGCAAGCGTTTCATCACCGCACGCCGCGAAATGGGATTTCTCGTTCAGGGAAGCGGCTGCGAGACGATCACGATCTGCGGCGAGCGGGTGGCCGTCATCGTGGGGGACGACCTGAGCCGCACCTCCAATTTCGACAAGTCGGTCGATCTGATCCTCAGCATCAACGCCCGCCGTTTCGGCAAGGGAATGATGACCTATCGCTACAACACGATGCACGATCTGGCATACGTGGAGTCGAAGCGCATCATGCTCATCAACCAGGTGGGCGGTTCGACCGAAATCGTCTACGACGGCACGTCGGCCGTCGTGGGTGCCGACGGGCAGATCGAACTGCTGATGAAGAGTTTCGAGGAGGATTTCGCGATCTTCGACACGCGGGCCGAGCACGAACCGATCGCGGTGCCCTATACCACCTACAAGGATCGTACCCGCATGGTCTATTCGGCCGCGGTCTGCGGTCTGCACGACTATTTCGGGAAGAACGGCTATACGAAGGCCGCCATCGGCCTTTCGGGCGGTATCGACTCGGCGGTGGTCGCCTGTCTGGCCGTCGATGCGCTGGGGCGTGAAAACGTCAAGGCGCTGTTGATGCCGTCGCAGTTTTCGTCCGACCACTCGGTGGTCGACGCGCGCGAGCTGGCCGACAATCTGGGAATCGCTTACGACGTGGTTCCGATTACGGAGGCTTACAAGGCCGTCGTCGATACGATGAAACCCGTTATCGGCGGTACGGCGTTCGACGCGACGGAGGAGAACATCCAGGCGCGTCTGCGCACGGTGATGCTGATGGCTCTGCAAAACAAATGCGGGTATATCCTGCTCAACTCCTCGAACAAGAGCGAAAATGCACTCGGTTTCTGTACGCTTTACGGCGATACGGCCGGTGCGTTCAGCGTGACGGGCGACCTCTATAAGGGCGAGATCTACGATCTGGCCCGTTACATCAATAAACTGCACGACGACGTGATTCCCGACAGTATCCTTACGAAGGAGCCGTCGTCGGAGCTGCATCCCGGGCAGAAGGACAGCGACATCCTGCCGCCCTACGAGGTGGTGGACGCCATTCTGTTCCGCATGATCGAGGAGGGGCAGCACCGCGAGGAGATCGTCAATGCGGGTTTCGACGCCGAGGTGGTGGAGAAGATTCACCAGATGCTGATGCGCAACGAGAAGAAGCGTTACCAGTTCCCTCCCGTATTGCGGCTTTCGGCCTGCGCGTTCGGTCACGAACGCATCCTGCCGCTGACCAACAAGTACGGCGATTAGGCGGCGATGACGCGGCCGATCGAACATATCGCCACGGTTGTACGCGCGGGCGATGGAGTCGTGGAGGTGGAGCTCACGGCGCAGAGCGCCTGTGCCTCCTGCCACGCACGTATGGCGTGCGGTATGGGCGAATCGACCCGAAAACGGATCGAGATCGCGACGCCCGAGGCCCCTTCCTTCACGGCGGGGGAGCGCGTAACGGTCTCGGTGGAGCGGAATATGGGCATGACTGCGGTCCTTTGGGCCTACGTCGTGCCCTTCGTCGTGTTGTTGGGGGCGCTCGTGGCCGCATCGCTGGCCGGCTGGAGCGACGGTGCGGCTGCGTTGGCGGCTGTGGGCGGCATCGCTCTCTATTACGGGGCGCTCTACCTGCTGCGGGAGCGGTTGGAGAAGAAAATTCATTTCAAAATTCATAAACAATAATGGAAGTATTGCTTTATACGATCCTGACACTTTGCGTGCTGGGAGTATTGGCGGCGATCGTGCTCTATTTCGTCGCCCGGAAGTTCCGCGTCGAGGAAGATCCCCGCATCGATGTGGTGGAGAAGATGCTGCCCGGTGCGAACTGCGGCGGCTGCGGCTTCGCCGGCTGTCGGGGAATGGCCGACGCGCTGGTCAAACGCGAGGATATTTCCGAGTTGTTCTGTCCGGTGGGCGGCGCCGAGGCGATGAAGCAGTGCGCAGCGTATCTGGGCAAGACGGCTCCCGAAAAGGAGGCGCAGACCGCGACCGTACGTTGCGGCGGAACGTGCGCCAAGCGTCCCCGCACGAACCGGTTCGACGGTGCACGGTCATGCGCCGTGGCTGCGTCGCTCTACGTGGGGGAGACGGGCTGCGCCTACGGCTGTCTGGGTTTCGGCGACTGCGTGAGCGCGTGCGCTTTCGGTGCGCTCTCGATGGACCCCGAAACGGGACTTCCGGTGGTCGACGCCGACAAGTGCACCGCCTGCGGCGCCTGCGTCAAGGCGTGTCCGAAGGGGATCATCGAACTGCGCAAGAGGTGGCCCAAGGGCCGTGCCGTCTATGTCGTGCGTGTCGAAGGACAAGGGTGCCGTCGTGATGAAGGCCTGCAAGGCCGGATGTATCGGCTGCGGCAAGTGCGTAAAGGTCTGTGCGTTCGACGCGATCAAGGTGGAGAACAACCTGGCTTACATCGATCCGTTGAAGTGCAAACTGTGCCGTAAGTGCGTCAACGAATGCCCTACGGGCGCGATCCGTCTGGTGGGCATGGAGCCGCTGCCGCGCGAACCGAAGGCCGCTCCGGCCGCCGCCGTGAAACCCGCGCCGGCGAAATCTGCGGACGGCGAGTCCCCGAAGAGTGAATAATCAAACAGGAAAGAGTTATATGAAGACATTTCCCATCGGCGGTGTTCATCCGTCGGATAACAAATTGTCGCGGGCCGTGGCCGTCGAGCGCTTCGCGCTGCCCGACGAAGTGCGGATTCCGCTGGCACAGCATATCGGCGCGCCGGCCGTGGCGAAGGTCGCCAAAGGCGACAAGGTGCTCGCGGGGCAGTTGATCGCCGAAGCCGCGAGTTTCATGTCGGCCAACATCCACGCTCCGGTTTCGGGCACGGTGACGGCCGTCGACCTGCAACCCAACGGGCAGGGGGTGCGTCAGATGATGATTACGATCAAGCGCGAAGGCGACGAGTGGGTGCCGGAAGTCGATCTTACGCCCGATCTGGTGCGCGAATGCACGCTCGAACCCAAAGAGATTCTCGACCGGATCAAGGCGGCCGGCATCGTCGGCATGGGCGGTGCGACCTTCCCCACGCACGTGAAGCTGTCGGTACCTCCCGGTAAGAAAGCCGAATTCCTGATTATCAACGGAGTGGAGTGCGAACCTTACCTTACCTCCGATCATCGCACGATGCTCGAAAAGGGCGAGGAGCTGATGGTCGGTACGACGATCCTGATGCGTGCGCTGGGCGTGAAGCAGGCGCAGATCGGTATCGAGAACAACAAACCCGACGCCATCGCGTTCCTGCGCGAGTTGTCGAAGCATTACGAGGGCGTGCGGGTCACGCCGCTGAAAGTACGCTATCCGCAGGGCGGCGAGAAGCAACTGATCGCCGCCGTGACGGGGCGTCAGGTGCCGCCTCCGCCGGGTCTTCCGATCGACGTGGGCGCCGTGGTATGCAACGCTTCGACGACGGTGGCCGTCTACGAGGCCGTGCAGAAGCGCAAGCCGCTCGTCGAGCGGATCGTGACGGTGACGGGCAAGGGCATGAAGACGCCGTCGAACTATCTGGTGCGCATGGGTACGCCGATCGCGTCGCTCGTCGAGGCGGCGGGCGGTCTGCCCGAAGGCGACGTGAAGGTGCTCAACGGCGGCCCGATGATGGGACGCGCGATGGTCGACCTGTCGTCGCCCGTCACGAAGGGCTGTTCGGGCATTACGGTGCTCGGCGGCGCCGAGGCGCAGCGCGGCGCGGAGAGCGCCTGCATCAAATGCGCCAAATGCGTGCAGGCCTGCCCGATGGGGCTGGAACCCTATCTGCTCTCGAAACTCTCGCGCAAACAGTTGTGGGAGCGTCTCGAAGGCGAGGAGGTCACCTCGTGCATCGAATGCGGATGCTGCCAGTTCACCTGTCCGGCCGACCTGCCGCTGCTGGACTACATCCGGTTGGGCAAGCAGCGGGTCATGGGGCTGATTCGCGCCCGTGCGGCGGCCAACGCTCCGAAAAAATAGAACGAAGAAAACAAAAACGGATAATCTATGGCAAATCAATTTTTTGTCGCGCCGTCGCCGCATGTCCACAGTGCGGAGTCCACGACGAAGATCATGCGCGACGTGGTGATCGCGCTGCTGCCCGCGCTGGTCGTCTCGGCGCTGCTCTTCGGTTGGAGCGTGCTGGGCGTTACGGCGCTGTCGGTGGTGTGCTGCGTCGTGTTCGAGTATCTGATCCAGCGGTTCATGCTGCGCGGCGCTCCGACTGTGGGAAACCTCTCGGCGGTGGTGACCGGCGTGCTGCTGGCCTTCAACCTCCCGGCGTCGATTCCGTGGTGGATCGTCGTGATCGGCGCTTTCGTGGCCATCGCCATCGCCAAGATGACCTTCGGCGGGCTGGGCAAAAATCCGTTCAACCCCGCGCTGGTGGGGCGTGTGTTCCTGCTGATCGCCTATCCTGCCCAGATGACGTCGTTCCCGCAGCCGGCCGGTGCCGTGGCCGATGCCTTTTCGGGTGCTACGCCGCTGGCGGCGGTCAAGTTCGGGGCGGTGTCGGCCTCGGCGATCGACTATCAGGACATGCTCTTCGGGTCGATTCCCGGCTCGCTGGGCGAAGTGGCTGCGCTGGCGCTGCTGGCGGGTTTCGTCTATCTGCTGTGGCGTCGGGTCATCACGTGGCATGTTCCGGTGACGATTCTGGCCACCATGGCCCTGTTCGCCTTTTTCGTGGCTCTCGGCCGCGGTTGGACGGGCAGCCTGCTCTACGAGTTTCCCGCTTTCCACGTGCTGGCGGGCGGCGCCATTCTGGGTGCGGTCTTCATGGCCACCGATTACTCCACCTCGCCGATGACCGTGCGCGGCGGTGTGATCTACGCCGTGGGGATCGGCGTCATCACGATGTGCATCCGCCTGTGGGGCGCCTATCCCGAGGGCATGTCGTTTGCGATTCTGGTGATGAACGCCACCGTGCCCCTTATCAATCGATCTGTCAAACCCAAGCGTTTCGGCGCCAAAAAGTAGGAGGACGACGATGAAAAGTACACTTGTGAACATGGTAGCCGTGCTCTTCACGATCACGCTCGTCGCGTCGGCGGGGTAGGCTATGTCAATATGATTACCGTCGGGCCGATCGCCGAGGCCAAGGCTGCTGCGACCCAATCCGCGCTGCGCGCCGTGCTGCCGTCTTTCGACCGGACCGAGACGACGGAGCTGACGCTCGACGAACTGCCCGTTGCGGTGCATACGGCACGTTCGGGCGAGGCGGTCGTGGGCTATGCCGTGGAGACGGCGAGCAAGAACGGTTTCAGCGGCATGATCCGCATGGTGGTAGGGTTCGACGCCACGGGACGTGTGCTCAATGTCAACGTGTTGGAACAGAACGAGACGCCGGGCCTGGGAACGAAGATGGCCGACGAGGGCAACCCGCTCTTCGCCAGTTTCGAGGGCCGCAATCCGGGCGAGATGAAGCTCGCCGTGAAGAAGGACGGCGGCGACGTGGATGCGCTGACGGCCGCCACGATTTCGTCGCGAGCCTACGTCGACGCCATGGCGCGCGCCTATGCCGCCTACAAGCAGATTGCGGAAGGGGTTGCTCCGGCCGCTTCCGATACGGCTTCGGGGGCTACGGCGACGGGCGGCGATGCTGCGGCCGCGGCCGATTCGGCTGCGGGTGCGACCGCACAAACGGGCGATAACGCTCAGAAAGGAGGAGATAATGAATAAACTGCAACTGATCCTCAAAGGGATCGTCAAGGAGAATCCCACCTTCGTGCTGGTGCTCGGCATGTGCCCCCACGCTGGGTACGACGACCAGTGCCGCCAACGGATTCGGCATGGGCGTGGCCACGATGGCGGTGCTGATCATGTCGAACATCGTCATTTCGCTCATCAAGAACTTCATTCCCGACAAGGTGCGCATTCCGGCCTTCATCGTGGTGATCGCGTCGTTCGTGACCATCGTGCAGATGCTCATGCAGGCCTTCGTGCCGGCGTTGTACGCCACGTTGGGCGTCTTCATCCCGCTCATTGTCGTGAACTGCATCATTCTGGGCCGTGCAGAGGCCTTCGCCTCGAAGAACAATGCCTTCGATTCGGCGCTGGACGGTCTGGGCATCGGCCTGGGCTTCACGCTGTCGCTCACGGTCATCGGCACGATCCGCGAACTGCTGGGCAGCGGCGCCGTGTTCGGCTATTCGCTCGGTACGGCCGACTACATGCCGCTCGTATTCGTGCTGGCGCCCGGCGGATTCCTCGTGCTGGGGTATCTGATGGTCGTATTTAACAAATTAGCCAAGAAATAGTCATGGAGCAGATAACATACTTTGCAATCGTCATCGGAGCCATCTTCGTCAACAACGTCGTGTTGGCTCAGTTCCTCGGCATCTGCCCCTTCCTGGGCGTATCCTCCAAGGTCGAGACTTCGATGGGCATGGGAGCGGCCGTAACCTTCGTCATGGCGCTCACGGCGCTCGTGGCGTGGTCGATCCAGACTTATATCCTTGATCCGTTGCAGATCCAATACATGCAGACGATCGTCTTCATCCTGGTGATCGCGGCCCTCGTGCAGATGGTCGAGATCATGCTGAAGAAGGTCTCTCCGTCGCTCTATCAGGCTCTCGGCATATTCCTTCCGCTGATCACGACCAACTGCGCCGTTTTGGGTGTGGCCATACTTATGATCCAGAAGGAGTTCAACCTCTTGCAGAGCGTCACCTACTCGGTGGCCACGGCCCTGGGCTTCGCGCTGGCGCTGGTGCTTTTCGCCGGTATCCGCGAGCGGTTGGAGTTGGAGGACGTACCCGAATCGTTCCGCGGAACGCCGATCGCGCTGGTGACGGCCGGCATTCTGGCCATGGCCTTCATGGGCTTTTCGGGGCTGGTGTAGACTTTTGCCGGGACGAAAACGAAGGGGCTGCGACATGTCGCAGCCCCTTCGTTTTTATCGAGACCGATTATTTTTATCGAGACCGATTATTTGATGATATAGACCTTCTCGCCCTTGCGCTGCATGTGGAAGTGCTCGCGGGCGTATTGTTCGAGGAAATCGTCCTGTTTGAGTTGTTCGATAAGCGCGCTGTCGCGTGCGATCTTCTCCTCGTAGAGCGCTTTTTCGCGCTCCAGCACCCGAATCTGGCTGCGGATCTTGAATGCGTGGATCAGGTTGCGGCCGGCGGCGAACGCCGTCAGCACGATGATCAGAAGCGTCGCTCCGATCCAGAATTTGCGCACCAGGCCGCGTTTCATCGCGTCAGGGAATGTGCATGAATTTGTGCGTCTGGATCGAGATGTTCCACTGCGGATGAGCCTTCGCATATTCGACCAGCAGCGGCATCATCCGTTCGTAGACGCTCCATTCGGGTTGGAGGTAGAGCAGGCAGTCGTCGCCTACGCGGGCGGCGTTCTGTTCGGCCCATTGCAGATCGTCCTCCCGCTCGACGATCACCTTCAACTCGTGCGCCCGCCGGACGGCTTCGTCCAGCGGCGGTTGCTGCCGTTTGGGCGAGAGGCACACCCAGTCGAAACGGCCGCTGAACGGATGCGTGCCCGACGTTTCGAGAAAAATTTGCAATCCTCTGTCGTGCAGGGTCCGCGTAAGTATGTCGAGCGGATAGAGCAGCGGTTCGCCGCCCGTGATGACGATCGCACGGGCAGGACAGGCCAGCGCACGGTCGATGACCACCTGCACGTCGACGGGCGGGTAGCGGCGGGGATTCCACGTGTATTTGGCGTCGCACCAGCGGCATCCCACGTCGCATCCGCCCAGGCGGATGAAATAGGCGGGTTTCCCGGCGTGGAAGCCTTCGCCTTGAATGGTGTAGAAGTCCTCCACGAGCGGCAGTCTGCGGCCGCCGTCGAACAGTGCGGGATCGGTGTCAATCATTCGTTACGACGTAAATATCTTTGAGATTGCGGCCCAGCTGGTCGTAGTCGAGTCCGTATCCCACGATGAATTCGTTGCCGATTTCGAGGGCGCGGTAGCGGATCGGCAGCGGCTCGCGGTAGGAATTCGGCTTGAAGAAGAGCGTGCAGACTTCGACGCTGGCGGGATTGCGGCGCATGAGGTCGGCATACATGTGGGCGATGCTGCGTCCCGTGTCGACGATGTCCTCGACGATGATGACGTGGCGTCCTGCGATGTCGTTGTTGAGTCCCAGCAGGCACTCCACGTTCCCCGTCGAACAGGTCCCTTCGTAGGAGGCGAGCTTGACGAACGAAATCTCGCAGGTGAAGTCGATCTTCTTGATCAGATCGCTCAGGAACATGAACGCACCGTTGAGCACCCCGACGAAGATCGGACGCTCCTTGTCGCCGTAATCGGCGTTGAGACGCTCGGCGACGGCTGCGACGGCACGGTCGATCTCGTGGGCGGGGATCATCACCTCGAAGGTTTTATCGTTCAGCGTTACGGTTTTCTTCATATCGTTTTTGCGGTTTTTGGTTCGGTTTCCGTTTCGATGAAAATACTTTCCAAAGGTAGTGCTTTTTGCGGAATAATTCCAAACCTCGCGCGCGAAACTTTCGTCGGGGAAGCGGGTGTGCGGCGGCCGCACGGTCAGAGGTCGATATTCAGGCCGAGGGGTGTAGTTTCTACCGCCGAACGTAGTTGTTTGAAACCTCCGTCCGCAGAGAGCATCTGTGTGAGATAGATTTGGTTGTCGTCAAATGATTCAAGGAAATCCTCTCCTTTTCGAACGGCGATGGCCGTCACTCCCAATCGTAATCCGATGCGTTTCGTGATACGGTATTCGAGTTCGGCGTTGGCGTGCAGGCCGAATCCGGCGTCGTGATACTCTCCGCTGCGGAGGAATCCTATGCCCATACCGATCCGTTCGCGCAGTAACAATTTCTTGCGGGCGAACCGCTGGGCGGCGCCTATTTCGGGGGCGATGTAATGCATGTGGTTGCATCCTCCGGTGGAGAAGATCCGGCATTGCCAATACGTTGCATATTGATCGTAGATTTTGGCGGTATGAGCGTAGTCGTCGTACCCGTAGATATAACGCACTCCGAAACTGATGCGATAGATGGCATTCGTATAGGTGTATGCCGTTTCGAGACTCCAGCTGCGGTGGTTGTTGCGATGCCATGGAATGCCGGTGACATCAAGTGATGTCCAGCCGGAGAGATAGCCGGCTGCCAGGGTGAAGGCGTGGGCCGGTGCGCGGCGGTCGGCACGGAGATTTTCATCGCGTTTGCGCTGTGCTTCCATTGTGTGCTGATAGCGTATGTCCCGTTTCCGCTCCCCTTCGCTGTAATAGCGGGGCAGGATCGAGTCGGCTGCGTAGTACGGGGCGTCGCAATCGCGCAGCGTCAGCAGTGTCCCCGCCGCCGTATGGCTGCGTCCCCAGAGGAAGCGCCTCGTCGAACAGGTCCGCACGACGGCCAGTTCGGCCCCGTTGCGTGCGGCCGCCCGGCGTAACGGGCGGGTGATGTCGCGTTCGGCACGGCGTGCCGTACCGCGCATCCGGATAGGACGGATCCGGAAATCGGCGATCTTGCGGACCGAGTCGGGCGACTCGACCGCCTGTACGATGCGCACCGAATCTTCCGGTATCGGGGCCTGCGGCGTCAGGTTCGTCAGACGGGCGGTCGGCGTACATCCGCATAGAGCCGACAGCATGACGAGGAGGTATCGCTTGGAAACGTCCATGGTACGAGAGAGGATTATGCTCCCAAGATAGCGAATAAATCAGCCGTTTCAAAGGGGTTTCGGCCTTTTCGGAATATTTTCCGGACGGAAGCAGTTCTTCGGCCTGCGGGTACGGGCTCAGGCGTTGTGTTCGTACCCGCGCCAGTCGGTCTCGACCCGTCGGCCGCGGTCGAGCCAGACGATTGTGTCGTCCTCGGCTTTGGTGACGGTGCCGATCGGGTAGAGCGGGCGGCCGAAGCGGGATTCGAAAGCCCGGCAGAGCGCCGGCAGGGCTTCGGGTGCGGCCGTGAAGAGCAGCTTGTAATCTTCGCCGCCCGTCAGGGCCGTCACCAGATCGGAGCCGGGTGCGATCGGGATGCGTTCGAGATCGACCGTCGCTCCGACATGCGACTGCTCCGCAATATGCCGCAGATCGGAGGCCAGTCCGTCCGAAAGATCGGTCATGGCGTGCACCTCCGTGCGTTCGCCGAGCCAGAGACCTTCGGCCGTCTGTACGGCGGGTGCGTTGTGTATACGGGCATTGGGAGTGTCGAGGTTGCCGGCCAGCAAGTCGCGCAGTCCGGCACCCGAAGCGCCGAGCGGCCCTGCCACGACGATCGCGTCGCCCGCACGGGCGTCGCTGCGGCGTTTGATGCAGTGGTCGGCGGCACGGCCGACGACCGTGACGTTGACCGTGATGTCGTGCCGCGACGAGGTCGTGTCGCCGCCGGCGAGCATCACCCCCTCCTCGGCCGAGAGATCGCGGTATCCCCGTAGGAACGCTTCGGTCCATTCGTCCGACACGTCGGGCGGCAGCGCCACCGACAGCAGCGTGGCGACGCTCCGTCCGCCCATGGCGGCCACATCGCTCAGATTGACCGCGAGTGCCTTGCGGCCCAATTCGTAAGGGGGCGTGGTGTCGCGCAGGAAATGGATGCCCTCGGTGAGCAGATCGGCGGTGAAGAGCAGCGACTCGCCGCCGCCGATGCCGAGTACCGTGCAGTCGTCTCCCGGCTCCTCGAAGCCGTTGCGGGGCACTCCGGCGAAGAGTTGCCCGATGCGGGCGATCAGTTCGAATTCGGTCATGGGACAAAGATAGTGCAAGCCGAGCGCAGAACCAAATTTATTTGGTTCTGCCGAGGCGCCGCCTATCTAAGCGGAGGCTTGTCCTCCGCAAAGTGTGCAAGCCGAGCGCAGAACCAAATTTATTTGGATTCTGCCGAGGCGCCGCCTATCTAAGCGGAGGCTTTGTCCTCCGCAGAGCGTACAAGGCGGGTGCAGAAGCGACCTGCGATTTGCAAAATTAGGGATTCCATTCCGTCATCCTGAGGATGGCGCGAAGATCGGTTGTTGTCGTAGCTGCGGGCCGAAGTCTGCGGAGCACGCCCCTGTGGCGGGCCTCCGCGGGCGGAGGCTTCGGCCCGCGCGGCGTTCAGCGCCGCAATGTTGCGACAGGGGATCGTAACGGCTCGACAGGATGCTGTTTTAATTGCGGAACTAACTTGCTTCTGCACTCGACTTTTCGTACTTTGGCTTCGCCGAAGATACTCCGTCTCGGCATAATCAAGCTAACGCTTGCTTCTGCACTCGACTTTCGCTATCTTTGTCCTCGAAATATAAAGGATGACCATGAAGATTTTGATTCTGAACGGCCCCAACCTCAATTTGCAGGGGCGACGCGATGTGGCGGTCTACGGGTCGACCGCTTTCGAGGAGTATCTCACGCGGCTGCGAGCGGTTTTCCCCGACGTCGGACTGGACTGTTTCCAGTCGAACGTCGAGGGCGAGTTGATCGATGCATTGCACCGCAGCGAAGGCCGTTACGACGGCGTGGTGTTCAATGCCGGAGGATATACCCATACGTCGGTGGCGCTGCGCGATGCGGTGGCCGCCATCGCGACGCCGGTGGTGGAAGTCCACATCTCGTCGATCCTGGCGCGCGAGGAGTTCCGCCACGTGTCGCTGCTGGCGCCCGTCGTGCGGGGGTCGATCATGGGTTTCGGTCTCGACTCCTACCGTTTGGGGGTAGAGGCACTTCTTTTGCAGAAATAATTGAAATCAGTCTACGATTATGATTAAACGAACGAAAATAGTGGCGACGCTCTCGGTGCAGCGTTGCACGGAAGAGTTGGTGCGAAGCCTGTTCAAGGCGGGAATGAACATCGTGCGGATCAATTCGGCGCACGCCTCGCTGGAAAATGCCGCCGAGATCATCCGCATGGTGCGCAGCGTTTCGAATTCGATCCCCGTCATGCTCGACACGAAGGGCCCCGAGATTCGCGTGACGCGCATGGACGAGGCCTATCCCGACGGCATCCGCTTTGCGGCGGGCGACAGGGTGAAGGTGCGCGGGACGAGCGTCAAAACCGATATTCCCTCGACGCGCGAGGTGATCTACATGAATGTCGAGCACATCGTGCGCGACGTGCCGGCGGGGGCCACGATGCTCATTGCCGACGGCGAAATGGAACTGCATGTCGAACAGAAATCGGCCGAAGAACTGGTATGCCGCGTCATGCGCGACTGCACGCTGCGTTCGCGCAAGAGCGTCAACGTCCCCAACGTGTCGATCGACCTGCCTTCGGTGACCGAGAAAGACCGCATGTACATCGAGTGGGCCACGGAGAACGGCGTCGATTTCATCGCCCACTCGTTCGTGCGCAGCGCGCGCGACGTCGAAGCCGTGCAGGCGATTCTCGACAGCCGGAACAGCGGCATCAAGATCATCTCGAAGATCGAGAACCAGGAGGGGATCGACAACATCGACGAGATCATCGAAGCCTCCTACGGCATCATGGTGGCGCGCGGCGACCTGGGCGTCGAGCTGCCTGCCGAGATCATCCCCATCACGCAGCGGATGATCGTCGACAAGTGCATCGCCGCTAAACGTCCGGTCATCATCGCCACACAGATGCTCTACTCGATGGTCGGTTCGCCGCGTCCGACGCGCGCCGAGGTGAGCGATGTCGCCAGCGCCATCTACGAGCGGGTCGACGCTGTCATGCTGAGCGATGAGACCGCTTCGGGGGCCTATCCCGTGGAGTCGGTCGAGACGATGGCGCGCATCGCCAAGGCCATCGAGCGCGACGAGGCCTATTCGACGCCCTTCATCGACATCCACATGGTGTCAGTCAACCACGAGATTACAGCGCAGATCGCCCGCTCGGCGGTGCGCGCTTCGACCAACCTGCCGATTCGGGCGATTCTGCTCGATACGCTGACGGGCCGCACGGGGCGTTACATCGCGGCGTTCCGCCCGACGACGATCGTCATCGCGGTCTGCTACACGTTGCAGGCGCAGCGCTTGCTGGGTCTCTCCTACGGCGTCATGCCGATTCTGCGCAGCAAGAGCAAGGAGGACTCCTATCATTTTCTGGGCGACGCCATGGAGTTCATCAACCAGCGTTACCAGGAGTTGAAGGACGAGGATATGGTCGTGGCCATCGGCGGCAGTTTCGGTGCCGTGCGCGGCGCCTCCTACATCGAGATCGCCACGATCGGCGATATCAAGCGCCGCAACGAGGAGCGTCGGGCGCAGTTGAAATAGCGCGGTATGGGCGGGGAGTTGCGCGATAAGGTCGCCAGCGGCGTGGCGTGGAGTCTGGGCGAGAAGCTCGGAACCATCCTGTTGCAGATGGTCGTCTCGATCGTCGTGGCGCGGCTGCTGATGCCCGACGACGTGGGGCTGATGGCGCTGATGACCTTCTTCTCGTCGCTGGCGCTGGTGGTCGTCGACAGCGGCTTTTCGCAGATGCTCATCCGCAAGGGCGATCCTGCGCAGGGCGATTACAAGTCGGTCTTCCTCTTCAACGTCGTCGTTTCGTGGATCGTCTACGGCGTGCTGGTGGCTGTCTTTCCTGCCGTAGCGGCTTTTTACGGGCGGCCGATTCTGGCGCGTATCGCGCCGGTGCTTTTTCTTCTGGTGCCGGTCAATGCGCTGGGTACGATCCAGAATACGATCTTCATGCGGCAGTTCCGCTTCGCGCTGCTGTCGAAGATCACTTTCGTCGCGTCGCTTGCGAGCGGTGTGCTGGCCGTGACGATGGCGCTGGCCGGATGCGGCGTGTGGAGCCTGGTCGGGCAGCGCCTCTCGTCGATCGCGGTGCGGGCGCTGCTGCTGTGGTTTTTCAGCGATTGGCGGCCGCGCCGCACGGAACGGGCTTCGACGCGCCCGCTGCGTGAAATGGCTCCTTACAGCCTGCGGCTCATGGCCACCGACCTCATCTCGGCGATCTATACCCGTGTGGCGCAGCTCTTCATCGGCAAGATCTACTCGACCGATCTGCTCGGCTATTTCTATCAGGCGCAGAAACTCGAAGAGCTGCCCGTCACGTCGACCGTGCAGTCGGTGCAGAACGTCACCTTCCCCGCTTTTTCCAAACTGGCGGCCTCGCCTCGCAAATTCGCCGAAAGCTACCGGCAGGTGGTGATGATCGTCGCCTTTCTGATGTTTCCCGCGATGACGGGCCTCTCGGCCGTCGCACCCGATCTCTTCGCCCTGCTGCTGGGCGAAAGGTGGATGCCGACGGTGCCTTATTTCGAGGCGATGTGCCTCGTGGGGCTTTTCACGCCGCTGGCGATGATCGCCTACAACGTGCTCAAAACCCTGAGCGACGGCCGTGTGGTGGTGCGGTTGGAGGTCGTCAAGCGTGTCTTGATGACGGGCGTGCTGGCGGTGACTATTCCGCACAGCGTCATGGCGATCGTGTGGGGCATGGTGGCCATGGCGGCCATTGAACTGGTGCTCAATCTCGTTGCGACGACGCGGCTCTGCACGCTGTCTCTCTGGCGGTTCGTGCGGACGCTGCTGCCCATCGCGGCCGTTACGGCGCTGATGTACGGCACGGTGGTGTGGGGCGTGCAACCCCGTATCGCCGACCTGCACCTCGGCTTGCGGCTTATGGTGCAGCTGATCGCCGGCGTCGCGGTCTTCGCCGGTGCCGCGGCCCTTTTCCGGCTGGAATCCCTGCGCGAGACGCTGGCGATCGTACGGAAGTTATGGCACAAAACCTGTTGATGTAGTCTTCCGACGATGTGGGCATAAAACCGGCTCCCGGAACTTCGCAAGAAGTTCCGGGAGCCGGCGTGACAAGCGGGGCGGCCTTATGCCGTGACGTCCGCTTTGTAGTAGGTCTTCGCCTCGCAGTCGCCGCGCAGCACGGCCAGTGCGTTGCGTGCCAACGCCTCCAACTCGTTCTCGCCGGGGTAGACGAAGACCGGGGCGATGAAGTCGACATGCGCGGCGATGAAATCCGTGAGCCGCTTGTTGTGGGCGATGCCGCCGGTGAGCAGGATCGCATCCGCCTTGCCTTTGAGGGCGATGGCCATCGCCCCGATCTCTTTGGCCACGTTGTAGCACATGGCGCGCAACACCAGCATCGCCTGCAAATCGTTGTTGTCGATCCGCCGCAGGATTTCGGGGACCGACGTCGTGCCGAGGTGTGCGAGCAGGCCGCCGCGGCCGTTGATGAGTTTCTGCAACTCTTCGCGGGTGTATTCTCCCGAAAAGCAAAGGTCGATCAGCGGTCCCGGAGGCAGCGTGCCGGCGCGCTCCGGCGAAAACGGCCCTGCGCCGTTGAGGGCGTTGGAGGTGTCGATCACGCGCCCCTGGCGGTGCGCGCTGACGGTGATGCCGCCTCCCATGTGCGAGACGATCAGGTTCAGCTCTTCGTATTTCCGACCCGTTTCGCGGGCGTACCGGCGTGCGATGGCCTTCTGGTTGAGGGCGTGGAAGACCGATTCGCGCGGCAGTTGGGGCAGTCCCGAAATGCGTGCGTAGGGAATCATCTCGTCCACCACGACCGGATCGGCGATATAGGCCTTGACACCGACCTCGGCTGCGATCTCCTGTGCGATCAGTCCGCCCAGATTCGAGGCGTGCTGCCGCCGGGCGTGGAGCAGGTCGTCGTGCAGTGCGTCGTTCACCTCGTAGACCCCGCCCTCGACGGGATGAACCAGCCCGCCGCGGCCGATGACGGCAGAGAGGGTGCTGATGTCAAATCCGCGTTTGCGCAGCGATTCGAGCACGAGGTCTTTCCGCCATTCGAACTGGTCGCCGATCGTCGCGAACGCGGCGATCTCGGCGGCGGAGTGGTCGATCGCCAGCGAAAGGACGGGCTGCGTATCTTCGTAGACGGCGATCTTCGTGGAGGTCGAGCCCGGGTTAATAGCCAGAATGATGTAGCTCATGGTCGGGGTGCGTATTGTCGGTTCGGTCGGGGCTTCCAGTGTGTCAGCGGGCGGCCAGGCAGGCCAGTGCGATGGAGTACATCTTGGTCAGGCGCGAGTCGCCGCGCGAGGTGAGCACGCAGGGAACCTTCGTTCCCATGACCATGGCCGCCAGCTCGGCGCCGCCGAAATGCGTGGCTGCCTTGAAGAAGACGTTCGCCGACTCGATGTTGGGGAACAGCAGGCAGTCCGGGTCGCCAGCCACGCACGAACCCTTGACCTTCTTGTGCTCGGCAACCTCCTTGTAGAGGGCTACGTCGAGCGACAGGGGGCCGTCGATGATGACATTGCCCAACTGTCCGCGGTCGCCCATTTTGGCCAGGATGGCCCCTTCGGTCGACGACGGAACGCTCGGCAGCACTTGTTCCGAGGGTGCGATGCAGGCGATTTTCGGCGTGTCGATGCCCAGCAGCCTGGCAGTCTGGATGAGGTATCCGATCAGCTTCTGTTTCTGTTTGAAGTCGGGCGCGGGGATCACCGCGACGTCCGAGATGCAGAGCAGTTTGGGAAGCGACGGCATTTCGAGAATGGCCACGTGGTTCAGCACGCCCTTGGGGGGGAACAGTCCGGCCTCCTTGTTCAGGATGCCGCGCATGTATTTGTCGGTCGAGACGAGTCCCTTCATCAGGACGTCGGCGTCGCCCGCCACGACGGCCGCGACGGCCAGCCGCACGCAGTTGACGTCGCTCTTTTCATCCACGATCTTGAAGATCGAACAGTCGATCCCCTCGGCCCCGCAGACCTCTTCGATGACCTGTTTGTCGCCGTAGAGGGTCGGTTCGACCAATCCCTCCTTATATGCGTCGTAGACGGCGCTGAGCGTGTGGGAATCCTGGCCGTAGGCGACGGCCAGCCGTTTGCGGCCCTTTTTCTGGGCCTCCTCGACGATTTGCGAGAGTTTTGTAATCATTGCTGTATGAAAGTTCGTATTAAACGTTTCGGACGTTGTTTTCCGCTTCCCGTGTCCGGAACCGCCGCCGGAAGGCTCTGCCGGTCGGTCGGGGAGTGCGAACCCGCTTCGTTGTCAGTCGAATCGAAGTTTTTTCACCGATGCGGGATCATCGGGATCATTTGACCAGATTGTAGGTGTCGGTGGCGATCATCAGCTCCTCGTCGGTAGCGATGACTGCGACTTTGACCCGCGACGCGGGCGTCGAGAGGATTTTGTCCTCTCCCCGCACTTCGTTGGCCGCGGGATCGAACTCCACGCCCATGAATTCGAGGCCTGCGCAGACCGACCGGCGCAGTTCGCGCGAATTCTCGCCCACGCCGCCCGTGAAGACGATGAGGTCGACCCCTCCCATCTCGGCCGCATAGGCTCCCACGAACTTCTTCACACGGTTGTAGTACATATCACGGGCCACGATGGCATGGGGATTCCCTTCGTTGTAGGCCTTGTCGATGTCGCGCATGTCGCTCGACAGATCGGTCATGCCCTGCACGCCCGAACGCTTGTTCATCATCTCGTCCAGTTCGGCGTAACTCATTCCCTCCTTCGCGCCGATGAACGTGATCGCCGATGCGTCGATCGCTCCGCAGCGCGTGCCCATCACCAGCCCGTCGAGCGGCGAGAAGCCCATCGACGTATCATAGGATTTGCCGTCGAGCACGGCCGTCACGGAGGCGCCGTTGCCGATGTGGCAGGTGACGATTTTCGATTTTTCATAGTCGAGCCCCGCCAGTTCGGCGCCTTTGCGCGCCACGTAGTGGTGGCTCGTGCCGTGGAAACCGTATTTGCGCACGCGATATTTTTCGTAGTAGGCGTGGGGCAGGGCGTAGAGGTAGTTCATGGCGGGAATGGTCTGATGGAACGAGGTGTCGAAGACCGTCACCTGCGGCGTACCGGGAAGCACCTTCTCGATCGAGAGAACGCCTTCCAGATTGGCGGGGTTGTGCAGCGGCGCGATCTCGAACAGCGAGCGGATCTTCCGCTTCACATCTTCGTCGACGATGCAGCTTTGGGGGAAGAATTCGCCGCCGTGCGCCACGCGGTGACCGACGGCTTTGATCTCGTCGAGCGACCCGACGACGCCGTGCGCCGGATCGGTCAGCGCGTCGAGTACCAGGCGGATGCCGGTCGTGGTCGGGAATGGCGCGGTGCAGCTCGAAATTCTCGTCCGACGGGTTTGTGGGTAAGGACGCCGTCGCTGAGTCCGATGCGTTCGACCAAGCCTTTGGCCAGCAGCGTGCTGCCGGTCTGCTCCATGTCGATCACCTGGTATTTGATAGAGGAACTGCCGCAGTTGAGTACTAAGATAACCATGTCTATTGTTCGTTTAATTACTGATTGTCGGATTTTTGTCAAAATAGTGAAAGTTTCCGAGAAGCGAATGATTTTTCGTCAAAAAGCGATGCTTCGACAGCAATTCGTCCGAAACGGAAAGTCGTTGCAGGCAGGACGCTGGGGAACGGGGTTGCACGGCGCGGGTACTGCGGCGTTCCGGTCGATGATTTCCGCGCGTCGTTCCCCTTGTCCGGAATGACACTTTCTGTCGTCTTGGGAAGGACGCCTTGGAGGGCGATGCGAGAATCGTATACAGATTGTCGGGAATATATGCCCCTACCGCCGTTTGTCAACCCGCGGCCGGCGGAGGATGTGCCGGAGGCCGCAGGCGAGGCCGATGCAGCCCTCCGCATCGGGCGGCTGCGGGCTGCCGCTCTTCGGCCGCGGCCGAAAACGCATATTTTTTAACAGAATCTGGCTGTGAAAGCGTCGGAAACATCCCGACCTTTCGGGAATTTCCTGCAAGAAAATCTTTACCATCTTTTTGTCACCAAAGGCGGCGCCAAAAGTGTCCACCAGGGCACCTCCGTCGGGATCGGACGGCGGTTCTCCCTGAGCGGGCACGCAAGATCTACGCCGTTTGCGCACACCCGATCCGGGCGCTCGAACCGCCGTTCGATCTGTTCCTGCCTCCGGTGCAATGCGGAGGATGTTGTGCGCTTCGCGCAACGATGATTATTCGGTTGCGTCCGTACATGGCAGGCCCCTCGGCATGCCCGATCGCACTGCTTCCGCTACTTTTTCGCGGTGCTTGATCTTTTGGTTTTTGGATCAAGTCAAAAGCACAAGAAAAACTGGAGAAAGGAAAAAACTTCCCGATCGATTCTTCGGGGGAAGAATCCTGCGTTTTCGACGGTGCATCCGCCGCCCGTTCTTCATCCCGATTTTTCGCAAGGCGGAGCGATGGGTGCTTTGCGCGCCCATTGTCTGCGTTATTTCTCGTACTTGTAACCTACGCCCTTGACGGTGATGATGATGTTCGTCGCCGATCTTCTGCCGCAGTTTGCGAATGGACGTCGATCGTGCGGTCGCCGACCACTACGTCTCGCCCCATACGCGGGAGTAGATCTCCCTGCGAGAAGAGCTGTCCCGATCGGACATCAGCAGCTGTCAGCGCCGCGAACTCCTTGCGCGGTAGGGAGATTCTCCCCGTTGCGTTTGACGATGTAACGGGCCGGATCGATCGACGCCGCCCGTATCGTAAGTGCTGCATCGCCGGCGCCGATGCGTTTGAGGATCGCTTTCAGACGGCTGACCAGGATGTGCATCTTGGATCGGTTTGCTGATGTAGTCGTCGGCTCCGGCGGCGAATCCGTGAGCTGGTGCTCGTCTTCGCCCAGCGCCGTGAGGAAGACGATCATCGTGTCTTTTCAGTTCGCCAGTTGTGCTCGCGCAGGCGGCAGGTTTCGAGCCTGTCCATGCGGGGGCATCATCCGGTCGAGCAGGATCAGATGCGGATGCACTTCGAGTGCGGGCGCACCCTTTCGGCGCCGTCGTGGGCGAGAATACTTCAAAAACTTTCGCGTTGGAGGTCAGTGACGAATTCGAGGATGTCGTCTTCGTCGCTTCCATCAAAAGAATGCGGTGACTCATAATCGGTACAGAATGTGCCTCTTCGTTTCCCGCGTCCGGCTTCCGGCCCTCAGGCGGCCGCGTTGTCTTCGCTCGACGAAAACGGCCGTTAATTTCCCTGCCAAGATAAAACCCGAAAAATTTGTGAAAATCTTTCTGAAAATGGTATCTTTGCCAGAATCAAGATAAACAAGGAGCTGCGCGATCTGGACCTGAAGCAGAAACTCCAGCTGTGCGAGCAGGCCGAGGCGCTCATAACCGAGCCGTCGACGGTGGAGGCGTTCCACAAGTTGCAGAAGCTGCATGACGAGTGGCGCGAGACGGGCCCCGTAGCCAATGAATATAAGGAGGTGCTCTGGGAGCGCTTCAAGGCGGCGTCGAGCCGCATCAACAAACAGCATCAGGAGCATTTCGAGCGCATCAAGCAGGAGCAGATGAAGAACCTCGAACTGAAGACCGACCTGTGCGAGAAGACGGAGGCTCTGGTCGAGCAGCCATATTCTACGCGCAAGGAGTGGAACAAGGCGAGCGAGCGTCTGCTTGAGATACAGAAGATATGGCGTACGATAGGCTTCGCCCCCAAGAAGGACAATACGCGCATCTACGAGCGTTTCCGCACGGCGTGCGACAAGTTCTTCGAGGCCAAGCGACAGTTCTATGCCGGGGTGAAGACCGAGATGGAGCACAACCTGCAGCTGAAGACCGAACTTTGCGAGGCGGCCGAGGCGTTGCAGGAGAGCAGCGAGTGGAAGCAGGCTACCGAGGAGCTCATCGCCCTTCAGGGCAAGTGGAGCAAGATCGGCCCCGTGCCGCGCCGCTATTCGGATCAGATATGGAAGCGTTTCCGTGCGGCGTGCGACCACTTCTTCGAGCGCAAGTCGCAGCACTTCTCGCAGGTCGAGGGCGAGCATGAGGAGAACCTCCGCCGCAAATTGGCCCTTATCGAGGAGATGCGTACGGCCGACGTGAAGGCCGGCGGCTATGATGTGATCAAGGATTTCCAGCGTCGCTGGAGCGAGATAGGATTCGTGCCCATCAAGCAGAAGGATGCCGTGCAGAAGAGCTACAAGGAGGTTGTGGATGCCATGTTCGACGCCCTGCGCGGCTCGGAGCGCGACCGTTCGATGTCGCGGTTCCGCGATCGGCTGCAGTCGATGAAGTCTTCGGGTGACAAGCGTCTGCGCAGCGAGCGCGAGCGCCTCTATAATAAGGTGCGTCAGCTGGAGCAGGACATAGCCCTGTTGGAGAACAACGTGGGATTCTTCTCCAAGTCGAAGAACGCTGAGGCTGTCGTGGCCGACATACGCGAGAAGATCGCCGCCTCGAAACAGCAGCTGCAGGATATGATCGAGAAGGTGCGCCTGATCGACAGCCGTGCCGCCGAGGAGGCCAAGACGGATGCCGCCGACCCGAAGGAGGAGAAGCCGGCAAAGGAGAACAAGGATTAGATGCGGCAATATGCCGGGCGTATGGTCGGGTTCGTTGTGACGGGCCCGACCGTGCGGTGAATATGGATTTTGAATATTTGAATGTTGTAAGTATAAATTAGTAACTCTGATGAAATTAGACAAGCCAAAGTACATCTTCGTCACGGGAGGTGTCGCATCGTCGCTGGGAAAGGGTATCATCTCGGCGTCGGTGGCGCGGTTGCTTCAGGCCCGCGGTTATTCGGTAACCATCCAGAAACTCGACCCGTACATCAACGTGGACCCGGGAACGCTCAATCCCTACGAACACGGCGAGTGCTACGTCACCGAGGACGGAGCCGAAACCGACCTCGATCTGGGACACTACGAGCGCTTCACGTCGATAACCACCACCCATGACAACAATGTCACTACGGGCAAGATCTATCAGTGTGTCATCGAGAAGGAGCGTCGCGGCGAGTTTCTGGGCAAGACGGTGCAGGTGATTCCCCACATCACGGACGAGATTAAGCGCCGCATCCAGTTGCTCGGCACAACGAAGAAGTATGACGTCATCATCACCGAGATAGGCGGTACGGTGGGCGATATCGAGTCTCTGCCCTTCATTGAGTCGGTCCGTCAGCTTCGCAACCAGCTCGGATACCGCAACTCGGTACTCATACACCTTACGCTTATACCCTATATGGCCGCTTCGGGCGAGTTGAAGACCAAACCTACGCAGCACTCGGTCAAGGAGTTGCAGTCGGCGGGTTTGCAGCCCGACGTACTGGTGCTGCGTACGGAGCATCCCCTTTCGGACGAGGTGCGCCGCAAGGTGGCTCTGTTCTGTAACGTTACGCCCGACGCCGTTGTGGAGTCGATCGACGTGCCGACGATATACGAGGTGCCGCTGCGCATGCATGCACAGCATCTGGACGAAGTGCTGCTCGCAAAGCTCGGTGTCGAGAGCCACGAGGAGCCCGACATGACCTCATGGCGTGAGTTCGTGGATAAGATCAAGCATCCGAAATACAAGGTCGAGATCGCTCTGGTGGGCAAGTACACCGAGCTGCCCGACGCCTACAAGTCGATCTGCGAGTCGTTCATACATGCGGGTGCGGCGAACAACTGCAAGGTGAAGCTCACGTATGTCAATTCGGAGAAGATAACTCCCGAGAACGTTGCCGACATGCTGGGCCGCATGGCCGGTATCGTGGTGGCCCCGGGCTTCGGCAACCGCGGCATCGAGGGCAAGATCGAGGCCGTGCGTTATGCACGCGAGAACAAGATCCCGTTCTTCGGAATATGTCTGGGCATGCAGAGCGCCGTCATAGAGTTCGCACGCAATGTTCTGGGCCTGCCCGATGCGCATTCGAGCGAGATGGAGCAGGGCACGAAGTATATAATAAGCAGGTGCCCGAGCGCGACTACCTCGTGGACTTCAACGTGCGGCTGGTGAATATGGCGCCGCAGATGGCCAACCAGGCGTCGATCGGTATCGACTGGTCGAACAATTCCTACCAGAACGAAAAGGGATTCCAGAACGAGAACATGTACACGACGATTTCGTACCGGTTCCCGGGCGAGAGCTCGATCGAGGATCTGGGGATGAGCGAAAAATCCAAGTCGAAGAGCATCTCCACATCGGTCAACTGGGTGGCTTTTCAAGCAGCAGTTCTTTTTCGTCGGCGTTCATCGCCCCGCAAAATGTCACCAACGCCAACCTGGCGTTCGATACGGCGGCTACCCCGGTTCGGAATTGCTGAAGAGTTTTTTCGGCGCAGATGACCGTGCCCCTATACGCCGCAGACCGAAGGGTATGATTTCGCCTTCTATTTCGGCCCGAACAAATACGCCATCCTCAAGAAGGTCGTCGCTGCGGACGGCGAGGAACTGCACATGGAGCGCCTGATCCCGCTGGGATGGGGCATCTTCGGATGGGTCAACCGCTGGTGCGTGATTCCGGTCTTCGACTTCCTGCGCAACTACATCGGCAGCTTCGGCATCATCATCCTGATTCTGGTGGTGCTGGTGAAATCGTCATCTCGCCCCTCACGTACAAGAGTTACGTTTCGATGGCAAAGATGCGCCTGATAAAACCGCAGGTGGACGAGCTCAACAAGAAATACCCCAAGAAGGAGGACGCCATGAAAAAACAGCAGGCGACGATGGAGCTCTACAAAAAAAGCGGGCATCAACCCCATGGGCGGATGTATCCCCATGCTGATCCAGATGCCGATCCTGATCGCCATGTTCCGTTTCTTCCCGGCTTCGATCGAGCTGCGCGAACAACCGTTCCTCTGGGCCGACGACCTTTCGTCGTACGACAGCATCGTGAACCTGCCGTTCTCGATCCCGTTCTACGGCGACCATGTGAGCCTTTTCGCCTTGCTGATGGCCGTGTCGCTGTTCGGGTATTCGTATTTCAACTACCAGCAGACGGCTTCGTCCCAGCCCCAGATGGCAGGTATGAAGTTCATGATGGTCTACCTGATGCCGATCATGATGCTCTTCTGGTTCAACAGCTATTCGAGCGGTCTGTGCTACTACTACCTGCTTTCGAACCTCTTCACCATCGGGCAGACGCTCGTCATCCGCCGCATGGTCGATGACCAGAAGATACACGCCATCATGCAGGCCAATGCCGCCAAACGGAGTAAGGGCAAGAAGTCGAAGTTCCAGCAG
>VOFD01002704.1_pt1 | contig 27465 bp, 29 predicted proteins | sample 5384101 | NCBI WGS metagenome assembly VOFD01 (sample SAMN12384723, study PRJNA508395) | human gut metagenome | isolation source: healthy gut C | host: Homo sapiens
GCACTGCTGGTGCTGTCCCTGCTGGTGTCGGGACGAAAAGAGCCTTTCCACCTGTCGGCAACGGACTTGGCCGTGGGGGCGGTGTGGCTGTACGGGATTGTGCGGTGCTTCACCGGCATCAACCCCTGCAAGGCATGTACAGCGCGCTCGGCACGACCACTTGCTTCCTGTTTTACCTGGCCCTGAGGCGGCTCGGCGGGGAGCGGATGGCGGTGTTCCTGCGGGGAGCGTGCCTGCTCATGGGTGTGGCATTGCTGCTTTCGCTGGTGTCATTCGGCATGTTCCACCGCTCCGTGGGCGAGGCCGGGTTTGCGGACACTTACCCGCTGCGTTTCCTGTTCCGTCCCCTGGGCTACACCACCAATGCCTGGGCCACGGTGCTGCTGGCGGCGTTTGGGGTCATGGTGGCCGCCTTGGCTTCCGCACCGTCCGCCCGCTGGCGGGGCGTGCTGCTGGTGCTGGCGGGCATGGACTTATTGGGCATCCTTTTTTCCTTTTCGCGCGGTGCCTGCATCGCGACGGGGCTGTGCCTGCCCTTCCTCGTGTGGGCGGCCAAGCCCCGCAAGCTCAAGGGGCAGTTGCTGGCCGTCACGGTTGCCGCCGCATTGGCCACCGGCCTGCTGTTCCCGCAGGAAACGCGGACGACGCTCCACATGCACGCCACCACCTCGCAGCGGCAGAGCACGGCAGGCCGTGTCCATGCCACGCAGGCGGCACTCGCTGTGTTTGCGGAGCGTCCGTTGTTTGGAGCGGGGACGGGCAGCTACACCTTGGCCGTGGACAAGGCCTTGTTCCAGGACAGCACCGCCTCCTATACCTCCTACGCTCCGAACATGCCGGTGCAATGGGCAATTGAGAAGGGCGCGTCCGGGCTGTTGTTGTACGTGGCACTGGGCGTGGTCATGTGCCATGCCGTGTGGCGGGGGCGCAGAGACCCGGTGGTACTCGCGGCGGGTGTCACGCTGGCCGCCCTGTTCGTGAAGGAACTCAGCCTGTCCACCCTCACGCTGACACCGCCCGGCATGTTGCTTTGTTGCGTGCTGCTGTGCCTGGTGCAGGGACAAGGAGGAGCGGGAGACCATCGCGCAGCACGCGCCATCCGCCTGCGACGCCTGCTTGCACTGCCGGTCGCCTTATGCCTTGCTTCCATCGTGCTTATTGCCTGGCACGCCCGTGAGGAGCGCAACACCCAAGCCTGCATGGGGCAACTGGAACGGGGCGACTACGAGGAAGCCTTGCAATGTCTGGAGAAAAACGGCTCCTCCGTCCCTAACTTGATGAACAAGGCCGTGGTGTGCATGGCCCTCTACCAGGTGGATGCCGACACCGCCGTCTTGCGCGAGGCAGAACAATCCCTGTGCCGCTTACGGCGGAAGGCCGGGGAGGACGTGCAGGTGGAATACATCTCCGCCCAATGTGCTTACCTGCGGGGCAAGCGGGAAGAGGCACTGAACCGAATGGGGGAACTGGCCAACGCCTATCCCCGCAATGCCCAATTCCATGCCGCGCTGGCTCGCTGGCATTATGCCTCAGGGCAAAAGGGAATCGCTCTCAAAGAGTGGGTCGCTGCCGTGCAATTGCACCCATCCTTATTGGCTACGACCGACTTGGAAAGGCTGGCTGCATCCGACCTTGTGTTTTACCGGTCGTTAGTACGGGAAATCATGGCGGATAAGCCCGCTTTGGATGCCCCGCCAGCCGCTTCGGCCCGTTATGGCTACCTGGCCTACCGGTGTGGGGAGGAGGCCGTGGCCGGAAAGTATTTGGAACAGGCATTGGCAGGACTGCCCAACCTGTCCACCCCGTGGCTTTTGCTGGGGCGCATTTACAGCAAGCAAGGGCGGCACGAGGAAGCGGCTGCGTGCCAAAAGAAGCATCGCCTGCTCACCCGTGGCGCATTCCAACCGCGGGGAATGGAATATGACGAGGACACGGATGCCCCACATTCAGCCGAACAAGAGTTGTGTGTCTTTTATTTGTATAAATTCAAAACTGGTATAGGAGCACCTGCGCCTTGGAGGCGATGATGCCCTCCACTACTTCCCATTGACCCATTCTTCCGTTATACCGCATGAAAATTTCCAGTATAAGTATATTGGAAATCTTTTCTTTTTATCCACCCTGCCCCCCCCGGGGCTGGTAAACAACAAAAAAGAGCGCAAAGGGCGCGGAGGAGTGATGGACTCCTGGGCGGCCTTTGCGCTCTTTGCGGTTGATGCACTCCCTTGGGGGTTATCCTTTATCAGGCTGTGCCCGGTCATCTCGGCGGGTTGCCCGATGCCCATGACGGCGCACAGGGAGGGTGCCACGTCGGCCAGTATGCCGTCTTCCACGGTCACTCCCGGGCGGTCGGTGACGTACACGAAAGGCACGGGGTTGAGTGAGTGGGCGGTGTTGGGCGTGCCGTCGGCGTTGAGGGCGTGGTCGGCGTTGCCGTGGTCGGCGATGATGATGGCTTCATAGCCGTTGGCTACGGCGGCATCGATGACCTTGCCTGCGCACACGTCGATGGTGGCCACGGCCTTCTCGATGGCGGTGTACACGCCGGTGTGGCCCACCATGTCGCCGTTGGCGAAGTTGAGCACCACCAGGTCATAGGTCTGCTTGCCCAGCTCGGCCACGAGGGCTTCGGTTACTTCCGGGGCGCTCATCTCGGGTTTGAGGTCGTAGGTGGCCACCTTGGGCGAGGGGATGAGGATGCGGCTTTCGCCGGGGAATTCCTGTTCGCGTCCGCCGGAGAAGAAGAAGGTGACGTGGGCGAACTTCTCGGTCTCGGCTATGCGCAATTGCTTCAGCCCGAGCGAGGAGACGTATTCGCCGAGTGTGTTCCTTACATTTTCCTTGTCAAACAGGATGTGCAGCCCCGTGAACGTGGAGTCGTAGGGGGTCATGCAGAAGTAGTGCAGGGGCAGGGTGTGCATACCGGCTTCGGGCATGTCCTGCTGGGTGAGGGCGATGGTTATTTCCTTAGCGCGGTCGTTGCAGTTGAAGAAGATGACCACGTCGCCTTCTTGGATGGTGCCCACGGGCTGGCCGTCGGCCTCGGTGATGACGATGGGCTTGACGAACTCGTCGGTCACTCCCTCGTCGTACGACCGTTGCATGGCTGCCACGGGGTCGGTGGCCGGGGTGCCTTGGCCTGCGGTGAGCAGGTCGTAGGCCTCACGCACGCGCTCCCAGCGTTTGTCGCGGTCCATGGCGTAGTAACGCCCCACGATGCTGGCTATCCGGCCGGCTGTACGGGCGGTGTGCTGTTGCAATGCTTCGATGAATCCTTTGCCGCTGTGGGGGTCGGTGTCGCGCCCGTCCATGAAGCAGTGGATGTAAACTTTCGTCAGGCCGTATTCGCGGGCGATTTCGCACAACTTATAAAGATGGTCGATGGAGCTGTGCACGCCTCCGTCGGATACCAGGCCCATGAAGTGGATGGCGTGTCCCGTGTCGCGGGCGGTGGTGAAGGCGCGTACTATCTCGGGGTTCTGCATGATGCTGTTGTCGCGGCATGCGCGGTTGATTTTCACGAGGTCTTGATACACCACGCGGCCCGCGCCGATATTGAGGTGCCCCACCTCGGAGTTGCCCATCTGCCCGTCGGGCAAGCCCACGTTTTCGCCCGAGGCTTGCAGCTGTGAGTGGGGGTAACGTGCCAGGAGCGCGTCCCAGTGGGGGGTGGGGGTGACGTAGATGACATCGGACTTCGAGCGGTCGCCGATGCCCCATCCGTCGAGAATCATAAGTAATGCTTTCTTGTTCATATCCTTTATATTTAGATGATGTTTGCGTTTCGGGTGCAAATGTACGCTTTTTCGGCGGGATGGCGATGAGGCGGGCGGGGATTTTATTTGGTTCCCCCATGCCATCCCGACTCTCCTGCAAGTACGTGCTTCATCCATCCCCCCGGAGGGAGACTATGGACGAAGCGGTGGCCTTGCCCGGCAACGTTGGTTGCCGGACAAACTCTGTGTTCATTCTTTTATATGAATATCCGCAATTCGCCAATAAGCCATTCATACCCCTCCGGCACTACGTGCCACCTCCCCCTATCTTAGGGTTCGTACCCCCTCCCCGCTTTGCGGTACTCCCCCACATAGGGGGAGAGTGAGAAATGCTTTGCTTGACGAGGTTGCCGCGAAAAGCTTCGCAGACGGAGTAACAGGCTCCTCCCCTAAGATGGGGAGGTGGCTCGAAAGCCGGAGGGGTATGGCGGGGAGTACCCCGAAGGGGGGGAGTATGCCCCAGGGAGAGTAGGCAGGGGTGAGAGACCGAAATACCTGGCAACATGCGGACATTCGTTTTCTTTTATAATAGGAAAAATAAAATGGCTCTGTGCCCCCGCCTACACCTCGGGCGTGTCCTCGCGATACTCGCAGGCACCGGCGGCGGGGTGGGGGGAGGCGTAGCGGTCGTTGCCGTCGAGGTCGTATTGCAGGTTGTACTGGCGGGTGACTTCGGGGTCGGCCAGGCCGAGCAACACGGAGGCGGAGTCGGGGCGGAAGTCGAAGCGCTGGCCGGTCTCCAGGTCGAGCGCGGTGGAGCGGAACAGCACGTCGTCCTTGCCCCGCCAGCGCAGGCTGTCCTCGGGGGCGAATTGCGGCAGGTGGAGGGTGTCGCGCCCCAGGTAGGTGTGGCGGAAGGTGCCGTCGTACGTCTGCGGCACGCGGGCGGCCAGGCTGAACTCGATGTTGGCGTTGCCCGCCACGGCGCAGTTGAGGAAGGTGGTCTGCATGGGGGCGGTCTTGTTGAGGTTCATCACCATGACGGCAGGCTGGGTGTGGTCGCGGCTGGTGGCTTGCAGGGCCATGCCGCTGTTGAAGTAGTTGGCCACGGTGGTGTGCACGAAGGTGTGCGTGCCGCCATTGAGGTACACGGTGTAGCTGCCCGTGTTGCTGATGAGGCTGTTGAATACTTCGGCGTGGGCGTTCTGTGCCACCAGGCCGTACACCAGGAAGTTGTGCAGGCGGCAGCTGTGCATCCGCAGGCGGGGCATCTCTTCATCGGCCGGTATGCCGTTGCGCCCGGCATAGGTGAGGAACACGCCCACCGACCCGCTGTTTATCGACACGTGCTCCATGCGGTGCTCGCCCGCGCCGTAGAGGTACACGCCGCCCCATTGGCCTGCCACGTCGTTGTAGGCACGGGCGGCACGTAGTTCATCGCGTCGAAGCGGTCGCCCCGCATCAGGATGGGGCGTTCCGCCGTGCCCACGGCGTGGAGGTTGCCGTAGACGAAGAGGTTGGCATTGTTGTGGAAGTATAGCCTGCATCCCGGCTCCAGCGTGAGGAGCTTGCCCGGGGCGATGGCCAGGCTGTCATAGATGAGGTAGGGCTTGGCGGCGGTGAGGGTGGTGTCGTTCAGGATGGTGCGTCCGTGCCATATCTCCACGTCCTGTCCGTAGGCCTGGAGCACCACTTGCTGCGTCGTGCCGTTGAAGTGGAAGGCGAGCCGGTCCTCCACCAACAGGGCGGAGTCGCTGCCCAACCGCTGCACGTTGACGGAGACGAACACGTAGGCACTGTCGCCCGCGCTTATTTCCACATCGTTTACCGTATGGCCTGCCTGGCCGTCCACGTTCACCTGGAAGTATGACTGCTCCCCGCCCGCAAGCACCACGCGGTCGATGCGCACGGCCTTGCGCTGGGGGTTGTACACCATGACCCGCCGCGTGGGGCTTTTGACGGTGGAGAACACGGTGTCGAACCGCAGCGTGTCTGCCGAGAAGCCGAGCCGCACGCCCGGGTCGGTGGTGAACTGCTCCTGGCACGAGGTCAAGGCGCATAAGCCCACGGCCAGTGCGGCAAAGGGCAGGGCAAGCAGGCGGTAAAGCATTTTCAACATATACTATATAACATGTATGGTATGGTAGGATAACGCATGCCGCGCCCGATTATTGCCCGGCAAGTTGATAATTGATAATTGAAAGTTGAAAATTGAAGATTGAAAGTTACCTTTTCGCTTTGCAATAGCCAACTTTCAACTTTTAATTTTCAATTTTCAACTATTCCGCCATGCATATCTTCATGCTGCCTTCGGCCACGACCTCGCCGCATGTCCGCATGGTGGCCTGCACCAGCAGGGTGGAGAGCACTTCGCTCCGCACCTCCACGGTGGTTTCCACGCATTCGCCCACGCGGGGCAGGCGGTGGATGGCGAGCCGCTTCACTTCGCCGATGAAGCCCAGCACCACCTTGCCGTGGTTCACATACAGGTTGATGTAGCCCATGCGTGCCGCGCCGGTTTGCGCCATGTTCTCGATGATGCCCGGCTCGGTCAGGTGGCCGTCCTCCACAAAGAGGTTGTCTGCCCCCACGTGCAGGGCGGTGGTGATGCCCGCCTCGTCCACATGCAGCAGCGTGTCCACCATGACGAAGGGCGGTCGCTGGGGCAGGAGGGAGAGGATGTCGATTTTCTGGAAGTCCATAGTTATCATGTATGCATGTTCGATTCCGCGTTTCCAGCGTCAAGTGTACAGTCCCCGTTGACGGAGATGACATCGCCGGTGATGTACGAGGCGCGTTCCGATGCGAGGAAGCCCACGGCGTAGGCCACTTCCTCGGGCGTGCCGAACCGCCCCACGGGTATCTGTCCTTTGAGCGCGGCCTGGTCGAGGTCGTGCGTCATGTCGGTGTCGATGTAGCCGGGTGCCACGGCGTTGACGGTGATGCGGCGGGCGGCCACTTCCTTGGCCAGGGCTTTGGTGGCCCCGATGATGGCGGCACGTGAGGCCGAGTAATTGGCCTGCCCCGCGAGACCGGTGAGGCCGGACACGGACACGATGTTGATGATGCGCCCCGTGCGTTTGCGCACCATGCTCTTCAGCACGTGGCGGGTGGTGTGGAAGAAGCCGTTGAGCGCGGTGGCCATCACGTCGTTCCACTCGTCATCCTGCATGAGCACGAGCATGTTGTCGCGGCGGATGCCCGCGTTGTTCACCAGCACGGCGATGAAGTCGTCGGGGTGCGTTTCCTTCCAGCCGTCCAATGCCGCCTCGATGGCCGCGGGCGATGACACGTCGAAAGGCAGCAGGTCGGCTTTCACGCCTTTGGCTTCCACCAGTGCCTTGGCCTCTTGCGCGGCCTGCTGGTTGGAGGCATAGTTGATGATGATGTTGTAGCCCATACCGGCCAGTTCCAGGCAGATGGCACGTCCGATGCCCCGGCTGCCCCCGGTTACTAAAGCGTAGTTCATAAGTCGTATGGTTTGGGTGTTACAGGTTGAATGTAGTCTCGTCTATCTCCTCGTTGAGCCGCTTGTCGGTGAGGGTGTAGGTGTTGCTTGTGCCGTCGGCCTCCTCGGTGTACAGGGTGGCGATGGAGCCGTCGGCCTTGTCGTAGCTGGCCACCACGCGGACGATGCCGCTCTTGTTTTCCTTGCCGGTGGGCAGGGTGGCGGTCACCACGTATTGCGAGGCCGTGGTCTCGCAGGTTATCCCGGTGGCTGGCATCCGGCGCACGTCGCCCTCCATGCAGGAGGCGAGGATGGTGCGCATGTCGCGCATCTTGGCGTTCTTGGCCGTGGTCACCTGCTTGCGCCCGGCGGCTATCATGGTGAAGTTGTCGCCGTTGATGAGCATGAGGTCGCCCGCCGGGTCGGTGTAGGCCATGGACAGCTTGTCGGGCTTGCTGTAGTGGTAGTTACCCTCGGAGCGGATGCTTTCCTCGAAGATGGGCATGAACTTGTCTTGCGTGAAGCGTGCCGTGATGGTGGTGTAGGCCGCGTTGGCCGCCTTGATTTGGTCGAGGATGGCGGCATCCTGCCCGCTTATCTCCTGTGCACGGGCGCACAGGCAGCCCAGCAGGGCGAGGGCGATGAATGAGAGTCGTTTCATATTCTTTAGTTACGAGCTACGAGTTACGAGCTACAAGCTACGAGCTACGAGCTACTTATTCACTTACTTATTTTCTTATTTTCTTATTTTCTTATTTTCTTATTTTCTTATTTTCTTATTTTCTTATTTTCTTATTTTCTTATTTTCTTATTTTCTTACTTTCTCACCACAGCCCCCGGGTGGCTTCGTCCATGCCTCCCAGCAGGGCGGCGCAGGTGGCGAAGGCTGTCATCGTCACGCCCAGCACGCCGTGCAGGGCGAGGTTTTGTCCCGTGAGCAGCAGGTTGGGCAGCGGGGTGGCGGGTGTGAGCAGGGTGCGCATCGGGTCGCGGCAGTCCTTGCGTATGCCGTAGGCCGAGCCTTGCCACGTGCCGGTGTAGTCCCGGTAGGTGAGGGGCGTGCTGGTGCTGATGTGTTCGATGCCGTCCATCAGGCCGGGCAGGTAGCGGGCGGCCAGGTTGGCGCATTGGGCGGCTTTGCGGGCTTTCAGTTCCCGGTAGGCATCGCCCCGGTGCCCCACGCGTGTGTCGCTCCAGGCGGCCACCTCGTCCCAGCTCATGGGGGTGAGCAGGTCGATGTTGCGCGTGCAGCCGCCCCCGGCGGGCACTTGGAAGCTCACCAGCAGCTTGTCCACCGGCGCGCCGGGGGCGGGGGGCAGGGCTGCCACGGGTCGCTGCCTTCGTATACGAAGAGGTTGCGGTTGCGGTAGGGCACGCAGCCCGGGCGCAGCAACAGGTGGGTGGTGAACATGCCGCACGTGTTGGGCAACGCCGTGATGCGCCGCCGGTAGATGGGGCGCACCGCGCGGCAGCCGCCAGCAGTGACAGGGTGAGAGCCGGGTGCGCGTCCGAGATGACGTGCCGGGCCTGCACCCGCTCGCCGCCGTCGCATTCCACGGCGGTGACGCGGCCGTCCGCTTCCACGAGGCGGACGACCCGGGCGCGTGTGCGCACCGTGCCGCCTTGGGCGGTGATGCCGTCGGCCAGCCGGTCGGCTATCTGGTGTCCGCCGCCTTGCAGCCGCCAGGTGCTTTGGATAAACGAGTTATTTATCTGGGCGAAGGTGTAGAGCGGCAGCGTGTCGGCGGCCAGCTCCATGGTGAGCGATGCGCCGCTCAACACGCGCCGCAGGGTGGGGTGGGTGATGGTGGAGAGCAGGTATTCGTAGGCCGGTTGGCCGAACCACTTGTCGTGGTCGTGGTCGGCCTGCGTGCCGGGGTGCAGGGTGGCGCGGATGTTGCCGCCCACCCGGCGCAGCAGGTCGGTGTATTGCTTCAGCTCTTCCCGGTGTTGCGGGAAGTCGGCTGCCAGCGTGTCGACAAACCGCTCGTAGCCGGTGGCCAGGCGGTAGGTGCGCCCATCGATGACTACTTCGGCGAAGGCCTCGTCGTCGAGCCGGTGCCAGGGCAAGTCCAGCAGTCCGAAGTAGCGGAACAGTTCGTGCAGCGGCTGCCCTTCGTCCAGTCCGCCCACGAAGTGGAAGCCGGTGTCCAGCGTGTGGCCGCCCCGGCGGAAGGTTTGCAGGCATCCGCCGATTTGCGCGTCCTGCTCCAGCACGCACACGCTCCAGCCGTGGCGGGCCAGGATGTACCCGCACTCCAGCCCGCCCAGCCCGGCTCCTATGATGGCAACGTCGTAGGTCATGTCTGATTTCGGATTACAAATTTCAAATTTCAAATTTCAGATTTCAGATTTCAGATTGTTTCCCGCAGATTGCGCAGATGGACGCAGATGAGGCGGGAACGTTTTCAATTATCTATTATCCATTATCAATTCTTCAGATTGTTCCCCGCAGATTGCGCAGATGATTGCGTTCGGTCGTAGGGCGATGCCCTGCGCTGAGTGCCACAAGGCCGTTGGCCTTTGACTTTTCATTGCATCTGTTTCAACTCAATATCAGATACACCGAGGCGGCTCCCAGCGCGATGCCGAGCATTTGCTTCAGCGCGATTTGCTCCTTGAACAGCAGCACCCCTGCCACGAACACCAGCACCATGGTGGCCACCGACATGGCGGGCGACACCTTGCTCAACGGGAAGTAGCGCATGGCGAGCGACTGTGCCAGGAAGGCCAGGCAGTAGGTCAACATGCTGCCCGCCACGAACAGGAAGAAGCCCTTGCTCCACGCGGGGTAGGCCGAGGTGTGCTTGAGCAGCACCTGCGCCGACACGGTGAGTAGCACGCACAAGGCGGCGTATGCGTATTTCATTTATTATATGTTTTTTGTTTGTAACTTATTATTTTCCCATCGCTGCGTCCGTGCGAAAATTCAGCCGCGTACTAATGCAATCCAAATTCCGTCCTTTCGGAAATCAAGCCACGCAGTAACGCAATTCCAATTCCACACCTACGGAAATTCAGCCGTGTAGTAGCGGTTTTGTAAGCCCCCTTTAGGGGGGCTGGGGGTGGTTCCTACAGCACCGAATAGGCCTCGAACACCTTGTCCTCCGTCCGCACCTTGAACCGCTCCGTGTCGAGCAGCGGCACGTAGCGCGGGGCGATGTCCTTGCGTATCAGCACGGCGCGTGCGTGCCCCAGCAGGGCAGCCAGCCGTTCGGGCGGCAGCAGCGGCTCGTCGCGGTTGATGATGACGAGGTCGTATTGGTCGGCCAGCGTGCCCGCATCGGTGGTGAAGCGCATGAGCGGGGTCTTCTGGTAGCAGTTGTCGGCCAGCGTGATGCGGTAGGCCTTCTCGTCGATGCCGGTGACTTCCACCTGCTTGCCGGCGGCCGCCGCCCAGTAGCAGCAGAAGCCGTATTCGCATCCGTAGTCCAACATGCTCTGCTGTCCGCGCAGCATCACGTCGAGCAGGGTGTAGTGGCGCGTCGCCGCCAATTCGGTGCGCAAGGCCAGTTCCACCGCGTTGCCCTTGTACAGGTAGTTGTCCTTGATGCGCCGGGCGGGCGTTTTCTTCTTATCCGGAATAAATAAATTGAACACCGACACGGGTGCCTTGCCCCGCCGGGTGCGCCCCGTCACCAGCCACTCGAAGAGGGCGGGCAGCAGCGTGTAGGCGATGACGATGGTGCCGCCCATGCCGATGAGCGTGGACACGCCGATGGAGGAGATGGCCGGGTGCACGGCGAAGAGCAGCGAGGCCACCACGATGACCAGGATGACGGCCGAAAGGAAAATGGCCGTTTTGTGGTGCAGCAGCAGCGGCTTGCGGGTGCGGTACACGGCCAGCAGCCCGTCGGTGATGAAGATGCTGTAATCCACCCCGATGCCGAAGACGAAGGTGGAGATGACGATGTTGATGAGGTTGAACTCAATGCCGAAGATGGCCATGCACCCGGTGACGATGTACCAGCTGAGGGACATGGGCAGGAAGGCGATGAGCGCCATGATGATGCTGCGGTAGGAGAGCAGCAGCACGATGAGCACGAACACGGACGAGATGGTGAGCGTGACGTTGAAGTCGTCGTGCACCATGCGCACCATGTCGTTGGTGTAGTACATGGGGTCGATGACGAGGAAATGTCGGTCGGCTCCCGTCACGGCGTCGCCCACCTCGGCCAGCCGGGCGCGGTCCATCTGCACCGGCACGAACACGAGGTATTGCCGCCCGTTGCTTTCGATGATGTTGTCGAGCAGCCCTTGCGGGATGACCCCGGCCTCGTAGAGCGACACGGGTTCATAGTCGGCTTCGAGCATGTGGAAGAAGGGCTGGAACGTGCGTTCCGAGAAGCGGTACTGCCGCCCGGCTTCGGCCACCAGGCGGCGTGTGTCGGCCACCCTTTCGGGAGTCCAATAGGCCTGCCAGCGGGCGATGCGCCTCTCCTGCTCATCGGTGGGGACGAACAGGCGGAACGGGGCGGAGTAGCCCTGCACCATCCCGTCCTGCTTCAGCCGGTCGAGCCTGCCCGCGAGCCGCCCGGCGTGGTGCAGCGCGGAGTCCAGCTGCTGCGCCACGGCGGCGAAGTACACGGTGGAGCGGCTGCCGGTGGTCTTGGCGGCCAGCAGCTCCTTCGAACGCTGCACGCCGGGGTCGTTGTAGCCGATGTGTTGCAGGTCGGAGTCGAACTGCACGCGCCCCGACATGGCGAAGCACACCACGCTCACCACCACGATGGCGGCAATGAGCCAACGCTTGCGGTGGTAAGGGTAGGAGTTGACGCGCTCCAGCAGGCGGAAGGCTTTCTCGGACTTGCGGTTGTGCGCCGGGTTGAAGAATTGCGGCAGGAACAGCAGCGAGAAGGCCGTGGTGCCCAGCATCCCCAGCGAGGCGAACATGCCGAAGTCGCGCAGCAGCTCCGACTGGGTGAGCAGCAGCCCCATGAACGCGCCGATGGTGGTGAGCATCCCGTTGAGCACGGCGTTGGTCTCGTCCTTGAGTACCGCCTCGGCATCGTTCACGTATTTGAAGTGCGTGATGACGTGCAGGCAGTAGCTGAACGCCACGCCCATGACGATGGCCCCGATGCCCATGGCCATGAGCGACATGCTGCCTTTGATGAAATAGACGACGGCCAGGGCGAACAGCACGCCGTAGACCACGGGCATGATGAGGAACGCGATGTTCGACTTGTTGCGGAAGCACGCCAGCAGCAAGGCGATGATGAGCACCAGCGACACGGATATGGTGAGCAGCAGGTCGGTCTTGATGCGCTTGGAGTTGTAGGCGCTTTGCACCGGGGCACCGTGGTACAGCACCCGATACCGGGGTATTCGGTGTGGAAGCGGGCTATCTCGTCCTCAATCATCTCCGTGAGCGTGGAGCCCTTGCCGGAGTCGAACGAGGCGAAGTTGGGCGACAGGAACGCCAGTGCCACGGTGGTGTCGGGCGTGAAGAAGTGGTTTTGGTACAGTTTGTAATTGCCTCCCAGCCCGCTGGCCAGGTCGCCCTGCCCGGCCAGGAACAGGTTGCGCAGGCCGATGGGGTCCTGCATCACCATGCCGCGGAAGGCCGACCCGGCAGGCGAGCGCAGCAGGGCGTAGTTGTCGGCCATCTGCCGGGCGGCGTGTGCGGGGGTAAGCAGCGTGTCCAGCCCGGCGTAGTCGGCACTGTCGAGGTACATGGGGGCGCATTCATACAGGAAGGCGATGGCATCGGTGAACACCTCCTCGTCCAACTGGCATAGGATGTTGTCGATGGCTTGCGACGCGCTGTCCGCCGCCAGCAGCGATGCGGCAAAGGCATCGCAGGCCTCCGCCAGCTCGTCCGGCGTGGCCTCGCCCGTGGGGGAATGGAATTGCAGGAAAATCTTGTCCTTGACCTTCAGGTTGGAGAACACGAGGTCTTCGGCCCCGCCCTCCTTGGCGGAAGGCAGCAGTTTCGAGATGTCTTCCTCGAAGGTTATCTTGGATGCGAAAAAAACGAAAAACAGCGTTGAGACAATCAGTATGCCCCAAAACGCTGCTTTGTGCCCCTTGAAGAAGCGGTATACCGAGACTGTTAATTTGACCATGTTCCTGTTGTTTTGTAGCGGGGTGGTGGTAGCGGATAGCGGGTAGCGAGGAGCGGGTAGCCGCCTTTCCACTTTCAACTTTCCCCTTTCAACTTTCCCCTTTCGCCCCGACCTTCTCCCTCCATTCCCGGTAGAAGTCGGGGGCGGACACTTCGAACGTGCCTTCGCGGGTCATGAAGAGCTGGGTAGTCTGCGCCTCGGCCACCACCGACCCGTCCGCCTGGTTGAATATCGTGTAGTCATAGATGATTTTGGCCGACCGGCACGGCACGTAGCGTATTTCCACCCGCAGTTTGTCCTCGAAGTGCGCGATTTGCTTGTAGCGGATGTGCATGTCCACAATCGGGGTGGTGTAGCCCGCGGCGTACACGTCCAGGTAGGCGATGCCGTATTGGCGTCCGAACGCCTCACGGGCCTGCTCCAGGTACTTCACGTAATGGCCGTGCCACACCATGTTGATGGAGTCCACGTCGTAGAAATGCACCTCAACCTCGATGCTTGCGGTCAATGCGTCCATATAATTAAGGTATATGTATCTTGTGATACGCCATTTCGGCCGAAGGAAGTTTGGCTCAGACCCAACGTCGCGTTTCCCTTCGGTCGAAATGGCGTGGATGCCACAGGACTATTTCACACGTTCTTCCAGGAAGTCGTACAGCTCGGCAAACGTCTTGATGCCGCCTATTTCCTGGCTTTTGATTTTCACGCCGAACTCGGCTTCAATCAAGGCCACCATGTCCACCAGGCTCAGGCTGTCCAGTTCGAGGGTTTCCTTGATGTTGGCATCGGGCGTGATGTCCGTGATTTCTTTTTCGAATTCTTCCGCCAACGCGGCGTTCACTTTCTCGATGAGTGCTTGCTTTTCCATTTTTCTGTTATGTTTAGTGTTGTTGTTTTGTTGTGTTGTTGGTACGCAAAGACGCGGGGACGCTAAGATTTTCTTCTTTGCGTCTTTGCGTCTTAGTAGCGTACAATAATCGTCTTACAAATTCTTTAGTTGTGTTGTTGGTACGCAAAGACGCGGGGACGCTAAGATTTTCTTCTTTGCGTCTTTCCGTCTTAGCGTACAATAATCGTCTTACAAATTCTTTACGATCAAGGTCGAGTTCGTCCCGCCGAAGCCGAACGAGTTGGACAGGAACATGTCGAAGTGCTTGTCCACGCGCTTGGCGGGGATGAGCAACTTGGCCGAGTCTTCGTCGGGATTTTCGAAGTTCAGGTTCGGGGCGATGAAGTCGTTCTTCATCATGAGCATGGAGTAGATGATTTCGCTCGCTCCCGCCATCCACATTTCGTGTCCTGTCATGGACTTGGTCGAAGTCACTTCGGGCATGTATCCATCGAACACCTTGGCAATGGCCTTGGCTTCGTTCTTGTCGCCGACGGGCGTGGAGGTGGCGTGCGCGTTGATGTAGCCGATGTCGCGGATGCCCACGCCGGCCTGCCGCAAGGCCATTTTAAGCGAGCGGGCGGGACCGTCCACGTTGGGCACCGAAATGTGGTCGCCGTTGGAGGAGAACCCGTAGCCCAGGATTTCGCCCAAGATGGGAGCACCCCGTTTTACGGCCGATTCATAGCTCTCGATGATGACCGTGGCGGCACCCCCTCCCGGCACCAATCCGTCGCGGTCGCGGTCGAACGGGCGTGAGGCCTTGGCGGGCGCGTCCTCGCGGATGGAGAAGGCACTGATGCCGTCGAAGCTGCCTACCGAGTAGGGGTTCACTTCTTGCGCTCCCCCGCACACCACGCACTCTTGCAGTCCCATCTGGATGAGCAGCGAGCCCAACCCGATGGCGTGCGAACCGCTGGCGCATGCACCCGAAACGGTCAGGTTGATGCCTTTGAGCTTGAACAGGCAAGCCAGGTTCATGGTTACGGTGGAGTTCATCGATTGGAATATCGCCCCCGAACCAATGAGCGTGGTGTCCTTCTTTTCGCGCATGATGTCGGTGCTTTTAACCACGGCTTCGGCACTGCTGTCGTTGCCATAGAGGATGCCCACTTCATGCGTGTTGAGGTAGTCCTGGTCAAGCCCGGCTTGTTGCAGGGCATCGGCGGTGGCCATGTAGGCGTAAGCCCCTTCTTCGGCCATGTACACGCGCTGGTTGCGGCTGAGTATGCCTTTCAAGTTGGGCATGTCCACCTTGGCGGTCAATCCCGAGCGGAAGCCCATTTCTTTGCGTTGCGGGTCCAGCACGATGCCCGACTTGCCATCGTAGAGCGACTGGCGCACTTCGTCGAGGCTCTTGCCCAGGCAGGAATAAATGCCCATTCCGGTGATAACGACTCTTCTTTTCATAACTTTTTATGAGAATTGTTTCAATATGTTGTCTATGGTGGAGTGAATCCATGCCCGTTGTTCGGCCAGGTCGCCGAGCAGCCCTTTCCGCCTCAGCCGGTGGAAGCGCAGCTGCACCTTGTAGGCCTTGAATTTCTTCATGTAGAAGTACATGAATATCCCCATCAGCGGAAGCCCGCCCAGGCATATCAGGGCAATCCACAGCGACTGGGTGGCACTCCACACGATGCCGCACGTCAGCGTGTACAGCACGGGCACCGATACCAGCGCGCTCACGCCGAAGTCGAACCCGCTGTGCAGGAAACGGTCTTTCACCCGTTTGGTGATGAGCGTGGGCGCATAGTACACCAGCAAGTTGGGCACGCAGGCGACGGCAAACACCGGGAACAGCAGTGCAAATCCCGCCCCTTTTGCCGCAAGCAGCCCTGCGCTGCCGGGTCGCCTGAAGGCGTGGTCGGCCACGCGGAGCGCGTCCAGCTGTTGCCTGAACCGGTCAACGGCGGTGTAGAGCGCGGTAACCGTTTCTTCATCGGCGGCCTTGGCTTCGTCCAGCCGCTTGACCAGCATCTTGTCTGCCTCCAGCTTTTGCGGCAGGTTGTCGGGGTCGAGTCCCTTGCGGCGTGCGTAATCGATGCCGTAGGTCTCCCGTATGAAGTCGATGGCGGCGTAGTGCTCCAGGTCGGTTATGTTGAGCATCATGCTGCTTATCTGCTGGCGCACGAGCTGGTTCACTTGCCGTTGGGCGGTGCGTGGACGGGTCTGGTAAAGCTCGTAATACGGGGCAAGCGATATGGGCGTGCCGTAACACACGAGCATTTTCTCCCGGGCGTGGAAGTAGTCGGAGTAGTGGTTGCACGAGGGCAGCACGAACATTTCCTTTTGGAAACCAGTCTTCCGCGCCGCTTCGAACAGGATGTGCAGGTAGGCCAGCGAGAATTGCCCCAGCCAATGCTTGTCCTGGTGCCCCGCTTCGGGGTAAATCACCACCGTGCCGTCGAGCAGCAATTCCTGCTCGATGTCCTCGAAGGAGGCGGCGTTGTTGGACAGCGATGCTTCGCCGTCGAAGGCCAGCCGGTAGGCGGGGATGAGCCCCAGCCAATGCAGGGCTTTCCGGACTGCGGGCTTGAACACGTCGGCGCGGGCCACTACGCGTACTTTGCGCTTGTCCCGGCGGCGGTCAATGGACATGAGCACGCCCAGCACGTCCGACAGGCCGTTTTGGTGGTCGGACACCACCATCAGTGGCCCCTCGGCGGGTATGCGTTCCGTGTGCAGCCAGTAAGTCTTTTTATAGAAAATCTTACCGTGGAAAAAGCGTATGTAGGCTTTGAACAACTTGAAACCAAAACCGGGCTTGTTATCTTGGCTGTGTACGCTCATGTCCTTGTCACTCTGTGTTTATGCAATGAAAATGCCTGCGTTCCTTCGGGACCCCTTTTTCACGGGGCAAAAGTAAAGGCTTTCAACGGGCTTTAGGTCAAAATTAGACGAACCGCGCCTTTTTTTTTCGATAAAAGAAAACCCCCTTTTAGATGTAAGAAAGACGCGGGTTCGGGATAAGGACGTGCCAAGGCATGCGACAAAATGCTTGCATTCCATGCCTTTTCCGATTCTTCCGCAAGTGCCCGTTTGTTGATTTGTGCGCAGATGTTTTCCTGTTTCCCAGCAGATGTTTTTCCAATCGTGTGCAGAAGTTTTACTGCCCACAGTTATGGGTTGTACGACCCATAACTGTGAGTCGTACGACCCACAACTGTGGGTTATACAACCCATAACTGTGGGCAGTAGAATATCTGCGCAGAAAAGGGAAAACATCCCGGCACAATTGGGAAAAATAGAGCTTATGTTGAATTTAATTTTAAACCACAGAGGCACGGAGAGATACGTCTTGTCTATCCCATTCTTCTTCTAAAGGAGAATACGAATTATAAAGATTTATACGGATATGTGGTTATTCATAAAAAAAGAGATACCATGGGATGACATCTCTAACGTATGGCTTGCCGGGCGTGTTTTTATTCCCCGTCTTCTATCTTCTGTACAATCCACTCGCCGACTTCGCTGGTGGTGCAGGCCTTTGCGCCATCGGCAATGTCTTCGGTTACCACGCCTGCGGAAAGGCTGTCGGTCACGGCGCGGCGGATGCAGGCTCCCTCATCGGTCAGGTCGAAGGCGTATTCGAACATAAGGGCGGCAGATAGGATGGTGGCCAAGGGGTTGGCAATGTTCCGCCCGGCGGCCTGCGGATAGGAACCGTGTATCGGCTCGAACACCGAGGTGTGCACGCCAATGGAGGCCGAAGGCAACATGCCGAGCGAACCGGTGATGACCGAAGCCTCGTCGGTAAGAATGTCGCCGAAAAGGTTTTCCGTCACCAGCACGTCGAAACTCTTCGGCCACTGGATGATGCGCATGGCGGCATTGTCCACGAAGAGGTATTCCGTCTCCACGTCGGGGTATTGCGGGGCTATCTCTTGGGCTATTTGCCGCCACAGGCGCGAGGTGGCGATGACATTCGCCTTGTCGACCACGGTCAGCTTGCGCCTGCGCTGACGGGCATAGCGGTAGGCTAAGTGGAGGATACGTTCCACTTCGGCGCGGGTATAGACGCAGGTGTCGTAGGCCGTGTTGCCGTCCTCGCTGCGCCCCTGCGGACGACCGAAGTACAGCCCGCCGGTCAGTTCGCGGATGCACAGGAAGTCCGCCCCATCGACCAGCTCGGCGCGTAAGGGCGACTTATGCACCAGCGTGGGGAAGGTGGACACGGGGCGCAGGTTGGCATACAGCCCCAAGTCCTTGCGCATCTGGAGCAGGCCTTGCTCGGGGCGTACTCTGGCCGAGGGGTCGTTGTCGTATTTGGGATGCCCGATGGCCCCGAAGAGCACGGCATCGCTCCGCATGCACAGTTCGTGCGTGGCTTGCGGGTAAGGTTCGCCCGTCCGGTCTATTGCCGATGCCCCGACCAACCCATAGGTGTAATTCAACTGGTGTCCAAACCGCTTGCACACGGCTTGGGTCACGTTCAACGCTTGTTCTATAATCTCCGGCCCGATACCATCGCCGGGCAGCACAGCTATGTTCAATGTCTTTGCCATATTCTTTCTTTATTTCAGATTTCAAATTTCAGATTTCAGATTTCAAATTTCAGATTTCAAATTTCAGATTTCAAATTGTTTCCAGCAGATTGAGCAGATTTACGCGAAGACGCAAAGACGCAAAGGTTTTACTTTTTTCTTTGCGTCATAGCGTCTCGGCGTACTCAATCTCATATCATGTTCAGCATTTTGAAAGTGGCCTTAATGGCCGATTCCACCTGGTCGGCATCCAGGCCGGAGGTTTTCAGCACGCGCCCGTCCATGTCCCACGTAATGATGGTATGCACCAAGGCATCGGTGCGTCCGCCGGGCGGGATGCTCACGTTGTAGTCGAGCAGCACGGGGTGAGGCCGACCTAGTCGGTCGTATATCTTCCAAAGGGCTTTCATGAAGGCATCGTATTGCCCGTCGCCGCTCGACGCGTCCTGGTACTCCACCCCGTCCACCTCAATGGCGATATTGGCCAAGGACTTCATGCCCTTGGAGAGTGAAAGGGAATAGTTTATCACACGCACCTTCTGCCCGACCTGCTCGCTTTTCAGCACATCGGAAATGATGTAGGGCAAGTCGTCCTGCGTTACGATTTCCTTCTTGTCGCCCAGCTCAGTGATGCGGGCCGTAACCTTGCTCATGGTGGCATCGTCCAAGTCGAGCCCCAAATGCTGCAAGTTCTTCAGGATATTGGCACGGCCGGAAGTCTTGCCCAAGGCATATTGCCGTTCGCGCCCGAAACGTTCGGGCAGGAGCGGGTTGAAGTACAGCTTGTCCTTGTTGTCGCCATCGGCATGTACGCCAGCCACTTGCGTGAACACGTTCTCGCCCACCACCGGCTTGTTGGCCGGGATGCGCACGCCCGAATAAGACTCCACCACCCGGCTCACGGCATTGATGCGCTCCTCACGAATGCGGGTGTGCACTTTCAGCTGGTCGTGCAGCACGGCCACGACGCTTGCCAGGGGGCGTTGCCCGCCCGTTCGCCCAAACCGTTGACCGTTACGTGCACGCCCTGAACGCCTGCCCGCACCGCCTCGAACGTATTGGCCACCGCCAGGTCGTAATCGTTGTGCGCATGGAAGTCGAAGTGCAAGTCGGGATAACGTCCCGTCATGCGCGAACAATAGTCAAAGGCCTGTTCCGGATGCAACACGCCCAAGGTGTCGGGTATCATGAAACGCCACACCGGCTCGTGCCTCAACCCATCGACCAGGGCATACACATATTCCTCCGAATCACGCATGCCGCTCGACCAATCCTCCAAGTACACATTGACCGCAATGCCCAGGTCGCAGGCCGCGGCCACCGTCCGGCGTATGTCATCCAGGTGCTGTTCGGGCGTTTTCTTCAACTGCTTGAGGCAATGCTTGAGCGAGCCCTTGCACAGCAGGTTGAGCACCCGGCATCCGGCCCGGTGTATCCACTCAAGCGAGGTGCGCCCATCGACAAAGCCCAGCACTTCCACCCGGTCGATGTGTCCGTTGGCCTGCGCCCACTGCGCCACCTTGCGCACCGCCTCGAACTCGCCATCGGACACCCGTGCCGAGGCTATCTCCACCCGGTCCACGTGCAATTCCTCCAACAGCAGGCGGGCAATGCCCAGTTTCTCCTGTGCCGCGAACGACACGCCCGAAGTCTGCTCGCCGTCGCGCAACGTTGTGTCAAGAATTTCGATCATGTGCTGATGTGCAAGTGCTGATGGGCTAATAGGGTAGTGTGGCTCGCTGTTCGTACTCCTCTATCCGCTCCTGGTGGCTGAACAGGTAGTCTATGTCGTCCAAGCCTTGGAGGAAGCACTCTTTTTTGTAGCCGTTGATGGCAAACCGCTCCGACCGCCCGGTGGCGTTGTTCGTAATGGTCTGCGCCTGCAAATCGACGGTGAGCGTCGTGTCCGGGTCGTCCTCCACCGAGCGGAACACTTCGCGCAAGAACTCCTCCGACACCACCACCGGCAAGACGAAATTGTTCATGGCGTTGTTCTTGAAAATGTCGGCGAAGAAGCTCGACACCACTACCCGGAAGCCATATCCGGCCAACGCCCACGCCGCATGCTCGCGGCTGCTGCCCGAACCGAAGTTCTTGCCCGCCACCAATATCGAGCCGCGGTAGGCGGGATTGTTCAACACAAAGTCTTGCTTCGGCTGCCCTGCCGCGTCGTAACGCCAGTCGGCAAACAGATGGTCGCCAAAGCCTTGCTTGTCGGTCGCCTTCAGGAAGCGAGCCGGTATTATCTGGTCCGTGTCCACGTTCTCTATCGGGAGCGGCACCACAGTCGATGTCAATGTTACGAATTTGTCCATATCGGTTGCGTTAATTTGCGTTTCTTGCGTCATTTGCGTTCCCTCCCCGCGGGTCGGTGATGCAGCCGGTGACTGCCGCGGCGGCGGCCACGAGGGGACTGGCCAGGAGCGTGCGTGCACCGGGACCTTGGCGGCCTTCGAAGTTGCGGTTCGATGTGCTGACAGCGTACTTCCCGGCGGGCACTTTGTCGTCGTTCATGGCCAGGCAGGCCGAGCAGCCGGGTTGGCGCAACTCAAAGCCCGCTTCTTGAAGCACGCGGTCAAGCCCTTCGGCGCGTATCTGCCGTTCCACCTCCCACGAGCCGGGCACCAACCACGCCACCACGTTCGGAGCCTTTTTCTTGCCCTTGACATAAGCGGCGAATGCGCGGAAGTCCTCTATGCGCCCGTTCGTGCAACTGCCGAGGAACACGTAGTCCACCGGCTTGCCCAGCAGCCGTTCGCCCGGGCGGAAGCCCATGTATTCAAGCGACTTGACGAACGAAGCCCGCCCCGCCTCGTCCACCTCGTCCGGCTGGGGATGCTCCCGTCTATGGGAATGCCCATGCCGCCATTTCCACCTCGCTTGTTCCTATGCCGAATGCCACCGCTCCGACGGCCCCGTGCGTGCTTGTGTGAGAATCCAAATCTTGTCAAACAGAGTGTTCATTGTTCGTATTTCTTTTATTTGAATTTGTTTATACAGTCGATATATGCTTCTACTGAAGCTGTTACAATATCGGTGTTTGCGCCAAAACCGTAATACACATTTCCATTGTATTCAGCGTCATTTGCTTTTGTATGATTTTCTTCAGCGCCTTTATGGCTGCATCTACCGGGCCGTTGCCTGTTGAAGCTTCCTCGAATTTTTGTCCTGAAATGTCAAGACCGATGCTTGCCACGCTTTTGACTCCCATGCCAGTAGTTACCTGTAGGAAGTCGAGTTTTACCGAATGAGCTTCCGCACGGTCTGCACCGGCAAGCATAAGTATGTCGTCATCATTTATTTCTTTCTTCTTGTCGGCCAGTTTCAGGAAGTTATGATATATGGCATCGATTTTTTTCTCGTCGTCGATATTTACTCCAAGCACCCCAAGCCGGTATTTAAGTGCCGCCCTGCCGCTGCGTGCCGTAAGCACGATTGAGTTGTCGTCAAGCCCAACGTCTTTCGGATTCATTATCTCGTAGGTATCTACATTCTTAAGCACTCCGTCCTGATGGATGCCGCTTGAATGAGCAAACGCGTTACGCCCCACAATGGCTTTGTTGGGTTGTACCGGCATATTCATCAGACTGCTTACCATGCGGCTGGTCGGATAAATCTTCGTCGTATTGATGTTCGTGTCTATGCCGAGGTGCTTGTGGCATTTCAGAATCATCGCTATTTCCTCAAGCGAGGTGTTTCCAGCCCTCTCTCCTATCCCGTTTATTGTCACTTCCACCTGCCTTGCGCCATTCACTACGCCGCTGAAAGTATTTGCCGTAGCCATTCCCAAGTCGTTAAGTCGCCGGGACTCGAAATGGGGAAGCCCGCCTCAATCACGTCCACGCCGAGGGGCTTCCAACGCGCGTGCCACCTGGATTTTTCTCCACCGTGTTCAGCTGGCAGCCGGGCACTTGCTCGCCGTCGCGCAGCGTCGTGTCAAATACAAAAAGTCTGTCCATAGGGATTATTAACTGAATAATGGATTAACTGATTAACTGAATAACTGAATAACTGAATAACTGATTAACTGATTAACTGAATAACTGAATAACTGAATAACTGAATAACTGATTGATGGATTGAATGGCTGAATGATGGCTTGTCAACCGACAGGTTGGTTTTCTGCTATTCTTTTGGATTTGCTGCGGGCAGATACCATTATTTTCAGTATCTCTTCATTCTCTTTATACAAAGTCTCCAGCAATTCGGGTTTAAAGATGCCAGTTTCTTGCAGCACTTCCAACCAGAAGAGGGTTTCGTCTGCTTCTTCTATCACGATGCTTATTTTGCTGAAAAATTCTGCATTCGACCGCGCCCGACATGCAGCCCGGTAATTGGCCCCGACCGAAGTGGCCGAGCGCAGGATTTGCCGCTTGATGATTTGCGCTTCATCGGTGCTGGGCAGGGCGCGGCACATTCGAATAACGCGCAGGGCAAAGTCCTTTGTCCGCATCTTCATGTGCTCCCTGAAATCAAAATTTCGTTCTTGCTCCATATATAGTGTCAATTATTCAATCATCCGTCTTTCCGTCTCAGTTATTCCGTTATTCAACCTTCCGTTATTCCGCCATTCCGTCATTCAACCTTCATTTGTCAAACGAGCCTTTCCCATTTGCAGTGAGAAAGGCTCGTTTCGTTCATTATATATAATAGGTAAAGGAACATGCCCCGCTCACTCCGTCTTGCTGCGCAAGGGAATAAGGAGGCTTAGTATGTTCGTAATGCGGTTCATGCAGTCGCTTGCTCTTGGTGGAACACGGTGCAAAGGTAAGTCTATTTTTTTAATGGGCAATATCAAATGCGATATTTATTCTGTATTCTTCTGATGATTTGTTTGAAAAAGCGCAAAAGGACAGTGTGTTTGTAATGAAACGGGGCGGGCAAAATTCCGTGCTGACGCAGCTGGATTTTCGTGCTGACGCAGCTGGAATTCCGTACGTACGCAGCCTGATTTCCGTACGTACGCCATCCGGGGCGGTTGCGGGTGGCGGGAGGGCGTGCCGTTTGCCCATTCTCCATTATATTTGTACCTTTGCGCCCGCTAACACTAAAAAAGGTATATCTATGAATTTGTTACGGGAAACGTTGGGACGATACGATGCTCCGCAGAAAGCGAAGGCGATGGGCGTGTATCCCTACTTCCGCCCCATCGAGTCGGACCAGGACACGGTGGTGCGCATCGGGGGCAAACCGGTGCTCATGTTCGGGTCCAACAGCTACCTGGGGCTTACCAACCACCCGCGCCTCAAGGAAGGGGCCATCAAGGCCATCGAGAAGTATGGCACGGGCTGCGCGGGCTCGCGCTTCCTCAACGGCACGCTCGACATCCACCTGCAACTCGAGGAGCGGCTGGCGCGCCTGGTGGGCAAGGACGAGGCGTTGGTGTATGCCACGGGCTTCACGGCCAACTCGGGCGTGGTGCCTTGCCTGGCGGGGCGGGAGGATTACCTGCTGTTCGACGAGCTGGACCATGCGTCCATCATCGAGGGCAAACGGCTGTCGTTTGCCAAGCAGCTGAAGTATAAGCACAACGACATGGCTTCGCTGGAGAAGCAACTGAAACGCTGCGCCCCCGACCGCATCAAGGTCATTGTGGTGGACGGCGTGTTCAGCATGGAGGGCGACATCGTGCGCCTGCCCGAGGTGGTGGAGCTGGCCAAGCGCTACAACGCCTCCATCATGGTGGACGAGGCGCATTCGCTGGGCGTGTTCGGCGCACACGGGGCGGGCATCTGCGAGCACTTCGGGCTGACGCAGGACGTGGATGTCATCATGGGCACGTTCAGCAAGTCGCTCGGCACCATCGGGGGGCTTCGTGGCCGCCGATAAGGAGATTATCAATTATTTGAAACATAATTCGCGCACGCTCATTTTCAGTGCCTCCATCACCCCGGCGTCGACCGGCTGCGTGCTGGCCGCCCTCGACGTGATGGCGGAGGAGACGTGGCGCATGGAGGCCTTGTGGCGCAACACGCGGCAGGCCCTGGAGGGATTCCGGCAGGCCGGCTTCGAGATAGGCCCCACGCAAAGCCCTATCATACCGCTCTACGTGCGCGACAACCTCAAGACTTTCCGCCTCACCCGTATGCTGATGGACGATGGCGTGTTCGTCAACCCCGTGGTGGCTCCTGCCGTGCCGCCCGAGGACACGCTCATCCGCTACTCGCTCATGGCCACCCACACGCCCGAGCAGATAGACGAATCCGTGTGCAAGATAACCAAGGCGGCCAAGGCATTGGGAATTGTTTGACGGCACGGGCACCCCGGCAATTCTACGATCCTACGATTTCAAAGTTCCCCGATTCCACAACAAGACTATGATTACGTTATCCGACATCGCTATCCAGTTCGGGAAGCGCGTGCTGTTTTCCGACGTGAACCTGAAGTTTACTCCCGGCAATTGCTACGGCATCATCGGTGCCAACGGCGCGGGCAAATCCACCCTCATCCGCATGCTCAGCGGCGAGCTCGACCCCACCAAGGGCACTATCCAGGTGGGCCCGGGCGAACGCCTCTCGGTGCTCAAGCAGGACCACTTCCAGTTTGACGAACTCACCGTCATCGACACCGTGATGATGGGCTACGAAGAACTGTGGCGGGTGAAGGAGGAGAAGGATGCCATTTATATGAAGGAGGACTTCTCCGATGCCGACGGCCTGCGGGCTTCGGAGCTGGAGGAAAAGTTTGCCGAGATGAACGGATGGAACGCCGAAAGCGACGCGGCCGCCCTGCTCAGCGGCTTGGGCATCAAGGAGGAAAAGCATTACCTGCAGATGAAGGAGCTGAGCGGCAAGGAAAAGGTGAAGGTGCTGCTGGGACGCGCCCTCTTCGGCAACCCGGACAACCTGTTGCTGGACGAACCCACCAACGACCTGGACCTGGACACCGTGATGTGGCTGGAAAACTACCTGGCCAATTACGAGAACACGGTGCTGGTGGTGAGCCACGACCGCCACTTCCTCGACGCGGTGAGCACCTACACGGTGGACATCGACTACGGCAAGGTGAAGCTCTTCGCGGGCAACTACACCTTCTGGTACGAGTCGAGCCAGCTGGCCCTGCGCCAGCAGCAGATGCAGAACAAGAAGGCCGAGGAGAAACGCAAGGAACTGGAGGAATTCATCCGCCGTTTCAGTGCCAACGTGGCCAAGTCGCGCCAGGCCACCAGCCGCCGCAAGATGCTGGAAAAGCTTAACGTGGAAGAAATCCAGCCCTCCACCCGCCGCTACCCGGGCATCATCTTCACCCCCGAGCGCGAGCCGGGCAACATGGTGCTGGAAATCTCCGGCTTGGCCAAGACGGCCGACGACGGCACGGTGCTCTTTGCCGACGTGAACTTCAACGTGGAGAAGAATGACAAAATCGTGTTCGTCTCCCGCGACCCCCGCGCCATGACGGCTTTTTTCGAAATCGTCACCGGGCACGACACGCGCTTCCAGGGCACGTACCGCTGGGGGCAGACCATCACCACGGCCTACCTGCCGCTGGACAACTCGGCCTTCTTCGACACCGACCTCAACCTGCTGGAGTGGCTGGCGCAGTACACGGACGACACGTTGGAATCCAACCTGCGCGGCTACCTGGGCAAGATGCTCTTCTCGGGCGACGAGGTGTACAAAAAGGCCCGCGTGCTCTCCGGCGGCGAGAAGATGCGCTGCATGATAGCCCGCATGATGCTGGAGAACGCCAACCTCATGGTGCTCGACTCGCCCACCAACCATCTCGACCTGGAGTCGATACAGGCGTTCAACAACACGCTCGTCAATTTCAAGGGCAACATCCTCATGTCGTCGCACGACCGCGAGTTCATCGACACGGTGTGCAACCGCATTATCGAGCTCACCCCGCACGGCATCATCGACAAGCAGATGAACTACGAGGACTACCTCACCTCCGACGACATCAAGGCCATCCAGGGCAGGATGTACGGAGACAATGAACAATGAACAATTAATAATTAACAATGAACAATGAACAATGGGCAACGAGGTATATCTACCATGTTGCCCATTCTTCATTGCCAGCTGTTCACTGCTAATTATTCATTGTTAACTGTTCATTGTTAATTGATTCCGATGATGAGGTGCGTTTGCAGGCTGAGCCGCCAGCGGGGATGCCGTAGCACGCACTCCGCCGTTTCGCGGATGTTGCGGCCCGAGCAGGGTTGCAGGAAGTAGTGCCGGGCGGCGATGCGTTCGTAGGGGGCGATGTCCTGCCCCAGGTACACCACCTTCACCTCGTCCGCTTGGGGCAGCACCACGGGGGCACCGTCCTTGGGCGAGCAGGTTATCCAGTCGATGCCGTCGGGCAGGGGGTGTGTGCCGTTGGTCTCGATGCACACGTACTTGCCCGCCCGGTGCAGGCGTTCCACCAGCGTGGCATCAATCCACAGCGACGGTTCGCCCCCGGTGAGCACCACGTGGCGGGCGGGGTGGCCCGCCACGCAGGACACGATGTCCTCGTCGGTCATCCACGTGCCGTCCTCGTGTCGTGTGTCGCAGAATGGGCAGCGCAGGTTGCACCCGCTGAAGCGCACGAAGGTGGACGGCGTGCCCGTGTAATAGCCTTCGCCCTGGAGGCTGTAGAATATCTCGTTGATTTTACGCATGATTGTTGGCGTTTGGTAGCGGGTAGCGGGTAGCGAGTACTACCCGCTACCCGCTACCTCATTCATCCTTTTCGTACACCACGAGGTTGTTGGCCGACTCCTGCACCTCCACGCGGAAGCAGTGGGGCACTTGCTCGCACGCCCAGCGGGCGATGTTCTCCGCCGTGGGGTTGAAGGGCAGCAGGTCGTTGAGGTTCTGGTGGTCGAGGTGGCTTTGGATGGCTTCCTTGATGCGGGTGAAGTCCACCACCA
>VOFD01001909.1_pt1 | contig 27442 bp, 49 predicted proteins | sample 5384101 | NCBI WGS metagenome assembly VOFD01 (sample SAMN12384723, study PRJNA508395) | human gut metagenome | isolation source: healthy gut C | host: Homo sapiens
AGTATTTTTCTAAAGGAGAATTGACCATGGGTTATCAAGAGATCGATTTGGAGACCTGGCCCCGCAAGGAGCATTATCTCCACTTTACCAGCCAGGCAAAATGCTTTTGTATCCATCACCAAGGATGTGGATGTCACCCAGCTTCGCACTGCCACCAAAACCTGCGGCAGAAGCTTTTATATCGCCTTTTTTATATGTGATCTGCAAGGTGATCAACCGGCACGGCGAATTCAAGCTGGCCTATCTGCCTGAGGAGGAAAAGCTGGTGCAGTGGGATGAGGTCCTCCCCTCCCACTTGGTCTTTCATGAAGAGGACGAGACCTTTACCTGCATCTGGTCCCGGTGGAACCCGGACTTTGACGCATTCTACCGCGGGTGCCAGGAAGATATCGCGGCGGGCAAGGAGTACCGAGGCTACCGTGTGCCGGGGATGCCGGAGAATACATTCTGCGTCTCCTGCCTGCCGTGGCTCAAGTATTCTGCCTTGGATATTAACCTCTGCGGGGACGGCCTGTTTCTGGCGCCCATGATCAGCTGGGGAAAAGCGGAGTTGGACGGCGGCCGCATGAGGATGCCCCTCTCCTTTGAAATTCACCATGGAGCGGCAGATGGCTTCCATATTGCCCGCTTTTATGACGAAGTGGAGCAGGAAGCAGTTGCGCTGGCGGAGTATCTGTCGGCCTTTGGCGGGAAGAGTGTCTGCTGCTGACAGCAGACGATATAGCGACCAAAGAGAAAAAGCGTACCGGAAAAGATGATCCGGTACGCTTTTTTCAAAATATAGCGTGTACTGAGAGGGAAAATGAGAAGACAGGGGTTAGCTGTTTTTGGCTCATTTGTTCAAAGGCGGCGCACTTTAAACAGCAGCAAAAATACGTCCATGGCCTGCTGAAGTTCAGACACACAGAGGGATACGAGGGGGCAATGCGAATATTCTGATCCTTTGGGTCGATGCCATAGGGGAAGGTGGCCCTGCGTTGGTCATGATCACGCCGGCCTGCCTGCAGAGCTCAATCGTGCGTTTAGCCAGGCCGGGAAGAGTGTTTACCGAGACAAAGTAGCCGCCTTTGGGACGATTCCAGGTGGCCAGACCCAAGGGTGCGATTTCCTTCTCCAGGGTGCTTGTTACCACATCAAACCGTTGCTTTAAAATCTCGGCATGTTGCTTCATGAGGTCTAAAACATGGGCCTTGTCTTTCAGATACCGAACATGCCGCAGCTGATTGACCTTATCATAGCTGATGACCTGGACATCCAGCAGCCGGAGCATATACTCCATATTTGCCTGGCTGCAGGCAAAGCATGCCACACCAGCACCCGGGATGGTAATTTTGGAGGTGGAAGCATATTCAAATACCATGTCCGGATTTCCGTTTTGTGCGCAGAGGCCTATGATATCGGCAAGGGAGAAATTCCCCCTCAAACTCATGTACGCAATAAGCGTTGTCCCACATCAGTAGAAAATCCGGAGCGGCAGGTTTCATGGCGGCCAGGCGCTGGACGGTTTGGGCAGAATAGACGATTCCATCCGGATTGGAGTATTTCGGAACGTTCCACATTCCTTTCACATACGGATCCTGAATCAGATGTTCCACCACATCCATGTCGGGGCCTTCCGGCGTCATCGGCACGGTAATCAGTTCAAATCCGAAAGATTCTGTGATCTTGAAATGACGGTCATAGCCGGGAGCGGGACAGAGCCATTTGAGTCCCTTTTGTTGACTCCAGGGCCGTTCGCTGTGCAGAAGACCGTGCGTCATGGCCTTTGCAATGGTATCATACATCAGGGTCAGACTGGAGTTACCGCCCACGAATACCTGTTCAGGAAGACAGCCAAGCAGCTCTGCGCAGAGACTTCTTGCACTGGATAAACCGGCGATCTCGCCATAGTTCCGGGCGTCGATGCCGTCGTCAAAGCACTCTGCGGGGTCGGTCAATGCGGTGAGAAGGCCGGAAACCAGGTCCAGCTGCTGCCGGCCGGGTTTGCCACGTGCCATGTTCAGCTTGAGCCCTTGGTTTATCCAATCCTGATACTCTGCCTGGGCTAAACTGCATTGGGTCAGGACATCACTGGAACAGACTGTATGCATATCAACACCTCATATTTTCAGACATTGCTCATAACAGTGAGTATAACACCGAGGGAATATTCTGTTTTTAAAAGGGCTGGACCAATATAGTTCATTGGGTTCGAGCGTCTTTTTCGAATCAGTTCGAAGAGGGTCATCAGACCCTCGCACATTACAGGGTCCAGCACGGAAGGCCGGTTTCTCGTTCCAGGGCCGGAGCAATTTGAATGCTGGACATCCCGGTGCAGCTTAGAGCGATGACGTCTGCGCCCAGCTGCTTTTTGCCGCTGTGCCTGCTCCACGGTGGCGGAATACCCCTGGGGCGTCATCAGGTCGAGGACGCTCTCTACGCCCTGCCGCGGGCGTTATCTACAATATGATCGCCAAAGACTTGCTGATAACCGGCCGGAACATCCTCGGTGATTCCCAGCACAGCGGGGTGGCTGCCATAGAACATGCATAGGGCAGCGGTACTCTCCCCAGCCCCGATGACCGGGATGGGAACTGCCTGGCGCGCTTGTGCAACTCCGGGGTCTCCGGCACAGCTGACAATGATCGCGTCAAAGCCCTCTTGCCACATTTCTTTTGCCATAGCTACCACCTTGGGGAGCGCCTAAGGCCATAGTCTGGTCGTCGTGGATCCCCTCCGGCTGGTCTGGAATACAACGGGATTCGACCTGCAGCATGGGGAAAATACTGTTCGATCAGCGCCCCGTGCATCTGCATCAGCTGGGTGTCGTCTGTGGTCAATACGCGGATCAGGCCAACTCTGTATTTCTTCATATCATTCTCCCCTGCCTTCATGACATTTTAATGGAATGAAAAATAGTCTGCTTGTTGGCGTATGCGCAGGAGCGGTGCTGGCTGCAGCCGGAACAGGGATAGGTGCATTCCGCTAAGCTGTCTGCATCCACAGGCGGCTGGGACGGAAGGGCTTTGATCTGTTCTACCAGGTGGAGGACTTTTTCCACTTCTTCCTGCTCCCCTTCAATCTGAATCGCTACGGAGGCTTCTGCACCGGAAAATCCACCTTTGGCAAAAAACCAGAGCGTTTACACGGGCATAGGACTCAATGGCCTGGGCCTCGGTCAGAACTTCTCCCCGGTATGGGGGCAAGACTGCAGGCCATGCCATAGGAAAAAATCACACTTTTTCTGGAAATCTGCGGGCTCAAGCGGGTCAGATCCCCTGGGATGAGCTTCATCACACTGGTCAGGATCAGGTGCGGATTCCTTCCGTATACAGGAAGTGCATGCAGGTCCCATAGCCGCCCCCACCGGAGCTGCCGATCAGCAGTGCGGCATGGCCAAACGCATCCAGTGCGTTTGCTCCGGTTACAAACAGATCATCAGGTCCCATTGCTTGCAGGGTTTGCTCCAGACAGGAATCAACATTTCGGATTTCTCCCCCGCTCATAGAGCAGAAAATGGGCGCCCTGGCTCTCCGCGTAGGATCGTTTCATCCCGTTTTTTTGTAATTCGTCCGCAGATACGCATGGGGGGTGTCAGCCAACAGCGCAGTCAGACAGGGAGACGGTGGAGGAGCCTTTGAACAGGATTTTCCCTGGGAGAGGTAGGGGGCGAACAGAATGCTGTCCAGGATGCAGCGGGCAATCAGCCATTGGCATTGCGTGCCCCAAAGGGTGAACTGTGCGACCGCCATGGACAACCTCCTCTCAGATCTGGAAAGCGCCGTCTTTCAGGACCAGGACATCATCCAGGTAGAGCGTGGGATTTTTGATGATTCCGTCGATGTGGCAGTCCGCTTTATTTGTTCCGCCAAATCCGATGTTGGTGCCAAAGGCAATGTGCACGGTCTGATAGGCCTTCTCATCCTCCAGGATCACGCCGGTCAGTCTGGCGGCGTAGTTGGTGCCGATGCCCAGCTCACACAGGGTGGCATTGCGCTCATTGTTCAGCAGGAAGCCCACCTTTTCGGCCTCTGCGCCCTGGATGCTCTGCAGCTTTCCGTCCTTGACCTGTACCTGAAGGGGGGACTCCAGCAGACCGATGCCCACCATGGAGCCGTCAATGATCATAGAACCGTTGGAGCCGCTTTCCAGAGGGGCAATGTAGGCCTCGCCGGAGGGAGGTTGCCGGACTGGCCCTTTCTCCCGGTAGACGCCGGGACTGGGGATGCCGGGGCGGCCGGCCAGATCCAGAGTCAGTACATGGCCGTCTTTTTCGATGCGGGCGGTGGAAGCCTGGGTGAGCATCTCAGTCACCCGGTTGGTCAGCTCCATCACGGTATCGTAGTCTGCCGTCATGGCGCCCTGGCTGAACATGTCCTCGGTGATGTTGGGCATGGTGGCCACCCGGGCGCCGGCCTTGGCGGCCTCGATCTTGGCCCGGGTATGGGTAATGGAGGTGCTCATGGGGCACAGGACCACATCGGCGGCCTTCATGGCCGCCGCCACAGCGGGCGGCGGCTCCTGCCCGGACACCTCCCGCGGCGCCATGGTCACCAGCATGGCATCCGCGCCCAGTTCCTTTGCCGCTTGATACAGTGCCTGGCCGATCTGAAACTTTTCGTCGTCCGTCACCACCAGTACCGTCTCCCCCGCTTTTACATCCATGCAGGACGTCAGTACACGGGTTCCGATTTCTACCAGATTCATAATATACCTCGCTTTCAAGATAACAGTTCCATCAGAACTCGGGTGGCCAAGGTGCGGGACAAAATGACCGGCTTTCCCGAAATTTCATGGAACTTGGCTTTCATTTCTGCACTGTATCCAATGCAGTCCATCACCACCAGGTCTACGTCCATTTCCGCTGCCTGGCGGGCTGCCCGGTCCAGCTCCTCGGGGCTTCCGTAGGGAGAGGCGGGAATCACGGTGACTTGGGAAACATATTCCCTCCATTTGCTCTCCGATTGAGCCACCTGCTGGGGCGTGGGGGTAACAACGGCGATCCTGCTTCGACCGGCCAGAGCTGGCACCAGGCCGTTGAGAACCTTGCAGGGGAAAATCAGAGGCACCTTGGAGTGAAATACGGCAGGAAAATCTCCAGTGCAGAGGAACAGAATTATTTCTACACCCTGCTGCTCCAGCTGGTCAATGCAATTTTGCAGTCTGGGGAGGATATAACGCTCGGCAAAGACGGCGGAGCTTCCGTCCCGCAGGCGGGAGATCAGCACATAGTCGTCCGGGCCGGGCTGAAAGGCTTCGATCTCTTCCGGGTCAGCCCATCCAGACCGCCGGCCTGGAGAAGCTCCACCTGGTCCCCCAGCAGGGGGGAGAATGTCCTGGGTCACGTCGGTTCTGGGAGATTGGCCGATGGTGATAGCGCCCACTTTGATCATAGTAGAAGACCCTCCTTTTGCAAAAATGCGGCCCTGGATGGACCAGGGCCGCATAGCTGTTATTGTTTGCCGAAGCCCTGGAAATGACTCATATCGCCATAGAGCGCCTGAATGCGGGCAAACTCCTCCTTGTCGTAGAAGGACAGCTCACCGCGGCCAAAGGCCTTGGCGGCCTCCAGCATAAAGCGGGCGGCTTCCTCGATGTCGGCAAAGTGGCTGGCGCCGGTGGCGCAGCCGGGCACCGGGGTCTGGGTGGCAATGGCCACGCCTACCACCGGGGCTTTGGTGGCGGTGGGGGGCTGCAGGATGCTGTTGAGGTGATACAGGTCGTTGCCATAGGGGGTGATATCCTGCTGGGAGAGGGGGAAGACATGGGCGGGCTTGCCCAGGGTGATCTCCATGAGGTCCACCAGGTCACTGCTGACCTTCAGAATGTAGCCCTGCATGACGGTGGAGAGATGGAGAAGTCCCGGGTGTTGATGATCTTATTGCCCTTGGTGGTGTCCACAGAGAGGATAGCGTCCAGCTCGTCGGTGCCCTCCTCGCGGTTGACCTGAGCCATCTCCACCGGGGAGTCCATGAAAGGACGGGGGTGTGAGGGACGGGTGGGGGCGTTGGGGCAGACGTGGGTGGAGATGAACACATCTCCCTCCAGATGGTCGCCCTTTACCTTCATGTCCAACAGCTTGGCAGCCACCGACAGGGCGCACAGAGCGCCGTCGCCGTCGGAAACGAAGCCGATACGCTCAGACGGGCGCCCAGGCCGCCCAGACGGCCCAGCAGGCCGATGGTGGGAGCGCTGCCGCCGGAGGACTTGCCCCGCGTGCCGGGGGATGCGCACCTTCACCATGTCGGTTTTTCCCTGGGGCCCTGGAGGGCGTAGACCTCGATATTGGCCTGGGGATCGATGGCGCGCAGGTACTGCCTCCACGGCCGCGCCGGAGGCGGAGGAGAATCGAGAATGTCGATGAGTTCAATTACTTGCTTGATAAGCATGGGAAAACCTCCTGTCAATGAATTAAAATCAATGTGAGCCAGCATGGGGCGGTGGATGATACCCTCCACCTCGGCCAGCAGTTCCTTGTCAAACATGGGGGCGGACAGCTTCAGGTTGCGATAGCTGGTGCGGAAGATAGATCTCCTGCCCCGGCGCCAGATCAGAAGTGGGGGTGGGACGTCCGGTCTGAGCGTCAAAGGTCATGATGAGGTCGGGGGAAGGTGCCCATCCGCTCTCCATCGGGGCCGTCCACCGTCATATACTCGTTCCAGAAGGACATCTCATAGCCGCACACCTTTACGGTGCCTACGTCAAAGCCGCCCTCGCTGCGCAGCTGATAGTCCTCTACGGTGCCGCGGGTGAGTACCTGGCCGCCTAAAAAGTCGGCCACAGCATGTACGGCGTAGTCCACGGAACGCTCCAGACCCTGGGCATAGCACCGGCCTGTTTCAATGGCGTGGGAAAGTCCGCCCAGAGCGCTGTTTTCCCGCAGGAACTGGGCGGATACCGGGTTGCGGATCACGGCCACCAGTCCGCCCGCCTCCACTGCCGCGGCCCGGACCAGCTTGGAACAGTGGGTGATGGAGCCGGTGACGGTGCACTCCACATGGCGGCCCGGCTCCTCCCGGCCGCCCACGCAGGTCATGGTGGTAACATAGCTGGGGTCCCGGGTGAAGGTTCAGGCTGCCCATAACTCCGGTGGGGTGAGCCCGTCCGTTGCAGGGGCGTCCAGTAAGGGGATGCCCAGCACAGAGGCCTGGAGCCAGCCGTTGAAGGTGGAACCACCGCCGTTTTCGTTGGTGACAATGCCGCCCGGCTTCAGGCCGGTTTTTTGTGTGAACAGCTCCACGCAGCGCAGCAGGTCTGTGGGACTGACGTACTTCTCCTTGGCAGCCGGGGCGCCTACCATAGAGGCAGTTATAATGATGGTCGGGGTCTACCGCGTCAATGGGGGTCAAGTGCAGGTCGCTGAACTCAACGGCCAGGTTGCCGGTCTGCGCGCCGGTGTCCGCCGAACCGCCTCCGCCGCCGCCCAGGATGGAACCTCCCAGGGCTCCAGCTTACCGACTGGGCAGTGAGACGGGTGGAGTTTGTTTGCATGGTTACCGCTTCCTTTCCAAGATCATAAAAACCTGTTACATGAGCATAGAACGGATGAGATTGCTGAAGAAGCCGTACAGGCCGTCGCCGGCAAATCAGACCGGAGTCACGCACTTCCATAAATTCGGTGCCGAAGATGAGACGCACTACCACAGCCAGCAGCACGCCGATGCCGTAGATGGGGTTATTCAGCAGCAGGCCGGTGGCAAAAGAGGACGCCCACCATCTTGGTGCCGAAGATGATCTGGATGATCGCACCGGGAATGGCCCACAGCAGCAGCTCCCGCAGCAGGCTGGGGTTCGCGCCGGCCTGAGCGGCGGCAGCGGCGAAGGGGTATAGCTGATGGGAGGCATAATGTCCTGGGAGAGATACATGTTGGCGAACATCAGCACCACCAGGATGCCGATGATGCCGCCCAGCATCTCTACCTTTACCTGCTCCTTTGCGGCCCTGGATTCCCGGGCGGGATCGGCACCCTTGCCGCGGAGGATCCAGCCTGTCTTCAGGTCATAGCCCATGTCGGCAAAGCAGGGCCGACGGAGCTGACATAGCCGGTAAGGATGGCCACAGGCAGAGCGGGGAAGCCCATGAGAATACCCAGAGTCATGAAAATGGTGGTGATGGCAAAGGCGGGGAACCAGCCAGAGTGCATGGCGGCCATGCTCACCAGACCATGGCCACGGCGGAGGAGAAGCCGGCCCACAGCACCCACAGTACGGACATGCCCAGAGGCATCTGGGTGAAAATGCCGGTCAGCGCACCGACAATGGCGGTGCCGCCCACAAACAGGCCCAGAGCCAAAGCGAGACTCTTTTGGCGGAGTCCTGGGAGACAGTGATCTCCATCTTCTGGGCAGAAGCGCCTTGTGGCCGCGGAGCACAGTGATGATAGACTGACCAGGGCCACCATGCCCGCACCCACCGAAGATCATGACGCCGGAGGCAATGATATCGGCAATAAATACGATGCCGATGCCAGCCACCGGCAGCTTGAAGTAGCGTTCACGGCCGACCAAGCCAGAAGAGCGGTTTGCCGCCCTCGTCGCCGGCCTGAATGGCGTAGCGGTAGCCACTCCGGGAGGCCAAAAACGGCGGGGCGACCCACGCAAGAGGGCGGGCTTTTTAGACTCCGAGAGGGGCGGCTTTTGCCGCCCTCTCTTTGCCTTTTCGCCCTCCTGGTGAAGTTACTCTCCCGGCTCTCCGTCCGGGTCTCCTGCGGGCTCCTGGGCGGCTTCACTGGCCGCTGCGGGCTCGACGTACTCCGTCCACCCGTAGACCCCAGGCTCCCACACGTTGCCGTCAGAGTCGGACGTCCACTTCTTGCCGTTGTGCGATACCTTCGCGCCCTTGCTGTATGCGTCATGCGCTCCGAGGGGCTGTATCCACTCGGGGAACTCCTCGAGGGGGTTCCCGATCCGTGTCCACATGGAAGGGTTCTCCGAGGGCTTTCGGTTCTGCCCGGCGTCGGTGACGTCATGGATGGAGCGGTAGAGCTGCCCCTCATCCCGAACAATGTCGCCCGCCTTCCCCCTCCAATTCTCGTCCCACTGGACAAAGAGCTCGGGGAACTCCGCGACGGTGGTGTCGTCGAGCTGCTGCTCCTGGGCCATCTTGACGAACATGATCTCGGCGACCGCCTGGGCGGAGCTGCTACGCAACGCCGCCTCGTTTATGCCCTTGATGGACGTTTTGGGTGTCAAATACTGCATCATTCGTAAGCACCTCCAAACCCAGAGATCGAAACCTCCTCCTCATAGCCCTCGTTCTTCGTGATAGTGAAGCGGACATTCACGCCCCACTTTTCGGCGGTCTTGGACTCGTTGAGGAAGTTGTAGACCCGATTGATCGCGACCTGTGCCGTGATGTCCTCCCAGGCCGGGGAGTCGTCGAAGGCATTGTTACACGCCTCGACCTTAGCGACCGATCCTTCAATGTGCCATGTGGGAGTGATGAGGATCTTCGTCGCCCGGGCGTCGGTTTCCTCCGGCTTGGCGAACTGGAAGGCGATGACCGTCTCCTTCTTGGAGAAGTTCCAAACCCTCACGCTCGTCGCGAAGTTGCCGTCCACGGCCTCGACGCGGAGCTGGTGCGCCCCGTTCGTGAGGGTGAGCCAATTCTCGCGGGAGAGCTCGATCGTCTGGAGTAAGGGTCCCCCTCACTGAACATAGCCGCACGCGGCGATCTCCTCCAACTTGGCTTCCAGTGCTTGCCGTGCAGAGCCGTGCATGGATAACCCATCCATATAACGCTGCTGCTCATGGGGCGGCAAAAAGGCCAGCAGCACACGGTTTGAGGCGCCTTTGTGCATGGGATAGATCCCGCCGGAACGTACAGAGTTGGAAGTATCCCGGATGGAACCGATTTTTTCAATGCAAATACTGCGTCCAGGGGAATCGTCAGAATACAGTGTTCGCCGGTGCGCTCGTAGTAGTCCCACATGTAGTACTGGGCGATCCGCTTGACTTCCCGGTTATCCAGACTTTGTGCCCCAATGAGAAGCGCCTTGTCACCCAGAAAATACCGCTTTCCTCCCGGCTCCTGCTGCAAAAACCAGAAGCAGTAAGGGTATATAAAAGCCGGTAGACTACGGTGGTGCTCATATTGCATTGTCGGGCCACTTCGCTTAATGTGAGCCCGGGAACTAAGCCGATCGTTCCAGAATTTCCAAGGATCGACCCACAGTCTGCCAGATAACTGCTGTTTTCCCCATTCTTCTACAATCATCGCTTTCCTATTTTAGAAAATTATTTATCTATATCGGATAAATTTACTATATCGGAGATTGGAACAGGTGTCAATCGCAATCTGCATATTTAAACAGAGAAAATTGAATGATTCAATTTGGCAAAAAATGCTGAGCGTTCTGCGCGTTTGCAAGGGAACTGCGCCCGGTGAATCGAGTTCAATTCATGAAAATAGCATCCATTCCCACAAAAATCGGTGTGGATGCCCGTTTTATGTCATGGGAGCCGCCTTGAGTTCCGATACAGCAGATGCTAGAATGAAGAAAAGCGGCCTGACACAAAAAGGGGAAGATGGTGGAGATCGAGCACGCCCTGTATACGGCGATGCGGTTTAACTTTTTATATGTAGACCGCTATGTATTCCGGTCCGATGGATCTATCCCAACAGCTATATCCCATATACCATGGTGCGTTATATCCTGAAAGGAAGCGCGGAATTTATTTTGAACGGGAAGAGCTTTTACGTCCATGAGAAGCAGGTCATCTATATCCCGGAGGGCTGTTATCTGGAGTGTCACGCTCTGGAGGACTACTTTGAGTTTATCAGCATCCGGTTTAAGGTGACTACCCAGCTGGCTACCGACAACTTTTTTGCAGGAGTACTACCGTATCCAGACGGTAAACAACTGCGGCCAGCAGGATGAGATGGAGCGCCACTTTCAGGAGGTATACCGGAACGCTACCAGCCAGAACCCCAGCAAGGTGTTCCACATCCGGGGAATCTGGAGCTGATTGCTGGCCTGGCTGGTGGACCAGGTGGTCGGGGGATGTTCAGCGCATGGAGCGGCCGACGGTGGAGTATTCCTTTGAGCGTACTCTTCAAAGGGAGGAAGACCTGGAGGCCTACCGGTAGGACCCCCGGATCAACGTACTGGTGGACTACATCGTCACCCACCCTACCGAACATTATACCTCAGAGGTGCTGTGCCAGATGGTCAATGTCAGCCCCTCCACCCTGCGCAGGCTGTTTAAGAAGCACACCGGGAAATCCCCCAGCGACTTTATTCAGAACCTGCGCCTGACGGTGGCGGCCCGGCGGCTGCTGGTGACTAACGACCGGATATCATCCATCGCCTATCAGGTTGGATTTGAGGGCCCAAACTATTTCTCCCGGATCTTCCAAAAAGAACTTCGGGGTGTCTCCCCAGGCATACAGGAAAAACGCACAATAGAAAATGGGATATTAAAAAATAGATTGTAAAAATAGTCAAAATAAAACGAGCAAATAATGACTGTATTATGCTAGTATTAGGTGGTTTGTCATATTGTAAAATAATATCCTCCAATATATACTGTAAACATAGTGAAAGCAAACAAAACAGAAATGGAGGATTGGAACATGAAGAAATTGCTTTTGCATCTCCCTTTGCAGCAGCGCTTTCCCTTTCCCTGTTGGCTGGTTGTAACAATGGCACAACCTCCTCCGGCGGCTCCGGCACTCCCTCAGGATCTGGCTCCTGGCGGTGAGCTCAGCGGAGAAATCACCTTCTGACATTCGTTTACTCAGGGCGCCCGTATGGAGGCCATCCAGGCGGCTGCCGACCAATTCATGAAGGATAACCCCGGCGTAAAAATCAACATTGAGACTATGGCCTGGGGCGACTTCAACACCAAGTGGAACGCGGGCATCACCACCGGCGACCTGCCCGACATCAGTACCGCCCAGAACACCGGCGAGGTCGTGGAAATGCTCAATGCCGGCGTGCTGGCACCCATGGACAGCACCATCGACGCCATCGGTCGGGATCTGTTCTCTGCCAACGCTCTGGCCGACATGACCATGGACGGCGCTACTTACGGCGTACCTTATTGCTCCCACGCTCAGGTCATGTGGTACCGCACCGACCTGCTGGAGGCCAACAACCTGGAGGTCCCCAAGACCTGGGATGAGTTCTATGACGCTGCAGTGGCTCTGACTAAGGACGGCGTGTATGGCTGCGGCTTCTCCTTGCAGCCCCAACGACCTGCTGTGCACCCGTTACCTCAACTACTACGTCCGTTCCGGCGGCGGCAGCCTCCTCAACGACGATCTGACTGCCAACCTCACCAGCGACCTGGCTATTGACGGCATCAACTTCTGGGTCAAGGTTTATAAGAACTGCTCCCCCCGCCGAGACCATCAACTACACCGTCAACGACCATGCCACCCTGTACTATCAGGGCACCACGGCCTTTGACTTCAACTCCGGCTTTATGATCAGCGGTGTGGAGTCCAACCGCCCCGACCTGCTGGACTATGTCTCCTGCGCTCCCCTGCCTCCGATGAATGAGGGCGATCCTTATTACAGCGCCGAGGCTCCCCACATTCCTCTGGTGACCTGGAAGAATTCCGAGCATCCTGAGATCTGCCAGGCCTTCATCGAGTACCTGTATCAGGAGGACAATTACCTCAACTTCCTGGCGGGCATGCTGCCCTCCATCAAGGGCATCGACCAGAACGAGACCTACCTGTCCAACCCCATCGTCCAGCAGTTCTCCGACGAGGCCGCCGTCATCGCCAAGGCGGTGGATGAGGGCAGTGCCATCGGCTTTGAGCACGGCCCCAGCGCTCAGGCCGGCCTGCTGACCAGCCAGGGCGTCATTGAGGAGATGTTCCAGGACATCATCACCAATGGTACTGACGTGGAGACCGCAGCCAAGGCGGCGGAAGACAAGCTCAACGAGATCTTTCAGCACCATGGTCATGTAACAACTTCGCAACCGGAATGAAGGGGCGGGAAGAACACTCTTCCCGCCCCTGCTTCTCAAAGGGAGAGTGGGAGGTGCCCCTATGAAGTCAAAAAAAAAGCCATGCCGCCCGCACCGGCGGCATCTATGGAAGCAAGGTGACCCGCTGGATCTTTGTAGGTCCCGCGATGCTGGTGGTCATCTGCCTGCTGCTCTATCCACTGCTGTCCACACTGCTGTATAGCTTCACCAACAAAACCATGATGCGTCCGGATTTTGATGTAATCGGGTTTCAGAACTACATCAGCCTGCTCAAGGACGAGGAGTTCTTTACCGCCTTTGGTCATACCCTGTTCTGGACTGTCTGCAGCGTATTGGGACAGGTTATCGTGGGATTTATTGGGGCGCTGTGCCTCAACCGGGTAAAGAACAACGTGGCCAAAAATATGTTCCGCATTTTCGCCATCATTCCCTGGGGATTCCCGGCCATTGCCACCGCCATGACCTGAAGTGGCTGCTCAACGGAATCTACGGCTTTATTCCCACCATGATGAAGGATCTGGGCCTGACCGAGGGCCTGATCCAGTTTTTGAGCAACAGCGACCTGGTGCTGCCAACCCTGGTGGGAATCAACATCTGGTTTGGTGCGCCGCTTATCATGGTCAATGTGTACGCGGCCCTGCAGACCATCCTCGGGACCAGTACGAGGCGGCCCAGATCGACGGCGCCAACGCCTGGCAGTCCTTCCGGTATGTCACCGCCCCCCACATCCGCACCGTGGTGGGTCTGCTGGTGGTACTGCGCACCGTGTGGGTGTTCAACAACTTTGATATCATCTACATGATCACCGGCGGCGGTCCGGCGGGTGCCAGCACCACCATGCCCATCTTCATCTACGACACCGGCTGGACCGGACGCCTGGTGGGCAAGGCCTCGGCGGCCTCCATCCTGCTGCTGCTCTTCCTGATCATCCTGTGCGTGCTGTACTTCTCGGTGATCAACCGCTGGGGAGAAGGAGGATGGCTAAGATGAATAAACGGAAAAAAAATTCTCTCTGGGCGGCTGTTTTTCCTATGTCTATCTGATCGTGCTGTCCGTCATCTCGGTGTTCCCCCTGCTGTGGCTGCTGGTCTCTGCCTTCAAGTCCAAGGAGAGATGCTGGCCCATCCCACCACCTTCCTGCCCATTGACTGGACACTGGAAAACTTCAAAACCGTCCTGTTTACCCTGAAATTTACCGTCAACATCAAAAACAGCCTGATCGTTGCCCTGTGTACCACGGTCATCGCCACCTTTATCTCTGCCCTGGCTGCCTATGGTATCATCCGCTTTTTCCCCAAGCTGGGCAACATCATGACCAAGATCCTGATCACCACCTACATGTTCCCCTCCATCATGCTGGTCATCCCCTACGCCGTGGTCATGAATGCTGCATCTGACCAACAGCCGGGTGGGCCTGGTGCTGGTGTACATGTCCTTCAGCGTACCCCTACGCCGTGTGGATGCTGGTGGGATTTTTCAAAACGGTGCCCATCGACATTGAGGAGTCGGGGCGGATCGACGGAGCCAACCGGTTCCAGGTATTCACCCGCATCGTGCTGCCTCTGGTCCGGCCCGGCATCGTCTCCACCGCCATCTATGTGTTCATCAACGCTTGGAACGAGTTCCTCTACGCCCTGCTGCTGGTGAGCAGCTCTACCAAGACCACCCTGTCGGTGGCGGTCAAGACCCTGGAGGGCGCGGATATTCTCAACTGGGGCTCCATGATGGCGGCCAGCGCCATTGTGGTTCTCCCCTCCATCATTTTCTTCTGTATGATCCAAAACAAAATCGCCGACGGACTGGCCGACGGCGCGGTAAAATAAGAAAGGCAGGTTACATACTATGAAGACCATCGGTTACGCCATTGTGGGTGTGGGATACTTCGGCGCCGAGCTGGGCCGCATCATGAACGAGCAGGAAGGGCCGGGTGGTGGCCGTCCTGGACCCGGAAAACGGGGAGACCATCGCCAAAGGGAGTACGGCTGTGACGTGGAGACCGATCTGGATACGCTGTGCGCTCGTGCTGATGTGGATGCGGTACTGGTGGCTACCCCCAACTACCTGCACAAGGAGCCTGTCCTGACGGCGGCACGGCATAAAAGCATGTCTTCTGTGAAAAGCCCATGGCCCTGTGCTATGCCGGACTGTGACGAATGGTACGGCCTGTCAGGAAAGCGGTGTTGTCTTTATGGCCGGTCATGTGATGACCTTCTTTTCGGGGCGTGCGCCATGCCAAACAGCTGATCGCCGAGGGGCAAGATCGGCAGCTCCTTTATGCCACTCCGCCCGCAACGGCTGGGAGGAACCCCAGCCTTCCATCAGCTGGAAAAAGCTTCGGTCTAAGTCCGGCGGGCACCTCTATCACCACATCCACGAGCTGGACTGCATCCAGTTCCTCATGGGACATGCTACCGAAGTCACCATGACCGGCGGGAATGTGGCGCATCAGGGGGAACGGTTCGGGGATGAAGATGATATGCTCTTTCTGCTCCTGGAGTTCGGCAACAACACCTACGCTGCCCTCATTGAGTACGGTTCCGCCTTCCACTGGCCGGAGCACTATGTGCTCATCCAGGGCACCGAGGGCGCCATCCGCATCGACATGTGCAACGTGGGCATGACGGTAAAGACCAAGGACGGCAGGAGGAGCACTACCTGGTCCACGAGACCAGGAGGAGGACGACGACCGTACCCACATATCTATCACAGCACTGAGATGGACGGCGCTATCCAATACGGCCGCCCGGGCAAAAAGCCGCCGCTGTGGCTGCACGGCATCATGAAAATGAGATGAAGTTCTTTAACGGCATCATGCATGGCGAGCCTGTTCCCGACGAGTTCCGGCCTCATGACCGGCCAGGCTGCCCGGGCCGCCATCGCATTGCCGATGCGGCCACCCGCTCTCTGCGGGAGGACCGCAAGGTGAAGATCTCCGGAGATCACCGGCTGATCTGGTACAGCGGCGGAAAATGTCCGGCCGTGGACGAAAAAGGAGTCGATCCATTATGATCTATGACAGCCTGAAGCATCTGGAGCAGTATGAAGGCACCTTCCCCGGCTCTACCGGGGATTGGAGCTGCTGCGTACCACCGACTTTTCCACCCTGGAGGATAAGCTGTATGAAGTAGAAGGGAGAGATCTCTTCTTCTCCTCCAGTCCTATGACAGTAAGCCCGCCAACGACACCCCTGAGGCCCACCGGGATTACATTGATATCCAGTTTCTGGTGGAGGGGGAGGAAAAGATCGGGATTGCGCCTCTGGAGGATATGGTGGAGGAAGTGGAAGGCCGCCCGGACAGCGACATTTGGTTTTTACCGCGGACCGGTGGATGAAATCACCCTCACCGGAGATCGGTTTGCCGTCTTCTTCCCCGGTGACGCCCACGCCCCCGGGATTGCGCCGGAGAAACCCGCCCACTGCCGCAAACGCGTGGTAAAGGTGAAGCTGTAAACAGCCTGATCATCAATTTATAAAGGAAACAACCGCCCGGCGCATCGGTATGGTGTGCCGGGTGGTTTTATATCACAGGAGATATAGTAAAAAACGTAAAAATAAAGGGTTAGAAACATGGATATTGAACTTAGGAAAAGATTAAACACATACACCTGTATCATAGGGCGAAGATTTAGAGAAAGACACAATTACGCGGCACAAATTGTTTGTGTTATAATACCTTCACAATTGCATGGGCGGGTCTCCGATTGTAGTTATCACACTTTTGGGGACCCGCCTTTTTTGATCTTTGTTTTGTGTCAAGGAGGTCAATCTATGGAGCAAACATCCAACCGTTATCTGGCTCAGGCGCCGATTGGGGCCTGATGCTGAAATTTGCTGTTCCCTGTATTCTCTCCCTGCTGGTCTCGTCCTGTACAATATTGTGGACCAGATTTTCATTGGCTGGGGCGTAGGATATCTGGGCAACGGTGCAACCAATGTGGTCTTTCCCATCACGGTCATCGCGCTGGCAGTAGCCCTGATGATTGGTGACGGCTGTGCAGCTTTTCTGAGTATTTGCCAGGGCAAGCATGATACCGAGCGCCCACCGCAGTGTGGGCAACGCGATCACCCTGCTGCTGATCTGCAGTGTGGTGCTGGTGGTGCTGTTTGTCCTGTTTCGGGATGTGATTCTGGCGGCTTTTGGTGCCACAGAGAACAATCTCCCCTATGCCATCGATTATTTCAATATTATTATCATCGGCATCCCTTTTATATCGTGACAAACGGCCTTAACTCCATTATCCGGGCGGATGGCAGTCCTAAATTTGCTATGCTGTCTACCCTGGTGGGCTGCATTCTGAATGTGATCCTGGACCCCATTGCGATTTTTGTGCTGCAGTGGGGTGTTTCCGGTGCGGCTCTGGCTACCATTGCTGGTCAGATCGTCTCAACCATCCTGGGAGTGGGCTACCTGTTTCACGCCCGTTCTTTTCATCTGCACAAAGAGAGCTTTTCTGCCCCAGGGCGGTCTGCTGGAAAGATCCTGCCTTTGGGTATCAGCAGTCTGCTGCCCCAACTGTCCATTGTAATCATTATGGGTGTGATGAACACCACTCTGGTGAAGTATGGCGCTTTGTCTGAGTATGGTGCCGACATTCCCATGACCGTGGTGGGCATTGTGATGAAGGTGTTCCAGATCGTCATTGCCTTTGGTGAAGCATTGCCGCAGGCTGTCAGCCTATTGTGGGCTATAACTACGGCGCGGGCAACGGTCAGCGGGTCCGCCAAATTTTTAAGACGATGATGCTGGCAGAGGCTGTGGTCGGCCTGGTGTCCATGCTGGCCTTCCAGCTTTCCCGGTGCAGATCATCTCTCTGTTTGGCAGCGAGTGACCTATACACAGTTTGCGACCTATGCCTTCCGGATCTATCTCTCCACCATCCTGCTGTGCTGTATCCATAAGTCTATCAGCATCTTCCTGCAATCCTTGGGCAAGCCGGTACAGTCTATGATTCTTTCTCTGCTGCGGGACTTTATCCTGTGCGTGCCTCTGATCCCTGATATTCCCAATGTTTGTGGAGCCGGGGGTTATGGGACCGCTGTACTCTGCGCCTATTGCAGACGTTGTTACCTTGCTGGTGGCAGGGGTTATGATGGCCAGTGTTTTGAAAAAGCTGAATCAAATGGAGGAATCCCACAATTTAATACTAAAGAGTGTAAAACGGCGTGACCTGCGGGTCACGCCGTTTCAATCTGTCAAGAAAGACGGCTATGCGCCAAGCATAAGCCCGCTATTTATAGCGAATAGAGAGCGTATGACTATGTTCATTGAAAGGAAAGGTTCCCTCACAGGAGATAACTGGGCAATCTTTGGACTCTGAGAGAAAATATAAGTTATTTAGAATAAGTCAAGAAATAACAGGAGAAGAATCGTTTAAGGAAGACAATTGGACCAGCAGCCAGGCACGGGCCTGCGCCCTCTTTTTTCCGGGCGTGATTTGCAGGACATAGTTTACCCGGCCCAGCAGGCGGGCCAGATAGTGCGCCTCGGATTCTTTAATCCCAAGGTGGGGCCATATGGTCAGACACGCCGAATTTTTTGGCAGAAATACAGCTCCTGCCGCAGGCTGCGCAGGTAATCGGATGGGACAGCGGGCTTTTCATTTACCACAAGGCCGGTGACAGTCTGCCGCTGTCCGGCGGGGAGATACTTGCTCTTGCTCTCGTTGAGAAAGAAGCCCATCTCGCGCAGCTTTTGGGAGACAAAGGCTTTGACCTCTCTGGGGTCAAAATCGCCGGAGAAGGTCATGTCGTCGCAGTAGCGGGTATAGCGGATGGGCAGGAGCGGCACCATGCGCCTACCTCTTCGTCGAATTGTGCCATGATGATATTGGTGATGGCCGAAGGGGAACTGGGCGCGCCCTGAGGCAGTGCATCCCGGCGGTAGCAGAGCATGGTCAGCAGGATGCGCAGCGGCTCGGCGTAGATCTCCGGCGGGAATGCCTTGTCCTTGACTGTGGAGTATAGAATACTGTCAAAGAAATGCCGGATATCCAGCTTTAAAATCCCGGACTGGCCTGCGTGGGGCGCGGCATTGCGCAGGGTGCTTGCGCCATAGCGGTAGGCTGAGGCATAGCGGGAAATAGGCATGGGGAGCAGCAGGAGCTGAGTAATGCGCCGCTGAATGTGCTTGAGAATGGGATCGGGCACAGAGAGTTCCCGAACGCCGCCATCCTGTTTGGGAAGCTGGACCTTGTGGTAGTGTGTTTCCACAGTGTTGCTCACGCCGTACAAGGTCTTGGCGGGAATCCCTAAATCACGCACAAGGGAGGAGAGCTCCCGATAGACGATCAAAAGCTCTCCTCCCTTCTTTGCCTGTCCAGCGATACAAATGTGCATGGGGAAGCGTGCAACGGTATCATGAAGCACATCGGCGATGTGCGGTAATACCGCCAGCGCTTTCTCCTGAGCGCAGCGAATACGATGGAATCCATAAACCCGGCCGCGACACGCGGACGAGGTCAAGACGGACAAAAACTATCGCTTTCCAGGGCAGAAAATAGCAATACGTGATGTTATGAGATATTATAACAGGCATTTTAAGACTGTCAAGCAGGCGGGGAAAAGCGGTTGTCCTGGTGGTGGGGCTGTGTTATACTGAGCGCAGCAAAGGGAAAACTGATACATACCTGCGTGGAAAGAGAGCGCCTCTCCCCTGCTCTGCTTTCCTGGGAAAGGAGGCGCTGCTATGAACGGTTCTCCCAAAACTCTGCTCCAAGAAAGTTCCCGTAGGAATGCGTACTATTAAGACAGCTCTGGCGGTGACCCTCTCCCTGATGGTGATCGAACCCTACGGAGCCAGCCCCGCCAAGGTGGTGTTTGCCACCATCGGGGCTATCTCCGCCGTCGGCCCCACCTTCACCGCCTCCCTGCTGGCCTGCATGACGCAGATCTGTGGGGTGACAGTGGGAGCGCTGCTGGCTATGGCGCTGATGGCGCTCCACCCGCCTGGAATTGTGGGTGTAGGGATTGGTATTATAGTGATCATCACCAGCTATCACCACTTAAAATTGAAGTTGGTGCCGGTACTGCCCCTGCCTGGTGCTGGTCAATATCTGTCTCAACCCCCAGGTGGAGGCCCTCTCCTACTCCCTGGGACGGATCTGGGACACCGCCATCGGTCTGGCCATCGGCATGCTGGTGAATACCCTGGTCTTTCCCTACGACAACAGCCGAACAATTCGTCAGATGATGGAGAGTCTGGATGACGATCTGATCCGCATCCTGGAGGATTTGTTCGATGGGGATGACTATCTGCCCAACGCGGATGATCTGGGCGGCAAAAGCGGGGAGATCCAGCGGCTCTCCACCTGTGGGATACAGCTCAGGCTCTGATGGTAGAGCTGGCGGCATTGTGCAGCATGCCTGCGGTAGGCCGGCTCAATCCGGAGAACCGGCAGGCGCTGCTGGCTCTGGGAGCAAAAGGTCAGCCGGGAGACACCGGTTGGTGAGACGACAGAAGATGTGGTGTCCCAACTACCACGTATCCCAGGTGCTCCGTCTGAGGCAGAAGCTGAAGGGGGCAGCTGGCGGGGGAGGCGTAGATGAGATAGGATTTGGTGTCTGTGAACCCAATAACATAAATATAATTTATTGTTAAAAGCGTACAGTTTTTGTTATAAGTTAAAGGGCCTTGAAATCAGATGATTTCAAGGCCCTTTATAAACCTTATTGCTGGATGCGCTGTTATATTTTTAGGCGTCCATACATTCAACAAACTGCATGAGCATTACAGCAACCTGAGCCCGAGTAGCGGTATTCTGAGGAGCCAGAGAGCTACCGCTCATGCCGGAGATAATCCCGTTATCCACGGCCCAGGCAAGCGCTTCAACAGCCCAATCGCTGACAGCGTTGGCATCAGCATAACCGGTGAGATTCTTGCTGGTGCTGGGGCTGCCTGCGGCGCGCCAAAGCATTACGGCGAGCTGCTCGCGAGTGATGGAACCGTTGGGGGCAGAACCGTCAGAAACGCCGTTGATCATAGCCCACTGCTGGCTGGGAGCATACCAGGGGTTACCACCGCTGGTGTTGGCACCATTGTAGGCGGCCAGTACGGTCCAGATCATTGCTCGGCTCATGGAGGTGTCAGGAGCAAAAGTGGTATCAGAAGTGCCGGTCATGAGGCCTTCCTCGATTACAAACTCCACGGCGTCAGCGTACCAAGCATTGGAATTCACATCGGTAAAGTTGTCCAGAGCAGAGCTCTCGGCGGCCTTGAAGGTGGCTTTGATAGTGATCTGGCTTCCAGGCATGGTAAAGGTGTACTTGCCGTTGCCTTTATTGGCCAACTTTACCGTGTTGCGGTTCTTGTCGGTGACAACCAGGGTATCCAGTTCATAGCCGTCGTTGGGTTTCGCGGTGATGGTCACAGTGTCACCCTTATCGGCACGGCCGGGAGTTACAGTAATTTTGCCGCCAGTGACCTTATTCACATTAACAAGATAGTCGCCGGAGGTGCTGCCCTGGTCAATGTAGGTCCACCGGGCGGTAAAGATGGTATTAGAAGTGATGGTCACTTCCTCACCGACATTGTACAGTTTATTGCCATCATACCAACCCAAGAATGCATAGCCGTTCTTTTCAATAGCATCGGGAAGCTTGATGGTGGTTTCAGTACCAACATTTACTGTAAATTCCTCGGTAGCCTCACTCCCGGAAAGATCTGCAGTACCGCTCCAGCTGTCGTTGCGGAACTCATAGATGCCGTTGCCGTTAAAGGTGTTATTGTGCAGAATTAGATTACTTAAATTACCTGCAGCACCGCCCCAATCAGCAGTCACACGAATACCGTAGGATTCATCCTCCATCATGAAGATGTTGTTGGAAATCTCAGCGGTGGTAACAGGTTTGTTATAGATGCCGATAGCCAGATCGTCCCCCAGAGACTCGAAGGTGTTTCCGGTAATTTTATAGTCGCCGCCAATTACAAACCGAGTACCGTAAAGGCTCTCATCAAATGTATTGCCATCTACGACCAGACCGTTCAGATTGGTAGCATTGACCACTCTGCCGCTCGCTCCGTCCACTCCGTTGAACACATTGTTCTTCATGATGCCGCTAGCCTGGATGTTAAACATAAACCAGCTGCCCAGGTTGAATACGTTGTCCTGGATATCCAGTTCGCACACGCCGCCCTGGCCCAGCACATAATAGGTGACATTATCGTTGTTGCCCAGCACACTATTGACGGTGCAGTTCTTCATGGTCACCTTGCTGTCAGCAACTGCGTTGCCGGTGCTGATTAGGCCATAACCGGAGGAGTAGCCCACACTGGTGTCAGTGATGGTGCAACGGTTCAGCTCCAGTTTGCCGGTGCCGTCGACGCGGATGATGGGAGCGACGATATCAGCCCCGTAAGAGGCAGTAAAGGTCAGATTCTCAAATTTGACCTGAGTCCCGCTCCCAACCTTAATCCGGGAGTCATTTTCAGTAGACTGATTATTGTAGGCCACAATGGTGGTGGTTTCTTGGCTGGCGCCGACAATGGTCACATTCTTGTTGAGTGTGATGTTGCTGTTCAGCGTATATTCGTCAGCAGCCAGGATAATGGTGGAATTATCCTCGGCGTTGTCAATGGCATCCTGCAGAGAAGAGACGAACCTGTAATAGGTGGGAGTACCGCTCTCATTGACAACGGTGATCTTCGCGCTGTCTTTTACAGTGGATTCGGGCACAAAATAAACCGGTGCGAGGATATTGTCCCCCACTGCAACAAATGTGTTGTTACCATCAGTTACTGTAATTGCCACATTAGCTGCATCAGCACGCTGGACATCGCCAGCATCTGCATAGATGAAGTCCACGCCTACCAGGGTAGCATTGGTCATATCTAGGAGGCGCCGGGGGCACTGCTGATATTTTTTTGCCAAAGCCCACATTGATGCTGTTCTTGCTATTCCCGGAGAGGTCAATGGTACCGACAGCAGTTACAGTGGAGGCGTTTACGTTGATACCGCTCTTGGTATTGTTCGTGGCGGTTACGTTTTCCAGCCGACCATTTGTAGCCGTATAGAACTGGATACCGTAACCACTCTTGTTGCAGCCATCCACCTTAACATTCTGGATGGTGGTATTATCGGCAGTAACAGTAATGACATCACCGCTAAATGTTTCGGAGGCCTGGATAGTAAAATTATTGCCGTTGATGGTGACAGAAGTATTAATTACCAGGGGCTGGAGAGCTCGATGTCGCCCTCCAACGCGATGATATCGCCGGTTGCAGCTTTGTCTAGGGCATCACGCAGTGTCTGCTCATTGTTCACCTTGGTCGTGAGCAGATCCTCAACCATCTCATCATAGCCTTTGATGGCCGCCTTGTCCTCGCTCGTCAGCTTGGCATTGGCAGCTTTGATGGAGTCCTCATCACCCTCCGCTACCTCATAGAGGAAGTTGGTGATATTGCTGACGTTCTCCAGCTTACCGGTCTTTGCCTGGAAAGCGGCCTCGATCGGATTACCGCCGGCACTGGTGGAGGTGACGGTAATGGCATCATCGTTACCATCAATGTCAATAGTCCCGCCGGCAACCACGCCGGCAGCAGCGCCGCCCCAGTTGTTGCTCATAGGCTTCTTACTGGTATCGCCTGTCACGTCTGTCCACTCAGCGCCAAAGGAAGATCGGGCATTGATGCTGGCACCCTCGCCCATATAGATGGAGACGTTCCCCTTGGCCTGAACGGTGAACGCATCATTGCGGCCCACGGTGCTGGACAGGGTACCGGTCAGCGCCAGCGGAGTAGTGTCATCAGTTCCGTAGATATTGCCATCATAGGCGTAGATGGCAGAGGCTCCGCTCTGAGAGTTGTTCATGATCCGTTGTAACAATCACCGGTAACAGAACCGGAGATTGCAGCAATAGAAATGTCGCCATCCCATGTAAAAAATGCCGAACCCACTTCCAGACCCGCCCCGAGCATAGATTCTGCCGGAGATATCGCCAGTGACAATGATACCAGTAGCAGCATTGATGCCACATCCCATGTGAGATGTCCCCAATTGAACATCAATTGTGCCACTGATGTCACCATTTATGCGAACGTTTCCACTCTGCGCAATAATACCAAACCTGTTTTTACCACCGCCAAATACAACTTTAATTTGACCGGTGATGCCCTTCTCAAATACAATATTTCCTGCATTTGAAACGATACCGCAAGTGTATTGATTGTCGCCATTGGGATTGTTCATGGTAACCTTGCCGGCCATAGGAGCGGTAAAAAGTCAGATCATTTTTGGCATACAGGCCACGCCCTCTGGCGTTGTCAACAGTAATCTCGCCGGCAAACTGGGAAACGGTTAAAGCACCATCGGAATAGATCACCCGCCAATCACGGTTGGCATTCTGTGTTCCAGTACCAGTCATGACGACCCTTGCCCCGGCAGCCATGTCCAGGGTAGAGCCGTCCTGCAAGGTAATCAGATAGATTTGAGCGTTGTTATCGCTGGTATAGGTGATATTTGCGGTCTCGGTCAGTTTCAAAGTGACCTTGTTCGTAAAGGTCACAGGCTGTTCCATGGTGATATTCCCGCTGACCTCAATGATAGAGCCTTCCACCGCAGTTTGAGCATTTTGAAGCTTTTTCAAAGCTGTCCACCTGCACAGGTGAAACAGTCTGATCAGTTCCATCCGCAAACGCAGTTACAGGAAGAAGAGTTAGCAACATTGCTACCGCAAGAACAATGCTGCCAATGCGTGTCCGCATTTTTATCATTGATGTTTTCCTCCTTATTTTATAATGCGCCAAGGATTAAATTAGTGGGTTTCCTCCTTTCCTATCTAATGGAATTATTTACTACTTTAGATAAAAATGCAAGATGATTCTCGAAGAAATTCCATGTTTTAAGCTCTTCTAGACAAAATAATTGCAAATTTTTCAAAATTTATTAACAGACAAAAAGGGTCGCTACATGGATAAACGCCGGTAAGCGCCCCATGATTGTTCTGTCGCTTGTTCGGTATTCCGTTTTTGCCCTGAAAGAGGAATTACCTATACGTTTACTGAGTATGCAGGTTAAGAATCTTTAAGATTCCTTACCGTAAATCGTTAAGCAACGCCTGCTATGATAATTTCAACAGCAGAAAAAGCTGCTTAATCCAAAACGGCAGGTGATTCCCATTCGAAACGTAAGCTTCAATACCTGGAGCGGGCCGCGTCTTTGTCGCCGGAGCGGACTGCCTGTGTGGATGAGACACAGCCTCAGCTACCAGGAACTGTGCCATATCAGCCGGGCGGTGGGCGCCGCCCTGTCCCAGCGCATCCGACCCCGGCAGCCGGTAGCCATCTATATGGAAAAAGGCTGCGCCGCCCTGAGCGCCTTCTTCGGCGTGGTATATGCCGGCGGCTTTACCCTATTTTAACCCGGAACTGCCTGCGGCGCGGTTGCAGCAGATCCAATCCGTGCTGGGTGCATCCTGCGTGATCACCGATCAGGCCCACCGCAGTGTGATGGAAGAGATCTTCCCCGCCTCCTCCATTCTGCTGGTGGAGGAGCTGATGATCAGCCAGGAGGACCAGTCCCCGCTGGCTGCCATCCGGGCGTCCATGATTGACACCGACCCCCTCTATGTCAACTTCACCTCCGGCTCCACCGGCTTGCCCAAGGGGGTGCTGGTGAGCCATCGCTCGGTGCTGGATTTCATCGACGTCTTCACCGACGCGTTCTCCCTTTACGCAGACGGACCGCATCGGCAATCAGGCTCCCTTTGATTTTGATGTATCGGTGAAGGATATCTATGGAGCCTTGAAGGCTCAGGCTACCCTGGTTATCATTCCCCGGCGGCTCTTCTCCCGGCCGAAGGAGCTGCTGGACTTTTTGTGTGAGCACAAGGTCACCACCCTCGTCTGGGCGGTATCCGCCCTGTGCCTCATCAGCACCTTCCACGGTTTGGACTACCGTACCCCGGATACGGTGAGCAAGGTGCTCTTCAGCGGCGAGGTGATGCCGCTCAAGCATCTGAAAACCTGGATGGAGCACCTTCCCAAGGCTCAGTTTGTCAATCTCTATGGGCCGACTGAGATCACCTGCAACTGTACCCACCACATCCTGGACCGGGGAGCGGGACTACCAGGGCGGTATCCCCATCGGCCGCCCCCTTCCCCAACGAGGAGGTCTTCCTACTGGACGGAGAGGACCGGGAGATCCATGCGCCCGGTCAGGTGGGAGAGCTGTGCGTACGGGGTACGGCGCTGGCCCTTGGCTACTACCGCTCGCCCCAGCAGACGGCGGCCGCCTTTGTGCCTGACCCCGCAACCCCGCTTACCCCGAGCTCATCTACCGCACCGGCGACCTGGGCCGGTATACCGAGGACGGAGAATTTATGTACAGTGGACGCAAGGACTTTCAGATTAAGCACCTGGGCCACCGGGTGGAGCTGGAGGAGATCGAGCGGGCCGTATCCGCCCTGCCTGGGGTGGACCGCTGCTGCTGCGTCTACCAGGAGGAGCGGCAGAAGATCCACGCCTTCTACGTGGGCGAGGTGGAGGCGGCCCAGCTGCGCCGCCAGATCAAGGAGCAGCTTCCCTACTTCATGGTGCCCAGCACCCTGACGGCGGTAGAAAAGTTCCCGCTGACTAAAAACGGAAAGATCGACCGGAAAGAACTGCTGAAAGGGGGCGGAAAGCGTGGATAAAATAGAACTGCTGGAGCTGACCCGGCGCTTTCCCACCCCCCTTCTATCTCTTTGATGGGGAGACGCTGGAGCGCCGGGTGGCCCCACCTGCGGAGGTCCTGCCCCGGGATACCGCCCTGTGCTATGCGGTGAAGGCCAACCCCTTCCTGGCCCGGGAGGTGAGCACTCTGGTAGAGCGGCTGGAGATCTGCTCCCCCCGGGAGTACGCCATCTGCCGCCAGCTTGGCCTGGAGCCCAGCCAGTATGTGATTTCCGGCGTATATAAGGATCCCCAGTGGATGGAGGAGCTGGCCAGCCGGGAAGATGTGGAGAAGATGATCTGCACCGTGGAGTCCATGGCCCAGTACCACCTGTTGTGCCAGGTGGCCCGGAAGTATGGACGGCAGCTGAAGCTGCTGCTGCGTCTGACCAGCGGCAGCCAGTTTGGACTGGAGCGGCAGGAGATCCACCAGATCCTGGCCCAGCCTGACCCCCCCAGATTGAGGTGCGGGGGTATCCAGTATTTCTCCGGCACCCAAAAGACCTCGGTCAAGCGCCTGGGGCGGGAGCTGCGCATGCTGGAGGAGTTTCTCTCCTCCCTCCGGGACCAGTACGGTCCCATTCCGGAGCTGGAGCTGGGGCCGGGCTTCCCGGTATCCTACTTTTACCGACGACGCGGGGCGGGATGAGGAGGTCCTCCTTCAGGCGGCCCAGCAGCTGGCCCAGCTGTCTTTCCCGGAAAGCTCACCCTGGAGCTGGGACAGAAGCATCGCCGCCAGCTGCGGCACCTATATGACCCGGGTGGTGGACCGAAAGACCAATCAGAGTCAGCACTACGCCATTGTGGACGGCGGCATCCACCAGTTGGTCTACTTCGGCCAGAGTATGGCCATGCGTCGTCCCCAGGTGGAGC
>VOFD01002376.1_pt1 | contig 27382 bp, 49 predicted proteins | sample 5384101 | NCBI WGS metagenome assembly VOFD01 (sample SAMN12384723, study PRJNA508395) | human gut metagenome | isolation source: healthy gut C | host: Homo sapiens
TCTGCTCATTGGTTTTCTCACTGGCCTTGCGCTCTTCCTGATACGGGATGGTATTCTGGCGCTCTATTCGATTTCCGATGCAAGCCGAAGCCTTGCAAAATCAATTCTTACTTGTACTCAGTGTGACAAGCATCGGAACCGCTTACCAGATGCCGGCTTTTAACAGGAATTGTACGCGGCGGCGGAGATACCTCATTTGTGTTTATCAATGATACGATTTTTATGTGGTGCCTTGTTTTGCCGATCTCGGCAGCTGCTGCATTTTCTCCTTCAGCTTTCACCTGTAGTTGTCTTCATTTGCCTGAAATCGGATCAGATATTGAAGTGTCTGGTTGCTGTTGTCAAGGTCAACCGTTTTCGATGGATCCGCACGTTGGCACGTTGAATTTCATTCGCTTTGAGACATAAATCCACTCCTGTCTTTCGTATAGATAGACGGGGTGATGAAAGCGTGAAGCGTCGGTATGCGGCTCCCATAGCGGTTCTGGTGTTGAGTTGTCTGGTCTTCTTGCTGCTGTCCTACCCTCGTGCGAAACCATCAGCCGGATGGCGTCCTCTCTGGCAGACGCTGACACGCCGGTTATTTATCTGGATCAGGGCACGGTGGAGAAGATGGCGGAACGCAATCACAGGCTGGTTTGCTTGAAAAAGACATTAATCTTTCTATCACACTGAAGCTGAAAACACTTTTGAAACGGCCGGATACCGTGTCAAGATGACAAGAGAAGAGGATTGCTCTATTGGCGACAATACGCTGCCTACGGTAAGAGAACGTAAAGTGAGCGACATCCATAAACGTCTCGAGCTGGTTGAGGCGGAGCAGAACTGTATCCTTGTAAGTATTCATCAAAACTATTTTACACAAAGCCGCTATAGCGGCGCGCAGATCTTTTACTCCTCCAATCATGAGGATAGTGCTCTGATCGCTGAGTCGATTCGAACGAGCATCGTTTCTATGCTCCAGCCGGAAAACACACGGGAAAACAAAGAGGCTACGGATTCCATCTATCTGCTTTGGAATACCAAAGCGCCTGCGGTGCTTGTAGAATGCGGCTTCCTCTCAAATGAGGCGGAAGCTGCCCTTTTGGGGAAGAAGCCTATCAGGAGCAAATGGCCTTTGCATCTACGATGGACTGACGCGGTGGCTTTCTGAAAACGGAAGGTAAAGCGGGGAGTAATTCTTTGATTCAACATGGAGGGGATGAAGAAAGCAAATTCTGTATCCATACGGAAATGGAAAGGAAATGGAAAGCAATGGCAGGAAAAATCAAGACAATTTATGTTTGTTCAGAGTGCGGATTTGAAACGCCAAAGTGGGCGGGAAAATGTCCCGGCTGCGGGCAATGGAACACCATGCAGGAGGAAGTACGGGATACCTCTCCTGTTCGTGCGTCTGCGCCTGTATCCCATGCATCCGCAGCCATGCCTCTTCGCATCCGCGAGATCAATACGGCGGAAGAATCCCGATATCATACAGGTTTAGCGGAACTGGATCGTGTGCTGGGCGGCGGCATTGTCAAAGGCTCGCTGATCCTGGTCAGCGGAGAGCCCGGTATCGGCAAATCCACGATTCTTCTGCAGATTTGTGATTTCCTTGGACGTTCTCTGCGAATTTTGTATGTATCCGGAGAAGAATCTGCCCGTCAAATTAAGCTGCGCGCGGAACGTCTTGGCGTCGAAAGTGAAAACCTTTTCATTCTGACCGAAACGGATGTGCAGGCTGTTGTGGAGCACATGCGGCAAAAGCAAGCCGGACTTGGTCATGATAGATTCCATCCAGACAATGAATATGACGGAGTTAACGTCTTCTCCGGGAAGTGTGACACAGGTGCGGGAATGCACTAACGCGATTATGCGTGCTGCCAAGCAGCTGGAGATCCCTGCCATTGTCGTTGGACATGTGAACAAAGACGGAGCCATTGCTGGCCCCAAGGTTCTTGAACATATTGTGGATGCCGTGCTTTATTTCGAGGGAGATCGCCAGATGTCCTATCGTATTTTGCGCGCAGTTAAAAACCGATACGGCTCTACAAATGAAATCGGTGTGTTTGACATGGGGGACAAAGGACTGCGTCAAGTAGAAAACCCCTCTCAGGCAATGCTGGAGGGGAGGCCGAAGCATGTTTCCGGTACGTGTGTCACCTGTGTTATGGAGGGTTCCCGTCCGATTCTTGCGGAAATTCAGGGCTTAGCCACTGCCAGCGGTTTTGGAAATCCACGCCGGATGGCAACAGGGTTTGACTATAACCGAATGGCGCTTCTGCTGGCTGTACTGGAAAAGCGGGCGGGGTTTTATTTTGCCAATCTGGATGCGTATCTAAATGTTGTGGGAGGCTTGCGCCTGGACGAGCCGGCGGTTGATCTGGCAGTTGCCATGGCTGTTGTTTCAAGTCTTAAGGATATTCCGGTGCGTGACGATGCCATTGTCTTTGGTGAAATAGGGCTGGCCGGGGAGCTGCGCTCTGTCACCCACGCGGAGGCACGTGTGACAGAGGCGGCCCGGCTAGGCTTCCGACGCTGCGTCCTTCCCGCACACTGCCTGCGTCAGATTGCAGATCCGCCTGCAATTGAGCTGTACGGAGTCAAAGATGTGCGGGAGGCCTTTGCAGCTCTGACGGAGTAAACGGCGTTTTGCCTTCCTCATATGCCTTCCTGGGAATGACACGAATGCAGTGGACGCAGCCGTTTCCAGTGTAATTGGTTATTGCGGAAGGCATGTCCAGAGAACAGTAGCCATCCTGCTGGTACAAGCAATCCTCGTCGCATTGGATAATACTCATTTCCCATCACCTCACACCTATATTTTGTTCCGCGGGAACCTTTCTTTATACACAGGTTTCCGCGATTTTTTCCCTCATGACGACTCATATTTTCCGGGCGGAATTCAAAGAATAAGCCGGAGAAACGAAATGGGGAATGATCTTGAATAAATATCTGATTCTGTCCAGTCTCTCTCTGGCGGCTGCGGTTTCCGTGTTCGGAGCCGGTAAATGGTATCAGGCGTCCATTCCGCGCGTCAGTTATGTGGAAGCAACCGCCGTATCGGCGGAGGATTTTTGTTTCCTGTATGGGAAAGGTGGAACGAACCGGCTCGAGCAACGTTTCCGTGGATCGTGCGGGAATTGCTTCTTCGATTTCAGTGTCTCCGGGCGACGTGGTAAGAGAAGGGCAGACACTTGGACAAGTAACCACCATGCCGGCCGGCAGTTCACAGCAGGATGCCGTTGCCGCTTACGCTTCGCTGATGAGCGGGGAAACTCCCGACATATCCTTGGAAACGAATGACCTGATTTCCCCGATTGACGGAACCGTGACCTCTGTAGCCATTGAGCCTGAAAGTTACGTCCGCGCAGGTCAGACCGCCGTTGTGATTTCCAGCGGGAATGGCCTTCAGCTTCGGCTTACGGTAGGAGAATCACAGATTTCGGACCTTCGTGTCGGTCAACGGGCGGAAATTACCGGTGTTGGCTTTCGGGATTCCGTTTATTACGGGACCATTACCGAAATTGCAGATGAAGCGACACAAACGATTTCCGGAACCTCACAGGAAACTGTGGTGGAAGTGATCGCTTCCGTGGAAGCACCCGGAGACGATATCAAGCCAGGGTTTTCTGTCAAAGCCAGGATTGTAACACAGGAGAAAGAAAACGTTCTGATTGCCCCTACGAGACCGTAGGAGCGGATGAAAACGGAAACGAATATGTTTTCCTGTACCGGGATGGAAAGGCCGTCAAAACAGCTGTAGAAACCGGAGAGGAATATGACAGCGGCTTTGAAATTCTTTCCGGCATACAGGGGGGATCGCCTCCCTGTATCAGCCTGAGCAGCTTTCCGATGGTTCGCGCGTTATTTTGGCGGCAAAGGAGGGCGAATCGTAATGGGATTTTGCTGCAGTCTGCTTTGCGGAGTTTGAGACGGAAGAAAAGCCGGACAGCTTTGACAATCCTGGGAATCGCAATTGGTGTGGCGTCTGTCACACTGGTGAGCAGTATTGCACAGTACGGAACGTCTGCGGTAAGCAGAGAACTTGAAAGTCTTGGGCTTAGTGGCCTGACGATTTCAGCTTCCACAGGGGCAGATGCTGAGCTCAATGAAGACGAGCTTTCTACCATTGCGGCCTGCGGAGGCGTGGATGCTGTGACGCCCGTACTCGTGGAAACCGCCGAGCTGTCTTCCAAGCGTTATGAAACACAGGCGCTCGTCTGGGGGATCGACACCAATGCGGATCAGATTATTTCTCTTGAAGTTCTGTATGGACGAATGTTCGATCGGGCCGATCTGAAGGGAAGAGAGAACGTTTGTCTGGTTGACGAGTCATTTGCCCGAAATGCTTATGCGCGTCCTAACATTATCGGCAAAAAACGATATCGCTCCTTTGCGGCGGGGTGGAGCAGGAGTTTGAAGTGATCGGCATTGTGAAAAAACCGGCAGCGGGTTGCTCCAAAACATGATGGGTAATTACATTCCGACCTTTGTATATCTTCCGTATACCACATTTCAGGCCAGTACGGGAAAAACAGATTTTGACCAGATCGCCGTAAAGGTAACGGATTCTGATGAAGTGGGGAGACTGGCCGTACGATTCTGGCTCAGCTGGAGCAGCTTAACGGCAAATCAGAGGCGTACACCGCCAATGATATTGCTCAGCAGCGTGAGACTCTTGATTCCATGCTGGGAATTGTAACGCTTGTATTGTCTGCGGTCGGGGCGATTTCCCTTCTTGTTGCCAGTCTCAGCATCATGACAGTGATGCTTGTTTCTGTCAGTGAACGCACACGTGAAATTGGTGTAAAAAAAAATCGCTTGGTGCGACAAGAGGGGACGATCCTGTTGGAATTTTTGTTCGAGGCCCTGTTCCTGTCCATGTTCGGCTGTGTGTGCGTGTTTGGCTGCTGGTTCTCTGTTGTCATTCGCAGGAGCTTTTTTCCTGCAGACGTCTTTTACCATGAGAGGAGACGTTGTTTTGCTGAGCCTGCTGTTTTCCATGCTCTCCGGCGTAGTGTTCGGCGTCTATCCTGCGTCTCAGGCAGCTCGTCTCAACCCCGTTGACGCTCTTCGGCAAACCTGATTTTTTCTCCCTATAGAGTGGAAGAGTAAAAAGAGCCGCAAAAACTTTGTTCGGAAGGAGAGGGTGTGAACATGAAAGACCGGTGTATCTCTGAACCGAATCTGCCCAATCAAAAGGTAACGTTGGCAGCCGTATCGAGCAACTGCCCAATATTTGCGCAGAGTTAACAAGGTTGGAGTCTCCTGTCTGACTGTAACAGCCTTCTCCTGTCTGGCAGAACCCGTTTGTTCGCACGCAGATATGCTGTGCCATCCAATGGGAGGAGAAAAAGTTCTGATTGCTCGGGGAAACAAACATTTGTTTCTTGAGCTAAAAAAAGCAGGATTTTATCCGGAAGAAACACAAAAAAATTTGATGAAAGAGTATCCTGGAGATATTCTTCTCAATGCCCACAAATTGGTTCTTATTGTTTTGCGTCCCGTTACTGCGATGAAAAGCTTCAGGAGAGCTTCCGGCACAGAAAAATATTTTTTGTTCCTGTGCGTCAGGGATACGCAAAATGTTCTACTGTCATCGTGAGCAAGAAAGCTATCCTCACGGCGGATCCTTCTATTGCAGCGGCAGCGAAGCAATGTGGTTTTGATGTCCTGCGAGTACAGGCCGGCTTTGTAGAGCTGCCTGGATACCCGTATGGATTTCTTGGAGGCGCCTGCGGGAAAACTATCTGCTGACACTCTGGCTTTCACAGGGGGATTTGTCCACACACCCTGACCACGAGGCAATCGTTTCTTTCCTTCGAAATTACAGGGTTTATCCTGTTTGCCTGCAGCAAGGTCCTCTTCAGGATATTGGTGGGATCCTTCCGCTCAGGGAGGAGGAAAAAGCAGAAAATAACGCTTGCGCAGACACTCTTTTTCTGCTATAATAATTATACAAAATGAATATTTTATATAATTAAGGGAGGGCTTTACCCATGTCCGAACCATATATATCCATTCATTATGAATGATAAGATTACTACGAATTTGGACGGTGCTATGTAATGAAGCCTCAAGTAAAAATTACAGGAAGAGCTTGCCGGTGCTCCGGAGATCCTTCGTCAGTATCTTGGATATCTGCAGACAATCAAAGGAAAATCTGTTTTAACGGTTTGGGAATACTATTCCGATCTGCGTACGTTTTCCGATATCTCAAACAAAGAAATCATTTGGTAGCACCTGATGTACCTTTTGAAAAAGATTGATATCAGTGATGTCGACCTCGACTTGATTCGAACCGTTACGCTGACGCAAATCTACGAATATATGAATTATCTCGGTGTGGAGCGTTCGAACAGCGCTGCAACACGTTCACGCAAGGTGTCCCAGCTTAAGGACCGGATGGTTTACCTGAATTTTTAAATATCTTACCAATAAGGTCAACAAACTGGAAGTCAATCCGGTTGAAGAACTGGAAACGCCAAAATTATGTCAGCATGGCAATGTGCATTGTCATACGGGAGGCGTAATACCGTATTGTTGAATTAGGTTGAAATATGCTTGTGAGGTGTATTGAAAACCTTGGTCGCTGTGGAGCCGTAACTCTGCGGCGACCTTCTTCTTTTCTCTGCGTACTGCCTGCCGGACGGTGTCCAGCACCAGGTTCACCGTTTGTTGTGCCGCAGTCTTGTAGGCCACAATACTGTTGTCATACAGATCCCGGATCATGGATAGATACAAAGTTCCTTGTTTTGTCTGAATGTAGGAGATGTCGGTCACCCATTTGCGGTTTGGTGCTTCGGCGTGAAAGTCCCGGTTGAGAAGATTCTGGTATTTGTGCAGTTGCCGGCCCATCTGCTGCCATTTCCTGCGGCGGCGAATCTCTGCCAGCAAGCCGTATTTCTTCATAACACGCAGGATGGTTTTGGGGTTGTGGTAAATTCCTTTGCTGCCTTTCAGCCACTGCCACATCCGCCGGTAACCATAGGTATGAAAGCATTTGTCTTGTTGCTGTCGGATCGTTTCGGCAAGGGCAGCGTCCTTTTCCGGCCGGTTCATCGCTTTACAAAGCTGTAATAGCCGCTTCTGGACACCGAAAAGAATCTGCACATGACAGACACGGGATACTGCTCACGGTAACGGTAAACCACTGCATACTTTGCCTTTGCTCTCACTTCCTTCCTGTGGATCGCAGAAAATCCCGCAATAACTCATTTTCCATACGCAAACGAGGTGTACGTAAATTTGTGTCGAAGAAATGTCAGCATGTCCCAACATCAGCTGAATATCCTTCAAATCCGGCCCCGTTTTCCAAAAGGTGGAGAGCAAAGGAATGGCGCAGCGTATGGGTGTAATCTCTTTTACAATACCGGCCTGTTCTGCATAGCCCTTGACGATCTTCCAAAATCCCTGCCGTGTCAATCGGCGGCCGTTCAGATTTGTAAACAGGGCTTGTCCCCGTCAGGAGAGAGAATGGTTGAACGTACCCGGCAAATATAATCCGATACAGCTGCAACTGCTGTGGAGTGAACGGGAATTCTCCGCTCTCCGCTTTTTCCTCGTCCGCACACCAGAATACTTGCGCGCAAATCTATATCGCCCACATTCAATTCCACCAGCTCGGAAGACCGAATTCCGGTAGCATACAAAAAGCTCCAGCATGGCTTTATCGCGGCAGCCCTTCGGTTCCTTTGCGTTCGGTTGGCTCAGCAAAAGCTCAATTTCTTTGCCGGTTAGTATCTGCGGAAGCTTTTTTCTCCGGCTTTTCAAGCTTGACAGCCTTTGCCGGATTATCAACCCGCGCAGCCGCTTGCAATCAGATATTGATAAAGCTTCGAATCGAAGCAATGCTTCTTGTCACAGTGGCGCTGCTTTTTGCAATGCAGAAAGATGGGCAATGTACGCTTCCACATCCTGGGGAGATACGAGGCTTGGATCTTCCACTCCGTTTGCTTGCAAATATGAGAGAAAATGCTCCGTGTCCCGGCGGTACGAATCCAATGTATTGTTGGATACGTGCTTTTTCCTGCTGCAGATATTGTTCAAACCCTTTGCAATAATCCATCATTTGTATTACCCTATCCTCTTTCCACGTTCTCACAGTTTGTCGATCGCTCTGCTAAAAGGAAAAAAATCCTGCAAAGCATACGGAGGTGATGACATCTACAACCGCCGCGCCAAAGGCCAGAGAGAGCGTAAATCCAAAGCGCATAACATAAATCTTAAAATCGAGATGACCTGTGCGGGCTAAAGAGCGCGACGCGCGAAAAGCCTCGCGGCTGGAAAATAAAAGTGCCAGACAGATGAAAGAGACGCCCGGCAGCAATACCAGCAAATGAAACAGTGCACCCATCCAGTGGTAAGTGTAACAGAGAAAACCGGCCGTTAGACCCCGCCATACCCGCGAAAAAAGAGAATGGCAGGAACAAACAAAAACCCCCACATGGAAAGCCCGCACAAAAAAGCAAATCATCAGAAACAGGAAGGATGAGGCAAACGAAGCGAAAAAAAAAAAGCGAATAGACAGGCTCTGAAAGCCGCAAAGAAGCACTTGTCTGAAATAAAAAATCAAATCGCTGCATAATCTGCGTGTCGGCATGCACGGATGCAACCGTTCCGAGAATCGTTCCTGCCAAAAAGCAAACCGCCAGCAAATAGAGCGCAAGATGCGCACGACACAACAGGGCTGGATGGGAAGAACGGTTTCCTGTTCTGAACGACCTGATACAATGTTTGTCCTCATAAGCCTCATTTCACATGCCTCCTACAGAGAATTACCCCGCAGGACATAACTATGAAGAGAGGTTATAAAAATTCCGCAAACAGAATGCAATCCTGTATCAACTCTACTATAATACAACTTCTCATAGAACGCAACAGAAAATATACAGTTATGCAGAGAAAATATGTTTTCTTAAAATTATGTAAACTGACTAAAACGAATTATGTAAATGAATGTATAATATTCATTTTTCAATCATTTCCTTCGGATGCCGCCATATCCCCCCCAGCGCCCCGGCAAAGGATCATGACCAACATTCGCGTTATTGTTCCCGGCCAGGAGACAACAGTGCAGATGGAGATCCCTGCAGCAGCAAAAGAAGAAACAACAGAAGGCCCGAACAAGCTCCAAGAGGCAATCCACGTTTTCCCGCAATACGAGCTGTCAGGAAGCCACTCAGCAATGCACCAAGAGCGGAGAGGAAAAGGATAATGATCGGAACTGCTGCCTGCGGAATCTTTTTCATCGTGACGAACGCATACGCAGAAGCGACCAGCAGCAAAAAAAACAGCCAGGCTCCCCCCACCGTTCCCAATACAACAGCACGCAATGCTGTCACCCATTCCCGCTTCTCCACTCCCCTGCTTTTTCGCATAAAAAAATCCTCCTCAAATATCATTTGTGAAAATGATATTCAAGAAGGATTTTGATTATTCTTAAAAAGAAGGATACAGATGGAATGTCCCGCTGGTTATTCGCGTCGTCGTGAATCGTATCCACGCTTCCAATGGCCCATCTTTTGATACGAATTTTGCTGCGATCCGTGCCGGTTTCGATGACAAGCGTTTCATTCTCTTCCTTGATGCTGACAATGCGGCCGGTAATACCTCCGATTGTTGTAATCTCATCACCGATCTGAGCGCCCTTACGCATGGCCTCTTCCTTTTTCCGTTTCTTGGACTGCGGACGAATCATGATAAAATACAGGGCGACAATGATCAACGCATAAGGAAGCAGCATCAGCAACATGCTGCCGACTCCCATCTCAGCAGAGGTATCGGTCGTTGAGGCTGCGGCGTCGAGCAACATAAAATAGCGATTCATGGCAAAACAATCCCCTTATAAAATTTAGTATAGTAAATTGCGACAGGTATAGTATAACAAGATTTACCGTCTCTTGCAAGCATTAATTACGAATTAGATTCTAACGCCCAAAATTGGCACATATTTCGCATAGAACCCTTCGAACTCATCCGCGTCAAGCGCCTGACGGATCCGCTCCAGCAATGTATTATAGAAATAAATGTTGTGCATCACGCACAGGCGCATTCCCAGCATTTCACCGCTTTTAAAGAGATGATGAATGTAGGCCCTGGTAAACGATTGACAGACCGGGCAATCGCATTCCGGATCAAGCGGAGATTCGTCAAGAGTGTACTTTGCATTCATCATATTCCGAATTCCCTGCCAGGTGAACGCGTGGCCATGCCGGGCGTTTCTTGTAGGCATAACACAATCGAACAGATCAACGCCGCGCCGTACCGCCTCCAGAATATTAACCGGCGTTCCGACTCCCATCAGATACCGGGGCTTATTCTTTGGCATTTCGGTTCCACTGCTTCGATGATGCGGTACATTTCTTCCGCACTTTCCCCCACCGCCAAGCCGCCGATGGCATAGCCATCCAAATCCAACTCCCGAATCCTTCGCATATGCTCAATACGCAAATCCTCATAGGTGCTCCCCTGGTTGATACCGAACAGCATCTGCCGGGGATTGATGGTATCCGGCAAAGCGTTGAGGCGATCCATCTCCGCTTTGCATCGATACAGCCAGCGAGCCGTTCGATCGCAGGAATTTTTGACATAACGGTATTCTGCCGGATTTTCAATACATTCATCAAAGGCCATTGCAATGGTGGAAGCAAGATGCGACTGAATTTGCATGCTTTCCTCCGGACCCATGAAAATTTTGTGACCATCGATATGAGAGGCGAATGTCACCCCTCTTCCCTGATATTGCGCAGCTTGGCAAGGGAAAAAACCTGAAAACCGCCGCTGTCTGTCAGAATGGGACCGTCCCACCGGGTGAAACGATGAAGACCACCCAGCTGCTTTACAATTTCATCGCCCGGTCTCAGATGCAGATGATATGTATTGCATAGCTGCACCTGACACTTCAGATTCTTCAAATCAAGAGCGGAGACAGCCCCTTTGATAGCGCCGGCTGTTGCCACATTCATGAAAGCCGGCATCTGGATCACGCCGTGCGGCGTATGAAATTCGCCTCTGCGCGCCGATGAGCACATCTTTTTCAATTGATACAAACTTCTGACACCTCTGCTTTTTTGCTTCTCTTCAGCGCACAGACCGAAAGCCGGCTGAACGTGAAGGAAAACTTCTTAGCTTTGCTGTTTTTCTATATAAGCGGCATATTCTTCCAGGCACATGGAAAGCTGCCGCATCCTTTCAGCATTCTGGGTTCCTACATAACGATATCGGGTCGGATCGTATTCCTGCCTGTTTCATCCTCGCTTCCTTGGGGAAAGCGAAGCACGAAACCATATAAAATAGAATACTTTGTAAGCCAGCGGGAGGCTTCGCCGGATGCGAAATCTTCTCTTCCGAGGAAAACTCCACCGTCAAACCTGTCTGATTCTCACTGTAGCCTCCGCGCCCAAAGGAGCTCTGCACAGAGTCCTCCGCACGCACACGTGTGTATCCGCTGGCCATCAGCTCCTCCACACGTCTTGAGAATTCTGCATCCTGTTCCTCAGCGCTCAGATACCCGCTGACAACCGTCAAAGTAACGCCGTCCGCTGCCGCGTCCTGTATCATGCGTTCCAGCGCCGGTACGATCCTTTCATCTACCGTGATACCATCAAATTCCGTCAGCTGAGGAGCAAAGGTATCGGGAAGAGCTTGATTCGAGTTTGCCAGAACAAGGTTGAAGCTATTGTCGTAAACAGGAAGGCTATCTTCTTCGGACGAAGCAGAGGAAGAAATCACAGGGACGGACGATTCCGGCTCCGGTTCTCCGAAGGGATCGTAAATCTGGATAAACGCCAGAAAAATCCCGGCTGCAACGGAGAAAAAAAATTGCAATCGCCAGAAATGTCAATATGAGATGAAGCCGGTTCACCTGACTGCGCTTTTTCCAATTGACTTTGCTTTTCACGATGCGTTCCGGCTTGTTTCTCCGCATGCCAGCTTCGCCCCCTTTCACCCGTTTTCCTGCCGTCAAGCCGTTTTACGGGATGGATACTTGTTTCATTTTACCGCTGAACCGCTTGGATTGCAATGAAAAAACCGTAAATTTCACGCCAGCCTTGCATTTTTTTCCGTTTGATGTTAACATATATTAAGGACTGTACTTGTGCACCCCGGGGGGGGGACAAGTTTTGCCCGTGCAGAACGGTCCAGGGCAATTGAAACGACAGCAGCCCTTGTTTTACATGTATTTTTATGGCATTCTTTTCTCTTTTCGTCGTGAAAAAAACAGAAGGGATGGAACACTATGAGAAGAACCAAGATTATTTGCACCCTTGGCCCCTCTACGGATAAAGGGGACGTCCTTCGCCAGCTTATGATTGCAGGCATGGATGTTGCACGTCTGAATTTTTCCCATCAAACGCACGAAGAACAGAAGGTTCGTGTGGATCAGGTAAAAGAAACTGAGAGAGGAGCTGAACCTCCCGATCGCCCTGCTGCTTGATACCAAGGGGCCTGAAATTCGTCTGAAGAGCTTTAAAGAGCCCAAGGTGTATCTTGAGGCCGGCGCACCTTTTACTCTGACCTCGCGCGATATCGAAGGCGACAACACAATCGCGGCCATCACCTTTGCAAGACTGCCGATGGAAGTCTTTCCCGGCACAAAATTCTGATTGATGACGGCTTGATTGAACTGCGCGTGGATTCCGCAACAGATACGGATATCCTGTGTACAGTTATCAACGGAGGCCCTGTTTCAGCCAGGAAGAGCATCAATGTTCCCGGCATCAAGCTCTCCCTCCCTTCCTGAGTGAACAGGATAAAGCAGATATCGCCTTTGCCGTTCAGGAAGACTTTGAATTCATCGCTGCTTCCTTCACCAGAACGGCGCAGGATATTCTCGACATGAAAGCGGGCTTGAGCGTCACGATTGCCACAACATTCGAATTATTGCGAAAATTGAGAATTCCGACGGCGTCGAAAATATCGATGAAATTATTCGCGTATCCGACGGCATTATGGTTGCCCGCGGCGATCTTGGCGTAGAGATCGCGCTTGAAGAGATTCCCATTATTCAAAAGGAACTGATTCATAAAGCATACAACGCCGGTTTGCAGGTAATCACTGCTACACAGATGCTGGATTCCATGATGAAAAACCCGCGTCCCACCCGTGCCGAATCCACCGATGTCGCTAACGCCATTTATGACGGTACCAGCGCCATTATGCTCAGCGGTGAGACGGCGGCCGGAGATTATCCGGTACAGGCTCTCAAGACGATGTCAGGATTGCGGAACGCACGGAGGAGGATATCGACTAAAAAGACGCTTCAGCCGCCGTGAGCTGAAGGAGCAGCCCAATGTAACCTCTGCTATTTCCCATGCGACCTGCACAACTGCGCACGATCTCGGTGCGGCAGCCATTATCACAGTTACCAAATCCGGCAAAACGGCTCGCATGATTTCCAAATACCGTCCTGTCTGCCCCATCATCAGCGGTACAACGGATCCCAAGGTGCAGCGCCAGATGAACCTTTCCTGGGGCGTTATCCCGATTATGGTGGAGGAAAAAAAAACACGGACGATCTGTTTGATCATGTTGTCAATGTAGCCAGAGATGAAAATCTGGTAAAAGACGGTGATCTCTGCGTTATTACAGCCGGCGTCCCGCTGGGAATTTCGGGAACTACAAATCTGCTTAAGGTTCAGCTTGTCGGTGATGTACTGGTTTCCGGCATCGGCATTGGCTCCGGATGCGTTTCCGCCAACCTCTGCGTTTGCTCTTCCAATGAGGAGGCGATCCGCGAATATAAGCCCGGCGATATTCTTGTGATTCCGCAGACAGACAACAGCATTCTCCCTCTTATTAAATCCTGTGCGGGGCTTGTAACGGAGCAGGGAGGCGAAAACTCGCATGCTGCCGTTGTTGGTTTAGCCCTCGATAAGCCTGTTATTGTGGGTGCGGAGTCTGCCACCCATCTGCTCAAGAGTGGGACAACAGTTACCGTGGACGCTGCGCGAGGCATCGTTTTTAACGGAGCGAACCACAAGTGCTGCGGCGGCTGAGAACCCTTTTTTTACTGTTGTAATTTCTGTTCGGTATAAGCTCTATATCAAGGCATCTGAATGACTTCAGGTGCCTTGATTGTTTATTGGTGACAGTGCATGATGAGAAGCGTACAAAAAATGATGGAGGTGTAGAAATGAAGACAGTCACCATGTGCGGCAGCATGAAATTTGAGAAGGAAATGCAGCAAATTTAATTTTCCGACACTATTTATGTTGTCGATATTCATGGCTATATCGGCAATCAGGTTTGCAAGGAAATTGAGTTTGCAAAATGCAGAGGAAAGGAAATTATGTATCATTCTCAATACAAACTCTCATGAGAATTTGAACTTTGCATAAAAGGTGGGGACGTCTGAAATTGTTCGGACGTCCCCACCTTTTTATACATTACTTAATTTTCAAAAAACGCTCGGAAAGCTTTATAGGTCATGTAGAGGTCCAGCTTGGAAATGATCTCAAACGGGGCATGCATGGACAGAACCGGTACGCCGATGTCGACGACGTCTACATTGAGGTTTGCGATATACATGGCAACAGTTCCGCCGCCGCCGCCGTCAACCTTGCCAAGCTCACCTGTCTGCCACAGAACATCGTTCTTTTCCAACAGTGCGCGAACTTCACCCATAAACTCCGCGGAGGCTTCGCTGGTACCGCTCTTGCCGCGGGCTCCGGTGTACTTGGTAACACAGACGCCGCCATTCAGATAGCAGGAGTTTGTGGACTCATAGGCGGAAGCATACGTCGGATCAAAAGCCGCGTTTACGTCAGCGGAGAAGCACTTGGAGAGACTCAGAACATGACGGGGCTCCATTCCCTCCATTTGGGCCAGATCGGCGATAAAATAGCGCATAAACTCAGAATTAAGGCCGGTATTTCCGTCGCTTCCAACTTCCTCACGATCCGCAAGTACCGCCAGGCAGGTTGCTTCCGGGGCTTCAACAGCCAGAGCAGCCATCACGGCAGGATATGCGCAAACACGATCATCATGCCCATAGGCGCCAATCATGCTGCGGTCAAATCCCACATCCGTAGCCTTGAAGGCCGGTACAAATTCGATATCGGCAGAGACGAAATCTTCCTCGGTAATTCCGTATTTTTCATTCAGCAGCCGCATGACATTCAGCTTAACAAGGTTATCGCCTTCATCGGAATCCAGCGGACGGCTGCCAACAAGAATATTAAGGTTTTCGCCCTCGATGGCCTTTGCAAGCGTCTTCTGCATCTGCTCAGAAGCCAGGTGCGGGGAGAAGATCCGTGACGCAGAACTGCGGATCGCCAGGCTCCTCTCCTACGCTGATTTCAACAGTGGAACCATCCTTCTTTACAAGGAAACCGTGCATGGAAAGCGGAAGCGCTGTCCACTGGTACTTTTAATACCACCGTAATAGTGAGATTTGAACATGGCCAGCTCATTCTGCTCATACAACGGATGCGGCTTCAGATCCAGACGGGGAGAATCAATGTGTGCGGCAGCAATGCGCACACCGTTCTTGCAGCCGTTTTTACCAATCACAGCGAGAATCAGCGCTTTGCCGCGATTGTTATAATACACCTTGTCTCCGGCCTTATACTTTTTGGATGCGTCAAACGCAACGAATCCCTCTTTTTCCGCAAGAGCAACCGCTGTTTTCACAGCTTCCCGCTCTGTTTTGGACTGGTCCAGGAAGGTTTTGTAAGACTCGCAAAATTCGTTTGCTTTTTCCAGCTCCTTCTCCGACACCTGGCTAAAACCGCTGGAGCGAGGAATCAAAAGCTCCTTTGCCAGCTTTTAGCGTCCATTTTCTTTTCATTTTTTTTCGACATGCAATGTGCCTCCGTTCCAATCAAAGTGATATAGATCTTGGTAGACGCTGTAATTCTCCATCACAGCGGCTACGTAGTTCTCAGTTTCCGGGTATGGGATAGTATGCAGCGTGACTCCGTCAGAGGAATACGCCTCGTCAGCCAGCCATTCTCCCACACGCCCCATACCGGCATTATACGCACACAGAGCCGTTTCCGTAGAACTGTACTGCCCCAGAAGAATCGATAAAAGTTTGCAGCCATAACGGATGTTCACTTCAGGACGGTACAGATCCTCCACTGTATAGGTCTCACCATCCTGCATCTTCGTTTGCAGCCATTCAAAGGTGGGTTCTGTAATCTGCATCAGGCCATACGCTTCCTTATTGGAAACCACTTCCTCGCGAAAGCTGCTTTCCGCACGGATCACCGCATACACGAGCGCCGGATCGAGATCGTATTCATTTGCTTCTTTTCCCACAATTTCCTCATAACGAACCGGATAGAGCATTTCCTGAAAAAAGCGGTATCCAGAGGAAAGAAGCGATTTTCCGCCCCAAAGCAGCAGACAGACAAGGAGAAGCGAAAAATGATTTTGAATCTTCTGCGCATTTATTCCTCCAGAAGGTGATGATACAATAGCCGGGTTTGCTCTCTCAGGGCAGCAGCGAATCCCCCTCCGTCAAGGCAGTAATCCGAACGCTCCTCATAGAAGCCGAGTTCCTTCTGTGCATTCATTCGCGCTTGCGCCTGTTCGTGTGTCAGTGTATCTCTTTTCATGATTCGTTCCAAACGGATTTCCGGCGCAGCCAGAACAGCTATTGTCACGGTGCAGACTGTGTCCGCGCCGCTCTCAAAAAAAGTAATGCTGCATCAATAACAACTGCGGGAGCACCTTCCAGGAAGAAACTGTGGATCCGTTCATTCACTTCCTGCAGAATCAGTGGATGTGTGATGGCGTTAAGGCGTTCCGAAGCGCCGGGGGGAAGAAAAAGCTTCTTTTGCAAGCTGCGGTCTTGAAATTGTACCATCCGGCAAAAGTATCCTTTCTCCATATGCTTCACAAAGCTGTGCTTTGCAGTCAGGGTGATCCAATATTTCTCGACCAAGGAGATCGCAGTCAATTACTTTTGCACCAAGCAGGGCAAATTCTTTGGCAGCTGTCGATTTCCCTGCTCCTGTTGGTCCGGTCAAACCGATCACAAGCTGTCTGTTCATAGGCTTAACACCTCAAAGCCGGCTGCCCGGATCAGACGGTTATACACAGCCAGTCCGACGCCGTTTTTCTCCGGCAGGCGTGCATACACCACAGAAACACCAAGCTCATCAAGACGGCGCAGCGCGTCAAACAGCTCCCGCGCCTGTTCGGATGGAATTTTGTTCGTTGCCGTAGCAAACCGTGGGAACCGAAAGCAAAGCTTCATCACCGGTATAACAGAGCGCTCCTGCGTTTTCTTGATGGGTATTTACATAGGCAAGATAAGCCTCCCGTGTTCCATCAATCAAGATAACATTTGCCTTCGGGGCGTAATGCTTGTATTTCATGCCGGGAGAAGACGCTTGTTCCCCTGCTGCCAATGGGTTGAGCACTGCAGGGTCAAGAACTACCTCTCCCAGCGCCTTACGCAGCTGCTCAAGCGTAATTCCGCCAGGACGCAGTAAACGGGGCGGATTACAGGCCAGCGTCACGACAGTGGATTCCAGGCCTACGGAACAAGGGCCTCCGTCCAGGATCGCATCGATTCTCCCCCCCAAATCATGAAGAACATGCTGTGCTGTTGTAGGGCTGGGACGCCCGGAAAGATTAGCAGAAGGGGCAGCCAAGGGGAGGCCGCTTTCGCGGATCACAGCTTGCGCGGCAGGGTGCGAGGGAAAACGAACCGCTACTGTATCCAGCCCGGCGCTGACTTCGTTTGGAATACAGTCCGCTTTCGGAAGAATCATGGTCATCGGTCCGGGCCAATACAAAGAAGCCAGTTTTTCAGCCTCTTTCGGCACCGTACGGACTAAAGTATAAAGCTGCTTTATGTCACAGATATGAACAATCAGCGGATTATCAACCGGACGTCCCTTCGCCGCAAAAATACCGGCACAGGCTTCCCCATCCAACGCATTGGCCGCAAGCCCGTACACAGTTTCCGTTCGGATGCCCACCAGTCCGCCTTTTTGCAGAAGGCGGGCCGCCGTTTGATGTCCTCGCGCTTGGACGCATCCAGCAGTATGGTTTGCTTCAACGTTTGACGCCTCTTTTCAAACAGGATTCTGCGCCGCTTCCTCAAGCTGGCGCGCGCGATCGTGTGCGATCAGCGCATCGAGAATCTCATCCAGATTTCCGTTCAGGAAGTCTTCCAGCCGGTATATGGTTAATCCGATTCGGTGATCCGTTACCCGGCCCTGCGGATAGTTATATGTTCGGATGCGCTCGGAACGATCGCCCGTCCCCACCTGGAGAGCGGCGGCGATCTGCTACCTCGGCGTCGCGTGCCGCTTGCTCCTGTTCGTACAGCCTGAGCGCAGAACGCGCATCGCCTTATCCTTATTTTTATATTGGCTCCGTTCATCCTGGCATTCTACCACCATACCGGTTGGCAAATGAGTAATACGGATAGCCGACGAAGTCTTGTTGATATGCTGACCGCCAGCCCCGCTGGAACGAAAAGTGTCAATTTTCAAATCCTTTGGATCAATCGCAATTTCCACTTCGTCAATTTCCGGCAATACCGCAACGGTAGCCGTGGAAGTATGAATCCTTCCCTGCGTTTCTGTTTCCGGCACGCGCTGTACGCGATGAACGCCGCTTTCGTATTTCAGACGCGAATAAGCTCCCTCTCCGGCAATGGTGAAAGAAATCTCCTTGTAACCACCAAGCTCTGTTTCATTTGCCCCCAGGAGTTCAATTTGCCAGCCTTTTTGCTGCGCGTACATGGAATACATGCGAAACAGCACAGAAGAAAACAAAAGCAGCCTCTTCCCCGCCGGCTCCTCCCCGAATTTCCACGATAACGTTCTTGGAGTCATTGGGATCCTTGGGGAGAAGGAGAAGCTTCAATTCTTCCGAAAGAGCTTCCGCGCTTTTCCCCGCCTCCTCATATTCATCAGCAGCCAGTTCGCGAAGCTCACGCTCCACTCCGGATGCGTTCATCAGCTCATAAGCTTCCTCACGATTTTGAAGCGCCTTTTGTATTGGCCATATGTTTCGACGATTGGCGTGATCTCACGAAATTCTTTCATCAGTGCGGCATATTGCTTCGGATCGGAAGAAACAGATGGATCGGCAAGCTTCTGTGTCAGTTCGTCATACCTTCTGGAAAAAACATCCAATGTATCAAGCATAGCATTTTTCCTTTCCTGTTTTTTTCTTGAAAACCTTATGGAAGGGAGCTTCGCTATGCCTCTTTCTCTCCATCCTCACGGAGAATCTTTTTAATGTTTTTTCGCATTTCAGCCGGGGAAGCATGATCTCGTGGCCACAGGAAGTACAGCGAATTTTGAAATCCATCCCGGAACGCAGCACGAGAAAGGTCTTACTTCCGCACGGATGCGGCTTTTTCATCAGCAAAATATCACCCGGACGAACATCCACGGCCTTCACCCTCTCCTGTTCATGAAAAATACCCATGTAAAGTATAGTATATCACGAAACGCTGTCTGCAACAATATTTTTTTATCCGCTTGATGGACTTTCCAAAATCCGATATAATGATTTTCAAAGCGCTGTTTTCCGCATCTGAAATTGGAGGAAAAGGCAGCAATCTTCTTCTGTGTTCTTTGGAATACGGAAGAGCGGCGAAAGGAATGGGAGCATATGTCAGCTAAAAAGCGGAGCTGCTCCGCCTTTTACGGCAGAGCGATACTTTTATTTCCGGTGAGGAGCTGAGCCGGCAGCTTGGGGATTACACGTGCAGCCGTATGGAAAAATATGGAGCTGCTGCGTGAAGAAGGATATACCATTGAATCCGTCACACGCAAAGGATACCGGCTGACCGGCGTACCGGATAGCATTTCAGAAGCTGAGATTCGGGCCAATTTATGCGGAAAGGGTGTGTTTGGGTGCGAGATCTTTTTCTCTCCCTTCCGTAGATTCCACCAATGAGGAGGCAAAACGACAGGGAGACAAAGGGGCGCCACACGGAAGTGTTTTTGTCGCGGATGAACAGACCGGCGGCAAAGGCCGGCTTGGACGCCGCTGGGTCTCCCCTCCGGGCAGCGGGCTGTGGTTTTCAATCCTTTTGCGTCCTGATGTTCTGCCGGGTGAGGTAACAGGTGTTACGCTTCTCTCTGCTGTGGCTGTCTGCCGGGGGATCCGTGCTCTGACCGGCTGTGAAGCAAAAATTAAATGGCCAAATGATGTTGTAATCGGCACGAAAAAAAGTGTGCGGTATCCTGACGGAACTGTCTGCGGAGATGGAGCAGATTCATTACCTGATTCCCGGAATTGGGGTGAACACCGGAAATGAGTCCTTTCCGCCGGAACTGGCCGATCGTGCCACCTCCCTGAAAAAATAGAGACCGGAAAAGATGTATGCCGTGCTGCACTCCTTGGGAAAATACTGGAGGAGTTTGAATCTCTTTATGAGCGCTACGGGGTATCCTCGTTTCCGGAAGAATATCGTGAACTGTGTGTCTCGATTGGCCGCAAGGTAAGCCTTAACCGCGGCGGGAAAAAGAAAACAGGTATAGCTGTGGGGCTTGCGGTAGATGGTTCTTTGCTGATACAGACGGAAGACGGAGAAGAGCTTTCCGTCAGCTCCGGCGAGGTTCTGGTACAAGGCTTTTACGGGGAGCAGATTTGAACACCTGCAGTACTGCTTTTTAACGGCTTTCTCGTTTGAAACAGAATAAGACCGCCCCTTTTGGGAAAAACACGTCCGCAGAGGGCAGTTTTCCGGAAGGGGCGGTCTTTTCTCATTTCAGCAACAAAAAGTCGTTCAGACACAGGGAGGAATTATTTCGTCTTTTTAAATCCTTCCTTAAGCGAAACAGAACGGTTAAAGACAAGATGCTCCGGCGTACTGTCCACATTGTCCGCACAGAAATATCCCTGACGCATGAACTGGAAGGACTCCTCCGGTTTCGCATTTTTCAGAATCGGCTCTACTTTACAGCCCTGCAGAACCTGCAGAGACTTCGGATTGAGAACTTCCAGATAATCATGGGCGTCCGGATCGGAACAGTAAACAAACTGTCATAAAGGCGGATTTCCGCATCCAGTGCGGTTTCAGCGTCGACCCAGTGAATGGTACCCTTGACCTTGCGTCCGTCCGGCGTATTGCCGCCGCGTGTTGCAGGATCATATTCGGCGAAGACCTCGACAATCTTCCCTCTTCATCCTTACGGCACCCCGGTGCAGCGAACTACATACGCGGTCTTTAGACGCACTTCATTGCCGGGAAACATTCGGAAATAGCCTTTGAATGGTTCCTCGAGAAAATCGCTCTTCTCAATCCACAGATTACGGGAGAAAGTCACTTTATGAGTGCCGTCCTCCGGGCGGTTTGATTGTTCTCAACATCAAATTCTTCCGTCTGCCCTTCCGGATAATTTGTTATGGTTAAGCGGACAGGCTCGAGTACCGCCATCGCACGGGCTGCATTCTCATTAAGATCCTCACGCAGGCAATGTTCAAGGAAACTGTACTCAATGGTACTGTTCACCTTGGCCACACCGACGCGCTCGCAGAAATTGCGAATGGATGCAGGCGTATAGCCGCGGCGGCGCAGACCGCACAGCGTAGGCATGCGGGGATCGTCCCAGCCGGAAACATACCCTTCCTCCACAAGATAACGCAGTTTCCGCTTGCTCATTACTGTGTGGTCGATACCCAGACGGGCAAACTCAATCTGACGGGGCTTGAGGGCGCGCTGATGTGGGAGATAACCCAATCATAAAGCGGACGATGGTCCTCAAACTCAAGACTGCAAAGCGAATGCGTAATTCCTTCGATCGCATCCTCGATCGGGTGAGCGAAGTCATACATCGGGTAAATGCACCATTCGTTGCCGGTGCGGTGATGATGCAGATGGTTGATGCGGTAGATAACCGATCCCGCATATTGAAGTTGCCGGACGCGAGGTCGATCTTGGCGCGCAGCGTCATCGCACCGTCCTCGAATTCACCGGCCTTCATGCGTGCGAAGAGATCGAGACTTTCCTCAATCGGACGGTCACGATACGGGCTGACAGCAGGCGTCGAGAGATCGCCCCGGTTTTCCCTCATTTGTTCAGGTGTCAGCTGGCAAACATAAGCGTCGCCGTTTTGATCAGCTCCACAGCAAATTCATACATCTGCGGGAAGTATTCGGAAGCGTAGTAAAACCGATCTTCCCAGTCAAAGCCAAGCCAATGAATATCATTTTTGATATTCTCAACGTATTCCACGTCTTCCTTCGTGGATTGGTATCATCCATACGAAGATTGCACAGGCCGCCAAATTTTTTTCAGCCGTGCCAAAGTCGATGCAGATAGCTTTGGCATGTCCGATATGCAGATAGCCGTTCGGCTCGGGAGGAAAACGGGTATGTACCCGCATACCTGCAAAGCGTCCGCCATCTGCGATATCTTCTTTGATAAACTCATGAATAAAATTACTGCTTTCCTCAGCAGCTTCCTCTGTCCGTTTGATCTCGTCGCTCATCGGGCAGACCTCCTCATTTCAGCTTTTCCAGGCCGATACGCAGGCGGCGCAGGGCCTCGTCTTTTCCGGAGAATCGTCAGAATCTCCATTGCCCCGCCGGGGGGTAACCTGAACACCGGCAGCCGCAATGCGTACAGGCCACAGAAGTGTGCCATTCTTTACGCCAAGCCGGCCCGCCAGCGAAATCAGAGCCTCATGGAGAACATCGAGCTTCCAGTCATTAATCTGCTCCAGCTCTGCGATAGCGGCCTCCAGCATTGTCCCGGAATTCTCCAGGTTCGTCTTGCTCTTCTTGTTGACAAAGAAATCGACAGGATAATCAGGCAGCTCGCGGAAGAAAGAAATCATCTCCGGAATTTGTGTCATTTGGATGACACGAGGCTGCAGAATAGAGGCAAGAACCTGCCAATCGCACTCCTTTTCTCCGAAGACCTCACGGAAATACGGCATGGCAAGTGAAAGGAACTTTTCCGGCTCCATGGAGCGGATGTATTCCGCATTGAACCACTTGAGCTTATCGTAATCAAACACAGCAGGAGATTTGCTGATTCCGTCAATCGAAAAGTTCTGTGCAAGCTCGTCCAGCGTAAACAGCTCACGATTCTCCTTCGGACACCAGCCCAGCAGAGCGATATAATTTACAATCGTCTCAGGCAGATATCCCTCACGCACCAAGTCTGCAAATCCGGTCGCGCCATGACGCTTGAAAGCTTGGAAACGCTGCCATCCTCATTCTTTTCCCATAATGAGCGGGAGATGGACATAAGTCGGCACTTCCCACCCAAACGCTTCATAAAGAAGGTTATACTTCGGCGTTGACGTGAGATATTCACAGCCGCGCACCACGTGCGTAATATGCATCAGGTGATCGTCAATCACGTTTGCAAATTGTAAGTCGGATATCCGTCGGACTTAAGAAGAATCTGATCCTCAAGCTCTTTGTTTTCAATGGTGATGTCACCATACACGGCGTCATGGAAAGTGGTGCAGCCTTCCAGAGGCATCTTCTGACGGATGACATAAGGGGTTCCCTGCATCAAGAAGGGCTTTGACTTCATCCGCAGGAAGATCGCGGCAATGCCGATCATAGCCGCCTCCCTCTTTTTCCGCATGAAGAGATTCCAGCCGCCCTTAGTGCAGAAACAGTAGTAAGCCTTTCCTTCACGCACCAGCTGTTCTGCATAAGGGCGGTACAAGTCTTTTTTTCTCACTTTGGACATACGGGCCATATTCGCCGCCAACATCGGGGCCTTCATCATGCTTGAGACCAACCTGCTCCAGCGTGCGGTAGATCACTTGCACCGCGCCTTCCACCAGACGTTCCTGATCGGTATCCTCAATGCGCAGAACAAAGCAGCCGCCCTGCGATTTGGCGATCAGATATTCATACAAGGCTGTGCGCAGATTTCCCACGTGCATAAAGCCGGTCGGACTGGGAGCAAGTCTCGTCCGAACTACCCGTTTGTCCATAGTATCCCTCATTTTCCATCAAATTCTGCCCATTCAGACCAAAAACAGCCTGCTTTCAGACAGTTGCGGCTGGAGCGTTCTGGACCTTCCGCTCCAATCAAGCGTGTATCCTTTATTATATCAAAAAAATCAGATAAATTCAATTGTTTCCAGCGGGAAAAAGAAGAATTCGGTCGGAAATCCACAGTTACTGTCCGGAATCCCGCGCATCAAGATAAGCAACATACTCTTCCAAACAGAAATTGAGCATCCGCATCTTTTTCGCATGCTCTCTCCCGACATATCGATAATGCCAGGGTTCGAAACGAATTCCGGTGATTTCACTTTTTTGTCCTCCGGATAGCGCAGTACAAAGCCGTATTCGTGGGCATGGCGCTGCAGCCAACGATATTCCGGTGTTTCGTCAAAAGGTTTCCAGTACGCCGTTTAAATCTACGGCCAGTCCGGTATTATGCTCGCTGTATCCAGCACGAGCTACTGACTCAGACTGCCACAGCGTCTGCCATTTCAGATTCATTCCAAGCGAGACGTTCTCTTCCACTGCCTGCTGGAAGAGTTCCCCCTGCCTCTCTGCGCTTCGATAGCCTGATGAAAGCGTAATGGTCAAGCCCTCTTTTTCCGCATCGTCTATCATAGCCTGTAAATCCTCTGCGATACGCTTGTCTACCTGCACAGATCCAATGGTTTCGAGCTCCGGATCGTTATCGTTGGGAACAGGAATTTCAAAATTAACAAGAACAAGCCTCCAGTCATCAGGCTGTCCGGCAAATTCCCAGGTACTCAGCAGGCTGCCGCTCGTCTCCGATGCTGTCTCTTCGCTGACAGTCGGCTGATTGCCTGTTTGCACCTCAGCGGAGGATCCATCATCAAGCACAAAGAAAAAAACAGCTGTCGTAGCTGTTAATAGAGCTGAAACTCCAATAACCCCCATAAACGCCAGCATGATTTTTTTTCCAATGTCCGAGATAAGTTCCCATTCTTTTTCTCTCCTGTCTGCTGCAGCAAATAAAAAAATGAAAAAATTTGATAATAGGGCTTGCATTTTCAAACAAACTATGATAGAATAATCCACGTTGTCAACCGGGTGTGGCGCAGTTGGTAGCGCGCTTGACTGGGGGTCAAGGGGTCGTGAGTTCAAGTCTCGCCACTCGGACCATTTGTTTAACCGGACGCAGTTTGCGTCCGGTTTTTTGTTTTTAGGGTAAGTATTACTGCGATACGTTTATTTGAGCAGCATGTTGGACGGTATTCATGCTGCCTAAAAAACGTCCGTCGTCTTTATGTGCAGGCTTAGTATGCGTCCTCCCTGCCCTTTCCATGCGAGAGGAAAGGGAAAACAAGCTTTCCTTTCAGCATAGCAAATCCACCGTGCTGATTTTGTAAAAAGAGGCGCCGACAGATGTTTTATATCTGCCGGCGCCTCTTTCCTTGTCAGAATTTTACAGGGTTTCAGCGCTGAAAAACTTATCGTGGATTGCCGTCACTGCACGGTCGCCATCCGCACGATCGATCAGAACCGAAATCTTGATCTCACTGGTGGAAATCATGCGAATGTTAATGTTTGCCTCGAAGAGAGCTTCAAACATTTCTGCTGCAACGCCGGATGGCTCTCCATACCGGCGCCGACAATGGATACCTTTGCGACATTCTCGTCATGCACAATACTGGCAGCGCCAATCAGTTCAATGTACGGGGTAAGAGCATCAAGAGCATCCTTGAGATTGATTTGCCGACCGTAAAGCTGATATCCTTCGTGCCGTTGCGGCCGATCGACTGAAGAATGATGTCGACATTGATTTTTTGCGCTCAGCTTTGAGAAGATCTTGAACGCCAGTCCGGGACGATCCGGTACGCCAATAATCGAAATTCGAGCAACGTCCTCGTCCTTTGCCACACCGCTGATCAACATTTTCTCCATTTTTTGGCCTCCTTCACAATTGTACCCCCCGCTTGCGGGGTAAGGCTGAAAGCACCTCCAGCTCAATATTATATTTTTTTCGCCATTTCGACGGAACGGTTATTGAGAACCTGTGCGCCCAGCGTTGCAAGCTCCAGCATCTCATTGTAGGAAATATAATCCAGCTTACGTGCTCCCGGCACCTTACGCGGATCCGCTGTGTATACGCCGTCCACATCCGTGAAAATCTGGCACAGATCTGCGTTCATAACAGCAGCAATGGCGACAGCACTGGTATCGGAACCGCCGCGGCCCAGTGTCGTCATATCATTGTAACGGTTGATTCCCTGAAATCCCGTTACGACAACAATGTTTTTTCTTGTCAAGTTCCTTTTTTAATGCGATCCGGAACAACACGCTTAATACGAGCGGGAACCATACGCAGAACTGGTCAGGAAACCAGCCTGCCAGCCCAAAAAAGAGAAACCACAGGGAAACCAAGCTTTTCAATCGCCATAGCAAGAAGAGACGCAGACATCTGCTCTCCCGCTGTCATGAGCATATACATTTCACGCTTGGAAGCGTTCGGATTAATTTCATTGGCCTTCTCAATCAAATCGTCTGTGGTATCGCCCTGTGCGGAAACGACAACCACAACATCATTCCCCCTCCTTATAGGTGCTGGTAATGATGTCAGCCACATTGTAAATACGCTCAGCATTGGCAACTGAGCTGCCGCCGAATTTCTGTACAATCAGACTCATAGAATATCCCCCAATTACAAAAAGTTCTCGTTGTTTCGGTAATCCCTGTCGTTCCATAAAGGACAGCGTCAGAGCGTCTTTCATCGTTCAAAACACAAACACAGCCCCTTGCGGCAAATTCGTGTTCCGAGCGGATTCAAAAACATCTTTTGCAGATTCTCATATGGAACAAACACCGGAAATATGCGGGATTGCCTTTAGTCCAGAGAGACCTGGGCGCCCTTGGAATCCACGGAGAGGAAGCGAATATCCCAACCGACAATCCCCTTCTCTTTCATATGGTTTTCCGCATGTGCAATGAAAGTATCCATATTATCAGTCGGTACCATGGCGATAATGGTAGGACCAGAACCGCTGATATAAGTACCAAGGCTTCCCAGCTCATAACTCATACGAAAACATTGTCAAAGTTTTCGATCAAGCCGGACCGGTACGGCTGATGTATTCTGTCACCGACCGCACACGGAGCTTCTCCAGCTTGCCGGAGAAAAGGGACGCCGTCATCAGTGCTGAACGGGACAGGTTGTACACGACATCCGCACGGGAATACGTTTCCGGAAGCACCGAACGCGCCATTTCTGTCTTGAGCTCAAAGGGAGGAATGAAAACGGCAAATTGCAGTTTATCCGACACCGGAACACTTACACTGTAAATGCGCCCGCCCTCCATCGCTGAAGTAACAAGCCCTCCCTCAATGGCAGGAGAAGTGTTATCCGGGGGTCCTTCAATTTTTGCCGCGAGATTAATCAGATCCGATCGGGAAAAAGGATTTCCAAGAAGACGGTTTGCTCCCAGAATTCCCGCCACAATACAAGCGGAACTGCTTCCGAGTCCGCGCGCCAGAGGAATAT
>VOFD01001381.1_pt1 | contig 27376 bp, 19 predicted proteins | sample 5384101 | NCBI WGS metagenome assembly VOFD01 (sample SAMN12384723, study PRJNA508395) | human gut metagenome | isolation source: healthy gut C | host: Homo sapiens
GCAGCATCATCGTGCTGGCCGAAGGCCGCCTGGTGAACCTGGGCTGCGCCACCGGCCACGCCAGCTTCGTCATGTCCAACAGCTTCACCAACCAGACCCTGGCCCAGATCAAGCTGGCCAAGGGCGACCTGGAAAAGAAGGTCTACACCCTGCCCAAGGAACTGGACGAAGAAGTGGCCCGCCTGCACCTGGCCCGTCTGGGCGTCAAGCTGACCACCCTGACCCAGGAACAGGCCGACTACATCGGCGTGAAGGTCGAAGGCCCCTACAAGCCCGACCACTACCGCTACTAGGCCGCAGCGGGCCGTCGTCTTTGCCCGGGCCTCGCACCGGGACACGGACGGCAAGCAAAAATAAAAAAGGAGAGGCTCCTCAAGGAGCCTCTCCTTTTTGAAATAAAACGCGCCGGGAAGGGACAGGGCCGACCGGATGCCGCCCGCACGCTCCCCGTTGCGATGGAAGCGATCACGGCAGCGGGAGCAGCCGCCTTTGAAGGAGGAGAAACTCCTTCGCTCAAAAATGCCGGTGCCTCAGGCCGTGTTGCTTAGGCCCTGGGCTTGCCATCCTCCACGACCACATCGGCGTCGGTCACGTCGTCCTTGCGGGGCGCGGCCGTATCCTTGGGCGCTTCGCCCAGGTCTTCGGGGTCCACATCCACGATGTCCTCGGCAGGCGCGTCGCCCTTCTTTTCCCCGGCTTCGAGGGCCGCGGCATCGGCGGCGGCTTCCTCAGGCGTGTAGGCGGGGCCGGGCGGCAGGGCATAGCCGCCACCATCCACGGCCTGCAGGGGTTCGATGCCCCGGTTGAGGGGGATGCTGCCCTTGCTCACCAGCACGATGCCGGTCTTTTCCAGCACCTCGCGCCGGTAGGCGTATTCCTGCTCCATGCGGCGGTGGCGGTAGATGAGCAGCAGGCGCCCCAGATAACAGGCCGCCAGCAGGGCCGCGATGCTGCCCGCGATCCACGGGATGTAGGGCTTGAGTGCGGCACCAAAGGCCACCACGGCCGAGAACATGCCGTCCACGAAGACCAGGGCCGCGGCCAGCAGCAATATGCCCAGCAGGATGACCACAGTGGGCGCGTGTTGCACACAGGCGTAGAAATAGCGCAGCCGCTTGGGCACCATGCGTTCCGAGCCGGGCTTGCCGGGCTGGCGCTCCCGCTCCAGGGTGTTGGAGACCCAGAGGCCGGAAAGATGCACGATGAGCAGCAGCGCCACCGGAGCGGCCACAGCGCCGATGGCCCAGCCCAGGATGGGGAACTGGGCTTCGGGCGGGCCTCCGGCCAGCGACGGCTTGGCGTGCATGATGCCGTAAAAGAAGGCGATACCGCCGATGATCAGCTCAAGGAAGAAGATCGCGATGAGCAGATAGATGATGGTGTCGCGATTCTCGCCCTTGTACCAGTGACGGATGGCCTCGTCCCTGCCGGCGTCGGCAGCGGCTCCGGTCTTGCCAGCGGCGGCACCGGCGGCTTTCTTGCCGGTCCCGGCGGCGCTGTTGCGCATTTCGGAAGCGTTGCTGGACGCAAAGGTGGATTCGTTATTTTTCATGTTCCCGAACATAGCCGGGCGGGGCAGCGGAGGCAAGAGCAAACCCTTGCCCCGGAAGCGCTTCTGGCTTAGTCTGCGCCAACAGGAGGACAGCATGCATATTCTCGTTACCGGAGCCGCGGGCTTCATCGGCTATCATCTCTGTGACCGTTTGCTGGCCCAGGGCCACACCGTGGTTGGCCTGGACAACCTCAACGACTACTACGACGTCCAGCTCAAGAAAGACCGTCTGGCTCAGCTGGAAGGCCGTCCCGGTTTCCGCTTCGTGCTGCAGGACATGGCCGAACGCGAAGCCATGAGCGCCCTGTTCGCGGCCGAAAAGTTCACCCATGTCATCAACATGGCGGCCCAGGCCGGTGTGCGCTACAGCCTCATCAATCCCATGGCCTATGTGGATTCCAACCTGGTGGGCTTTGCCAACCTGCTGGAAGGCTGCCGCCACAACGGCGTGCAGCACTTCGTCTTCGCGTCCTCCTCGTCGGTCTACGGGCTCAACACCAGCCAGCCCTTCTCGGAACACAACAACGTGGACCATCCCGTGAGCCTGTACGCGGCCACCAAGAAGAGCAACGAGCTCATGGCCCACTCCTACAGCCATCTGTACGGCCTGCCCTGCACGGGCCTGCGCTTCTTCACGGTCTACGGCCCCTGGGGCCGCCCGGACATGGCCCTGCAGCTCTTTGCCCACGCCATCATGAAGGACGAGCCCATCAAGGTGTTCAACGGCGGCCGCATGCGCCGCGACTTCACCTATATCGACGACATCGTGGAAGGCGTGGTGCGCCTGCTGCCCCTGGCGCCCAAGCCCGACCCGCAGTGGGATGCCGCCACCCCCGACCCGGCCACCAGTTCCGCGCCGTGGCGCATCTACAATATCGGCAACAACCAGACCGTGGAACTCAACGATTTCATCGCCGCCCTCGAAGAGGCGCTGGGCAAGAAGGCCATCCGTGACCTGCTGCCCATGCAGCCCGGCGATGTGGAAGCCACCTGGGCCAACATCGACGCTCTGTCGCAGGCCACGGGCTTTGCGCCCGTGACGCCCCTCAAGACCGGCATCGAGCGCTTTGTGGCCTGGTTCAAGGAATATTACTACGCATGAGTGACATCATCCTGCCCGCCCCTACCCCGGAACGCCCGGAGATCCTGGCCCCGGCCGGTGACGCCCAGTGCTTCACCGCGGCCCTGGCCGCCGGTGCCGACGCCGTGTACCTGGGCCTGAAGCACTTCTCGGCCCGTATGCAGGCCGAGAACTTCGGCCTTACCGACCTTTCGCGCCTCACCGACCTGGCCCACGAGGAACAGGCCCGCGTCTATGTGGCCATGAACGTGCTGGTCAAGCCGCAGGAGACCGCGGCGGCCTACCGTCTCATCCATCGTCTGGCCCGGCAGGTGCGCCCCGACGGCATCATCGTGCAGGATCTGGCCATGCTGGATCTGGCGCGGCAGGCCGGTTTCGAGGGCGAGATCAACCTCTCCACCCTGGCCAACATCACGCACCCGCAGGGCCTGCAGACCGCCAAGGACCTGGGCGCCAGCCGCGTCATCCTGCCGCGCGAGCTCTCCATCGACGAGATCCGCGCCATGGGCGAGGCCTGCCCCGAAGGGCTGGATCTGGAATGCTTCGTCCACGGCGCGCTGTGCTACTGCGTGTCGGGCCGCTGCTACTGGTCCAGCTACATGGGCGGCAAGAGCGGCCTGCGCGGCCGCTGCGTGCAGCCCTGCCGCCGCGTCTACCGTCAGGGCGGCGCCGCTGCCGCGGCCATGGCCAAACAGGCCGAACAGCAGGCCCGCGAACAGGGCCGCAACGGTCGTGACGGCGGCCGCGACATGCGCCGTCCCCGGCCCCAGCGCAGCAACCCCGGCAAGGGGCGCGACGGCCGCTTCTTCTCCTGTCTGGACCTTTCGCTGGACGTGCTGGCCAAGACCCTGCTGCACATCCCGCATCTGGTCTCGTGGAAGATCGAAGGCCGCAAGAAGGGCCCGCACTACGTCTATCACGTGGTCACGGCCTATCGCATGCTGCGCGACAATCCCGGCGACCCGCAGGCCCGCAAGGACGCCGAGGCCATCCTCGAGATGGCGTTGGGCCGTCCCGGCAGCCGTGCCCGCTTCCTGCCGCACAAGGACAACCTCATCCCCACCGATCCGTCGGGGCAGACCAGCTCCGGCCTGCTGGCGGGCAAGATCAATGTGACGCCCGAAGGCCAGGTGCTGCTCAAGCCCCATTTCGAGCTGCTGCCGCAGGACTATCTGCGCGTGGGCGTGGAAGATGAACGCTGGCACGCCACCCTGCCCGTGACGCGCCGCACGCCCAAGGCGGGCACCCTGATGCTGCGCCTGCCCAAGCACAAGACGCCCAAGGCGGGCACGCCGGTCTTCCTCATCGACCGCCGCGAGCCCGAGCTGATGCAGATCCTCAGGGAGTGGCAGGCCCGGCTCGACCGCATGCCCACCCGGCCCAGCAAGGCCGTGGAGAGCGAGCCCCGTCTGCCCCGGCCCGTCAGGCCCGCGCCCCGGCCCGAGATGGTGGTGCGCGCCAGCATGCCGCAGGGCCGCGAGACCCGCGGCTGCCGCAGCCAGAACACCGGTCTGTGGCTCTCGCCGCGCACGGCCGAGATCTCGCGTACCATCGCTCCGCGCATCTGCTGGTGGCTGCCGCCCGTCATCTGGCCCGAAGAGGAAGAGGCCATCCGCCGCCGTCTGGCCCACCTGACCCGCGAAGGCGCGCGCCACTTCGTCTGCAACGCCCCCTGGCAGCGTGACCTGTTCCCGGCGGAACTGCTGGCCCGCATGAACGACGGGCCCGAGGATCCCAAGCACAGCGATGCCCTCGACCTGCTGGCCGGGCCCTTCTGCAACGTGGCCAATGCCGCCGCGCTGGGCGTGCTGGCCGACATGGGCTTCAAGGGCGCGTACATCAGCCCCGAACTGCCCGCCGACGATATCCTGGCCCTGCCCCGCCAGAGCCCGCTGCCGCTGGGCATGGTGCTGGGCGGCTTCTGGCCCGTGGGCATCAGCCGCTTCGGCCTGCTGGGCATCAAGCCCAACGAGCCGTTCATGAGCCCCAAGGGCGAGGTCTTCTGGGCCCGCCAGTACGGCGGCAATGTCTGGCTCTATCCCGGCTGGCCCCTGGATCTCACCGCCAAGCGGCAGGAGCTCCAGCAGGCAGGCTACAGCTTCTTCGCCCGTCTGGAAGAGAACCCGCCTTCCAGCCTGCCCGAGATGCGGCGCCAGGGCCTGTTCAACTGGGACGGCGCCCTGCTGTAACATATCAAAATAAACGGAAAACGGGGGAGGGAGCCCCTTTATCCTTGCTATCGATGCCCGCACGGCCAGCGGCCGCCTTCGGTCGCTGCTGGCGGCAAAAAGGAGTTCCCTCCGTACCCCCTTCTTCCCCAAAACCCGCACACAGGAAAGACAAACGGCATTGCCCACGGGGATACCGTCTGTGCCCAAAGATATTCGATAATGCCAAAGGAAATGGCTCCGGCACGTTTTCCGGTACTGTCTCCCGCGCAACCGTAAAGCATCACAGGGCCATGCCGCAGGCATGGCCCTGTTTTTTCATGTCACCGCCCTTTCAGGTGGGGAAGCTTTTCCATGTTTCGCGGAAAGTCACCGGAAGGCAGCCCGCGAGCGCCATGTCCGTTGCAACAGGACGAACCGCGGCATCGCCCACAGCGCCCTCCTCCCCTCCAGCAAGCCGCCATCACCACCGTACGCCCATGAACGATACCGCCATCACGACCGCCCGTGCCCTCTTCCCCCGGGGCCTGCACCAGCCGCAGGACAGCTACCGTTTCGGCGCGGACGCCCTGCTGCTGGCGGCCTTCGCGGCGGAAAGCCTTGCCTCCCTGCCGGGAACGGCCCCCCGGAAGGTGGCGGAACTGGGCAGCGGCTGCGGTGCGGCCCTGCTGGGCCTGTGCCTGTATCTCTCGTCCGGCACGGCGGAAATGCCGGAGCACTGCCATCAGGCAGACGCGCTGCCCCGCCAATGCCCCTGCACGCAGCCTTCAGAAGCACCCTCCGCTGCCGCTGGCGGACAGCCGACGGGAGAAGGCCGCGGAGGACACAACGCCCCTCACCTGCACGCTCTGGGGCTGGAGCAGGACACGGCCTTATGCGCTGCGGCCACGGCAAACGCCCGCCTTCTAGGGCTGGAAGATGTGTGCCGCTTCCGGCAGGGCGACCTTGCCGACACGCATTTTTTGCGGGACTGCGGCGAAAATGCCTTCCATCTCGTCGTGGCCAACCCGCCCTATGCGCTGACGGGCAGCGGCCGCCCCTCGGCCAGTGCCCGGCGCGACGCCGCCCTGCGCGGCCCCGCCTCTCTGCACGACGGCCCGCATGCCCGCCAGCGGCGGCCCGGCCCCAATGGCGTGTCTGATCCGCTGGCCGTGTTCTGCCATGCGGCCCGGCGCCTGCTGCGCCATCACGGTCTGTTCTGCTGCATCTTCCCGGCGGAGGACCTGTCCCGCCTGCTCTCCACACTGGAGCGGGAGCGTCTGGGCTGCCGCCGCATCCTGCCCCTCTGCCCCCGCGCCGGAGAAGCCGCCAAACGGGTGCTGGTGCTGGCGCGCAAGGACGCTGCCGCCCAATGCCGGCTGGAAGCTCCCCTGCCCCTGCACGACGGACAGTGCTGGAGCCGCGGGGCCCTTGCCTTCTGCCCCTGGCTGGGCGCGGGCCATGAGGAAAAAAGATAGCGCCCTCCCATCCCTGAAAACAGGGAGCCACGACGGCCAGCGGCCCGGCGTCGCAATGGCAGCCACCCGGAAGTGCCTGCATCCCCCAAAGACGGTCCGAGCCCCTCACCGCAGGAGACAGGCGCGGTCGCGGGAATGCACCGCCCTTGCCTTGCGACCGGCTTTCCATAACAATATCGGTTTCCTCATCCTGACATCGCGGAGCCTGTCCATGAATTTCATCGCCGACCTGCACATCCATTCCCGCTTTTCCCGTGCCACCAGCAAACAGCTCTCGCCCCGGCATCTGGCTGCCTGGGCCCGCTGCAAGGGCATCAACGTGCTGGGCACCGGCGACTTCACCCACCCGCAATGGCGGGACGAGCTGCGCCAGCAGCTGGTGCGCGACGAGGCCAGCGGCCTGTACCGCCTGTCCGGCCCGGCGGAGGAGCTGGACTTTTTGCAGGGGAAGACACCGCCGGATGCCGACGGGCCGCTCTTCCTGCTCCAGACCGAGATCAGCTCCATCTACAAGCGTCAGGGCAAGGTGCGCAAAGTCCACAACCTGATCTTCGTGCCCACGCTGGACGATGCCGACCGCCTTTCGCAGCGGCTGGAGCTGGTGGGCAACCTGCATTCCGACGGCCGTCCCATCCTGGGCCTGGACTCCCGCGACCTGCTGGAGATGACGCTGGATGTCTGCCCCGAGGCCGTGCTCATCCCGGCCCATGTCTGGACGCCGTGGTTCGCCCTGTTCGGCTCCAAGTCCGGTTTCGACCGCCTGGAGGACTGCTTCGACGACCTTTCCTCCCACATCTTCGCGCTGGAGACGGGCCTTTCCTCGGACCCGGGCATGAACCGCATGGTCAGCCAGCTGGACGGTTACGCGCTCATCTCCAATTCCGACGCCCACTCCGGGGCCAATCTGGGCCGCGAGGCCAACTTCTTTGCGGGCGCGCCCTCCTATGACGGCATCTTCGCCGCCTTGCGGGCCGCGGCCCGTCGCCTGCCGCCCGAACAGCAGCCCCAGGACTGCCGCTTCCTGGGCACCATGGAATTCTACCCCGAAGAGGGCAAATACCATCTGGACGGCCACCGGGCCTGCGGCGTGGTGCTGGAACCGCGCGAAGCCCTGGCCCTGGACAACATCTGCCCGGTCTGCGGCAAGCCCCTGACCATCGGCGTGCTGCACCGCGTCTGCGAGCTGGCCGACCGCGAAACGCCCGCCAGCCTGCTCCATGAGCCGGAGGCCCGGCCCCTGATCCCCCTGCCCGAACTGGTGGGCGAGATCCTGGGCGTGGGCAGCGGCTCGCGCAAGGTGCAGGACAGGTACGCGGCCCTGCTGCGCGATCTGGGGCCCGATCTGGACATCCTCTGCCGCATGGACGAGGAGCAGGTGCGCCGCCACTGGGAGCCGCTGGGCGAGGCCGTGGCCCGCATGCGCCGGGGCCAGGTCATCCGCAAGGGCGGCTATGACGGCGAATACGGCGTGGTGCGCGTCTTCAGCCCCGAAGAAGCCGCGGAATGGCAGGGGGCGACCCGCAGCCGCAGCCTGCTGGACGGTGCCGCGCCCCGCAAGCGCGGACGGCCCAAAAAGGTGGCGGAACCCGCCCCGCAGGCCCCGGAGCAGGAGACCGCCGCCACGGTGGCGGCCATCCGGGTGCGCCGCAAGAAGGACAGCGCCGCGCCTGCCGAAAGCGAACCCGAGCCCGCCACGCCCGACGGGCGCACGCTGGGCGGCTTTTCCCCGGCACAGGCCGAGGCCCTGACCGCCGGGCTGGAGACGGGCACGCCCGTGCTGGTGCTGGCCGGGCCCGGCGCGGGCAAGACGCGCGTGCTGGTGGGCCGTCTGCAATATCTGCTGGCCCATGACGTACCGGCCTCGCAGCTGCTGGCCGTGACCTTCACCCGACGCGCCGCGCAGGAGATGCGGCAACGCCTGCAGGCCCCGGCCGGGGACGGCGCTGTCCCCGCGGCCCTGCCCCGCTGCGATACCCTGCATGCCCTGGCCTGGAGCGTGGTGCAGCGCGAGCTGCCCTCGGCGCTGCTCCTGCCCGAAGACGCAGCCAAAGCCCTGTTCGTGGATGCCGGGCACCCGGAGAGCCGCGAAGAACGCAAGGCCCTGCGTCGCCTTTGGGAGCGTTTGCAGTGGTCTCGTGAACAGGGGCTGTCCGCCGACGAGCTCCCCGACGACCTGCGCGCCGCCGTGGCCGACTGGCAGGCCGCCCGTACCGTGCGCAGCCAGAGCCCGCTGCTGGACTACGCCGACCTGCTGGAATTCTTCCTTTTCCATCTGCGCGCCCGTCAGGGCGAGGACATCCGGCCCGATCTGGAGCATAGCCTGCTGCCGCCCGCCTGCCGGGCCCTGCTGGCTGCCGCCGTGACGGAACGGCACCATCCGGCCCAGACGCCTGCCCCCCCTCCCACGACTTCCGCCGGGCCGGACACGACGCCCGAACATCATGAAGCCCCGCACAAAGGCCACGCCGTGCCGCGCCAGATGTCCCTGCTGGGCATGGTGGCCGCCACGGCAGCCCCCGCCCCTGTTCCTGCACCCTCCCGCCGGGCTTCGGCCCTGCCCTGGCGGCATGTGCTGGTGGACGAGGTGCAGGACCTTTCCCCGGTGCAGCTGCGCCTGATCCGCGCCCTGTTGCCCGAGGACGGCAACGGCTTTTTCGGCATCGGCGACCCTGACCAGGCCATCTACGGCTTCCGTGGCGCCAGCGGCCAGAGCGAGGACAGCCTGCGCGCCCTCTGGCCCTCCCTGCGCGTCTGCCGTCTGGGCCAGAGCTACCGCGCCAGCCAGGGCGTGCTGGACATGGCCCAGAGCCTGCTGCAGGGCCGCGGGCACTGCGGCGCCCTGCAAGCCATGCGCCGGGAGCAGGCCCGCCTGCATCTTTTCTCCGCCCCCGACCAGCAGGCCGAGGCCCGCTGGATCGCGGGCCGCATCCGTCAGCTGCTGGGGGCCACGGCCCATACGCTCATGGACCAGATCGCGCAGGAAGACGAGCTGGCCGGGACCCTTTCTCCGGGCGACGTGGCCGTGCTGGTGCGCCTCAAGGCCCAGATACCGGTCATCCGCCGCGCGCTGGAGCAGGAGGGCATCCCCTGCGCCGCGCCCGCGCAGGAGGACTGCTGGCAAGATCCCCTTTGCGCCGCCGTGCTGCGTCTGGCCATCGCCCGCGGCCAGGGCGAGGCCCCTGTCCCTGTCAGCGACGACGCCGAGAGCGACGACCTGCTGCCCCTGCTGGAACAGGCGCTTGATCTGGCCCAGGACGCGCCCCTGCCCGATCCCCAGGCCCTGCAGGCCCGCCTTTCCGGACACAGCCGCCTGCCCGCCCCGCTCTGGCAGGGTACGGCCTGGAAGCAGCTTTGCCGTGCATGGCAGGACTGCGGCCAGTGGGAGGCCCTTGTGCAGCAGCTGGGCCTGCAACATGAGGCGGAACTCATCCGCGCCCGCTCGGAACAGGTGCAGATCCTGACCCTGCACGCCTCCAAGGGCCTGGAATTCCAGGCCGTGTTCCTGCCCGGACTGGAAGAGGGCCTGCTGCCCATGCGCCGGGACCTGCTGCTGGAGACCCCGGACGACGACATGTCCCCCGCCGCGCAGGCCGCCCGCCTGGAAGAAGAGCGCCGCCTGTTCTATGTGGGCCTGACCCGTGCCGCCCGCGCCCTGTATGTGAGCCACAGCGCCGGGCGCCGCCTCTTCGGCCGGGAACTGGCGCTGGAACCCTCCAGCTTCCTGCCGCTGGTGCGCGACTTCTGCCGCCAGAGTACCCTGGCCCGCCACACCAAGGCCGTGCGGGAACATCTGTCGCTGTTCTAGATGGAAAGGATATGTTGAGGGAGGGGGACCCCCTCCACTGGCGCGAGAGGGGTTCCCCCTCCCTCAAGCTCCCTCCCCTTCCCCAGCGCGCGTCATTCGACAGCTATTCCCGCAGAACGATCCATCATCCTGTTTCCGTATGACCGTCATCCGTCCTGCCCTCACCGGGCAGGAAACAGCCGCCCCTTGTCGCCAACGGCGGGACCCGATGGAGCGGAGCACCAAGCCTTGCGCGGTATCGTCCTTGCCGGACAACGACGGGACCAGCCATGCCTCCAAAAGAAAAGTTTTAGGGAGGATGGGGGAGTTTGAGGGGGAAGGGAGACCCTTTTCCAAAAGGGCCCCTTCCCCCTCAAGCCGTCTCCTCTCCCGGTCTGCCATCCCCATGCCCATAAAAAACGGGCCGTTCCCCGCAGGGAACGGCCCGTTCGACATTTCAAAGGATGGCAACAAGCTAGCTCGCGCCGCCGTCGCCCACCACGAAGGCGTGGGGATACAGGGCACGCAGCACGCGCATCATCTCGTCGGCCTTGCGGGAGTCTTCCCACGGGCCCACCTGCACGTTCCAGAGGTTGTTGCTGCCGAAGATCATGCGGCCCTTCTGGCCGCTGCGGGTGAGACGCTCGATGAGGCCCTGGGCGTTATCCTTTTTGGAGAACGCGCCGATCTGGACGAAGAAGTTGCCGCGCACCACATCGCCGTCTTCCACCTGGGGCACGTCGCCCAAACTCTGGATGCGCACCCGCGCCGTGCCCTTGCCGATGACGCCCAGCCGCTGGGCGGCTCCGCGCGAAAGGTCGATGACACGGTCGTCCACGAACGGCCCGCGGTCATTGATGCGCAGGATGAGGGAACGGTGGTTCTCCAGGTTGGTCACGCGCACTTCCGTGCCCAGGGGCAGGATCTTGTGCGCGGCGCTGATGTTGTACTGGTTGAAACGCTCGCCGCTGGCCGTCTTCTTGCCGTGGAAGCCGGGGCCGTACCAGGAGGCCACGCCCTCTTCCACGAAGCCGTGGGCCGACTTGAGCGGATAGTAGGTCTTGCCGCGCACGGTATAGGGCTTGGAGCCCGGTACGCCGCCCTTGCGCCAGGAGGTGTCCCTGCTGCCGCAACCGGCCAGCAGCACGGCCGCCAGCAACAGGCAGGACAGGTTCACCAGCAGACGGGGGAAGGAAAACTGTCGCTCCGTCATCATCGTCCCTCTTCCTGCAGTTGTTCCAGCTGCCGCAACAGGGTCAGACTCTCGGCATCCAGGCGGCCCATACGGGCGGCGCATTCCAGCATGCAGCGGGCCTCCTCGCTGCGACCGGCCTCCAGCAGGTCCCAGGCCGCCAGCATGTACAGGCGCTGGGGCCGGCTCCCGTACAGGGCGGAGAGCAGGTCGTCATACAGGTCGGCGAAGACCGCACGGGCCCGGGCCTCTTCCATGACCAGCCAGCGGGCCAGATGCGTGTTGTCCTCCTGCCCTTCCAGATAGCGAAGCAGCAGGAACAGGCCATGCCGCAGCACATGCAGGATGCGCTGCAGCTCGCGCGCGGAGCTCTCGGCGGTCTGCTCGCCCAGCTGGCGCAAAGGATCGTAGAGCTCGGCCGTCACGCCCTGATGGCGTCCCAGCTGGGCCAGACGGTTGGCATAGTGCTGGCGCTGGAAGGCGTCCTCGCGCAGTTTGGCGCACTCGTGGAAGGCATAGCCCACGCACCAGTCGATGAGCGCCTCCACCGGCTGCTGGCTGACCAGGCCGTCGGGATGACGGCTGCCGGAATACTGCCAGAGCAGGATGGCGTCCTTGTCCGGGGTCTGGGACTGGCTGTTGCGGAACAGGTGATGCGCCGTGTCCTTGAGGCGCCAGAACACGCCCTTGCGCATGGCCTCGCCCAGGAGGTCGCGGATGGACGAATAGGAAACGGCGCCTTCGTGATCGAAACGGCGGCGCTGCTCTTCCAGCCCCTCATAGACCTGGCAGTAGTCACGCACCAGGTCGCGCACTAAAAAGGCCTTGCGTTCCGGCGACCAGCGCCCGTTCACAGACCGGCCTCCTCCAGCAGGGCGCGGGCCACGGCCGCATCATAGAGCTTGAGGGGATCGGCATCGGCGTTGCGCTCCTCACGGTACAGGCGCGCCGCGTCTTCGATGACCTGCAGGTCCAGCCACTGGTGGCGGTCCCAGACCTCGGGATGGTCGGACTGCCAAAGGCGGAACTGCACGCCGCCGTCCTCACCGCGCCGCACGTACATGCGGGCCCTGTGGTCCGCGGCATTGGGGAAATAGTACAAACCACGCTCGTCTTTCATGCTTTTTTCCTTGCTGGGCCGCTCCCGGCGGCACTGTGAAATACTGCCCGAACCATAGCCGCTAATGCCTTTTTTGCCAAGGCGAGCACAGGGGGCGCTCCCGCACGGGACAGCGGAAAGCTCTGCACAGGCTGCCCGGCAAAGGACCGGTCCCGTGACTGCACCGTGTCTATCAGGGCGGCATAGCGTATATTTTTGGAGAAGTTGATATGACATTTTTTTCACATAGTTATCCGCACCATACAAACAACATGCCTGCGCAGCCCGCATTGTGACTGTGCTGTGAAAAAGCGGTCAATCACAAGAAACAACGGTTGTCATCGCCAAAGAAATACGCTAAAAGAAGCAGAACTGCATTGCAGCCCGCAGTGCCGGACGTCCAACAGCGTCTGCCGCTGCGCCTGCGATCCCCCGTCTGACTACGCCGGACAGGGAACAGCACCTGGGGCGGCACACATATGTGTGCAGGCCGCAAGACGAGGCCGCCCCGGCGGCGTTTTGTCGTGTGCGGTTCCGGGCTACTCCGGCCCCAAGCGTCATGACGAAGGCACATCACGCGATGTGATACAACAAACCATGTGGAGGTATGGCAATGGCGAAACATGCAACCCCCCTGTTGGACCAGCTTGAAAGCGGCCCCTGGCCGAGCTTTGTGTCCGACATCAAACAGGAAGCCGCCGCCCGTGCGGCCAATCCGAAAGGGCTCGACTACCAGATTCCCGCTGACGCCCCTGAAGACCTGCTGGGCGTTCTGGAACTTTCCTACGAAGAAAAGGAAACCCACTGGAAGCACGGCGGTATCGTGGGCGTGTTCGGTTACGGTGGCGGCGTTATCGGCCGTTACTGCGACCAGCCCGAAAAATTCCCCGGCGTGGCCCACTTCCACACCATGCGTGTGGCCCAGCCCGCTGCCAAATACTACCACACCAAGTTCCTGCGTGACCTGTGCGACATCTGGGATCTGCGCGGTTCCGGTATGACCAACATGCACGGTTCCACCGGTGACATCGTGCTCCTGGGCACCCAGACCCCGCAGCTGGAAGAAATCTTCCACGACCTGACCCACAAGCTGAACGTCGACCTCGGTGGTTCCGGCTCCAACCTGCGTACCCCCGAAGCCTGCCTCGGTCAGTCCCGCTGCGAATATGCCTGCTACAACACCCAGGACATGTGCTACCAGCTGACCCAGGACTACCAGGACGAACTGCACCGTCCCGCCTTCCCCTACAAGTTTAAGTTCAAGTTCGACGGCTGCCCCAACGGCTGCGTGTGCGCCATGGCCCGTTCCGACTTCGCTGTGGTGGGTACCTGGAAGGACGACATCAAGATCGACCAGGATGCCGTGAAAGCCTACGTGGGCGGCGAATTCAAGCCCAACGCCGGTGCTCACGCCGGTCGTGACTGGGGCAAATTCGACATCCAGAAGGAAGTCATCGACCTCTGCCCCTCCAAGTGCATGAGCTGGGACGGCAACAAGCTGTCCATCAAGACCGCCGACTGCGTGCGCTGCATGCACTGCATCAACACCATGCCCCGCGCTCTGCACATCGGTGACGAACGCGGCGCCAGCATCCTCGTGGGTGCTAAGGCCCCCGTGGTGGACGGCGCCCAGATGGGTTCGCTGCTGGTGCCCTTCATCTCCTGTGAAGCTCCCTACGATGAAATCAAGGAAGTCATCGAAAAGATTTGGGACTGGTGGATGGAAGAAGGCAAGAACCGCGAACGCGTGGGCGAAACCATGAAGCGTCTTTCCTTCCAGAAGCTGCTCGAAGTCACCGACACCGAAGCCGCTCCTTACCACGTCACGGCTCCCCGCTCCAACCCGTACATCTTCTTCAAGGAAGAAGAAGTGCCCGGCGGCTGGACCCGCGACCTGGCTGAATTCCGCAAACGCCATCAACGCTAGTTTAAGGGGGAGAAGAACATGGCTTTTATTTCTTCCGGGTACAATCCCGCCAAACCGATGGAAGGCCGCATTACCGACATCGGCCCCCACAAGTACGACGAATACTTCCCGCCGGTCATCAAAAAGAATTTCGGCAAGTGGCTGTACCACGAAATTCTTGAGCCCGGCGTGCTGATGCACGTGGCCGAAGGTGGCGACAAGGTGTACACCGTCCGCGTGGGCGGCACCCGCACCATGTCCATCACCCATATCCGCGAACTGTGCGACATCGCCGACAAGTACTGCGGCGGTTACCTGCGCTGGACCACTCGTAACAACATCGAATTCATGGTGGAAGACGAAGAAACCATGAAGGCCCTGCGCGACGACCTGAACAGCCGCAAGTTCGACGGCGGTTCCTTCAAGTTCCCCGTGGGCGGCACCGGCGCTGGTATCAGCAACATGGTGCACACCCAGGGCTGGGTGCACTGCCACACCCCCGCCACCGACGCCTCCGGCCCGGTGAAGTGCGTGATGGACGCCATCTTTGATGACTTCAAGGACATGCGTCTGCCCGCTCCCGTGCGCATCGCCCTGGCCTGCTGCATCAACATGTGCGGCGCCGTGCACTGCTCCGACATCGGTCTGGTGGGTATCCACCGCAAACCGCCCATGATCGACCACGAATGGGCTGACCAGCTGTGCGAAATTCCTCTGGCCGTGGCCGCCTGCCCCACCGCTGCCGTTCGTCCCACCAAGGTTGAACACAACGGTCAGAAGGTGAACTCCATCGCCATCAAGGAAGACCGCTGCATGTACTGCGGTAACTGCTACACCATGTGCCCCGCCCTGCCCATCGCCGACCACGAAGGCGACGGTATCGCCATCATGGTGGGCGGCAAGGTGTCCAACCGCATCAGCATGCCCAAGTTCTCCAAGGTCGTCGTGGGTTACATCCCCAACGAACCTCCCCGTTGGCCCAGCCTGACCAAGACGGTGAAGCACATCGTCGAAGTCTACGCCGCCAACGCCAACAAGTACGAACGTCTGGGCGACTGGGCCGAGCGCATCGGTTGGGAAAGCTTCTTCAAGCTGACCGGCCTGCAGTTCACCCACCACCTGATCGACGACTTCCGCGATCCGGCTTACTACACCTGGCGTCAGAGCACCCAGTTCAAGTTCTAAGCCGAGCTTGAAAATACCCCGGCGGCGCTTTCCGGCGCCGCCGGGTTCAGGAGAAAAAAAATGGCTGACGAAAAAGACGTTGTTGTCGAATTCCTGAAGAGCAAGTCCTCCTCCAAATCCAAGTTCTACTTCAAGGACTTCACGGACCTGTTCCCCGAAAAGGGCCCCCGCGAAGTGAAGAAGATCCTCACCAAGCTGGTGAACGAAGAAGTTCTGGAATTCTGGTCTTCCGGCTCCACCACCATGTACGGCCTGAAGGGCGCTGGCAAGCAGGCCCACACCGAAGGCGAAGACTAGTCTTTTTGCCTTCGGCTTTTGAACGCCCCGACTGCAACGTCTGTGCGTTTACAAAGGCCATTGGAGCTTCGACTCCTTTCTCAAGAAATGCCACAACCTCTGTTGTGGCGTTTCTTGTTTTTGTCCTTGTAAAAATCTTCCGGGGCCTGCGGCATCTCCAGCTTCCGGCAGCGTCCTTCCATCCCCGCGCCCCCCTCCCTACCGACGCCTGTAGCCCCGCAACGCCGCCGTGCGCAGAATCGGCCGCATCCCCCTCCCCACTCTTCTTTCCAGCCTTCCTTGCGACCGTTCCGGCATCACACGCCCCTTCTGCGGCATCTCCTTCCCCAGTCATGGCACCGGAGCACCGGCCGCCTTTTTCCGGGACAGTACGCCTTACGCCCGATGTCGGGCGGCGAAGCTCCGCCCGGACAAAGAGACTCGTCCCTCACCTCTGGCCATGAAGGAGCGCCCCCACGACCACGGGACGGCATCGTCGCCGCTCCAACTATTTTTCGTTGAAAAAGCCTGCCGTCACCAGTAGTCTGGGGCTGCGACACGCCCAAAAGAGCCTGCCCACCACTATCAGGCCGGGCGCAAAGAGCACGAGAGCGCCTTACCGCTCCCATCAGCTCTGGATACAGCAGCCATCAGACGGAGAGACCATGCGCGACCACCATCCAGCTTTTCCCCGCACCGGAGCCACAGCGGACCTGCCTGCCGGAACCCCGGCCCCCGAACAGGACATGGGGCAGACCCGGGCCCTGCTTCTGGAGATGGCCCGCTGCCAGTCGCTGGACCAGATCTTCCGTCTGGTGGCGGAGACCTTCGCCGCCCGGCAGGACGTGGCCCTGTGCCGCATCTGGCTGCTGGAACAGACCGAGCCGAGCCTCTGCGCCAGCTGCCGCCATTTCTACGATTGCCGCGACCATCGCCAGTGCCTGCGGCTGGCGGCCAGCACCGGGCGTTCCCGCGTGGACGGGCATGCCTGGACCGCTCTGGATGGCGAGCACAGCCGTTTTTCCTTGGGGCTGGGCAAGGTGGGGCTCATCGCCCAGTCAGGCACCGCCTATCATGTGGATGCCGTCCGCCCGGATATGGACTGGGTGACCTCGCCCGACTGGATACGCCGGGAAGGCATCCGCACCTTCCTGGGCCAGCCGCTGGTGCACCGCGGCCGCGTGCTGGGGGTCTTCGCGGTCTTCAGCCGCGAAGTGCAGGATGCCCAGGCCATGGACCGCCTGCGCATGATCGCGGACTATCTGGCGGTCTCCATCGCCAATGCCCAGGCCTTTGAAGAACTGACCCGCCTGAAGCGGCAGCTGGAGATCGAGAACGCCTACCTGAAGAACGATGCCCTTCCCCCGGCCGCCCTGGCGCTGACAGGGGACAGCCCCTGCATGCGCACGCTGAAGGAAAAGATCCGGCAGGTGGCTTGTACGGACGTGCCCGTCCTCATCACCGGCGAAGCCGGCAGCGGCAAGGAAGCCGTGGCCGCCGAGCTGCACCGGCAAAGTTTCGTGGCCGGCGGGCCGCTGGTGCGGGTCAACTGTGCCGCCATCGCGCCCGACAGTTTCGAAGACGAGTTCTTCGGCCATGCGGCCCGCATGGGCTTTCTGGAGGCCGCCTCGGGCGGGACGCTCTTCCTGGATGCCGTGGACGAGCTCCCCCTGCCTCTGCAGGCCAGGCTCCTGCGCGTCCTGCAGGACAAGGAGTTTCACCGCGGCGGCGAGGACAGCGGACACCGGCTCAGCGTGCGCCTCGTGGCCGCCACCAGCCGCGACCTCTACGAGCTGGTGCGTGCGGGGCTTTTCCGCGAAGACCTCTATTACCGCCTCAACGCCTTCCCCATCCGCATCGCTCCCCTGCGTGAGCGCCCGGAAGACATCCTGCCGCTGGCCCAGGCCTTTCTGGAACATGACCGGGCCCACCTGCAGCGGCCGGAACTGGCCTTTGCCGACGACGCTCCGGGACGCCTGCAGGCCTATGCCTGGCCCGGCAATGTCCGCGAACTGCAGGAATGCCTCCTGCGCGCGGCCGCAGGCAGCACGGACGGTCTCCTGCACCTGGAGGCCCTGCCGCCTTCCCTCCCTCTGCCGCGCCCCGGCCCGTCCTGCCTGCCGACGACAACGCCATCGTCTTTACCGAGGCGGAGATGCAGGCCCTGGAGCGGACCAATATCGCCAATGCCCTGCAACGGTGCCACGGCAAGATCTATGGCGAGGACGGGGCCGCGGCCCTGCTGGGCATCAGCCCCACCACGCTCTGCTCCCGCATCAAGAAGTTCGGCCTCCGCAAACAGGACGCCTGATCCGGGCCGGAAGGCACGCCGCGCCGGGGAGCCCGGCCGCTCCAGCCCTCACGGACCAGCCCGTCCTGCCATGCCCACTCCAACACCGCAGGATGGCGGCGCATCTTCGCACGGTCCTGACCGTGCCGGAGCCTCGCGCCCTTTACCCCTCCCCTTTTCAACGATTTTTCGTTAAAATAACACCGCGAGCATAAATTTTGCTGTCTAAAAACGAAAATTCCTCTTTTCTATTGCCAAGAGCAACGATTTTTTGTTACAAAGAAGCCATGCCGTGGCTGGAAAGGCCATCTTTACCCCCGAGGATGCGCCATTTTTCAGCATTTGGTAAAATATTCAACGATTTTTCGTTGAAATATGTACTCATGGAGGTATGGCAATGCCGAAACATGCGACTCCCCTGCTGGACCAGCTCGAAAGCGGCCCCTGGCCGAGCTTTGTGTCCGACATCAAACAGGAAGCCGCCGCCCGTGCGGCCAATCCCAAAGGACTCGACTATCAGATCCCCGCTGATGCCCCCGAAGACCTGCTGGGCGTCCTGGAACTTTCCTACGAAGAAAAGGAGACCCACTGGAAGCACGGCGGCATCGTGGGCGTGTTCGGTTACGGCGGCGGCGTCATCGGCCGTTACTGCGACCAGCCCGAAAAGTTCCCCGGCGTGGCCCACTTCCACACCATGCGTGTGGCCCAGCCCGCTGCCAAATACTACCACACCAAGTTCCTGCGTGACCTGTGCGACATCTGGGACCTGCGCGGTTCCGGTATGACCAACATGCACGGTTCCACCGGTGACATCGTGCTCCTGGGCACCCAGACCCCGCAGCTGGAAGAGATCTTCCACGATCTGACCCACAAGCTGCACAACGACCTCGGCGGTTCCGGCTCCAACCTGCGCACCCCCGAAGCCTGTCTCGGCCAGTCCCGCTGCGAATATGCCTGCTACAACACCCAGGACATGTGCTACCAGCTGACCCAGGACTACCAGGACGAGCTGCACCGTCCCGCCTTCCCCTACAAGTTCAAGTTCAAGTTCGACGGCTGCCCCAACGGCTGCGTGTGCGCCATGGCCCGTTCCGACTTCGCTGTGGTGGGTACCTGGAAGGACGACATCAAGATCGACCAGGATGCCGTGAAAGCCTACGTGGGCGGCGAATTCAAGCCCAACGCCGGTGCTCACGCCGGTCGTGACTGGGGCAAGTTCGACATCCAGGCCGAAGTGGTGGACCGCTGCCCCTCCAAGTGCATGAGCTGGGACGGCAACAAGCTGTCCATCAAGACCGCCGACTGCGTGCGCTGCATGCACTGCATCAACACCATGCCCCGCGCCCTGCACATCGGTGACGAACGCGGCGCCAGCATCCTGGTGGGCGCCAAGGCCCCCGTGGTGGACGGCGCCCAGATGGGTTCGCTGCTGGTGCCCTTCATCTCCTGTGAAGCGCCGTATACCGAGATCAAGGAAGTCATCGAAAAGATCTGGGACTGGTGGATGGAAGAAGGCAAGAACCGCGAACGCGTGGGCGAGACCATGAAGCGTCTTTCCTTCCAGAAGCTGCTCGAAGTCACCGACACCGAGGCCGCTCCGTACCACGTCACGGCTCCCCGCTCCAACCCGTACATCTTCTTCAAGGAAGAGGAAGTGCCCGGCGGCTGGAACCGCGACCTGGCCGAATTCCGCAAACGCCATCAACGCTAGTGTAAGGGAGAAAGACCATGGCTTTTATTTCTTCCGGCTACAATCCGGCCAAGCCCATGGAAGGGCGCATCACCGATATCGGTCCCCGCAAGTACGATGAGTTCTTCCCGCCGGTCATCAAAAAGAATTTCGGCAAGTGGCTGTACCACGAAATTCTTGAGCCCGGCGTGCTGATGCACGTGGCCGAAGGTGGCGACAAGGTGTACACCGTCCGCGTGGGCGGCACCCGCACCATGTCCATCACCCACATCCGCGAGCTGTGCGACATCGCCGACAAGTACTGCGGCGGCTACCTGCGCTGGACCACCCGCAGCAACATCGAGTTCATGGTGGAAGACGAAGACACCATGAAGGCCCTGCGCGACGAGCTCAACAGCCGCAAGTTCGACGGCGGCTCCTTCAAGTTCCCCGTGGGCGGCACCGGTGCCGGTGTCAGCAACATGGTGCACACCCAGGGCTGGGTGCACTGCCACACCCCCGCCACCGACGCTTCCGGCCCCGTGAAATGCGTCATGGACGCCATGTTCGAGGACTTCAAGAACATGCGCCTGCCCGCGCCCGTGCGCATCTCCCTGGCCTGCTGCATCAACATGTGCGGCGCCGTGCACTGCTCCGACATCGGCCTGGTGGGCATCCACCGCAAACCGCCCATGATCGACCACGAATGGGCCGACCAGCTGTGCGAGATCCCGCTGGCCGTGGCCGCCTGTCCCACCGCTGCCGTCCGTCCCACCAAGGTGGAACACGACGGCAAGAAGGTGAACTCCATCGCCATCAAGCAGGACCGCTGCATGTACTGCGGCAACTGCTACACCATGTGCCCCGCCCTGCCCATCGCCGACCACGAAGGCGACGGCATCGCCATCATGGTGGGCGGCAAGGTGTCCAACCGCATCAGCATGCCCAAGTTCTCCAAGGTGGTCGTGGGCTACATCCCCAACGAGCCGCCGCGCTGGCCCACCCTGACCAAGACGGTGAAGCACATCGTCGAAGTCTACGCCGCCAACGCCAACAAGTACGAACGTCTGGGCGACTGGGCCGAACGCATCGGCTGGGAAAGCTTCTTCAAGCTGACCGGCCTGAAGTTCACCCACCACCTGATCGACGACTTCCGCGACCCGGCGTACTACACCTGGCGTCAGAGCACCCAGTTCAAGTTCTAGGCCGGTCTTGAAAACGCCCCGGCGGCGCGCCGCAGTGTCGCCGGGGCCAGGAGAAAAAACATGGCTGACGAAAAAGACATCATCGTCGAATTCCTGAAGGGCAAGTCCGCTTCCAAGTCCAAATTCTACTTCAAGGACTTCACGGAGCTGTTCCCCGACAAGGGCCCCCGCGAAGTGAAGAAGATCCTCACCAGGCTGGTGAATGAGGAAGTGCTGGAATTCTGGTCTTCCGGCTCCACCACCATGTACGGCCTCAAGGGGGCCGGCAAACAGGCCCACACCGAGGGCGAAGATTAAGCGACTGCCGGGCGGTCGTGCCTCCCGCACCGGCAACAGTCCGTCCCCACGCAGTCGGGACCGCGACGGACGCAAATATCATACGGTATGCCGCCAAATACCGTTCAGGAGCATGTGCTCTGCCTTACCCCACAGAAATGCCGCGAGCCATCGCGGACGGATGCAACGCCTGTCCGGCGAAGGCAAGGGGCCCTGCCCCGCCTATCGTCCCCGGCGGCCTGCGTCCGGAAGCCCCCGGTGTTTCCCGTCCCGCTTTCCGGCGGCGGCAGGGATGAAGGGCCTGCGCCAGTCCCTCCGCCCTGTCTGCGCCCGGGCAGCGCTTTTGTACTTGCCGGTCAGTCTGTCATGGGCGTCAGCTTTTCCCTCAATGACGAAGAACGGCAATGGCTCTCCCGGCTGGCCCGGGAAAGCATCACCACGGCCCTTGAGGGCCGGGAGGACGTCCCGCCACCCCTGCCGTCCGCGCTGGCCGGGGGGACGCTGGCCCAGTCCCTGGGCTCCTTCGTGACCCTGAACAAGGACGGGGACCTGCGGGGCTGCATCGGCAACATGGTGGGCCGGGAGCCGCTCTGGCGGAACGTCTGGCGCATGGCCCGTGCCGCCGCCTTCGAGGATCCCCGCTTCCCTGCCCTGGATGCGGAGGAATGGCCGCACTGCCACCTGCACATCTCCGTGCTGGGCCCCCTGAGCCCCTGCCCGGACCCGGCGCGGATCGTCATCGGCCGTCACGGCCTGCTGCTGCGCCTGGGCATGCGCCAGGGCGTCTTCCTGCCGCAGGTGCCCGTGGAACAGGGCTGGGATCTGGGGCAATATCTGGAACATCTCTGCCGCAAGGCCGGTCTGCCCGCAGGCAGCTGGCGTGATCCGCAGGCCCTGCTCTTCTGGTTCGAGAGCCTGGTCTTCGAGGCCTGAACCAAAGAGCCCTGAGGAGGAAGTATCCCTGCCTGCCGCGCTGTCCGTGCCCTCGCGGCAACAGGCGGAGGAGAAAATGGCCCGCTCACGCCAGCGCGAAGAGGCCCACCCCTCGCGCGCTTTCTCCGGAGAAGTGTCTCCACAAAGGACCGGAGGGTCTGCCCTCTTGATTTTCTTCACGTCGGGGGCGGCATCCTGCCGCCGTGTCCGACAGCGGATGCCCCACGGCTGCGGTCTTCTCGAAGCCCGCGCGCCTCTATCCTTTCCCCGATTTATCGGTCCACAGACGAAACGCCGCCTGAAACATCCCAGCCGCCATACGGGAAGGCTTGCGGTCCGCCGTCCGGAGCCCCGGACGAAAGTCCACAACAAAAGGGACGCTCCCTGTACGGGAGCGTCCCTTGTTCTTTTATCGGCTGTTTCCCGTCCCCTCGTTTCCAGCCTGCCGGAGCGACTGGGGAAAGATGGAAGCCGGAAGGCCCCTTTTTCTTGCGCCGGGCAAGGGGGGCTCCTTCGAGGATCTTTCTTCTACGACGTGGGCGGCACGATGGGATCGCCGTACATCTTCCAGGTCAGCGGGCGATAGATGGAGATCAGGGCCATGGCGAAGATGATGGCTACCTGGACCAGGCTGGCCCAGAGTTCTTCCGGCAGGATACAGGAGCGCACGAAGCGCAAGGGCCAGTCCAGCCCCATGGGCGTGAGCCACTCGATGCAGCGGTCACCCACGGGCAGCCAGAAGAAGGTGCCCCAGAAACCGGCGCAGAAACTGATGATCCACTTGATGGTGACCCAGGCGAATTTGAAAAAGCCCAGCGAGGTGAAGATGGAATAGAACAGGCCGGTGAGCACACAGCCGATGAGCCCGGGCATGACCACCCAGGAATCCACGATATAGCGGCAGTATTCCACCAGCTTCACGGTCGCCGGATCGTCCATGCCCAGTTTGAGGAAACCGAGGGCCTGCATGGAAAAGGCGCCGCCCGCCCAGGCCAGGGCCGCCAGCAGGTGCAGGGCCTTCATGCCCTTGATGATATGGTTGTCACGTGCGCTCACGCCCTTGCCGCGCGAGCCGTAATTCCTGACCCGTTCGCTGAACACCATGACATCCTCCCGCACGCCCCCTGCGGGGCCTGCTCTGCGACGCCCTTTCCCGGGGCAGCCGCTCTTTTGACGCTACCCAGCGGAGCCTGTTTTTTCAAGCCCCGCGGGATGGCTGCGAGGGACGCAGGCATCCCGCACGCTCCGGAGCCGTCCGTCCGCGTGCCATGCTCCCGGTCACAGGAAGCCCCATCTCTCCCTGCCGGGCCTTCGGGAAACGATCGGGCCGTAGGGCAGGCCCCGGCAAAAAAAGCCGCCCTGCGCCTCCATTAGGCACCGGGCGGCCTCCACGGCGCGGACAGCGCCCGGGAAACCCGTGGGACCAAGGCCCGTCCGCCTTCGTTACAATTCCAGCAAGGCCCGCCAACGGGGCAGCTCGGGCTGCAATTCCAGATAGTCGTCCGGCAGGGCGGGCGGCGCGGCCTGGGCCAGGGCCCGCTTCACATCGTCCAGGCTGCCGGTACGCAGCAGGCCGGGGACGTCCTGCAAGGGGCACAGGTCGAAGCCGTCCGAGGGCAGCATGACCATGACGGGCAGCTTTTTGAGGGCCGCTTCCAAGACCACGGTGGTGGAAGCGGACGACCAGACCACGGTACCGGGCACCAGATGGGTGGCGATGGGGCCGTCAGCAAAACGCAGACGCCCGGCCTGGGCCCCCAGCTCGTGACGCAGGTCGGCCTCCACGGAAAGATAGGGATGCGGCTTGACCACGATCTCCCAGCCGTCCAGCAGGCCCGCGTGCACGGCCCGGGCCAGCAGACGCACATGGTCGGCGGTCTCGTCGGCAAAAAAGCCGGTCACCACCAGCAGGCGGTGGTGCGTCTGCCCTTCCTGCGGCGGCACGGCGGACTTGCGGGCATCGACGAGATACATGTAGCGCAGGGCCTCCACCAGCTCCAGACGCTCCTGCGGCACACCTGCGGCCTGCCACTGCCGCAGGGCCCCCTGCCCGTTGGCGCAGATGCGGTCGGGCTGGAAGGGCGCGCAGGCGCTGTCCGTGAAGGTGACCGGATCGTCGAAATAGCGGAAATCCGTGGGCCGGATGGTGGAATGCTGCGCCCCGTACACGGGCCCGCCCGCGCCGGGCGTTGTGTGGGCGGCATGAGTCAGCATGCGTTCCCAGGGGCAGTTCTCCAGCGGGAAGGTGAACCAGCGCTGGGGCCCGGCGGCCTTCACATAATTGTCGATGCCGCGCTGTTGCAGGCAGCGCTCCAGACAGCGCCAGCCCCGGAAGGTCTCGGCCCAGTCCTCGGCCATATAGGCCCAAAAGTTCAGGCGGGAGCCCTCGAAACGGCAAAGCTCGCGCATGGAGGCCTCCAGACGGCGGCTGGTCCAGGCCAGACGCAGATAGCGCTTCCAGGCGGCCCGCAGGTCGGCGGTCGTGAGGAATTCCTCCAGATAGTGGAAGCTCACGCCGTCCTGCCGTGCGGCCCGCAGACGGTCCCGCATCCTGATGCAGCCGGCCAGATCCATCTGCGGCGACGGGAAGCGGATGAACAGCCAGCGCACGGGCGTCCTGGCCGCCGCCGCGCACAGGGCGTCGTGCAGGAGCTCCCAGTAACGGGAGCGGAAGCGGCCCGCTGCCGCGGCTTCCATGTCCACATTGGGGAAATAGGTGGCGATGGTGCCCGTGGTCACATGCGCGGGCGGCAGGGTGGGCAGGGCCCCGCCCCTGGGCCGGAGGGGCAGGCGCACCCGGAACCACCAGTGGAGGAAGCGCCCGGCCGCGCGCAGCAGGGAGGGGCAAGCCTCATAGATGCGGCGCAGCCGGCTGCGGTAGCGTCCGTCACGGCACTTGGGATCGTGATAGTCCGCGAACTGCCGCCCCGTGGCCTGGCAGAGCGCCAGCAGGGTCTCGCACAGACGGTCGTCGCCGCCCACCAGACGCAGGGCCGTGAAGCCGCCCTCGTCCAGCAGATGCTCCAGGGTACGCAGCTTGTAGATCTCGTAAAGCAGGGGCGTCATCTTGGGATGGCGCTCGTAGAGCAGCGAACACCACCACATGGACAGCTTTTCCCCGGCCTGGAAATGCTCGTGCAGCAGCGCCCCCTCCACGGGCCTGAGGCCCGTCCGGCAGGCCCATGCGGCGTGCTCGCGCCGGATCTCCGTCAGCCGGGCATCGCACAGGGCAGGCAGCGAGATGTGGTCGCCGGGCACGTCCCGCAGGTTCCAGTGGGCCACGGCGGCGGACGTCTCCAGATGGAAGGCCAGCGGCGCTCTGCTGTCGGCCAGCAAGGTAAGTTCTTTCATGGGCGCTCCTTTCCGGACAGGGGAAGAAAAACGGACGGCATGGTGCCGTCCGTGCAGGCTCAGGCTTTGAGGGCCGCGGCGATGGCCGGGCCGTAGGGCGCGCGCAGGACGCCCTTTTCCGTGATGATGCCCGTGATGCAGTCAGCGGGCGTCACGTCGAAGGCGAAATTGAAGACCGGCACCCCTTCGGGGACGATGCGGGTCTCGCCCACATGGGTCACTTCCCGGTCGGGGCGCTCCTCGATGGGGATGTGCGCGCCGTCGGGCGTGCGCGGGTCGATGGTGGACAGGGGCGCCGCCACATAGAAGGGGATGCCGAAATGTTTGGCCAGCAGGGCCACGCCGAAAGTGCCGATCTTGTTGGCGGCATCTTGGCGTGATCCGGGACGTTTTGGCCGGGGATATGCCGTCGATGTTTATGAAGCGCATCTATATTACCGCGTCCCTTCTGGGAGCCGTCACTTATATCTGTCTGCTGCCGGTGACGGAGGAGTGGCTGGCCATGTTGCTTTCTCTGTGGGGCTGATTTGCCTGGTGCGGGCCCTGCCTCCCGGTACCGTTGGAATCTGCCCCGGGCAAAAAAGCGTGAATAAGTATGTAACAAAATGAAAACCGCCGCTCACCGTGAGGCGGTTTTGTCGTTGTTGTCAGCGCTTGCTCGAAAACTGCGTACAGCTGCAATGGGGACGTTGTGCTCCCTGGCGGCCGGGCCAGGTCCTCAAACTCCGGCTTGGATTTTTCTGCTTCGAGGCCGGCGTAGTGCTTGATGCGGACGGGACCATAGGGGTGTCCGCCTGGGAGAAGCGGACCTGAAGGGGATAGCGCTCCGCTACCTGTTTGCGCACACCGGCCGTAGTGGTGTGGCGCAGCATCAGCCGGGCGAAGGCGTCGCTGTCCGCCACGGGCAGGTGACGCAGAGGATGATGCCGGGACGGTTTTTCTTCATCTGTATTGGAAGGGTGTAGACGTCCAGGGCGCCGGCGTCAGCAGCAGCTGGACAGCAAACCCTGTGATCCTCTCCGGTCATATCGTCAGGGTACAGCGCAGCTCTGCGATCTGGCGGGGGGCGGTGGGGGGCGTCTACGGCGGAGCTGCACCAGAAAGCCCGCAGGAGGTTGGCCTGGGAAATCCTTCTGACCAGTCCCAATACCGATCCGTTCTACAGTCAAAGTGGGCATGGGGCCAAGGACTGGACAAAATGCTTGGAGCAGGGCGGCGCCGGTAGGGGTGCAGAGTTCCCTTCCAAATCCCCCAGGCTTCAAGGGGGAATGTCCCCTGGAGCAGGACGGTGGCCGGGGGCGGGCACCGGCAGAATGCAAATGGGCGCAGTGTGGAGCCGCTGCCTGCCACTACGGGAGCGGCCAGGATACCGTCCGACGCAGCTCGTCCAAAGCAGCAGGCTCCGACGATATCTGCCACCGCGTCCAGGCTGCCCACCTCATGGAAGTGGATCTGCTCCACCGTGGTCCGATGGACCTGGGACTCCGCCTCTGCCAGCAGCTGGTATACGGCCAGCTCCTGCTCCTTGACCCGGTCCGGGATAGCCACAGTGCGCGGATCAGGTCGGAAGATGGCCCAGATCGTGATGCGCATGATGATGGTAATCCCGGCTGCCCTCGGTCTCCTCCAGGGAGGGGGCAAATAAGTCAACATGAAGACACGTGGGTGCCGTAGATGCCGCACTTGGCCTGGGTGGACTGTTCCAGCCGGACCCGGGCAGGCCGATCTGGTGAAACCGGTCCAGCCACTGCTGGGGATCTGGCAGCAGTTCCAGCAGCGCTCCCAGCAGCATGTCGCCGGAACAACCCATGTTGCATTCCAAATAAAGTGTTTTCATCGTCCGAATCCTCCCAGGCGGCGCACTGCCAACTGTCTTCTGTGTTGTAACAGGTTCAGTTTATCGCATCCGGCGGGGAAAAAGGCGTAAGAGAAGCAATACGTAACCGAACGAA